>UMHA01072819.1_pt1 | contig 121311 bp, 139 predicted proteins | sample 1965401 | NCBI WGS metagenome assembly UMHA01 (sample SAMEA4836085, study PRJEB28245) | human gut metagenome | biome: gut microbiome; material: fecal sample | place: Denmark | collected 2008 | reverse complement strand
GTTAGCTAAATTTCAATGCCCGACCGACACTCCGCTAAACCAATATTTAAATAAGCTGCAAATGTTACCCATTTTATCATTAAAATTATAAGTAACTATAAAAGTATTGTCAGTACGATAGGGAATAGAAAATCAGGGGGTGTGAGTGGAGGTTTATTAGCATTTTTAAAACTCTCCTTTCCCATCATTGTAATTAATCCGGATAAACTCCAATGCCAAGACTTATAGCCAGACTGATTGAAAGTTGTTTATAATTAATTTGTGTATACTTAACATATTGTTCACCTCAAAAAAATGCTCCTGTTCTATTTTATGAACAGGAGCATTTTTTATTTGGGAATTAGAAAGTAAGGAGAATTAATTAAAAGATTTAAATAATTTATGAATTAAAATTACTGGTAATCGCAAACATTTACCCATGAGAGTAAGAATTCACGCTCTTCCTCTTTGCCCTTAACTGACTGAGATGCAGCTACAATCGGTAACCATTCCTGTACATACTGGCGAGCAGTATCAGTCTTGTCACAGAATAACTTAATATACTTTTCTGCAAGTTCATCCTGCTTGTTAAGTTTAAATAAGAGATATGTTCTTGCAGCATCAGCAGAGCCGTTGCCTTGTGTTGCATGTGACCAGTCGAGAATATACGGTGTGCCATCAGCAGTAATAATTATGTTACTTGGGTTAAAGTCACCGTGGCAAACCTTTGTATGCTTAGGCATACCGTGTAAACGGGTAGAAAGCTCATATCTTGTTGTAGCGTCAAGACCTGTTTCGGAAATTTTACGCTGCATTTTATCTTTAAGTTTGTTAAGTAATGGAGCTTTCTTTGATAAAACTTCCATCTGCAAATTTACAAATAACTCAAGATATTCGTCTGTCTTTTCAGGATTTTCTTCCATAAGTTGAGCAAGTGTTTTACCTTCGATGTAATCGGAAATGATTGCCCACTTTCCGTCAATTTTAGTTACTTCCTGTAAAGACGGAATATTAAGACCTGTTTCTTCTACACGAGCCTGATTAAGTGCCTCGTTGAGTATATCTGATTTTGGGAAAGATTCGTCAAAAACCTTAATGGTCTTATCGCCATCTTTATATATAACCTTATTCTTTCTTTCGGCAAGAATTGTTTCAAATTTCATAAAAGTCATTCCTTTCAATAAAAAACTAAGCAATTTCTCTTTTGCTTTGGTTATATTATACAACAACTTTATGCTTAGGTATAGAGGTAAAATAACAGAAGTTTTAATAAATTCTTTGGTTAATTAGACAATATAATTTTACTGTTTTTGTATGAGTGAATAAAAAATAATACCATAATTGAGCGTATATAACAAAAATTATGTTAAATTATTAACTAAACTATTGATAAAAACTTAACAATGTTTTGTGCATATTGACAATTTTTTAACGATAAATATTTAACAATTAAATTATGGTTTAGAAAATTGTTTCGACAGGTAATTATAAAAGTTTGGTCGACTTTTTCAAAGGTCGTGGGTGTGGGCAAAGCCCACAAATACTTTCCGTTTATGCAAGCTAACGATAGCCAAACAGCTCGCTGTTTGGCGGCTTGAACACAACGGCGTTAGCCTTTAAAAGTTGCGATAGCAACAAGAAAGCCATTCGATATATAATGAAAAGTTAATCATTTCTTTTATAAAAGGCTGTCGCCTGTTTTTTCAAACTCGGTGCAAGCACGCAAACAGCATGGCTGTTTGCGCCTGATAAATTGTTATATTGGAAGATTTTTATGTGCGCTGCCCATACCCGCAATTTTTGAAAAAATTGAGTAAACTTTTTTGTTTTTGGGAGGATAATTTAGCGTTAGCTAAATTTCAATCCCCGACCGACACTCCGCTTAACCATAATTTATAAATAGAACCTAAAAAAATCCCCCGTGGGAAACCACGGGGGAGAAGTAACGAAATAATTTATCTATTAAACTGTCTCGCTGTTGTTGCCATAATAAGCATTGAGATACATCTGCTTGATTTCCTTGAAGAGTGGGTATCTTGGGTTAGCGCCTGTGCACTGATCGTCGAATGCCTGCTCTGTCATATCGTCAAGTCTTGCAAGGAAGTCAGCTTCATCGATACCGTACTCCTTGATTGAGTTCTTAATACCAACTCTTGCCTTAAGGTCATTGACAGCCTTAATGAGGTTCTCAACGCTTTCAGCATCGTCCTTACCGCCAAGACCGAGGAATCTTGCTACTTCAGCGTAACGAGCCTGTGTCTTTGGATGATCATACTGTGGGAATGTACCCATCTTAGCAGGAGTTTCTACAGAGTTGAAACGGATAACCTGCTCAAGCATAAGGGCATTAGCAATACCGTGTGGAATGTGGTGGAAAGCACCGAGCTTATGAGCCATTGAGTGACATACACCGAGGAATGCGTTAGCAAATGCCATACCTGCCATTGTAGCACCGTGAGCAACCTTCTCACGAGCAACAGGCTCATTCATACCGTTGTCATAGCAAGCCGGGAGATACTTGAAGATAACTTCAAGAGCTCTAAGTGCAAGACCGTCTGTAAAGTCAGTAGCCATCATTGATGCATAAGCCTCAAGTGCGTGGCTGACAGCATCGATACCTGATGCAGCTGTAAGACCCTTAGGACCGCTCATCATATTGTTAGCATCTACGATAGCCATATTTGGCATAAGCTCGTAGTCAGCGAGTGGGTACTTAACGCCTGTTTCCTGATCTGTGATAACTGCGAATGGTGTTACCTCAGAACCTGTACCTGAAGATGTTGGAACAGCGATGAAGTAAGCCTTTTCACCCATCTTAGGGAATGTATAAACTCTCTTACGAATATCGCAGAAACGCATAGCCATATCCATAAAGTCAGCTTCCGGATGCTCATAGAGAACCCACATAATCTTGCCGGCATCCATTGCTGAACCGCCGCCGAGTGCGATGATTACATCAGGCTCAAACTTACGCATAGCCTCTGCACCCTTCTGAGCAGAGATAAGTGACGGATCAGGCTCAACATCAGAAAATGTTGTGTAAACAATGCCCATCTCATCAAGTTTATCTGTGATTGGCTTTGTATAACCATTCTTGTAAAGGAATGAGTCAGTTACGATAAATGCTCTCTTCTTACCCATAACATCCTTGAGTTCCTGAAGAGCAACAGGCATACAGCCTCTCTTAATATAAACCTTCTGTGGTGCTCTGAACCAAAGCATATTTTCTCTCCTCTCGGCTACTGTCTTAATGTTGATAAGGTGCTTGACACCTACGTTCTCTGAAACTGAGTTACCGCCCCATGAGCCGCAGCCGAGTGTAAGAGATGGTCTAAGCTTAAAGTTGTAGAGGTCACCGATACCACCCTGTGAAGATGGTGTGTTTACGAGGATACGGCAAGTCTTCATACGGCCTGCGAACTCGTCAATCTTAGCTCTATCGTTAACAGCATCAACATAGAGGGAAGATGTATGACCGTAACCGCCGTCAGCAATGAGCTGTTCAGCCTTAGCAAGTGCATCTTCAAAGTCCTCTGCCTTGTACATAGCAAGTACAGGAGAAAGCTTCTCGTGTGCAAATTCTTCGCTGATGTCAACGCTTTCAACTTCACCGATAAGAATCTTTGTTTCTTCAGGAACTGTTACACCAGCAAGAGCAGCAATTGTAACAGGCTTCTGACCAACGATCTTAGCGTTAAGTGCGCCGTTGATGATGATAGTCTTTCTTACCTTCTCTGTCTCTTCATCGTTAAGGAAATAGCAGCCACGAGCCTTAAATTCCTTTTTAACCTTTGAATAAATCTTCTTTTCAACGATAACTGACTGCTCTGAAGCACAAATCATACCGTTATCGAATGTCTTTGAGTGAATAATTGAGTTTACAGCAAGGAGAATATCTGCTGATTCGTCAATAATTGCAGGAGTGTTACCTGCACCAACGCCGAGAGCAGGCTTACCTGATGAGTAAGCAGCCTTAACCATGCCAGGACCACCTGTAGCAAGGATGCAATCAGCTTCCTGCATAAGCATATTTGTAAGCTCAAGGCTTGGAATGTCAATCCAGCTGATAATGCCCTCTGGAGCACCTGCAGCTACAGCAGCCTCAAGAACAACCTTAGCAGCCTCAATTGTGCTCTTCTTAGCACGTGGGTGTGGGCTGATGATGATACCGTTTCTTGTCTTTAAGCAGATAAGTGTCTTAAAGATAGCTGTTGATGTTGGGTTTGTTGTTGGAATAACTGCAGCGATAACACCGATTGGCTCTGCAATCTTTTTAATACCGAAAGATTTGTCCTCTTCGATTACGCCACATGTCTGAACATTTTTATAAGCATTGTAAATGTACTCAGAAGCGAAGTGGTTTTTGATAACCTTATCTTCAGCTACGCCCATGCCTGTTTCTTCAACAGCCATTTTAGCGAGTGGGATTCTCATCTTGTTAGCTGCGGATGCTGCTGCAAGGAAAATCTTGTCAACCTGTTCCTGTGTGTAGGTTGCGAAAATCTTCTGAGCTTCTTTAACTTTTGCTAAAGCTGCCTCAAAAGTCTCTGCGTTTTCTACGATCGGATACTCTTTTGTGCTCATTAAATCTACCTCTTATCTAGCATTTTGTATTTTATTCAGCAAAAAGCTGAAAATGGATGACTTATTCTTCAACAGCTTTAAATTCAAGCTTGTTGGTTTTTCCGTTGGTTTTTACATAGTTTTCTGCGTAAGAACCCTTTGGAGCATTTATTGTAACAGTGTTTGCGTTATCACAAACGCTGTATTCAGACATTTTAGTTACATTGGCAGGAATGTCGATTTCTGTAATGGCAGGGCACTGATAAAAAACATATTCTCTGATTTCTTCAAGACTGCCTGATTCGATAGTTACTTTTTTAACTCCCGAACCCTGGAAAGTGAACAGACCAAGGTCTGTTACCGAACCCGGAACTGTAACTTCTTCAAGTGAAGTACAGAGGAAAAATACATTATTGCCTAATGTTTTAAGATTTTTGGAAAGTGTAACCGACTTAAGATTTGCACATGACTGGAAAGCATGACCTTCAATCTCAGTTACCGTATCGGGAATTGTTATACTCTCAATGTCCTTTTCGCTGAAAGCGTTAGGACCTATTGATGTTACTTTATAGTTGTTATAGGTATCCGGAATAACAATATTTTTTTCGTTACCTGTGTACTCTGTTACCATAAGCTCATTGCTGTTTACAATGTAATAACCAAAGCCGTTGTTTGTAAGGTCAGGCTTTGTAGCTTCAATGGTATAGCCGGGTTCGTTTTTATTCGAACAGCCGCAGCCTGCAAGGCTGAAAACCATTGTTGCACACATTGCACCTGCAATAAGTGCGCATAATATTTTTTTCATAATTTGAAGGATCCTTTCAAACTTATACTGGCACTGATTTTCAAATTTTCAGTAATACCATTTTAACATCTTTGTTAAATATTTGTCAATGTTTTTTTCGCTTTTTTTTTCGCTTTTTGTTACTTTTATCGCATTACATAATAAATTAGTATTGAGGTATGCTGTATTCTTACATATTCGACAAAATAATAAGAAATTATTTCTAATTACAAATTAATAATAAAGGCTTAAATACTTGAATGTCTTTAAAATGGTAATTTAAAATACCATAAAAAACAACTAATTTTCTAAAATTTTAAAATCAATTGTATATAGATAAAAAATACATAAATATTATAGATAAATGCTAAAAAATGTAAATTATGACAAAACTGTTGCTACTGTTATAATATTAACAATACCGTCTTGAAATTTAAAGCAAAAGTGCTAAAATATATGGTGGAAAATTTTTAATATTTCCTATATTAATATGTATAGGGAGAAGGGGCGCACTATGGATTTAATGCTTATTCTAAGAAATCTTGCCATAATCCTTGTTGCTGCTAAGCTTTGCGGACTTCTTGCCCGTAAGCTCAAAGCACCGCAGGTTGTTGGCGAAATCATTGCCGGCCTTATTATCGGACCTTCACTGCTTAACCTTGTAGTTAAGGACGATTTTATTTCAGGTATGGCAGAAATCGGCGTAATTTTACTTATGTTCTCGGCAGGTTTGGGAACAGACCTTAAGGAACTTGTAAAAACAGGACCTGTTGCATTGTTGATTGCTTTGTCAGGTGTTGCTGTTCCTCTTGTAGGCGGTATGCTTGTTTATATGGGCTTTGGATTCGGTACTCCGGATACACGGCTTTACGAAGGCATATTTATGGGTACTGTTCTTGCGGCAACATCGGTTAGTATTACCGTACAGGCTCTTAAGGAAATGGGACATCTGAAAGGAAAGGTCGGTACAACGATACTTTCCGCAGCGATACTTGACGATATTATAGGTATTATTCTTCTTACCGTAGTTATCGGCTTCAAGAGCCCTGATGTTTCACCTGTTGATGTTTGCATCAAGACAATTCTTTTCTTTGTACTTGCAATTGTACTTGGTTTTGCACTTTACTTCCTCTTTAAATGGATCAGCAAGCACTGGCCTCATTCAAGAAGAATTCCGATTTTCGGACTTGTTCTTTGTTTTGCGGCAGCTTATTGTTCGGAAGAATTCTTTGGTATTGCCGATATTACAGGTGCTTATGTAGCAGGTATTATTCTTTGTAACATCAATGATGCTGGTTATATTGAAAGAAAAATGGACATCAGTTCATATATGATCTTCGGACCTATTTTCTTTGCAAGCATCGGTTTACAGACAAGTTTTGATAACTTTAATATGCAGATATTATGGTTCTCAATCGCACTTGTTGCTGTAGCTCTTGTAACCAAAATTATCGGCTGCGGCGGTATGGCAAAAATTTGCAAGTTCAATATGACGGATTCGCTTAAAATCGGTGTAGGTATGATGAACCGCGGTGAGGTTGCTCTTATTGTTGCGCAAAAGGGACTTGACGCAGGTCTTATGGACGCTAAGTTCTTTACAGCTGTAATCATTCTCATTATTGTTTCTTCAATTCTTACTCCTATCCTTTTGAAGGTCCTCTATGCAAAGTGGCCTGACAAAAAGGACAGTGTAATTGAAAACGAAAAGAAACTTGCTCAGGAAGGTGTAGGTGCTACTTACAATATTTCTGACAATGATTTCAAACATGATGAAAAATAATTTAATTATTACAAATTCAGCCGTACTCGTCAGAGTGCGGCTTATTTGTTGCCTCGTGTTTAAAATAATTATATTTACAATTATTTCAAAATGTTACAAAAATTTACTTGATTTGTAATCTAAATGCGAATTAAAATTCTGATATTGAATTATAATAGCATTTTTATTGTGCTTTTTAACAAAAAAGGGGAGGGATGCTAAACAAGGGGTTGATTTTTTCTTGAATATCTGCTATAATTATTACAAATTTGTTAATAAGTGTAATTTTGATGTAATTATTACACCTGACACAATTTGGAGGTAATACAATGCAGCGAAGTAAGAAAATTGCTTCTGTGCTGTTGAGTGTAACAATGCTTTCGGGTGCGTGCGCAGTCGCAGGCAGTACTACAGCTCATGCATCAGGCACAGGTGCAGGTCTTGCAGAGTGGGCGCTCAATGCATATTACAGCGGTTGGAGCTATGTTTACGGCGGAGCTACTCCGGGTACCGTAGATTGTTCCGGTCTTATTTATTCCTATTGCGGAGGCAACGCAAGAGGCGGAGATTCACAGCTGTATGCATCAAGCGCAAGTGGATATGTCAGCAACGGTATTCCACGAATACACGGACTCGGTCTTCATATGGATGGTCATGTCGGTGTATATATCGGCGACGGTATGGCAGTTGACGCAAGAAACGATGACGAAGATGTATGCTATGACACCGTAGATTATATGGGGTGGACACAGTGGTACAAGGTAGGCGCTATTGACTACATAGAAAACGGTTGGGAAGAGTTCAACGGTGATTATTATTACTATGAAAACGGCGAATACATTGTAGATACATCAAGAACAATTGACGGCACTACATATTACTTTGATTCAAAGGGCAGATCAAGCAATACTCCGTCAGATCCGTCTTCTTCAAATTCTTCCGACAATTCTTCTTCAAGTTCAGACAACAACTCTTCAAACAACACGGTTGACGATTCTTCAACTGACAGCGACAACAGCAGTTCGACTGAAGAGGTAAAAGAAGAAACACCTACAGAGCCTGTTCTTTACAGAAACGGCGATGAGGGTGACGAAGTAACGAAGATTCAGGAAAGACTTAAGGAGCTTGGCTACTATGATGGCGAAGTAAACGGTAAGTTTGACGATGCAACAGAGGCAGCTTACATTCAGTTCCAGCAGGCAGCAGGAGTAGATGTTGACGGTATTTCAGGTACAGACAGAGATATTCTTTACTCGGAAGATTGTCCTACCTATGCCGATGTTCAGGCAAAACTTGCTGAACAGACACCTACATATCAGTTGGGCGATCAGAGTAACTCAGTTCTCACAATTCAGAACAGACTTGCTATTCTCGGTTTCTTTAATGAAATAGCTACCGGCTACTTCGGAGAAACAACAGTACAAGCGGTTGAGGCATTCCAGCTTGCAAATAATCTTGAAGCTACAGGTATTGTGGATCAGGATACATATCAGGCAATGTTCTCGGCAACAGCACTTTCAAGCAACGGTTCCGTACTTGCTTCTACAGTAAGCTACACAGGTCCGTATGCAATGCCGCAGGTAGGTTCATCACAATTTGTTTTGCAGAATACACAAAATCAGGATTATACACATTCAGCCGCGGTTGTAGCGCAGGCTGCAAATAAGGTTACAAAGGCTGCACTTTCAAACACATCAGCCAATACACCTGCTATTATTTCGGCAGTTGTAAAGCGCAATCTTAATGTTGGTCTTTGGTTTGTGGTAGTTCTTGCTTTACTTTCGATTTTTGGCGGTGTATATATTATTAAAAATATTAAGGCTTCAAAAAAAGCCCGCCGTACAAGAGCGAGAAGCAAAAAAGCATATACAAGAGTAAAAAACGAGGCTCGTTACTGGTAAAAAATTAAGCCGTATCTTATGGTTGTCCATATGATACGGCTTTTGTATTGCAAAAAACTTTACAGTGTGGTATTATTAACATAGGAAGTGATTATTATGGATAAAGATTTAATTAAAAGAATAAATGAACTTGCAAAGAAAAAGAAAACACTCGGACTTAATGCCGAAGAACAGGCAGAACAGAAACAGCTTTATGCCGTGTATCTTGCTGAAATCAGAGAGCAGTTTGATAATACTCTCGATAATGTAAGTATTAAACAGGAGGACGGTTCGGTTGTTCCGTTTAAATCCGCCGCCAAAAAGAAAACAAAAGAAGATAATAAATCAGAATAATTTATATTTTATATCAATAATTAAAAATTTAGGTTCTATTCTAAATCCGGAATACTTTTTCAAAACAATCTTAACTGTGTGCTAAACCATAAATTAATTACAATTTTTGATAAAAAACAGGGTTGATTCTATTTTCTGAATCGACCCTGTAATTATTTTTATTAATCGTCAAGACAATTGTCAAGTCTTTCAATAATATTCTGCTTATCCATATGCTGACCGATAAATACAAGTTTGGTTTCACGGTCGCCGTATTTTTCATCCCAATGCTCTTCAATATCAGGATACTCTTTAAAGTATTTCTTCTGCTCGCTCTTAGGGAATGCGGCAAGCCATTTGCCGTTTTCTGTAGCGGTAATCTGTACGCCTGCCTGCTCAAATACATAGAGGTAATCTCTCTTGTCTTTATCGGAGAACCAAAGAATACCCTTTGCACGAACAACGCCCTTTGGCCAATTGTTTACAAATTCCTGTAATTTTTCCTGATTGAACGGACGGCGGCTGTGGTACACAAAAGTACAGATACCGTACTCTTCGTCATCGTCACCGTGATGGTGATGGTGGCAGCAGTGACCGTGCTCGTGGTCGCAGTGAGAGTGATCTTCGTCATCATGATGATGGTGATGCTCATGCTCGTCTTCATCGTGGTGATGATGGTGATGCTCATGCTCGTCCTCGTCGTGGTGATGATGTTCGTGTTCATCCTCATCATGATCGTGATGCTCGTTTTTCTCGTATTCGTCCTTATCGTAAGCCTGTGCCCAACCTGCTGAACCCGCAGTTTCTTCAAAATCATAAAGATTTGTATTGAGAATGTCGCCAACGCTTACTTTACCGTAGTTAGCCTCAATAATTTTAGCCTTTGGCTGAAGAGTTCTAATCATAGCCTTAACTCTGCCGAGCTGCTCCTCATTTACCATATCAACTTTGTTGAGAATGATAGTAGAACAGAACTCAATCTGCTGAATAACAAGGCTTTCAATGTCTTCTTCGTCAACATCGTCTTTAAGAAGATTGTCGCCGCAGCCAAACTCTGTAGCCATTCTGAGAGCGTCAACAACAGTTACAATGTTGTCAAGACGGCAGATAGCAGGAGTGCCTTCCTCTTCGTCACCCTCAAGTACAGCAATAGACTGTGCAATAGGGAGCGGCTCGCAGATACCGCTTGCCTCAATGAGAATATAATCAAATTTACCTGACTTTACAAGTTCTGCAATCTGATTGATAAGGTCAACCTTAAGTGTACAGCAAATACAGCCGTTTGAAAGCGGAACAAGGTTGTCATCTTTTTGAGTAACAACGCCTGCTTTCTGAATAAGTTCAGCGTCAATATTAACTTCGCCTATATCATTTACGATAACGGCACATTTGTAGCCCTCCTGATTGCCGAGGACATGGTTGATAAGTGTAGTTTTACCGGAACCAAGATAACCTGTAAGAAGTGTTACAGGAATTGGAAGCTTTGGTTTTGCCATATATGTCATTTCCTTTCAAGAATAATTTTCTACGAATGGAATAATAGCACAACAGAATTATTTTGTCAAGTAGTTACGAGTTAGTTATGACTAATTAAGTTGATATTTTTACAATTATTAATAAAAATTACTATAATAAAAAGGAGAGAGGAAAGCCTCTCTCCATAATAATTATATCAGTTTTCCGGAACATTCGGAAGACCGTCAAAGCCTTTCTGGAGTTCCTCGTCTGTCGGAATATAGTCACTCATAAGACCGTCGTTAAACTTCTCATATGCAAGCATATCGAAGTAGCCTGTACCTGTAAGACCAAAGAGAATAGTTTTTTCTTCGCCTGTTTCTTTACATTTGAGAGCCTCATCAATTGCAACTCTGATTGCATGGCTGCTTTCCGGAGCAGGGAGAATACCCTCAACTCTTGCAAATTGTTCTGCGGCAGCAAATACAGATGTCTGCTCAACAGAAGTAGCCTCCATAAGACCGTCGTGGTAAAGCTGTGAAAGTGTGCTGCTCATACCGTGGTAACGAAGTCCGCCGGCATGGTTAGCGGACGGAATAAATCCGCTGCCGAGTGTGTACATCTTAGAGAGCGGGCAAACCTTGCCGGTATCGCAGAAGTCATATGCAAACTTACCTCTTGTCAAGCTTGGGCAAGATGCAGGTTCAACGGCAATAATTCTGTAATCAGCCTCACCTCTTAATTTTTCGCCTACGAACGGAGATATAAGACCGCCAAGGTTAGAACCGCCGCCGGCACAACCGATAATGATGTCAGGCTTAACATCGTATTTATCAAGAGCTTTTTTAGCCTCAAGACCGATAACCGACTGGTGAAGAAGTACCTGATTGAGCACACTGCCGAGTACATAACGGTATCCTTCTGTAGAAGTTGCAACTTCTACAGCCTCGGAAATTGCACAGCCAAGACTGCCTGTTGTGCCCGGGTGCTCCTTAAGAATTTTTCTGCCGACTGCAGTATCTGTAGACGGGGAAGGAGTAACACTTGCACCGTATGTTCTCATAACTTCTCTTCTGAATGGCTTTTGTTCGTAAGATACTTTTACCATATATACCTTACAATCAAGACCGAAGTAAGAACAAGCCATTGAAAGGGCGGTACCCCACTGGCCTGCGCCTGTTTCTGTTGTAACGCCTTTAAGACCCTGCTTTTTAGCATAATAAGCCTGTGCGATGGCAGAGTTTAATTTATGACTGCCGCTTGTATTGTTACCCTCAAACTTATAGTAAATCTTAGCAGGAGTACTGAGAGCTTTTTCAAGGAAATATGCTCTGATAAGCGGGGACGGACGGTACATTTTATAGAAATCCTGAATTTCCTGCGGAATATCTATGTATGCGTCTGTATCGTTAAGTTCCTGTGCTACGAGTTCTTTACAGAAAACAGGATAAAGCTCCTCTGCTGTCATTGGTTTTAATGTAGCAGGGTTAAGAAGAGGAGCAGGCTTGTTTTTCATATCTGCACGAACATTATACCATTGAGTAGGTATTTCACTTTCGTCAAGATAAATTTTATATGGAATCTTTGTATTTTCCATTGGTTTCAGCCTCCTAAATATCAATATTTATAATATTATAACATATTATTTGCCTCTTGTCATCACTTTTTATAGAAAATATTATTTCATAACATAATTAAAATAATTTTTTACGGGTATTTTACAAATAGGAGGTAAATAGCTTTACAAAAATTAACTAAACTAAGAGCGTACTCAAAAGAAGTACGATAATTATTTGAGGAGATTATATTTATGAAAAAAACAAGTACAAAATTATTATCGGTATTAGCAGCAGGCGTAATTATGGCAAGTGCATTTGCAGGCTGCGGCGGCAATTCTTCATCAACAGCATCAGGCGACAACTCAAGCAATGCCGGTTCATCAAACACAAGTGCTTTTGATACAAGCAAATCACTTTCTGTTATTACAAGAGAGCAGGGCTCCGGTACTCGTGATGCTTTCGTAGAGCTTACAGGTGTTCTTGTTAAAGACGGTGACACAAAGAAAGATACGACAAGAACAGATGCAGTTACAGTAAACGGTACTGAGGCTGTTATTACTAATGTAAAGGGCAATGACGCAGCAATCGGTTACATTTCACTCGGTTCACTCAACGACAGCGTTAAGGCTCTTAAGGTTGAAGATGTTGAGGCAACAGCAGAAAATGTAAAATCAGGCGAATACAAAATCAGCCGTCCGTTCAACATTGCTTATAAGGGCGACTTAAGCGGTCTTGCTAAGGATTTTGTAGATTATATCTTAAGCTCAGACGGTCAGGCAGTAATTTCTAAAGAGGGTTATGTTCCGGTATCTGAAAACGCAGCATATGCAGGAACAAAGCCAGAGGGCAAAATTACAGTAGCAGGTTCAACTTCAGTATCACCTGTAATGGAAAAACTCATCGAGGCTTACAAGCAGGTAAATACAAAGGCAGAAATCGAACTCCAGACATCAGACTCTTCGGCAGGTATGCAGTCTGCACTTGAGGGTACTTGTGACATCGGTATGGCATCAAGAGAGCTTAAAGATACAGAAACAGCTCTTACATCAACAACAATTGCAAAAGACGGTATTGCGGTAATCGTAAATACAAACAATACTACAGAAAATCTCACAATGGATCAGGTAAAAGCTATCTATACAGGCGAAGCTAAGGTTTGGAGCGATATAACTAAATGAGATTAAACAATATTAAAGAAAGGGCTATGCAGGGAGTTTTCTTCCTGACAGCCCTTGCAAGCATAGCGGCAGTTGTGCTTATATGTATTTTCCTTTTCTACAACGGTGTTCCGGCAATGGCAGAAATCGGATTTTTTAATTTTATAGGCGGCTCTGAATGGGCACCTACAAATGTTCCGGCTAGCTACGGCATCTTTACAATGATTATCGGTAGTATCTATGTTACGGCAGGCGCTGTTGTAATCGGTGTGCCGATCGGAATTTTAACAGCGGTTTTCCTTGCTCGCTTTTGTCCGAAACCGTTATATAAGGTTATAAAACCCGCAACAGAATTACTCGCAGGTATTCCGTCAATCGTTTACGGCTTTTTCGGACTTATGGTAATTGTACCGTTTATTCGTGAAAATTTCGGCGGCGACGGCTCAAGCCTGCTTGCAGCGTCAATAGTGCTTGGCATTATGATTTTGCCTACAATAATCGGTGTGTCGGAATCGGCAATCCGTGCGGTGCCCGAAAATTACTACGAGGGTGCATTGGCACTCGGCGCAACAAGAGAGAGAAGTGTGTTTAAAACTATGCTTCCTGCCGCAAAGTCGGGTATTCTTGCAGGTGTTGTGCTTGGCATAGGCAGAGCAATCGGCGAAACTATGGCGGTTATCCTGATTGCAGGCAACCAGGTACAGATTCCTACATCACTTACGGACGGTGTAAGAACGCTTACAGCAAATATTGTACTTGAGATGGGTTACTCAACGGGACTTCACAGACAGGCACTTATAGCAACAGGTGTAGTTTTGTTTGTGTTCATATTAATTATTACACTTTCAATGCAGGCAATTAAGAGCAGGAGTGAAAAGAATGGCTGATAACAATGAAATAAAGGCAATCAATAAAACAGGATTTGCCCAAAGATTAAGAGAATATAAAAGAAAGCCGCTCTCACTTGTTTTGTTTATATTGGTTGTACTTGCAGCGGCATTATCGGTACTTGCACTCATATTTTTGATTGTTTATATACTTGTAATGGGTATTCCGCACATTACTCCGGAGCTGTTTGCATGGGAATATAACAGTGATAATGTATCCTGTATGCCTGCAATTATCAATACTATTATAGTTACTTTGCTTACCTTGGTAATTGCCGTACCGTTTGGCGTAGGTGCTGCGATTTACCTTGCGGAATATGCAAAAAGGGGCAACAAGTTTGTAAAACTTATCAGAACTATGGCAGAAACTCTTTCGGGTATTCCGTCGATTGTTTACGGTTTGTTCGGTATGTTATTCTTTGTAACTACTTTGCAGTGGCGACTTTCATTGCTTGCAGGTTCTTTTACACTTGCAATTATGGTATTACCGACAATTATGAGAACTACAGAGGAAGCTTTGCTTTCTGTTCCCGACTCGTACCGAGAGGGCAGTTACGGACTTGGCGCAGGCAAGCTGAGAACAATTATAAGAATAATTCTTCCGAGTGCAATGCCGGGTATTCTTGCAGGTATAATTCTTGCAGTCGGCAGAATAGTCGGAGAAACTGCGGCTCTTTTATATACATCGGGTTCGGCGTCGGGTCTTGCAAAAGGTCTTATGTCTTCGGGCAGAACGCTTGCTATTCATATGTATGTACTTGCAAACGAGGGATTGCATACAGATCAGGCTTGGGCAACAGCGGTTGTATTGCTTGTGCTTGTACTTTTAATAAATACGCTTTCGGCATTTATCGCCAAAAAGCTTACAAGTAAAAATAAGTAAGAGTGGAAGGAAAATAAATGGATAAGTTTACAATTAAGGATATGAACCTGTATTACGGCAAATTTCACGCATTAAAGTCTGTAAACTTTAATATGGAGGCAAACCGTATTACAGCTTTTATCGGCCCGTCGGGCTGCGGTAAATCAACGCTCCTGAAATCACTTAACAGAATGAATGATTTGGTTGAGGGTTGTAAAATTACAGGTGATATCCGTCTTGATAACGAGGATATTTACGGCAAAAATATGGATGTAAATGTTCTCAGAAAAAGAGTGGGTATGGTTTTTCAAAAAGCAAATCCGTTTCCTATGAGCGTGTATGATAACATAGCTTTCGGTCCGAGAACACACGGTATAAGAAGCAGAAGAGAGCTTGATGAAATCGTAGAGCAGTCTTTGAAAGATGCCGCTATCTGGGATGAACTTAAGGACAGACTTAAAAAGAGCGCACTCGGCCTTTCGGGCGGTCAGCAGCAGCGTCTTTGCATTGCAAGAGCGCTTGCGGTAAAGCCTGAAGTTTTACTTATGGACGAGGCAACATCTGCACTTGACCCTATTTCCACAGGTAAAATCGAGGAACTCTGTATGAAGCTTAAAGATAAATATACCATTATTATGGTTACACATAATATGCAGCAGGCAATGAGAATTGCTGATAATACGGCATTCTTCCTGCTTGGCGAAATGATTGAATGCACTGATACGGCTACCTTGTTTTCTACTCCAAAGGATAAGCGTACAGAGGAATACATTACAGGAAGGTTCGGCTAATGAGAGAGTATTTTGATTTGGAATTAAAAGCACTTAACGATAAACTCATTGAAATGGGCGCTTTGGTTGAAGGTGCAATAAAAAATACGATAACCATTATTACAAACGGTGAATACGATAAACTTGAAACATCAAGAATTATTGAAGAAAAAATCAATACGATGGAGAGAGAAATACAAAACTATTGTTTAAATCTCCTCCTTTTACAGTCGCCTGTTGCAGGTGACTTAAGAACGGTATCTGCGGCTCTTAAGATGATTACCGACCTTGAAAGAATCGGCGATCAGGCTATTGACATTGCGGAAATGTCAACTTATTTGAAAGACTGCGAAAATATTTATTCAATGACTCATCTTTCTGAAATGGCAGAGCGTTCTTCAAATATGGTAACAACGGCTATTGACGCTTTTGTTAAAAAAGACTTGAAACTTGCAAAGACCGTAGCTACTATGGACGACGCAATTGATGACCTTTTCAATAAGGTAAAACAAGAGGTTATCGATATTATAAACGCAAACAAAGAACTTGATCAGCAGGCTATAGATGTTTTGCTTATTGCAAAGTATTTTGAAAAAATCGGCGACCACGCAGAGAACATCGGTGAATGGGTTGTGTTTTCAATTACAGGAAAGACAGTATAACCTTTGATGATTTTTGTTGCAAATCAAGACTATTGTGATATAATTAGGTTTAAGGCGGAAGTATGTCTGCCTTAAATCTATATCGGGGAGTTAGAATTATATGTTAATTTATATTGTAGAAGACGATACAGACATCAGGGAGCTTGAAACCTACGCACTGAAAAACAGCGGTTATGAGGTTAAAAGCTTTGGAGAAAGCAAGAGTTTTTTTAAAGCGTGTGCGGAAATAAAGCCGCAGCTTGTTATTCTTGATGTAATGCTTCCCGATTTTGACGGATTGTCTGTACTTGAAAAATTAAGAAAAGACAAGTCTACAAAAAATATTCCGGTTATTCTTGTTACCGCAAAGTCAAGTGAGATGGATAAGGTAAAAGGACTTGATATGGGTGCCGACGATTACCTTACAAAGCCGTTCTCCGTACTTGAACTTATTTCAAGAGTAAGGGCAATTTTAAGACGCTGTACGGTAGAAGAAAAGCCCGAAACCGTGGAACTTGGCGGAATTGTTCTTGACGATTCAAAGCATATTGTAACTTCAAACGGAGAACAGTGCAGCCTTACATATAAGGAGTACGAATTGCTAAAATACCTGCTTAACAATAAAGGTATGGCACTCACAAGAGAGAACATTATTATTAATGTTTGGGGTTACGATTTTGAGGGAGAGAGCCGTACGGTTGATATGCACATTACAACTCTAAGACAAAAACTCGGAGAATGCGGCAATCTTATTAAAACCGTGCGTAATGTAGGATACAAGGCAGGAGAATGATAAATGAAACTAAGAAAAATTCTTTTAAAGAGATTTATAATCACCGCTGGTGTATCCATTCTTTTGACGGCTGTTTTTTCAACAGCCGCTTTCTGGTTTATTTTTTCTTCTTCGGAAAAAACAACATTAAAAGATTATACAAATATAGCCGCAAATCTTTATAATAAAAACAGCAGCTATGAATTGCTGCACGATTTAAGTTCATCACGAATAAGAGTTACATTGCTCGACGGCAACGGAAATGTTCTTTTGGAAAGCGATGACGGCGTTGATGTTACAAAAATGGGAAATCACTCCAATCGTCCCGAATTTATAAATGCAATGAAAAACGGATACGGCGATGACAGCAGAAAATCAGAAACACTCGGCAATGTTACATATTATTATGCTGTAAAAACTTCAAACGGAAATGTTTTGCGATTGTCTGAAACTATGGAAAACGGCTACTCCATTTTTATGCACCTTGTTCCGATTTTGTTTGCCGTAATAATTATTGTATTTATTCTTTGCTGTGTGCTTTCAAAAAGGTCAACGAAAAAAATTATTGCGCCTATAGAAAATCTCGAAAGCAATGTTGACGGCAATCAATATGAAGAATTAAGTTCAATTTCCCGCACCATTTCAAGTCAGCAAAAGCAGATTAACAAGCAGGTTTCACGCTTACAGCTTGAAAAAGACAGAATAGACACGCTTATTCAAAATATGTCCGAGGGCTTTATAATGCTTGATATGGATAAGAATATGCTTATGTGTAATCATTCCGCTTCAAAATATCTCGGCACGGATTCAGAGGGCACTGTTGGCGAAAGTCTTATTTCATTTTCACGCAATGAGGTTTTGTGCGAATGTGTTGATAAGGCTTTCAGCGGTGAACGCAGCAGTAATGAAGGCAATATAAACGGCAGAGTATTGCAGATAATTGCAAGTCCGGTGTATTCCAACAGCGAACAAAAAGGTGTAATCTGTCTTATAATTGATATTTCGGCTAAACGAAAAGCCGAAAAAATGAGGCGTGAATTTACCGCAAATGTTACCCACGAGTTAAAAACTCCGCTCACTTCAATTTCGGGTTATGCGGAAATTATAGAAAGCGGAATTGTTGCACCGGAAGATATTGAAAGATTTGCCGGAAAAATTCATAAAGAATCAGGCAGACTGCTTTCTTTGATTGGCGATATTATAGAGCTTTCCGAACTTGACGAAAACACAAGACCCGTAAATTACGATAAGGTCGATTTGTCGGGACTTTCAAGAGAGGTAGCGGAAGATTTACATACAAATGCAAATAAACACGAGGTTGTCATTAAAGTTAATGCGGAAGATAAAATTTTAATAAACGGCAATCGTAACCAACTTTATGAACTTGTTTATAACCTTTGTGACAATGCGATAAGATATAACCGCAAGGGCGGAAATGTTACCGTTACTGTTAAAAAAGAGGACGAAAACGCCGTTCTCAGTGTTGCGGATACGGGAATCGGTATTCCGTTAAAACATCAAAAACGAGTTTTTGAGCGCTTTTACAGAGTTGACAAAAGCCGTTCTAAAGAAACCGGCGGTACAGGTCTTGGACTTGCAATTGTAAAACATATTGCCGAAAGACATGACGGTACTATTACATTAAAGAGTAATGAAAACGGTACGGTATTTACATTTAAAGTAAGAGCATTGTAAAAATTATAAAATGTACTTTTAGCAAAATTAAATATTAATATTTAATATTACGGCTGCGTCTTGTTTAAGTCTTACTTATAAACAGGGCGCAGTTGTTGTTGTGTAAAAAACTTTACATAGATTTTACAAATGCAAAATAAAACTTTGACTTAATACTAATATCATTACAAAGGAAAAGGAGAGTTTAGGGATATGGATATTTTTTCGATTCTTCAGCTGTTGAGTGGCTTGGCACTCTTTTTGTATGGTATGAATACAATGGGTGACGGTCTTGAAAAATTCTCGGGCGGTAAACTTGAAAAAACTCTTGAAAAAATGACTAACAATACTTTCAAGGGATTTTTGCTCGGTGCAGCCGTTACAGCTGTTATACAGTCATCATCCGCTACTACGGTTATGGTAGTCGGCTTTGTAAACTCCGGTATTATGAAGCTAAGACAGGCAATAGGAATTATTATGGGTGCTAATGTCGGCACAACAGTTACAGCGTGGATTTTAAGCCTCTCGGGTATTGAGGGCGACAGCGTATTTATGCAACTGCTTAAACCGACATCTTTTTCTGCTGTTTTCGCTTTTATAGGCATAATTCTTATTATGTTTACAAAGAGCGACAGTAAGAAAAACCTTGCGTCCATTCTTTTGGGATTTGCAATTTTAATGTTCGGTATGGATTCTATGAGTTCTGCGGTAGCACCTCTTTCTAACGATCCTAACTTTGCAAATCTTCTTACAGTCTTTAATAACCCTGTATTCGGTATTATTGCAGGTGCATTGCTCACAGCAATTATCCAGAGTTCAAGCGCATCGGTCGGAATATTGCAGGCACTTTCAAAAACAGGTGCGATTACATACTCAATGGCAATTCCGATTGTAATGGGTCAGAATATAGGTACTTGCGTAACTGCCTTGATTTCTTGTATAGGTGCAAAGAAAAACGCTAAGCGTGCTGCTTTGGTACACCTTTATTTTAATATTATAGGTACACTTGTAATTTGTGCGCTGTTCTACGGTTCAAATTTAATATTCCAATACGGATTCCTGGACGATGTAGTTGCCGAGGCAAATATCGCTGTTATCCATACAGCATTTAACATTGCAGCAACAGCTATGTTACTTCCTTTTACACGCCAGCTTGAAAAACTCGCTTGCCTTACAATTAAGGATACGGAAGAAGAAAGTGAAGCACCATTCCTCGACGAGCGTTTCCTCAACACACCTTCACTTGCAACAGACCGTGCTTTAAATGTTACGGAAAAAATGGCAAGACTTTCGGAGGGTACACTTCTCGGCGCACTTGAAATGGTTGGTAATTATAACGAAAAAGCGGCTGACACACTTTCTGAAAACGAAGACACAATTGATATGTACGAAGATGTAATTTCGACATATCTTGTAAAACTAAGTCAGAAAAATCTTTCTGAAAACGACAGTAAAAGTGTTCAGAGAGTTTTGCACGGTATAGGTGATTTCGAGAGAATCAGCGACCACGCAATGAATATTGTCGGTGCCGCAAAAGAGATTGAGGAGAAAAAAGCAGTTTTCTCCGAAGGGGCTATGGCGGGTCTTAATGTTATGATGGACGCTATAAAAGAGATTATAAATAATGCAACGCTTGCATTTATCAATAACGATGTAAAACTTGCGGCGAAAGTTGAACCTCTTGAACAGGTTATTGACCGCATCAGAGATAAACTTAAAGAGGCTCATGTTAAGCGTCTTACAAACGGCGAATGTACAATAGAACTCGGATTTATTTTCTCTGACCTTATTACAAGTATGGAAAGAGTTTCCGACCATTGTTCAAACATTGCGGTCGGTGTTATTGAAATCAACAACAACGGCTACGATGCACACGAATATTTGCACGAGCTTAAAAATTCCGATGATATTCAGTACAACGCAGACTATAAGGAATACAAGAAAAAATATGCACTCCCTGCATCCGCTCTTGTTAAAAAATAATTTATTTAACCCACAGCAAATTTCAGCTGTGGGTTTTTTATTATGCAGATGACAAAATGCGAATTTTGTGTTATTATATATTATTATGATTATTGTTGAATAGGGGTAGATTAGTTTGGCAAAAGCGGTCCCGCTTTTTAGCGGCAGTAAAGGTAACAGTTATTTTCTGGGTACGGCAACACAGGGCGTGCTTATAGACGCAGGTCGTTCATGCAAACAGATTGAAAATGCATTACTTACAAATTCAATAGATCCACGCATAATAGGTGCGGTATTTATTACCCACGAGCATACAGACCATTGCAGTGCCGTAAAAGTGCTTGCATCACGCTATAATTTTAAGGTGTATGCAAGTCAGGGTACACTTGAGGCGCTTGAAAGGGCAAATCGTCTGGATAAACGCTTTGAAACCGAGGTTATCGAAAACGAAATTGCGGTAGGCGATATGCTTATTAAAAGAATCGATACTCCGCACGATGCCGCAGAGAGCTGTTGCTACAGTGTTACGCTTGCAGACGGAAAGACTGCCACAATAGCAACTGATATGGGATATATGACCGATGATGTAAGAAATGCCGTTGCACACAGCAATTTTGCGGTTATTGAGTCAAACCACGATGTTGATATGCTGAAAAACGGCCCGTATCCGTTTGTACTCAAAAAGCGAATACTCTCTAAATACGGCCATTTGTCTAATCCCGATTGTGCCGCCGAGCTTGCGGGACTTGTGCAGTCAGGTACTTTAAGACTTATGCTCGGTCACTTAAGTGAGCAAAATAATACCCCGTCAATAGCGCTTAATACAGCTGTAAACGAACTTTCAAAGTACGGAATGAATAGGGGAATAGATTATACTCTCGATGTAGCGCCCGTAGAAACTAATGCTAAATCGGTAATTTTTTAATGGTGAAAGATGATTAGAATAAATATAATTTGTATAGGAAAAATTAAAGAGAAATATTTTACAGACGCAATTTCCGAATACGCAAAACGACTTACTGCCTTTTGTAAATTTGCGGTAGTTGAACTTGCGGAAGAAAAAATAAGAAATAACAATCCGAACGAGGCTGAAATTTCAGAGGTAATTGAGGCAGAGGGAGAAAGAATACTTAAGAAAATCGGTGCAGGTGATTATGCGGTGGCAATGTGCATCGAGGGCAAACAGCTTTCAAGCGAAGAACTTTCTGCAATGCTCGACAATGCGGCAATTACAGGAAAAAGTACGGTGGATTTTATTATCGGCGGAAGTTACGGACTTAGCAATAAGGTGAAAAACAGAGCGGATTTCAAACTTTCTATGAGTAAAATGACATTTCCTCATCAGATGGCAAGAATGGTACTGTCAGAACAGATTTACCGTGCGTTTGAAATTTCTACCAACGGCAAATATCATAAATAGAGGTAAAAGATGGCTTTAGACGGAATTTTTTTAAGATATATAAAACACGAAATAGAAACCGAGGCGCTCGGTGCCAGGGTATCGCAGATTTATCAGCCGAACAGAGATGAACTTGTATTTGCAATGCGTACCTTTAACGGCAATAAAAAACTTTTGCTTTCGGCAAGGGCAAATTCACCGAGGGTGCATTTTTGCGGCAATACACCTGAAAATCCCGCTTCACCGCCTATGTTTTGTATGCTTTTGCGTAAGCGTATCGGCGGCGGAAAGCTGGTTGCGGTTCGTCAACAGGAATGCGACAGAGTGCTGTTCCTTGATTTTGAGTGTGTAAACGAACTTGGCGATACCGTTCTAATAACAGTAGTTTGCGAAATTATGGGAATGTACAGCAATATTATTATTGTGGATTCAAACGGAGTAATTATTGATTCCCTCAAGCGTGTTGACCTGACTATGAGCAGCCGCAGACTTGTGCTTCCAAATATAAAATACGAACTTCCCGAGGCGCAGGATAAACTTTCAATTCTTAAACATTCGGCAGAAGAAATAGCGGAAAAAACAGTTGATTTTGACGGTGAAATGATGCTTAACAAGGCACTGCTAAGGGCAATTCAAGGTGTATCGCCTCTTGTGTGCAGAGAACTTGAGTACAGAGTGGGCGAGGGCACAACTACCCGTATGGATAAACAGCATTATGACAGACTTGTTGATGTGCTCAATAATTTGTATGTAAATGTTAATAAATATGCAGGCAAACCGTGTATGGTTATAAGAGATGACGGCAAGCCGATTGATTTTACATTTACAGATATTGAGCAATACGGAAATTTTGCTCAAATAAAGCACTTTGACACATATTCACAACTTCTTGACAGCTTTTACGAAACCAGAGATTCAAGAGAGAGAATGAGGGTCAAATCTCAAGACCTTACAAAAATGCTTGTTAATTTAAGCGAAAGAATTTCCCGTAAACTTGCAAAGCAAAAGATTGAACTTAAAGAATGTGCAAATCGTGAACAGCTTAGAATAAACGGCGATTTGTTGCAGGCAAATCTCTACCGTATTGAGCGTGGCGCATCTTTTGCGGAAGTGGAAAATTTTTACGATGAAAATATGTCGCTTATCCGCATAAAACTCAATCCTGCAATTTCTCCGGCGGCAAATGCTCAAAAATATTATAAAGATTATCAAAAAGCGAAAAATGCAGAGCATATTTTGACCGAACAGATTGAGAAAGGCAGGTCAGAGCTTGAATACATTGATTCTGTACTTGATACGGTAAGCCGTGCGGAGAGTGAGCGTGAACTTGCGCAGATAAGGGAAGAGCTTACCGAGCAGGGATATTTACGCAAACAAAAGGGCAAGCAAAGACCGCAGGCGGCACTACCGCCGCTCGAATTTACTTCAAGTGACGGCTTTAAAATTTTAGTAGGCAGAAACAATACTCAAAATGATAAACTTACATTAAAAATTGCAAATAAAAATGATATGTGGCTGCACACAAAAGATATTCACGGTTCGCATACAGTTGTTTTTGCGGAAGGCAGAGAAATTAGCGATACCGCAATTTTAGAGGCGGCACAGCTTGCCGCATATTACAGTAAAGCAAGAGAAAGCAGTCAAGTGCCTGTAGATTACACGCTTGTGCGTTATGTAAGCAAGCCAAGCGGTGCAAGACCGGGTATGGTTATTTATGTAAATAACAAAACTGTTTATGTCACACCGAAAGCAAATATTTCCGAATAAAAAACTCGGCAATCTTTACGGTTGCCGAGTTTTGTGTTGTCAGTCAATATAATCAAGATATTTTAAGAACCGTTTTACGGCAAGGGAGGCGGTCTTTTTGTCTTTCAGTCCGACATTTTCAGATAATTTGATTTCTTTCAATACTTGAAAAAATATTTACAGTGTGCTAAAATATTATTGTAAATTTGGACAAGGAAGTTCGGCAGGACTTTCTTGTCTTTTTTATTGGAGGTAATAGGTATGAAAAAGCCGTTAATAGGTGTTGTTCCGCTTTGGGACTCTGAAAAAAACTGCTATTGGATGTTGCCAAACTATATGCAGGGAATTGAAAAATCGGGCGGTATTCCCGTTATGTTGCCTTTAACCGAGGATGAAGAGATTATAAAACAGCTTGTAAATACTTGTGACGGATTTCTTTTTACAGGCGGACAGGATGTTGACCCAAAAATTTATAACGAAGTGAGAACAAAGCAGTGCGGAGAAAGCTGTACGCAAAGAGATAATATGGAAACAGAGCTTTTTCGTCTGGCTTATGAAAAAGACAAGTCAATCTTAGGCATTTGCCGTGGCATACAGTTTATTAATGCTGTTATGGGCGGTACGCTGTATCGGGATTTACAAACAGAGCATCCTACCTATACCGTGCATCATCAGCCGCACCCGTATGATAAACCTATTCACAGTGTAAAAATAATGAAAAATTCGCCTTTACATAAATTGTTGAATACAGATGCCTTAGAGGTTACAAGCCTGCACCATCAGGCAGTAAAAGATATTGCACCGAATCTTGAGTGTATGGCGGTTTCGGAGGACGGACTTATAGAGGCGCTGTTTGCACCCGACAAAAAATTTGTATGGGCGGTGCAGTGGCACCCGGAGTATTCTTTCTTTACAGATGAAAACAGCAGAAAAATATTTAAAAAATTTACAGACAGTGTTAGTTGATACCTAAATATATTTTAAAGCCTTGCCTTGTGCAGGGCTTTTTTACTGCCCGAAACTTTACAATCTTTTACAAGAGTGATAAAAGAATATGACTGTATTATAAAATTACGGTGTTAGAATATCGTCAGAAAAGGAGAAGAAAAATGGAAGATAAAAGTAAAAACTCAAAAGTTTTGGTAATTGTTCTTATTGCGGTTATAGCAATTCTTGCGGCAGTAGGCATTACTATGGGTGTGTTGCTGATGAATAACAACAGCTCACAAACACAGGATACGGCAAAGCAGCAGGGCGTTGTGTTTGACAGTAACGCATCGCATTACGAACAGGAAGTTTCAAATGCGGGCGGCGCTGAACAGGGAATTAAAATTCCGGGTTATCCCGATATGACAATCTCAAGTGAAAGCACAGACTTTCCTATCACTCTTTTAAATCCCGAGGAAAATCCGTGTAATTTTAAATTTACGCTTTCTTTGCAGGAAACAGGTGAAACACTTTGCACTACAGACCTTGTAAAACCGGGTGATGCAATTAAGGGCTTAACTCTTGACAAACCGATTGAAAAAGGTACATACACTTTAATAATTAATATTTCAACATATTCTGTTGACAGCAATTCACAAATGAACGGCGCACAGGTTAAGAGTACGCTTACAGTTGAATGACAATAATCCCTTATGGGTTTATCATATATAAACAGCCGTCAATTTGGCGGCAAGGACATTAGAATTTGAAAATCTAAGGAGAAGAAAATTTATGAAAATCAATGCAAAAAGAATTACAGCAGTATTAATGGCAGCAGCTATGAGCGTATGCGCTACAACGGCAGCATTTGCGGCATCTACAACAGACACCACGATTGTTGACGAAAACCACGCAACAGCAGACTTCCAGCAGAAAATTACATATTCAAAAAGTGAATCGGAAATCGTACCCGCTTACACTGTTTCTATCCCTCTCACAGCAGAACTTCAAAAAGAATCATCAACACTTTCATATTCACTTGCACTTGAAAATGATACAGCCTTTGTTCCAAGCGGCAAAAAAGTAAGCGTAAAGATTGAGAGCGCAGGTTACTCCGGCAATCTTCACACTCTTGCAGTATGGGATTCAAGAAATCTTCAGGAGGCTGAATATGTAATCTACAATTCAGACGCTTTTGCAAATCCCACTTACTACACAATCGGTGACGAGATTGCTTCTTGGGACGGCTCAAACTTCGGTACAATCACAAGAAAAATCAAACTTAAAGACTACTATAGCGTAGGTGCCGGCAACTATAACGGTGTAATTAACTACACAGTATCTCTTGAGGACAAATAAGATAAATAAAACTCGAGGTTAATTATGAAAAAAACCGTTATTACCGTAGTTTTAGCTTTATGTGTTATTTCGACAGTTTGCTGCGCATATGCAGTGGCTGCCGAAAGTGCAAAAACAGATGTAATTCTTACAATCAAAGAAACAACCACACAATTCACTACAGTTCAGACTGCAACACAAACAACAGAAAATCAAAACACAGTTGTAGAAAATGATACTAACACAATCAAAACAGGCGCAATTGTAAGTTACACAACTGTTGTAACAGTATTTTTAATGCTCACAGCGACAGTATCATTTTTCTGGTTCTATAAAAAGAAAAGATTATTATGTAAGGAGTAACAATATGAAGAAGTTTTTATCAATCGCAGCAGCACGCTGAAAAAGTTATCTAAACTTTTCCTTCCCTTACAGCAGATCGTTACACTACAGTAGCGGTCTGTTTTTATTTATAATATCTTTAATTTTCTAAAAAAGTATGTTACTATTGAAAATTTAATAATTAATAGTCTTTTCCTTCTATTAATACCGCTCCGTCATCAATTTTGTAATGTTCAGAAACCTCAAGGGTATTTGCAACCCATAAAGCAACATCTCCTGAAGAAATCTCGTTGCTATCATCAAAAGCTCCGCATACGGAAAAGTCGTCATCACGGTAGCAATTAATAGCTTTGTAGGTTTTATCTATAATTACATAGGAATATTCTACCGCAATAATCTTTCCGTTCTTACCGTTATATTCACTGAAAGTAAAATCAGTTGCCCATTTTTTATCATTCCATGACTCTGGCATTGTAACATCTGGTGTACTTATACCGTCAACAAGTATATTAAAGTAATCCATAATGCTTTCAGGAGTTTCAAAAGTAACGTCCGGGAAACTGTCTATTACCTTCCCTATATTTATATATTCAATGTTATCGCAAATTAAATCTTTAATACCATCATATTTGCCACTAAATAAATCTTTATAAGCTTGTTTATATTTGTCATCTATTGGCATTAGTGATGGAATGATATAGTTATCTATACTTAATTTGTAGGGAGAAATATTTTCGCTGGCATTTGTTTTGTTTGCATCAGGACTAAAACAAGCAATAGATGTATAATTCTGAGCGTATAATTTCCAGTTTGAAGGAATATCAAGTGAAAAAGTTATATAATCACCTTCGCTGTTTTCCGTGACCTTTTTTGTTTCTACATAAGGCTTAATAATGGTATTATTCTGCTGACATCCTACAAGTGAAATCATAAGCACGATGGATATTATTGCTGATAAGATTTTGTTTTTCATTTGTATGCTCCTATTCCTATTATATATTTTAACTGGAAATTATTTGGGATTTTTTGATTTTATGCATTTAATATTACTAAATTGTGATATTTATTATACTTCTTGTATTGCTTTTTGTAAAGTAATAATAAAAATAAATTTCAAACTTAATTAAAGTAATAAAGGTAAGTATATCAGGACTTATGCAAAGTTACATCAGAAGGAGAAGCCAAATGAAAGTATTTCTCTATATCCGCGTTGCCTGTGCGGATCAGCTTGCAGCGGCAAATCAGCGTGAAGAGCTGGAATGCTAACGATACTCCTACAACAGTTGAACTGACCTTTGTAAACGGCAACAAGCAGTATACCGTGAAACGCAATCCCGAGTATGAAAGGAAAAAGGCGAGAGGAAACGGTTTTACAAAACAATCGGCAGGCGGCATTAAAATGGAAACAATGTTTGTTGACGAAGGATTCGGTTCGCTTGATGAAGAAACTTTAAGACAGGCAATGCAAGCACTGTCGGGACTTTCGGAAAATAATCGACTTGTCGGTATCATATCTCATGTGGCTGAACTTAGAAGTGAGATAGACAAACAGCTTGTCGTAACTAAAGAAAAGTCAGGCGGCAGCAAGGTTGAATTGAAACTTAATTAGCAATTTGCAGGTTTGACATTTTTACACGAAATATGTTATAATCAATTGTAAATATCGGGGGAATTGTACGCTGTTTACAATTCCTCTTTTCTATTAAAAAAAGAGGCGGTAAGATGAAAAAAATTATTGCACTTCTGCTTGTTGTGTTAACTGTTTTGCTTTGCGGTTGTTCGATGGGGGACGGAAGTATTCGATTCGGAGCGGCAGGTTTGGGCGGTGTTTATCACCAGGCGGCAACTTCATTAAAACAGCTTGCCGAAAATGACAGCGCTCTTAAGATTGAAGTAAAGACCACAGCAGGCTCTGCGGCAAATGTTCGTTTGCTGTCACAAGGTTATCTTGATGCGGCAATTGCTCAATCTGATATTATAAGCGACGCATATAACGGAGAAAATTCATTTAAAACAGCATATAAAGATTACAGCGCTGTTGCGGCTCTTTACACCGAAGTGTGCCATATTATAGTAAGGGCAGATTCTGACATTAACAGCGTTCATGATTTACTCGGTAAAACGGTCAGCGTCGGTGAAGAGGAATCGGGTTCACAACTCAATGCAAAACAGATTTTATCCGCATACGGTTTGAATGAAAAAATGGTTAAAGAGGAAAACTTTAATTATGCGGATTCAGCCAAGGCACTCGTATCGGATGAGGTTGACGCTTTGTTTTGGACAGTCGGCATAAACGCCACAGTTGTGGAAGAGCTTTCAAGACAGTGCGACATAAAACTTCTTAGCATTGACAAAGAAGCGTCAGACAAGCTTAAATCAGCGTATTCGTACATTGACTGTAAGGTTGACGGAAACACATACAACGGTCAGACTAATGATGTAAATACCGTTGGAGTAAAATCGGTACTTATTGTAAGTGACAGACTTTCAAATGATAAGGTGAAAACACTTACAAAACTTGTGTTTGATAACGCAAACGAACTTCAGCTTACTGTTTCGGCTGACCTTGATATTATAGAAAAAGATGCCGTAACAGGTGTAAATATTCCGTTCCACAGCGGTGCGGCAGAATATTACAGTGAAAAAGGCATTGAAGTAAAAACAGCAGAATAACTGCGAAAGGAATGTAAACATTGAGCATTACACTTGATATGTATCAGACAATCGCAGTTGCTGTAGTTGTACTGATATTAGGAGCTTTCCTTAAAAGAAAAATTTCTTTTCTTGAAAAATTCTGTATTCCCGCACCGGTAATCGGCGGATTGATATTCGCAATATTTACTTTGATTTGCTATTCTACAGGAATACTTGAAATTGATTTTGACGATACTTTAAAAGAAGTATGTATGGTATTTTTCTTTACCTCGGTAGGCTTCCAGGCGAACTTAAAGGTACTTAAAAGCGGTGGAAAACCGTTGCTTATTTTTCTTGTACTTGTAATTGTTCTTATAATAACTCAGAACTTCACAGCCATAGGACTTGCAAATCTCCTCGGACTTGATTCGCTTACGGGTATGACAACGGGTTCAATCCCAATGGTAGGCGGTCACGGTACGGCAGGTGCTTTCGGTCCGGTGCTTGAGGACTTCGGTATTAGCGGAGCAACAACTGTATGCACTGCGGCGGCAACATTTGGTCTTGTTGCAGGTTCGCTTATGGGTGGCCCAATCGGCAACAGACTTATTAAAAAGCACAATCTTCTTGAAACAATCAAAAATGATGACGATACTCTTCTTGTTGAAGAAGAAGAAAAGCACGAAAGACATTTTTCAATGTATGCGCCGGCTGTATTTCAGCTTATAATTGCGGTAGGTATCGGCACGATATTTTCAAAATTGCTCTCGCTCACAGGTATGACATTTCCAATCTACATCGGAGCAATGATTGCAGCGGCAATTATGCGTAATATCGGCGAATACACAGGCAAAATCACAATTCATATGGGTGAAATTAACGACCTCGGCGGTATTTGCCTTTCGCTTTTCCTCGGCATTGCAATGATTACACTAAAACTCTGGCAGCTTGCTGACCTTGCACTTCCGCTTGTTATATTGCTTGCAGGACAGGTAGCTCTAATGTTCCTATTCTCTTATATTGTGGTTTTCAATGTAATGGGCAGGAATTACGATGCGGCGGTATTAGTAGCCGGTACTTGCGGATTTGGTATGGGCGCAACTCCTAACGCTATGGCAAATATGCAGGCAATCTGTGAAAAGTATGAGCCTTCTGTAAAAGCATATCTGATTATTCCTATAGTCGGCAGCTTGTTTGCAGATTTTCTTAACAGCCTTACAATCACATTCTTTATTAATCTGTTGTAAAATGGAGGTAATATTATGAAGGATAAGGATAAATATTTTGTAGAAACCGAAAACCTTGCTTTTCCTGAAATTCACACAGGTAAGGTAAAGCAAATATCAAGCGAAAAACCTAATGCCGACGAATCTGTTATTTATGATACAGTGGCAGTTCCCGAAATTCATATAAAAAAGAAAAAAGATAAGCACAGCAAATAATAACAAAGAGCCGTACATTAATTTGTGCGGCTCATTTTGTCAGTCTTTAAATAAAATTTGATAATTTAGCATATATGACAAAAAGTGATTGACAATGCTTGTTATATATAGTATAATGATAGTCCTAAAACAGGCTAAACTTTGTTTATATCCGGGGATGTAAAGGCTTCGACGGGGAGCGTGAACCTCGGTAAGCGAGCAGTGGTGCGGAGAGCCACTATAAAATCCGCAACTTTTAAAATAACTGACAAAACTACAGTTAGATTAGCAGCGTAAGCTGCTCGTTCCTGCACAGAGTACCACGGCTGTGTAAGGGGCGTCGATTAGTGGTAAATGTGAATACAGCAATGCTTCGGGCTGTGTCACACATTAGAAGCTACCGAGCCGTATAACCCGTTGTCGGGTGCTGCGGTAAGGGAATTTTAAAACGACAACTACGCTCGTAGAAAGCCTTGGCAAATACTTTTCGGACAGGGGTTCGATTCCCCTCATCTCCACCAAAACTAAAATCCAGTAGATAAGCCAAAATTACGAAAAACGGCTTGTTTGCTGGATTTTTACATTGTATTAAAATGTATTGCAATTTACTAAAATGTGTTAAAATATACGAAAATATATTACTTTGTCATCACGCAGTCAACACGATAAAAGTATTTTAGTGTTTAATGATGCTATGCAAAAATTTATTGATAATAACTAAACAAAGACAAAGCTCTTCGAGTATCAAATCTGTATCTGAAGGACAAATTATATATTTAAATAAAATTTTTTTAAAAAAAGTATTGACAGCCCACCATAATAGTGGTATAATGTAATCAAGATAAGAGATGAACAACATCTCACATAATTAAAAAGGAGTCTTCACTATGAAAATCACAAACACCAAAATCAACGCAGCAATCAACACTCTCAACGAAAAGACAAATCGTATTTATCAAGTTCGCACTGATTGCGATAGAGCAGACCTCTACAGATCAGAAAAATACTTCCTCTATCTGCAAGTTGACGAGTTTGGTGTGCATATGCCAGGCGCATATGGTGTACTCGTTGCAGGGTACAAAACACAAAAAGCTCTCATAGAGAATTTATAATTTTTTATTGACAATATGTGTTTTATGTGTTAATATGTGTTTATCAAATTAAATTTAAAATAAAGGAGTTACTATCATGACGGATTACAGCAATATCAAACAATACCTCAACAGTGAAAAAGCTATCGAACTCACATACGAGTTTGATAGAGAGTTCTCACCGTTTGCGGCAGGAATAGAACAGAAGGATATTCCTGCACTGCTAAACGATAAATCTCGATTCAGATACTATGTGTCTTGGAAAACGGAAGACGAAGTAATAGATTTTCTTGGAAAAGCACATATTATCAATTCTTACACCAAAGAAGTTCGTAATAAGTATGTCAAGTACATTCAAGACGACAAACTCGTACTCAAGAAAGAATTTTTTGAGCAGGTTTTCACTTTCACTTCTACTTATGATTTCAACATCGACGGTAGATCACATATGATGCGCGATGTTGATTGTAACTTTCTTTCTCACTTAGATTATTACAAAGATAAATACAAAAGAAGAAAAAATAATGATATAAAAATATTCGACATAAACGATGACATTGATAAATACATCGATACAATCATTAACTTTATGTAACTAAATACAAGCGAGCGGATACAAATTTCCGCTCGCTTAAGGAGGAATTATAAATGTACAAATACAACATCAAAGATTTTAGACAAGCTTGTGGTTTCACTCAAGCCGAATTGGCGGAGCGAGTAGGCTGCGACCAGCCGATGATGGCTCGCTGGGAGAACATTGACGCAACAAGCAATGTTACTATCTCACGAGAGAACATCAACAAGATAGCGCAAGCATTGAAAGTTACAGCAAGCGATATTGATTGCACAATTCAGATGACTCTTGAAGAGCTTATTCTGCAAGCGAAAGCGGATGGCACATACATCGCAAAGAATTGCAATAAAAATGATTTAGCTGTCCTCAAGCTCAAAATCTCTCAAGACATAAGTAGCCACAATCGTGACGATGTGTGTTGCGACATTCTCCAACTGAGCGCAACAGCGAATCATGAATGCCTTTTCTTTTACGATCTGTTGAAAGAAAAAAAGTTTACATCAAAATTCTTAACTATTGTGTCTGCATTCGTAAATGGTCTTAATGCTAAAGATTGATACTCGTGTGATAATCGAGGTGACTACAAATAAAGGAGTTTTCACTATGAAAATCAAAGACGCACGACTTAACGCAGGACTAACGCAACAGGCTATGAGCGACTTACTTGAAATTCCGTTGCGAACAATCGAGAATTGGGAGGGTGGTAAGAGCAAACCGCCTATATATGTTGAAAAACTTATCATTGAAAAGCTCGATAATATTGCGAAGGAGAGATTTAACATGAAAAAAATACGAACTCAGAAAAGAATACTGTGAAGTTCACGCAAAGAGTGCTACCTTTTCGATGTGTATATAAAACCGTATGCAAATTAAAAAAATCGCCCCTCGGCTACCAATTTGGTACTCGAGGGGCTAAACTTATGTATGCTTATTCTTTTGTGTCTGTATTGGTTTTATTCTCAACTGTATTTTTCAATCTGCGGACGATATTTACAAGGAATTTCGGGATTGGCGTGCCCAACCCAGCAAGGTTTTCAAGGATTGAAATAAGCTCGTTTATAATCAGCCACACGGAAACAATTAAGCCAAAATAATAGCTTGAAAACTCAATCCCTGCTGTGGCAAGTCCTGCACCGATGAGATAATCAACAACACCGCCCACGCATACGAGAACAAGATAGCTCAATTTCTTGAGTATGCCAATCAAGCCTGTCTTGCTCTTAATCTCTTTATTTTTGTATGCAGATGCCATTCCTGTGCAGTAATCTATAACCATTACCGCAAAGAGAACAAGAACAGGAATTAATAAGATGTTAAAATAAGCCGCCAATGCTCCGATAGCTACTGAAACAGTAGTTTGAATAATATTGTCTTTCATTTTTTATACCTCCTGATTAAGTCAAAGTAATCTGCAAGCCGTCAATTTTTGTGCCGATAACGCCTGCATAGCCGTCCTGCTTTGTATCTTTCTCGCCGTTATACTGCCAGTCAAGGAATTTCTTTTCACCTTGCTTACGCACATGATATGTAGCTTTGAAGTCGCCAGCGCCGTTAAACTCGACCTGCACGGCATCAATGACTTTGCCTTTAATGCCTGCATAGCCGTTGTTGCTATCGTTGATGTCATAGCCGTCTACCCAGTCAAGCCAATCACCATTGAGCAAATGCACTCTATACTTTATATCGCCTTTGCTGACCTTAACTGCAACGGCTGAAATAGCTTGTTTCTTTCGTCCTGCTACATTTGATAACCCCTTGACCTCATTGTACCACTTGCCGTCTGCAAAGACTCTATATGTCAGCGTTGGCTTTTTAACCTTTGTTTCGGATTTGCCGAAGATGTTATCGTTGTAAATTACATTTGTGTCAATGTTACCGCCGTAACCGCTGACCTTGCCCGTTGAGCTATTCTGCCAAATGTCACAAGCAAGCTCAGCTTTATCGTTATACTGAGCAAGCCATATGCTGTACTTTGCCTTTAATTTGTCGTAATCAAGATAGTTGTTAAACCAATTCAGATTGGCATACACACCTGCTCTGTAGTTACTTTTCTTGATTGTTTCACAAAATCGTTCTGCAATCTCTGTAAGTTTTGTTTTGCCGAGTTTAGTTTGCGAATTATCTTCTAAATCATAATAAATCGGCATATCAAGAGATTTGTTATTAATGCATTCAAGGCAAGCCTTTGCCTCTTTTTCTGCATCGCCGGCGCTGTCGGCGTAACTATACCAATAGACACCAATTTTAAGCCCTGCCGCTTTAGCGTTGCGATAATGGCTTTCAAACATACCGTCTTTTTGCGATACTTCTCTGCCGTAGCCTGCCCTTATTATGACAGCTTTTATACTGCTACTTTTGAACTTGTTATAATCAACATTTTGCTGCCATTCGCTGACATCCACACAAGCTACAGTTGCTCTCATACAATATACCCCATTTCACGATAATACTCTTTTTCGACTTCGATTTCGTCAAGTGAAATGCTGTCGATTTCCTCATCTGTCACATTCATTACAGACTTAATTTGCTCTCTGTCTGTAGCATATGCAAGAGCTTTTATTAACTGTCTTTTCTTCTGTTCGTTCATATATTTACTCCTTAATTCAAATTTTCGATAACTGTCCAGTCACATTTCGTTGCGGGAGCTGCATACAACTTCTTAATTTCAGATATATTGACGCAGCGGTCAACAGTAAGTACATTCGGCGTGTCAGAATATTCACCTTTCAGCGTTCTTGCTTGGATTTCCGTTCCACCAAAATCGCAATTTCTGATTGTAATATTCGAGCCTGTTTTCATATGTAAGCCGAAGCTGCTATTATCTGCATTATCGTGATTTTGATAACCTATCGTGCAATGCGTAGGTATGATTTTACAATTTTCAATTAAGCCGACTTCGCCAAAGCTATGACCGCAACCAAAAACTGGCACTGTTGTTTTATCGGCATAATCTACGCAATCAGCACGACCGCCCCACTTAAAAATACAATTTGCCACAACCCAATTTGTCGCATAACCTGTTCCACCACTCTCAAGGTGTATGCCATACCTGATATTTTTACAGTCAAAGGTAAATCCTTTGATATGCGTATGAACATTGAGGTCAAGATGGAACGGGCATTTTTTGATTATATCCTCAGATTTCAGTGCAGACTTATCAAATCCTGTTGCTCCGTCCCATTTGATGACTGTAGCGGCAGGATTATAAATGTTTTCAGATTCATAGTAAACATAATCCTTAGTCATTATGCCACGATAGCCCACTAAGCCGACATCTGACATACCTGCATATTTGTCCTGCAAATCTGTGTATGTACCTTGTGCAACAATGATTGTGTAGCGATTATGGTAGTTGTTGTCTGTTATGCTATCATTAGCAGACAGAATAGAGTTGAACTTTGTAACACCAAACCCGGCTGTATCTTCGTCATAATCATTTGAAACATACAGATAATTCATAGCGTAGTCGGGAGCTTGGTACAACTCAGGTTTAATTCTTTCGCTTATAAAATCCGGATTTGCGTACGCTGATTTTTTGTTGTTCTGTTCAAGTTGAAGATTACAACTGTTGTCAACAAGTCTATTTGTAGCAACCGCAATTTTAATAGAATTAACGGTTACATTTTCTGTCGCTGTATAAGTGGCCGCTGCATTCTTGAAAGCACTTGCCTCAGAGAGTAACCACGATGAACTAATTGCCGTCTGACTATTCGCAGGATAGAACACACAACCGCTGTTTGTAATATTAGCAAAATTCTGCAAAGACAAGCAATACGCTTTGCCTTGTTCAAGAGTAACCGCACGCTTGAGCTTGAGATAAAAATTAACCGCAGCGGTAGATGTGCCGCTTAGGCTAATTTTATTGTTCTTGACTGAAATAGTAACTCCGTTTGCTGTCTGCTCTGTGTCCTCGAGCGAGGTGAGATTAACGCTTGTAGATGTATTGAGCAAAGAGTCTTTTGCTATCATTTTTGCAGATGCGGTTTCAATTGCGGAATTAACATCATTTTTGGTTGCTAAATTTGCGCCTGTTGGTTCATATTTAGATTTTGTATTTATTACTGACTTGTTCACAAAAACGCTGAAATGCTGTGTAGTTAGAATTGTATCATTTTCGCTTAGCACAAGCTCGCACTGCATCATACCTGCGAGCTGTAGCATTGATTTCGCAAGAGTGATTTTAACCGCATTGTCTGCAACTATACAAGGCACATTTTCAGCAACAATAACATTACCAACAGTCGCATTAAATGCAGCGGTAACGCTTGAAGATAGCGCTACCGGTTGTGAATCAGCATATAGCTTACATTCAATGATGCGTGACTTGTCATCATTTTGAGCGACTATTATACTTTCGTAATTTTGGTCTTTGTATACATCAAGATTAAGTTTGTATTTTACATTCAATTATGTTCACCTCATTTATTTTACGAAATCAGATAGCTTAGTTTTGAACGAACCAAGCTCAAGCTGTTTATATCGTTCTCTAAGTGTATCATATGTAGTTTTGACTATTTTGGATTCCGCTGCAATACTGTCACTTAAGATTACTGTAACAGTATCGCAAAGATTAAACTGTTGCATATCGTCAAGGACCGCTTCTACATCAACTTTAATATTGCTCTTGATCTCACCAAGTTTATCTCCTCCTATGTAAGCTGTTGCTGCTATTCTGCAAGTGTTTTTGACAAATTCGTATCCGTCGCCTGTCGAAGAGTTGACAATTATTCCGTTAACAAGATTGTCAGGAACTGGATATACACTTAGTTTATTTGTTTTTGATTTTTGTTCAAAAATCTCATAAGGGTCAGCAATTATCTGTATGTCTTGCTTTGAAAATTCATCATAAACAGTAGCATAAGCACACACATGGCTTATCGTAGTTTCACTTGATTGAGTTTTTTCATAGCTTGATATATTGTCGCCCCACTTGAGGCTATACGCTCGTTTCTGCCCTCGATTTTTTAACAATGAAACATTAAAATTATTCCATTTGTATTCACCCCCAAACAGGTCAAGCAAACTGCCCTCTAAACCGCCGAGAAAGTCACCAAGTGTGCATACTTGAGTGTAGCCGAGGTTGATGCTTTTTCTGTTCGTTATATCTGACGAAAATACATAGTTGTTGTCAAAAAGAGCGTCTAAATTTTCGTAAGCCTCCGCAGGTGAATAGAGTTGTGCTGATGTTTCGCCTGCGGCAAGAATGTTGTTATAGCAGTTATGTTTGATGTGCTTCGCTTTGATACTAAGCACATTGTTTTTTTCTACTACCTCGTAGATTTCAAAAAATTGTGCTTCGTCTGTTGGGTTTGGCTTTGCGTATATATAATTTTGTACAACAGCACTTTCGGCACATTCGGAGTTTTTAACAACGCTTGCACTTAGTGTGTAATCTGCATTGCGTGACTCTTCGACTGTACATTCTGTGCAACCGGTAAGCCTGCCGAGGTAGTGCATTGAGTTGAGCGATAATATTCTGCTTGTCGTTTCGTAGACTAAAGGTATCATAAGCGCCTCCAATTTGGCTCAAGTGTAAGCGAACCAATAACCTGATTGGCGATAATCTCATTCTCTCCTGCTTTAAATTGCTGTGGCAAGAGAGGTGAGATATAAGATTTAATGCCGTTTTTAACAGAGTAATACTGCATATTTTCACCGTCAAGGACTGTGTAATCTGCGTTAATTGAATTTTTTATAGATAGTGTTTCACCGTTTATCGTTAGTGTTGCAGAAGCACCCGTACCCGTGAGCTTGTAAAGCGGATTTGACGGCATTCTTTCAGGGTTGAGTAAATTTAGCTTTTGACCGCTAACAAGGCTTATAGGCTCTGTTTGTGCATACCAATACGGCTTACGACTGAATTTAACAGTAGTTGTGAGATATGAAGGTAACTCACGCTGAATTGTGTCAAGGTTAGTCACTACAGCATAGCAATAATAGCCTTTGTTATATGTGTCCTTGTATGTTTGATAATTGTTAAATTCAGTCAGCCAATCTATAATTTTATACGCAAGATATTGAGCACTTGTGTGTGCGAGCAGCGGCATTAAAGCTATTTGCAGCTCAAAATCAACATTTTTGTATCTGCTGTTGTCCTGCACTATATCTCCGCTTCGCCCCGGAATTGATATAAGCTCAAAATCACGCTGAGCAACAGAGTGATAAGGTGCATTAACTATACGACCGCCGAATTGACTAAGCCATTTGCCATTATAAAAAAAGTTGTGCATCAGCTAAACACCTTCCTTTTACTTGTAATTTCCGCTGCTAATCGCTCAGATAATCTTTCCGCAAGACTATCTATATCCGAATCACTATTGACCGTTACGCCGCTGATATTCACATTGATGTCAATGTTAGTCGTTGACGGTTTGTCTGTGCTGTCACTCCTAAATGGATTTGTACCGTCCTGCTTGGCTTTACGATATTGTTCAGCCTCTTGTGCTGTCAAAACCGCTTCACCTGCATCCAAATAAGCGAGGTACTTGTCGTTCGGTACATAGTCGATACCGGCACGGAAACGGGGGAGAGTGACCTCTGGAATGTGCGGAATTTCAAGTCCTGCCCACTCAATTGCCCAATTGATTCCGTCAAACAGACCGTTAATCATTCCGATTGCACCGTTTATTATGAATTCAACTGCGTTTGGAATTAAGTTTAGAACATTCTTGAATATTTCTAAAATGCCGTTCCACGCTTTATTCCAGTTTCCTGAAAAGACTCCGTCTATGAAGTCAATCAAACCGTTGAAAATTCCCGTCAAGCTTTCAATCGCACCGCTTATTCCTTTGATAGCTAATCCGAGTACATTGCTGAAAACATCTGCAAGAATTTCAATAACTGGAGTTAAAGCAGGTAGGATAGCGTTGAGCAGCATTGATAATAGCTCAAATAGCGGACTTAATGCGTCTGTCAATAAGTCGAAAACGGGTGCAAGAGCCTCGAAAACGGGCTGTAATGTTTCACTTAATATGCCTGCAATCTCGTTAAAAACAGGGATAAGCGGCTGTAACAAGTTATTGAGCAACTCTGCAAGTTTGACTATGAGCGGTGCAATAGCTGTTGAAATAAGTGCTGCGAACGGCTCTATTAACTGTAAAATCAAGTCGATAAACGGCTGTACAAGCTGAAAAATAGTGTCTAACAACGGCATTAATGCGTTGAGAATTTCCATAAACGGAGGCAAAAGCTGTTTGATTACTTGTACGAGAACAGGTAATAGTGCTTCTACGAGTTGAACAATTATTGGTGCTAACTGTTTCATAAGTTGAGCTATAAACGGAAGCAATTCCTCAATCAATGGCATAATCTGTTCAAGCATTGACACGATTATCGGGGCAACCTCTTCGCAGATGTTAATGAGCACAGGGGCAAGCTTCTCAGCTACACTTTCGATAAGCGGCGATAACTGTTCGAGTAACTTTGCACCTAAGCCAATAATCGAATTAAGCACAGGTTCTGCAACAGCACCGATTTGCGCCATTGTATCTGACAGTTGCTGATGTGCTCTGTTGGATTCCATTACATCGCCGTTTGTTTCTTTATACTGAGCAGAGGCATCCGAATACAGGCTCGTGAGGGTTGATGTGATTAACTGCTGTCTTTCTTGTTCTGATGAGCATTTAGCAAGTTTTTCATTAAAAGCATCCTCAGATACGCCCATCCAGTTAAGAGCATCAGCAAGCGGACCTGTTACCTGTCCGACTTTTGCGGTTTCGTTCGCCGCCTCTGTCAAACCCTCAATAGGCAAAGAATCACCGAATTGACCGTAAACACCTGTGCAAATCTCTGTCCAACTTTGCAGGTCTTTTGTAGAATTGCAAAGCAGAGAAAGATGATTTGCGGCTTCTGTCGCTTGTCCGCTGTCGCCTACTACGGCATAAAGGTCTGAATATGTTTGCTTTGCGTCTGCAGCTGAAAATTTGTTTGTGGTAAAAGCTGTGTCAAGCTTGCCCATTTCCGTCCGATATTCTCGCGTGCTTTCTGCCACGGAGGACAATGCTCCTACACCTGCCACCGCACCGCCTACCATAGCAGTTCCCCATTTAGCAGCAGTTTTGATTCCATTTCCGAGAGTTGAAGCAACACCCTTGCTTTTCTTCTCTGTCTCTGAAATGGATTTGTTTGCTTCATCGTTATTAACGAAGATTGAGCCAAACAGCTTAAAAATTTCGACTGCCACGCACTACACCTCCTGCCATTTGTAGCGATTGAGCATTTCCTCAACACGCTTTTCAATTTCGTCTGTATTGACTTCGTCCTGTGCAGTTGACTGCATTTTGCTGTCTATGCTGTCAACAAATTCTCTGTACGATAAATGCGTAATTTGACCAAGGCTTGTTAAAATAAAAGCCTTGTATTTCATTTCTTCGTTTTTCTCATTGATTTCATTTTCAATGATTTTTAAGATTTCAGCGAATGACAAATCTTGCAATGCTGTAAGATTGCCGCAGCAGTATTGCAAGATTAACTTATATGTGTTTATATCAATGCTGAAAGCGAGGTAAAAAAACTTTGAATATCATTCTCTACAATAATATTCTTGATGTCTGTAATTACTTCTGTAATGTCCATAAGACTTGCCTGTTCGGGGGTAATATCACCTCTGATGTCAGCATAGAGTGAATAGAATTCGTTTTCTACTTCCTTGCTTGAGAGTGATGAAATCATAGTGATGACAAACTCAAAACCAACTTCCTGTTTGTTTTTCTTGTCCTTAGTTTTAACATACTTAGCAAACTCGAAAATTTCATTTTTTAAATCTGCTGACTTAATAATACGAGCCACCGAAAAAGCGTCCTTTAAGCCTAATTTTCTCATTGATTATACCTCCTCTGCAACTGGTTCCCAAATCACGAACGGCGGTTTAACATCTTCTGAATCGTATGCAGTTTCATCGCTGTAGCCGTAGAACTGCACATCAAACTTGCCGTTATCTTTATCCGCAACGCCCATTGTAAGACCGCCCTCGTTCAGACCGTTAAAAATCTGAATGATTACAGGCTTGTCTTTACCGAGCAGACAACCAATCCAGGTGATGTTCGTGCAGTAATCGCTATCAAGCACATAATTTCTTCCTGTGATACCGTGATAGCCTGCGAGTGTTGCTTCATCTACTTCGCTTGCTCCAAGGGCCTTACGAATGTTGCCCTCAGTTACCTCCGCAACTGTGGCCTTGATATAAGTTTCCCAACCATCAATGAGGGTGTTGCCTTTAACTCTCGAATGCACACCGTCAAACTCAATGTTGCGCGCAGTCGGTTTTGCAGAAAATTCACCGCCTTTGATAGTTACGCCAAGACATTTACCTGCAGCTTTGGCAGTCGCATATGTATCTGTTTTTACATCATAGTTCTCAAAAAATACACCTGCGTCGAGCAGCATGTTATCGAGTGTTTTGCTTGTAAAACCCGAGTAAGGCTTTACTTTTCTTACTTTTGCTGTGCCCATTATTTTTCATCCTTTCGTTTGTACTCTCTTAATTCGAGAGTGAACATTATTCTCTTAATAGACTTATCTGTTTCGTCTATGTACTGCCTATCGTCGCTTTTATAGAATTTGTAATAATTTTTTTCATGTTCGATGATAGCTAAGCCGATTTGCTCATTTATCTCATCTGCAATGCTGTCGATTTCGTCGGTTGTGTTTCTGTCATATAGATTGCAAGTTACAATAAACTTGTTATACGGCTCATCTGTGTATATCTGTTTGACATCGTAAACCAAACGAGGAAAACCACTATCAGCTTGCCTGAAAAAATAAAGAGGGACAAAGCCAAACAGCACTTCTTTTAACATTTTTTTAATGCTATTCACCTTGATAATCCCCCTCCTTGATTAAGCTCTCGGCTTCTTCTGTGCCGATACCGCTCAAGTATTGTGATTCAATTTTAATTATGTCAGAGATATTATCTTCCGCTGCGTTGCTAAGTGCTCCGATTTTGGGAGATTTACTTGTACCAATTTCTTGGTACAAGCCGTAAAAGCCGCCCGGCTTAAATCCGACTTGCAAATCGGGTACTTTCTGTTTGCTTCGCACCCAGTATTGCGTATTTTTCGCTAAGTGCCCAGTCCTGCGTTTTATTTTCTGCTTTGTCCGTTTACATACCAACTTGCCGACATCACGCAGAGCGGCTCTCTCAAGCTCTTTGAGAGTGTATTGTAGCCTTTCAACATTGCTTACAAATTCAACACCGTTTTTCGTTATCTTAACCGCCTTAGGTAGTGACATTGTTTTCACCTACCACATCTGTAAGATACAACTCAACTCGTTCTGAATTTTTAATCTGAAAAGCTCTGTATATCTTGAATTTCTTGCCTTCAAGATAACAGAATTCTTCGTTGTTGTACTCAAATGCATTAATTACTACAACACACTCGGGTTTTAATCCATTGGCTTGAGCTTGGAAAAATTCTGATTGACGCACGAATTTCTGAATAGCATATACAGAGCGTTTTTTCTCGGCATATATAATCTCGTTGAGGTCATTAACAGACTGTTCAACTTTTTCAACAAGTTCAATAATCGTGTCACTATTCATAGTTCTGCACTCCTCTTGCTGCCATCGCATTTCTTAATTTTTCGTACTGAACTGACCAGTCACTATCTGCTACAGTCGAAAAATAAGCTCTGCAATAGAACTTTACCGCTTGATTGACAAGGGCGGAGTTTTCGTGCTCGATGTCAACTCCTGCCCCTTGCATGTCAAGCAAACAAGCGTCAATCTCGGCTGAAATCTCATCATCAAACATTGTTGTTGTAATTCTAAGGGCCTTTTTCACCTCTTGAATTAGATTACTTTCAGCCATAGCTTTCACTCCTTATGCGCTTTTCTTGATGAGCTTTACGAGGCTGTGCTTATCAACAACCTTGCCGTCTGCAAGCATAACAGCTTTGAGTTTAGTGTTGTCTGTATCCTCATCAGTGTACTTCTTAATGCTTAAGCTAAGCATTTCGTTAAGAACATAGTCGTTGAGGTCGAAAAGCATAGCGAATGTTGTGTCTGCAGTCGGAGCGTCCACATAGTTCTCCATATAGCCGTCTGTGAACACCACAGTTCTGCCAAGGAGTGTGCTTGCCGGCTTACCATTCAAGCCAGCATTAATGCGAGCAACAGGCTGACCGTTGGTGTCTGTAATGCCGAGGAAACGATAGAAAGATTTCTTTGTCATAAGCCATACGGCATTATCGTAAGCAGACGGAAGTGCTCCCTCTGCATCGAGAAGAGTGTTGTAGCTGAGCTTTGTTGCCTTAGCAATGTTAATAGTCTGACCGTCAGCAGGTGTTTCGTTGAGAATGCCTGTTGGTGCGCCTGAACCTGTGCCGGAAATAATAGATTTCTCGATAGCCTTAATCATCGCGCTTTTGATCTGGTCAATGAACTGTGCCTCAAAAATGTCAAGTGCTGTTACAGTCATAAGAAGCGAGAATGCAACCTTACACTCAAGCTTATAGCCCGAGAATGAAATCTTATCAGTGCTCACCTTCTGTTCATCAGAACCCTTATCTTCATCAACCCAGCTTGCAACAGGGCGAATGCTCTGAGTAGGAATAAGCAGAGCTGTTGGATATGAAGACTTAAAAACTCGAGCGTAAATATCGCCGACTTTTTCAAGCTCTACAATAAGTTTCTGATATACTGTTGTCGGGACGATTGTAGCCGCTGTGCTTGATGTAGTTGTTGAAGCTGCATTCTTGAACTTAGCAGGAATTTCTGTGCCTCTTGTTACGAAATTTGCAAACGCTTTTCTGTACTCAACAGAAGCGAAAATATCGCTGCTTTCTGTGCTTTCACCTGTAAGGTCAATGTTTGTCTCGTGATTTTTAAATGGTGCAGGCATTTTGATTCCCTCCTCTGCGTTTTTGTTTGCCTCGTTTACAGCAGAGTTTTCAAAGTCACTATCGAGCTTGTCAATCTGCTGTGTAATTTCTTTTGCCTCTGCGAGTTTATTCTCTGCAATGAGCTTTTTCGCTTTGTCGTAAAGAGCATTTCTCTTGTCGAGATATTCCTTTTTGTTCATTTGTTTTCTACTTCCTTTCGTTTAAGTAAATCGATTTTTGCTGTAAGCTGCGCTTTTTCGTTTCTCATCTGTTTGACAATTGTGTCAGGGATAAGACCGTTAAGACTTGCTGTAAGTTTAACTTCTTTTGACCTGTTTGAATATTCAGCAACCTTGTCAATAAAACCTTTTTCGACTGCTTCGTCAGCAGTAAGCCAAGTTTCATCGTCCATAAGTCCGATAAGTTCGTCTTCTGTCATACCTGTTTTAAGTCGATAGGCTGTCGCAACGGCTTTACTTGCTTTAAGTAACACGCCTGATTCATGTGCCATGTCATTGTAATCGCCTGCGGCATAGCTTGAAACATTATGAATCATAAGCATACCTGTCGGCACAATTTCAGACTTGCACGCACAAGCAATGTATGAAGCGGCAGAAGCGGCAAAAATGACCTTGATTGTAGCCTCGCTTTTGGCAAGCATATCGTAAATTTCAGAGGCGGCAAAGATGTCACCTCCTGACGAATTGATAACGACTTGCACATTATCATCATCCGTCGCATCTTCAAGCTGTGAACGAATATCGGCAGGGCAGCAGTAATCTATTCCAAACCAATCGTAAATCCACTTATCATCATTTGTGATGATAGGACCTTTGATGTCAATTATCTTCGACAATGTTTTCACCTCCTTCAACCGGAACTGTATCCAATCTTCTAAGCGGAGTATCACCGCCCGGAACAGGGGCAAGTCCAAGTGATTCTCGCCATTCGTTCGGGAGCATTGCTCCACGGTCAACCATACCTGCAAAGTTTAGCTTTGTTTTTAAACTTGCTGATTGTAAGTTAAACGAACCGACTGCTATATAGTTTCCACAACCTCGCTGTCTGCGTGTGAAAAGTTTTCGTGTAAGTTCGTTTTTTAGTTGTACGATTTTGGGCGAAATAACAGCGTCAAAATAAGCATTTTCTTCGTCTTCGTCTGCTGTTGATGTGATTATCTTTTCGTTAGTGTTGAATAATTCAAGAATTCGTTGTTTGGTTCTGTCCATTTGAAGTGCGTTTGGTACATAGTCATTCGGACTAATTTGTGTAGCATCAACTTTAGAGTCAACCGCTGCAACGCCAACAGAGCTGTTGCTTATATCAAGATAATTTTCTGCGAATTTTTTTGCATTGCTTTTCAAATCCTCGGGCCTAAGAGCCGAGGTATATTTCAGAAGCCATTTCACAATACCTGAATTCCGGATAGCGTTGATAATGCCCCTGTCAGTTGTTTCAGTTATTTCGAGCAGGGGGGCAAGAGCCTTGAATTTTCCGCTGCCAAAAATCTCGTGTTCTCCGTAGTCATCACGCAAATGAATTACATCCGCAGAGTCAAAGCGGAATGTCTGAGCGTTTCCGACAATGAACTCATATACAAGATGTCCGTTGTTATCGTAAATGTCATTGACCGACTTCGCAGGTATGAAATATAGTTCAGCAGGCAAGCTGTTTTCATCTCTGATTATTAACCAAAATGCATTACCCGATAGCGATAACTGTACGCTTGTTTTGTACAGCAGCATATCCATAGTTGTGTATGGGTTAGGTTCTTCAAGTAAAAATTTGATGTACGGTTCAGGGTTGATTACTAAATCTTTCTCTGTGCCTTTGTAGATTTCTCTGATGTGTTTAAGCTGCAACTTTGAAAATCTCAAAGCCTGTGCATTGACACACGCTCGCACTGTATCAGAATCATATGCTTTGTTGCCCCATAGAAAAAAATTACTATTATTCTGTGTAACAAGTTCTACTCTCGAAAAGCCCTTTGAACTTGTTACACGCTTAATGAAATTACTGAATTTTCCCATTTGCTCACCACCTTAGAAATTCGGATTTTCCGAATTTTATATAATGCTTAAATATTCATCTTCGTTCTCGAAAAAGACTGTATAAGCGTCAAGCAAAGCCGCTGTGCCGTCTATTCGTTTTGTCGCTTTAGATGTTTTAATCGGTTGAATATTGCCGTTTTTGTCTTCATCAATTGCTGTATTAGCTAAACACCATTTGTCAATCGGATTATTATTGTAAACAATTCTGTTTTTAATAAGGTCAGCTTTTAGTGCTTTCATCGGTGCAGATAATGTACGCTTGCCTTGATGCACAGCTGTCATTATTGACGGCCCGAAGCAATCAGTCATCTGATTTACCCACATTTGAGCCGACCATGCATCATAGCCGAGTTTCCAAAGATAGATGTCTTTTTCGTCCTGCAATTCTCTGAACCAATCCGTAACCACACTCGGGTCAATCTTGTTTCCTTGACAGGTTCGCATATATCCTTGTTCAATCCATTTGTCATAAGGTATCTTGTCCTCAATCACCTTATGCTCAACAAGGTCGGCAGGTATCCAGTACATTGAACAAACATAAATGTGTATGTCATCAGGAACGCAAAAAATCATCTTTGCGGATGTCAAATCTGTAGTGCTTGACAGATCAGCTCCGCCTATACCATACCCTGGTTTTAGTTTAGCTATATCAAATTTTTCCTCGTTGTTCAATTCATCAAAACTCAACCACGCTTCGGTTGATGTTTCTCTGATATTGAATTCTTTACACAGAAGATTTCTGACAAGTGTTGTGTTTTGCTGTGCTTTCTTGACTTTGCTTGCAAGAGCGTTTTTATTTTTGATAGTACCAAGCCCGGGATTGGCTTTTTGCCAGCAATCGGGATTTTCCCATTCCTCGCGCTTGTCAAGCTCATAGACCATATACAAGCTGTGTTCGTCTTTATAGCCTACATCATCAAATAAGCCATTCGTAACTCTGACAGCTTCGTCGTAGATTTCATCGTAAATATCTTCACGAATTCGCCCTGCTGTTGTAGTCACGAGAATCAGTGGTTGGTCGCGACCAATCGTGCCGTCTGCCATAATGTCGTAGAGCTGTCTGCCATTTTTCCATTGATGCAACTCATCCATTAAACAACAATGCACATTCAATCCGTCAAGCGTGTCCGAATCAGAAGCAAGAGGCTTGAACACGCCGCAGTTATAATCTTCCGAACTTAGCTCATTCAGTAATGGTTTGATACGCTTGAGCAAGACCTCGCTTTTGCGTACCATTCGTTTAGCTTCCTGCCATATAATCTTCGCTTGGTCACGCTTTGTAGCAACAGCATACACTTCTGGACCAGGCTCGCCATCTCCAATAAGCATATATAATCCGACCACAGAAGCAAGCAAACTCTTACCGTTTTTCTTACCAATAATCAAGGCAGACAGGTTGTATTCTCTTATTCCGTCATCATCAACAAAACCAAACGTAGCAGCAAGCCACGCTTTTTCCCACAGCTCAAGTTTAACAAGCTGACCGCCTGCTTTACCTTTGCTGTGACGGCAGAAATTTTCTGCGAATTCAATAATATGATTTCCTCTTGCAGGGTCGTAATGGTAGCCGTCTGTCGGGTTAATTACCTTGTTGCTAAGATGCTTGTACCACTTCTGAACTTTATCGCATACAGTAACTTTTTTGCTCTTAATTTGCTCATAATACAGCAAAATCGGGTTATAACTGAGCGGATAACGGGTCATTTTATATCACGACCATCGACGAAAATGTCAAAACCGTCTGTGGTGATTTCTTTAGCATCAGCATCTTTAGGTAACATATCATTGAGCTGCTTGATGTACTTGAGATAGTTCCCAAGCATTGTGTTGTACAAGTCGGCTTCGGGTCGTTTGCGTGAATAAGGCTCTTGATTTTCTGACTGCGAAAATAGCTCTGTTAATCCGTAGATAGCTATATCTGCTTGTAATTCTTTGAGTCGAATTCGAGTGAAAGCAGCGTTTTCGATAAGTCCTTCTGCTAAGTCTTTCCTTTTTGCCGGAATATCCGTGTAAATAGAGCTAAGTCTTTTCTTTTCTCTGTTGATTTCTCGTTTTTCTTTTTTTTCGTCAATCATTTTCAAGTCACCTCACTAAAAAGGGGAGGGGGGTCATACACGAGGTACGCAAAATTTCGACCTGCCCCCCTCGGTCCTGTGATTGTTCTAATATGAATTTTTTTAGGGGGGAGTCGGAAAAATTTGACCGCTCTCATCAAAAAAATATTTTTTCGGTTCTCTGTTTCCGACTCCGTGCCCTGGAAGTTCGTCGTGACAATCTTTACAGACGAACATTAGATTGTCGAAGTTAAGACTAATGCTTGCATCGTTTATGTTGCTCGCATTGAGCATAATCTTGTGATGAACAATATAGCCAAGCCGCTTATGACATATCTGACACAAACCACCGTCGATGAGTGTTCGTTCATCAATGAAGCTTCGTCTGCAATTCTGCCATTTTTTAGATTTGTAGAATGCTTTTGCAAAATTTTTAGCCATAATTCTTTAAAAATAAATAAGCCGCTGCATTAACAGCGACTTAAATTAACGTTGTATTTTTTAGAGCTTTGCTCAAGTATAGTCTAACATACATTACACCGAACAAACGAACAACTTTGCTTAAATTTACCATTCGTAGCGATTACACATTACTCTTATTCCGTCTTCTGTATTTCCTCCACCTACTTTTTGAGCTATTTGTTTCCATTCGTAGCCATACTTCAGGCGCAGCAAAAGACAACTCCCTTGCAGAGTTGTTGGAGGTATTGAACTTATAGCGTTTGCTTTTTTTGTTTCTGCATTGTGTAATTCTTCTCTTAAGTCTGCTATTTTGGGCACTATTTTTTCAATGCTATTTGACGCACTTTCTCCGTCGATAGCACTTGCAATATTTGTTGTTATGTGCGTAACTTTAGCTTCAAGCATAGCTATTTGCGCTCTACAATAGCATATATCATTGTCCATATCTCTAATTTGCTTTAGATTCATTTGTTGCCTCCTTAGTGCATTCGACTGCATATCGTTTATGATTCATTCCCAACTGCATAAACACGAAGTGATAGCTTGCTCTCGTGAAATCGTTAACCCACATTTCGTCACGCACGAGATAATAGCCTTGTGGAATTTGCAAAGCCTCGCCTTTTTCAAGTTTTTTGAATTCACGCTTTTTGCCCTCTGTTACCGTAACTGTAGGTTTTGTAAGATTGCGAGAAGTCTTGAGCCTTTTAGTGCCTGTTACATCTTTGCGTATGTATTTTGCGAGGTCAGCAAAACTGCCGTCTTCGTACAATGGTGTGAGATTAATTCCGTTGCTCCACTGCCACATCTTCATGGCTATGTCTTTTACACAATCCTCAATGATTATGTGTAAGTGCCAATTGCCACCACGCTTTCCACATTCACAAAAACCAATATACTTGAACTGTACGCCTTGCTTTTTTGCGTGATATTTAATGCGCTTAAAAAAATTGCTTACAATCTTTTCAAATTCTTCTTCTGTGAAATTTTTATACGGTGCCGAAAATCTTACCCACCAATCGCCTTGTTTGAAATTTGCAAGAATTAATCTCTGTGTATGCTGTTCACCTCTTATGCGATTAGCCTGCGCCATCTTTTCTGATGTGATTGCTCTGTTGATACTGCGTGACATATTTTTCTTGTTACGCTTTCTCAAACTTTGATAGTATTTAATTTCAAGCATTGGTCCTGATTGGATCTCACATTTGTATGTAAACATATTTAAAATTCCTATTATATATGTAAAAACAGTTTTCGTCACTTAATTAATTACTTTAGCAGGATATACAGGGGCATTTCCGCCCCTGTGATTTTTGATTTATCGTTATCCGCTGCAAGTTTATTGTTGTGTTCATGTATTGCCAAATAGTTTTTATCCTACTTTTCTATACATGCATCTTATAGCTGACATCTGTTTGTCAGTCAAATTTACAATATCCTGTCTGTCAAAACCAACAAACATTATTGTACCTTTAAACACTTCGCCTGTATCTTTATTAATAAGGTTGTCCTTGCCCTGTTCGGAATAAATCATTTTGATTCTTCCTTTGCATAAATCTTTACTTTTGAGTTTCTCACTTCTCAAAAAGTTTTCAATCTCAACCTTGTTAATCATCTTGCATAAACCTCTTAACTGATTATTGTTTGGCTCTGCATAATGTAATACCAAAACCTTATCTTCTGCCATTATTACTTTATCCTTTCTGTATCCGTATTTTTCATAGCAGTTACACACAACACCTCTGCTTCTTGCAGTACAGCGTGTAAAGTGTCTGCAATTTTCACAACTCTTCATTACTTTTTAACCGTATGTATTTTAGCAGCACTGCAGAAGCTTCCTCCCAGCCATAGCAAACAAGCGCCATATTTCCTTGTTCGGTAAGTCTTTTTATCCACTCTTTCTGCTTTTGCGTAGCTTTGTTTTTTCCAACCTTTAATTCAATATAAAGTGCGTGAAATTTTCCTCTTGCAACCGGCAAACACAAATCCGGTACACCTGCATGCACTCCTTGACGCTTAAGATTAAAAGCCTCTTTTTGATTACGCTTTCCGCCGTTCGGTATGTGATAAAGCAAATCAAGTTCTTTGTATGTATTTCTCGCAAATGCTGCCCATTTAAACAGTTTAGTTTGTTCATACGCTTCATTTGTCATTTTGTATCACCTCTGTTAAGCGTATATACATATATCTCTGCAATTGTTGCGATATGACGGGGGAATCAAAGCAACCTCTTTACTGTAGAATTGATTAGAACTTGAATCGATTCCAAGTTTTTCAACAAGTGTCAAAGGTATATATCGCATCGGTATTCCGTTTTTTACAAAGCTATAATCTTCTTCTATCTCTTCAATAGTCCATTTAGTTACTGAACCGAACCCTTGTGAAGATTTTTTACCTACAAATGAAATGTAGCCGTTGAGCAATTGAGATATTTTCTTTTTATCGCCGCAAGCGTAAAAAACAATTTTATCAGTTGTTTTGTAAATCAAGTTGTTGTGATAGCTTTTAAATTCGCCTCTCGCTGTGTCTATTTCTTGTTTACCTTTTCCGCGAAACTTCACAAGCTCATCATTAATACCGCTCCAACGCTTTGAATAACTTATCGAAAATTCTTTATCGTCCGCAAAAAAACCGAAACTCGCATGAAAAATCCCGTTACTGTATTTTAAAAATTTCGATAAAGTTTCGATTACAAGTTCTGCCTGTCCTGCTTGCTTGCAACTTGTGTAATAGTCTTCTTGCATTATTTCTTTCGCTTTAGCAGCAGAAAGAATACAATCAAGTCTAAGCGGTTCAATCAGTGCAACTGCGTTTGAAATATGAGCTGTGATTTTAAGATTTTTAAAATCCATTCATCTCACTCCCTTAGTTTTTTTGCAATTTTTATTATTTTAGGTATAATAAAACAACCAACACAATATACAATAAATTGTCCTGCAGATACACTTGCAATCAGTACAACTAAAGCGCTATTATACATTAAATAGAGCTCAAAACCGATAACTATGCCAACTACAACTGCTGCAAGTAAGCTTGTGAGTATTTTATTTTTCTTTCTCAAAATATAAAAAATTGTACAAGCAAGCGATGATGCAATGAAGCCAAAACAAACATCAATAAGTCCAAACGGGCTAAATATATTTGCAATCATAGTGCCAAGCACACAGGCATAAATATGTTTGCGATTATATATACACAATAAGTGTAATATACACGCTAATCTCAATTGTAACGGACCAAAGGAAATGCTACTCAAGCATGTATTGAGTATTACATACATAGCAGCAATTATAGCGATTGTGGCGATGTCTATTATTTTTATTTTCTTGAACATTCTATTATTCTCCTTATGTTTTCTGTAGGACTAAACGAGCCGAAAGCGTTTATATCTTTTGTGATGAAATACGCTCTGCTGTCAAGGCTGTCGAAATTACCTACTTTCTTCCAATTGTTAATATCCTCAATGCTGTAACCTGCGCCGAGGATATGAATCCACTGATAATCTAAATCTTTTTTTATATATCTTAAAAGCACATCCATTCTCGATAACAACGCTTCATGTCCGTACATTCCTGCATTTGCAACACAAACGGTATCTGAATATTCTCGATAGTATTCTGCTTGCATTTTCAGTTCGTCAATGTTTACAATCTTCTTAACTGAACGCTGTAACACAGGTGTGATTTTTGAAAATAAATTATTTCTCTGCCAAGTGCGGAAGTTTTTCATTGTTTGCACAGGATTTAAAAATTCGTCAGGAGCAATGCATAATGTATTGCTTTTTGCAAATTTTTCATAGTGTGCAGAAAGTTTAATCATGTAAGGTAATGTTATCTTAGCGCCATATCTTGACAGTCCGAAAGCTCCACTGTCAAGAATAACAATTTTACTTTCGTTCTCAAAATGTGGCTCGCAGGGATAAGCATATAGCCTGCTTATCCCTTTGATTTTTTCAATTTCTTTTTCGTGCTTTTGGCAATGCGGAAAAACATACTCAAGCATTTAGTGTGTTCTCCATTTCAGCTATCCAATTGAGCATATCGTCTTTATGTTCTGATACATAGTCAACATACAGCTTAGACATTGAATCGAGATCCTCTGATGCCGTTAATGTAAAACTACCGTGTCCAACAGAAGATTTACCGCCGAGATGTCCTGATTCTTTCAGTAAATTCAGCATATGACATGCACAAGAATACTCAAGTTCATCTGCAAACTCAATTTTGATTTCGCTTTCCAATTTTGTTCCTGCTGAAAAGACTTCACTTTCATATTTCATTTGCATAACTTCTTTGTTGTCTGTAGTAACATCTTTAGCGTTTTCTGGACTTGATTTTAAGCGGTCTTTTCGTGTATAGAAAGTGCCCGAGAGCATACCGCTGTAAATAGATTCATCTGTTTTGTGACGATTATATTCGTTTAGTTCGGCGCATACAGGCTTCAAGATGCCAACTTTCATCTTACCTTCAGTCATCATTGAACGATAAGCAGAACCAAGGAGAACGAGCGCCGGGCAATTCTGCTTAATACTTGTCTTAAGTGCAAGGTTTTCTACACCGCCACTCTTTAATGACCCGCCGTTAAAAAAAGTATAATACAAATTCTGTGATACAGATTTAACGCCGATACCAATTCGTTCAAAATAATCTGTCATTACAAGTGTTCGAAGGATACCACGCAAAGCATTACCGGAATAAACAGGCATATCCTCATACTTATTATTAATTCTGAATTTTTGTCTGCGCAAAGTCTGCATTGTACCTGCAGGTTCATCACCAAAATGAGAAAGAGGAGAAGTAAGCTCGAATGTAAGTTCAATAGTTTTAATGTTCATAGTGTTAAGATCCTTTCTTGCGTTAATCCGCGATTATGTCAATACACGATTCATCAAATGTAGGTACTACATCATTGTGAATTACAGTCACTTTAGCTTTGCGCTGTTCTGCAATCTCTTCACGCATAATCATTAAGTCATTGATAACTCTGATTAATTGCGTGCGAATAATTGTTAAGATTTCAGTCTTGCTTGTGTCGTCAAGTTCTGTGATCTCGTGAATTGTTGTTTGCTCTTTCACAAACGAAATTATGTTCAATTTTTTGCACAGTGCTTCAACAAAACTTTCGAGCGTCGGTGAAGATACTACACAACCACGAACTTTTGACACAAATTCGTTTTGAAATTTTTTTAGTCTTGATTTTGGCATGTTCTCAAAATCAATATTCACCCATATTGCGTTTAATAATTCAACTGCTTTTTTTTGCATTTTTTTCCTCCTGTAATCGTTGCTTTACGATTTCGTTCCTTTTTTCTGAATTAAGAATATGCAGCAGCAAATCGAATTGTTTACTGTTACGATAATCTTTGATTTTGTTATCAAGTTCAAGTGTTTTATCTATACCGAGATATTTTCGGATTTGTTTTGTGTTATAAGCGCCTGTCTTGATTTCATCTTTGTTATAATAGAGATAAAGTTCATTTATGACCTCATATACATTATGCATTTTTTGAACGTCAAAAACATATTCGTCATCCTCCTCTCTGATAAAGAATTTTTTTGTATCATTATTAACTCGAGCACGAAAGCTGTTATGCTTCTTAAAGCTGCGTGTTATACATACAACAAACTCTCCTTCGACATAATCAGATATGTTGAATAATATATTTTCAATATCATTCTTGCAAAAATAGATTATCCCTTTGTGCGATGCAACAAAAGACGAATGTCTTAGTTTTACTTCTTTCATACAGCAAGCACAATTTTCGCATATAACATCCGAATTAATGTCATTCATCAAATCGTAATTAGTAAAACGAGCTGCTTTAATGAAATTTTTAGTCTTGAAGCCAATTTCTGTATCCTGTCCGCATATACAGCAATGTCCTTGTTCTTTGCCTTTTTCGATTTCAAGATGTTGTGCAATAATTTGAGTATTTGTCATTCTAAAACCTCCAAATCGTCAAGATAATCAGCCACAATTTGAAATGCAATCAGCATTCCCTCGCTTATGTAATAATGCTTGTCTTTTCGACTTTTTCTGTCGTTAAGCCTGTTCAACTTCTCCTGTTCACTTTCTATGCGTTCGGATATTTCAGCTTTTAATTCGTCAAGTGTCATTAATTTTCACTCTCCTCAATAGGCTGATTCCAACACTTAACGCAGTCACCGTTGTTTCGGCAATCACCTGCACCCATAAGTCCCAATTCATAAGGACATATGCCTGTAGGCGTTCCGCCATCGCCAAGCGGAGCATTCGGATAATGTTTCAAAAATTCACTCAAATATGTTTTTTGTGGATGTTCATCACTCCATTTTTGGACGATTGCAACTGCCTTTTCGGGATAATGTATCTCAAGATTTGCACACGATAAATTTTCGGATGTTCCGTTATTTTTACTGTTCAGCGGGCATTTGGTACAATCGAGTTTGCATATTCCATATTTTGCTGTCATTGTCATTCTTCTGCCTCGCTTTCTAGCCAATGTTTTTTGCAATCAATGCAGTTACCGTGAAATTTATTACAATATTCCATCGGAACATGACCGACACACCCGAGCAAAGTAATATCACCTTGAACCATTTCGTCAATTGACATCTGTTTGATTTTCTCGTAATTAGTCATTGTTTTCCTCCTTATCCATTCTCGCACCGCAATGTGGGCAATAGTTTTCAAATTGATAACGGTTGTTAATGACTTGATAAACAACCTCTCTCCCGCAAGTTAAGCAGTATGCTTCCGCTTCACCTACTTTTCTGTCTTCCTTTTTTACCCACTTTAAGTTTAATTTTTATACGACTGATTTTTTTAATGTGGGACAATCTAAAAACACAATTACTAACAACCTTATCCCCACAAGTGCAGAAATATCGTAACTTTGGTATTGACAAATTAGCGTCATTTTCAAAGGCTTTTTCACCTGTTTTATGTAAAATGCCCTCAATCACCGTTCCGTCAAAAAGTACGATTTCAACATATTTCCCTAAATGTCTTTCGAGTTCATATCTTGTCATAATTTTTACTCCTTATCTATTTTAGGACAATAGTCATACAAATCATTTTTGGGGTTACTATCGTCAATTTCGATAATATGCTTAACTGTTTCGGCATTTCGTTTTGAATTAAAGTATATCGTGTTTACACTACCGTCTGCGAACGGTATATCCAACGCATAACCACCGCATACCTCACGAATTTTTAATTTATTATCCATTCATCTTCATTCCTCCAACAGTTCCGGATTATCAACAAACAAACTTTTCACATTGTTGCTTTTTTCAAATTTCTCAAGCTCCTTTTCTTTGAGGGATAGCTTTTCACGCTCAAAATCCATAACTTTTTTCAAATTTTCTTTTTCAAAATAAAATATTACAGGTTCTTTTATTTCTCTGATTAAGCCGTATTTCTTAGCTAATCTAAAAATAAAAACCTTTTCAAGTCTTGATAGTATTTTACCTAATTGCTCTCTAAAATCTTCAACCGACATTGTAGATTTGTAAAAATTACACATTCTGCAAGCAGGATTATAATTTTCAATATCGTTTGCACCGTCATACCAATACACGCTCTGTATATGGTCAACTTGCATTTCCTTTAACGCAAGTTCACAACCACAATAAGCACAATGGCCCTTGTATTTTTCGTAAACTTTTAGTCTTGTAGATTTTGATATATGCTTTCTTTTCGGCAATTTATATCACACTCCTTTTTTGATTTAATATCGCATATTTTCTCTGTGCTTGCTTTAATCTTGCTTCTCTGCAATTCTGACAATAAAGGTGTTCTCCGTGTTCAATAAAATCTTTGCCACATCTTTTGCAAAATTGCGGTTTTAATCTTACAAATGATATACATTCGTCACAGCCGTTTTCTTTTGCTTTACATCCTCTGTACTTGTCCCAGTTTTGGCACATATCTTTTTGAAAATATACATTAAACTTTTTTATTTCGTCCAAATCAGCGCTCAAGCACGCTATAAATCTTGACATCAACTCTTTAACTTCTGACTTTTCTTCTGCACTAAGTAAGTTTTTATGTTTTAACTGTTTTGGAGCAGCGTTATCTCCGAAATTACCGTCACCGATAATTGCTCTTACTTTATCAAGTCTTTCTGTTAGATATGTATTGTATACTCTGCCTCTGATTGCTTTAACAGACTTAGATATTTTTTCTGATATAAGTTCATAACTGTATCCGTTCTTAATCATTTCTCCAAGCATCATATATTCGCTTTCGGTCCATTTGATATAATTATCCGCCTTAACCGGTCGCTCTTTGATACCAAGGTCGCATATTCTTCTTTGTATAGCTCCTTCAGTCCTTTGAAGTTTCAGAGACAGTTCTTTGTAACTGTATTTATATTTACTAAGCAATCGCATAAGTTCTTTATCTTCAAACTCACTCCAAGGAGTTCTTTTAAACTGATATGATTTTTTTATATCTTTGCGCCTTTTTTCATCAACCCACTTTGGTTCTTTACCTAAACTGTTTCTCTGAAAGCTGCTGAAATCAAGAAAATTCATATTTTCATATGCCCACTTCCAAAACTCATCTATAAGAATCATATTAAAAGTTTGTTTTCCACGCTTTACTTTGTGTGTTTTCAATCCTCTGTTTTTAAGCCAAGATACATTTTTATATGAATCGGAGTTTATTCCTAAAGCAACAAACAATTGATGTTTTGTAATGTAAATACTATTATCAAGAAAAGCTCCCAGCTTAAGTCTATTAACTTTTTGAATTACAGAACTTTTGCTTCTTTCAAGTTTTGTACAAATTCTTTCAACACTTGAATTGCCCCACATTTCGCACAAACTGTTGACATCATCATCTGTCCATTTTCTTCTCATTTTTCTTAACTCTCTTTTCACTCACAACATCTGATATAATCTTTCCTGCACGCACTAAAGCTGTGTATTCGCCGTAGCTGTAATATGTGTTATGTATTTTGTTATACTTAGCAATCTCAAGACATACCAATCAAGATGATCAAGTTTTTTCTGTTTCATATTCTCACCTCACCAATCATTTTCTCCGTCTATTGTTAGCTGCCCTGGCAGAACATTGTCCTCCATCCACCAGTGATACACATCTATTCCTGATTGCCACGTATTAGTTGTTAATCCTGCTTGCTTGCGAACTTCTAACATTCTGTCAAACGCTCTGATATACAAATTTCTGTATTTAGGATACAGTGCAAATTCTTTGTATCTTCCTTTTCCTGCCATAGGGCAGCCAACGCAACCTACTCTGTGAAAGCCACACTTATACAAAGGATTTAAATTTATATGTTCTTCTTTGATATAGTCTTTTACATCGTCATTTGACCAATCACATATGACATTGAATACAGTTTTCCCTTGTAGTTGACAATGCTCAACGATTTTTCTCTTTTCGTCATTATCGTTGTTAATGATAATTCTCTTTGAGATGCCTTTACTCCAAGTCTGAATAATTCCGCTTTTAGCTCTGTTGGTGCTTTCCGCTCTTCTTACGCCTGTCACAATCGCTCTGTCGTGTCCTGCTGTTTCTTTCAGTATTGCACAACAATATCGTGCAAGGCGAGTGGGTGGGGTTTTCTTAGCAGGAATCAAGCTCCACATACTGACAGATTTACCTTTGAAAGTTGGCATTTGCGTTGTACACTTAATTCCTTTAGACTCCAGCTCTTTGAACTTTCGGCGAATGTGATAAACGGTTTCGGGCGCATCGGCAGTTGTATGAGAGTGCTGCAATTCAAAATCTATGCCTGATTTAATAGCTAAATCTAAAATAACATCACTGTCTTTGCCACCTGAATAACAGAGCATAAGCGGTTTACCATAATAATATTTGCTTATTTCGGCACCTTCGCGTAGTCGTTCAATACTTGTTTTTTCTAAATCCATATTTCCTCCTTAAAATGCAATAGAGCAGCCGCACCTGCTCTGCAGTAACATTATGCAAGTCAGTATTATATTTTAAAAAGAATAATCAACGAAAGTTGTACTTTCTGATATATAGTAAAGCCGTGCGGAGCTTACTAACTTAATTAAAAGCCTTCATTCATCAAAAGCTTTTCTACGCACAACGATAAGAATTTGCTTACCGTTATGCCGTCTTGCAGCTTACAATTAAGCACCTTTTCCCAGTGTTCAAGATTTTGAGAAGATGTATAGTTGATTGCATGTCTTATTGATCTCTCAACTCGTGAACCCGTTGAAGCAACTTCATTTGCAACATCTTCATACAATTTGCAAAAACTTATATCTTCGCAAGCATTTGTAAGTTCATACAACTTACAAATAGCTATGGTCGAATAGTTGTATCCGTTTAAATTTGGAGTAATTCCGAGTGTAAGCAACAATTTCTTTGCTCTCTTAATAGTTTTTTCCATTTTGATTTCACCTCTTGATTTTTCTGCGGCTTATTGCTATAATAAATATGTAGATTTGGCAATAAGCCTTACTTGAGCGTTGATCACTGCCCTGTGTCAACGCTCTTTTTTTATGTTTCCGCCTCTTGCAACAATCAAATGCTGCCTTTTGCCCATATTTGTATCAACTGTTTCAACAAGTTCTACAGATACCATTAGCTTACCTTTCTGACTTCTGCGGTATATAACTGCATTAATCTTGTCAAAACGCTTTTCAAGCACATTTGGCAATTTTAAAATAACCGGCTCTTCTTTTATAAAAGCATCTTTAATCTCCGCTGCTGTCATTGTTTTCCTCCGCAGGCTCAAATACATCCGCTGTCACATACTTAAAACATCCGTCATAAATCAAAAATCTTATGTCATATCCTTGTTTGTTTTGAGCTCTAAAGCGACATACATCATATACTTCAAAGACTTCTGATATATCTTCTTTACATCTGACTTTGAACTTCATCTTTGTTTTCCCATTCTTTATAAACTTCTTTCATATATTCGATAATGTCATCAAGTTTCTTTTCATACATCCTATCGTGAATCAATAACATTTCATACATATCTGATTCAACATCTTTTCCCCAACCGTTTTTATAAACTTTAACAGTTAAATAATTAACATGTCCTGTATAATCAACAAAAAAAGCGGGCTTTTTATTTGTATTATCACTCCCTGCTTCACTGCAGTTAAATTCCAATGCAAGTGCCATAATCTCAAGCACTTTTTCTTTTATAGATTTTTTCATATAAATATCTCCTTTTAATTAATTTTTCGCTGCGTACTTACAGCACTTAATAAACTTCTTGCAGTTCTTAACAACACGCTTAAATCCGACTGCCTTGTTGCAAAGTTTGTGATTATCAAGGCTCTCTTTAGTTTCAGCTACATAGTTTAGTATGTCTTCGAGCCTTTCGGCCGTAACCGTATCAAGCCCCTGCAAGGCTATGACTTCGCCGTCTTTGATACTAATAAGTATGTTTTCAGTCTTCATTTTTCTTCATCTCCTTTGCATATCCGCATGCTGTCGGGTCGTTTTTACACTTTTTTCTGCAATTATTTTTTCTGTTGCAGAAAAAGCAGCAGTTTCTGCCTTTGCAATACTGCTCTGCGCTTGTCAAACTGCATTTAAAATTGTAACTTTCTAAGTCACTTGTTATTGCTTTCATTTAAAGCTCCTTTCTTATAATGGGTCTTTAAGCAAGTCGGTTGGAGCGACTTTTAAAAATTTTGCAAAGCTCATAATCTCCGAGAATTTAAGTTCCTCGGGCTTATTGATTCGATTATGATATGTAGTCGCTGATTGCCAACCGTTGATTTTACATATATCAGAGCGAGATAGTCCTCGCATTTCACACTTGTTGTAAATGTTGCGGACCACTCTGCTCATATATGCTCGTGTTTGCTCCGCTGCTGTTGCTTTCAATTTCGGCATATAATCACCTCTTATGCTGTCTTAATATGTTCAATACTTTGAACTTTTGGATCAAAAAAATATTTCGGTATATCTTCATTACTAATTCCTAAAATCTCACAAGCTGTGCAGATTTCAGTTTGTTTCCATTGTGTTTTTCCGTTCATTTTTAAAGATATGCTTCGCTCTGATAAGCCCATTTTATATGCAAAAATGGCTCTAGTCCTACATTTTTCTTTAACCAGTCCTTCAAGTTTTCTATAATCGAATGGCATTTAATCAACTCCTTTGTAGTTCAATCTCTTTGAACAATTTTAGAATAACACAGCTTGATTACTATGTCAATACTTTTCTTCAAAAAAATTGAACTTTTTTTCAATATGCTATTGAACTTTTGTTCAAGATGTGTTACAATACACTTAAAGCAAGGTGATGTAAGTGAAAAAGTATACAACTTCATATAGATTGAAACAAATAATGTCTGATTTAAATCTTAAGCAAGTTGATATTATTAATTTAGCTGCTCCGTATAGCAAAAAATACGGAATTAAACTTAATAAAAATGATTTAAGTCAATATGTTAGTGGTAAGGTTGAACCAGGACAAAATAAATTGTACATATTGGGTCTTGCGCTAAATGTTAATGAAGCGTGGTTAATGGGATTTGATGTTCCTATGGATAGATCAAATTATAATTGTAATAGTAAAGAGTTAACTCTTAATGCGCACGAAAAAAAGCTTGTTGTTGCTTATCGCAATCATCCGGAACATCAATATACTATTGATACTATTTTACATATAGATGAAGATGAAGATTTAATCCCGACAGTAAAAGCCGCCCGCAGTAAAGATAACAATCAACCTATTGAAGTAGTAAATATGCCTGACCTTAGCAAATTTACTCCTGACGATTCAGATTTATAACATTTGTAAAATAAAAAAATCCTCATAGGGTACAATACTCTATGAGGTGATTGGATTGAATTATGGATGTTACAAAAATGCTCGTAATGCTTCTTGGCATTGTTTGATTGATTACAAAATTAACAGCTTGCCTGTTAAAGTTAGTCGAATAGCTAAACAAGCTGACATTACTTTACTAAAAAATTCAGCGGTCAATCTGCTTAATAACAGCGAGAGTGGCACAACGCTTATGCAGAACGATAAATTATATATCATTTACGCTGATGAGCAATCTGCCCAACGTTGTAGATTTACGATTGCACACGAACTTGGTCATATATTTTTAGGTCATTTGTTCAACAAAGACGGTGCCGGCTTTGCAACAACAGATGATGCCGAACACTCGGCAAATGTGTTCGCTCGTGACTTGCTCGCTCCTGCGTGCGTACTGCACGAATTGCAGATTTTAACCGCTGCGGAAATATCTCGGTTATGTAATATAAGTCTTGAAGCTGCAACATATAGATCAGAACGTATGCAAGAACTTGAAAAAAGAAATGCTTTCTATAAACATCCGCTTGAAAGGGAAGTAGTAAAGCAGTTTAAAGAGTTTATCAATAAAAAGAAAAGTCAGTCATATGTGGAGCTATGACTGACTAAAAAGATATGAGAAGAAAACGCACTCCTCGCTACTATTTTACATTAAGTGACATATATTGTCAATGAAATGTATTTTATTAAATAAAAAGAGGAGCGTAAAAAATGGGTTTATTATCTAAATTATTTGGCAAAAAGCAAGAACCGTCAAAATCAACTTCTGAAACAGGAAAATCACACATAAAGGTTTTTAAAGTTGCAGGTGTAACATTTGATGACCGTCAAAAATATCTGAAAAAGTTAAAAGCTGACAAAAAATTCGGTAAAGCTATTAATGTAAAAATGGAAGAATACGATTTTAAGGGTGAGCCGGCTATCAGAATTATTGCTAACGGATATGATGTCGGAAATCTTCATAGAGAAGATGTTGCTTTTGTAAAATCAAATCAAGAGCGTATACTTGGCATTAACGATTTCACTATCGGCGAGCATTACGATGAACACGAAAATAAAGACGGTGATACAACATATACAACCCAATATAATGCTAAGGTTAAACTTATCATAGCAAATAAAAATTAAATAAAAAATCCGCCCATGACCTGTTGGTGCAGTAACGAGCGGAAGATCACTTACAGGGTGCAAGTGATGCAGTTAAATGCAATAATATTGTATCACAATCCCTTGTGTTTTGCAACAGCTTAATACAAGGGATTTTTGCACCTTTTTTATAAAGGGGTGTTTTAATTATGGCAGAACCGGTAAAATTACCGTCAGGTAATTGGAGAATTCAAGTATTTCTCGGCAGAGATAAGAACGGCAAGAGAAAATTTAAATCTGTAACTGCTGCAACAAAAAGAGAAGTAAAAAGAAAAGCAGATCAACTTGAACTTTCTTTGTCAAAATTGAATGTTGATTTTAATGATATGACACTTGAACAAGCTTACGATATGTATATCAAAAGCAAGTCTGATGTGCTTAGTCCTGCAACAATAGCCGGATATGAGCGTAGCAAACGCAATCATTTTCAAGAACTTATGCCTTTTAAATTAAGTAAATTAAATCAAATAATGATACAAAACGCAGTTAATTCGCTATCTGCAACGCATAGCCCTAAAACTGTTAGAAATGCGCACGGGTTACTTTCAGCAGTGTTAAAGGTATATTATCCAAATTTACAATTACATACAACATTGCCACAAAAAGTCAAGCCTAAGTATATTATACCAACTACAGCGGAAATAAATATGCTGCTTGACATTGCAAATGACAAGGTCCGTGTACCAATTCTGCTTGCAAGCCAAGGTGGATTACGCCGTTCTGAAATTTGTGCTTTAACCATTGATGATTTTACAAATTTTGGTGTATATATCAATAAAGCAGCTGTTAAAAATAAAGATAACATAACTGTTATAAAAACGACAAAAACAGAGGCAGGAACACGCTTTGTTCCGTTGCCGCCGGCAGTAATTGCAGAAGCAAGGAAATGGAAATACTTTGGAATAAAACCGAGTACGCTTTCAAGCGCGTATGAGCGACTGCTTGAAAAAGCAGATGTACCAAGATTCAGTTTTCATAAGTTACGACATTATTATGCTTCTGAACTTCATGCGCAAGGAATACCAGACCAATATATAGCACAATACGGCGGCTGGGCTACTGTAGATATGTTACACAAAATTTATCAACATACTATGCGTGATAAGACTGACGCTATAGCTGAAAAGATTTTGAATGTATTTAATACAAATTTTCAATCGGCGGAAAAAGTCAACACAAAAGTCAACACGCATAAGAAAAAAGCTTGATTTTTACTATATTTTTTGCTTATTTATATAGGGTTCGATTCCCCTCATCTCCACCAAATGTGTATTGGACGAACTTCTACTTTTTCAGCGGCGGATTTGCCGTCAAGGTGATGCTCTGCTACGAAACAAAAAAGAGCCAAAGTCACGAAGATTTTGGTTCTTTTTATATTTTTTCTTAACAAAACGAAAAGAATGGTTTTAATATTGAGAATTGTATATAACGAAGGTTTTTCTATAAATCCTGAGAAAACAAGAGTTGCAAGAAGCAACGCAAGGCAAGAAGTTACAGGGATTGTAGTTAATTCTCATATGCAGATTTCTAAAGAAAAGAGAAAGCAGATTCGACAACAGATTTATTATATAAGGAAATATGGATTAGAATCCCATTTGGAGCGGATTGAGGAGAATCGTGCTAATCACCTTTTAGGACAAATCAATTTTGCCCTATTCGTCAACCCTAAGGACGAAGAAATGAAAGAATATTTTGATACAGTAAAAACAATTATGAAAAATCAAAATGAATAATAGTTTATCCGCCTATTGTAAATGCAGTAGGCGGCTTTTATTTGTAAATATAAAATCACACATTTGTAAAAATACATTTACTTTTGCTAAAATATTGGCAAGGGAGGATTTGATATGCGAGATGAGAAGAGTTACATAGCACTTGATGATTTTGAACGGTTACCTCTCAGGTCTTGACAAACAGGCAGAAGATATATTTTCTCGGCTCGCAAAACAAATGGCAGAGTGTGAGGGAGTGACGGAAAAACTCAAGGCTGACGATCAAATGGAATGGGTTGATCGGATGAACAATATCCGCAGCAGAGCAAAGGAAGTCATAAATAATGAATTGATTTTTTCATAAAAAATTAACTGTGCTGTAAACATCAAAAGGATTTACAGCACAGTTTTTGCTATTCATTTTCTGTTTAACAGATTATTCAACCTTCATCATTCGGTAGCCTACGCCGATATGCATTTGGATATATTGGGGAGAATCTGCGTCCTTCTCCGGCTTTTTGCGGAGCGTCGCCATAAAAACACGCAGAGAGGCAATGTCGTTATCCCAACTGCTGCCCCAAATGTTCTGGGTAATAAAGGTATGGGTTAAAACCTTGCCGATATTTCTTGAAAGCAGACACAAAAGCTTATATTCAATAGGTGTAAGGTGCAGTTCATCGTCGCCGAGATAGGCGCATCCTGCGGCATAATCTATACGAAGCTGACCGTTTGTGAAAACAGACGCTTCGGCGGCGGCCTCGTTCTGTATCATATTAAGCCGCCTTTGCGTTACCCTGAGCCTTGCCAATAATTCTTCCACAGAAAACGGTTTGGTCAGATAATCGTCAGCACCTGCGTCGATTTTGTCGGTATCTTCGCTTCGTGCGCTTATGACTATAATCGGCATATTCGACCAAGTGCGGATTTTTTTGATTACTTCAACACCGTCAATATCGGGAAGTCCTAAATCTAAGAGGACAATATCAGGATTGTGCGATGACGCTTCCAAAATGGCGGTGGCGCCGTTTGGCGCAGTTAAGTATCTGTAATCGTGTGCTTTAAGGGTTGTCGTAATAAGATTTTTGACCTAATTATCATCTTCTACAACCAATATCAATGGTTTATTCATGAATTTCTACCTCCCCGGCAGGTAATGTAACGGTGAACACCGTGCCGTGCGGTGTATTGTCCGAAACGGTTATTTTGCCGCCGTGTGCATTTACAATGGAACGGCAAAGAGATAATCCCAAGCCTAAGCTGCGGCGGCTGTCGGCTATTTTATTCGCTCCGCTGTAAAACATATCGAATACCCACGCTTTCATTTCATCCGGTATCCCGTCGCCGTCATCGGCAATAGATATAACGGCTTTATCTCCTTGCTTCCAGGTTTTAATCAGAATATTGGAGCCTTTCGGCGTGTATTTAATGGCGTTGTCCACAATATTTATAAATAACCTGCACCATCAGCTTTGCGTCCATTTTGGTAAGAAGATAGTCTTCTTTATACCGAACGGTAATATGATGTTCTACGCTTTTTCTGTTCACATGATGAAGTGCTTCTGTAATGACATCGTCCACTAAATCCTCTGTAATATGAAGATTCAACCGTCCCTCTTCAATTCTTGTTACCGAAAGTAGATTTTCCACAAGATTGATAAGCCACATAGAGTCATCGTAAATATCTGTATAAATCTGATTCTTTGTCGCTTCATCACATCAAAGGAATTGCCGTTTGATATAAGATTGCTTGCGTTCCCCGAAATAGAAGTAAGCGGTGTTCGCAGATCGTGCGAAATAGCCCGCAGGAGATTTGCACGGAGCTGTTCATTCTTTGCAAGAATTGCCGCTTCTTCTTTTTCTCTTGCATTCTTTTCGTTTTCCAGCGACAGAGCACATTCGCCGAGTATGGACAAAAGAATACTTTTTTCAAACGCATCAAGCGGCTCATCGCCTATATAAATACCTACAACGCCGTAAACTCGGCTGTTAACTCTTACGGCGAGGTATAGGCATTTTGCGTTTGAAAGTGTTTCGGTAGTAGCACCTGCGTGTTTGTTATTTTTTAGCACCCATTCCGCAACCGCCTCTTCTTTTGTACCCGTTATTTCTTTGTCTGTTTTATCTCCCGAAACTGTAAAAATATGGGTTCTCCGAGCGTTTCGCCCTCAGTCAGATAAAACACTATATCCTTTCCGAGCAGTTTTATAAGCTGATTTGCCGTTGCGGAAACGATTTCGTTTTTGTCTTTTGCCTGTTGCAAAAGCTGATTTGTATCAAACAGTACCTTTGTTCTGTAAGCCGCCTTTGCAGACTGTTTCGCATGCTCTTTCAACTTCACGGCAAGCGAGCTTGTGAGCAGTGCCGCCAAAAACATAATTAAAAAGGTGACAGGATATCCTTGATTGTAAGCCCGAAGTGTGAACTGCGGATCGGTAAAGAAAAAGTTGAAAACCAAAACGCTGACAATAGAAGAAATCAGGCTGTAAACCCGATGTCTTGTAACGACCGAGGTCACAAGAACGCCGAGAACATATACCGTGATGATATTTGCCTCTGCAAACCCCAATTGCCTGAACAGCATTCCTATACAGCTTGCCAAAATTAAAATGGCAATGCTTTTTAAAAGATCGGAAACCGAAAACACGATTCCATTTCTCTTCCTTGCTTTTTTGGCGCGGTATGCGGTGTTTTTACCGTCAGTATCGGGTATGATATGCACATCTAAATTCGGTGCGTTTGCAATCAGTTTTTCTGTAAGAGTAGGTTTAGAAAATATGCTCTTTCGGGTTGCGGAGCTTCTTCCTATCACAATTTTTGAGACTCCCGAAAGCCTTGCAAATTCGGCAATTTGATAGGAAACATCTTCACCGTGCACGGTTTCAATTTTAGCGCCTAATTGTTCTGCAAGACGCATATTGCTTCGCAGTCGCTTAACATCTTCCTCGGACATTACCTGATAATCAGGGGTTTCAACAAACAGCGCGGTAAAAGCGCCCTTAAAGGCATTCGCCATTCGGGCGGCAGTGCGAATTATTTTTGCATTCGACGGTGACGACGAAAGGCATACAAGAATATGCTCATCGGTATGATAATCGCTGTGACTTTTCGTTCTGACGGTTTCGGTAAGCAGATTCACCCTGTCGGCACAGCGGCGCAAGGCAATTTCACGAAGCGCCGTTAGATTTTCCACGGTAAAGAAATTCTCTGTAGCACGCTCAGCTTGAGTCGGGCTATAAACTTTTCCCGCTTGCAGCCGTTCAATCAATTCCTGCGGCTCAATATCCACAAGCTCAACCTGACTTGCGTTGTCAAACACCGAATCGGGGATTCGCTCATGTACCATAATGCCCGTTATAGATGCAACGGTGTCATTTAGACTTTCAATATGCTGAACGTTTACCGTGGTATAAACGTCTATTCCCGCATTAAGTAACTCTTCAATATCCTGATAACGCTTTGTATGTCGGCACACGGGGGCATTATTTCATCCATATAAACGCCCCTGTAAGTCTCATATTTCAAGTTGGAAAAATTAAAAGAATTTCTTCTTTTTGAAGTAGATGATTTCTCCTATTGCGATAATAAGAGAAACAATAATCACCGACAGATAACCGTATCGCCACTTCAGCTCCGGCATATAAGCAAAGTTCATTCCATACCATCCCGTAATTAAAGTAAGAGGCAGGAAAAAGGTGGTGACGATTGTGAGAATCCCCATAATCTTATTTTGCCGCGCATCCTGCATAGATTGATAAAGCTCACGAAGTTGAAGCATATTTTCACGAAGCAACTTTACATGGTTTTGCAATCTCTCGGCACGATGGGTAAATTTATCCCAGTCCTGCGTATCGTTTGCAAATGGAGAACACGCGCGGGATTGAAACAACTCTCCGATATCTGTCAGTTGTTCATAGTAAGCATTTAATTCGGACAGCTTTTGCCTGTGTTTTGTGAGCAGAGGGAAAAAGTCTGTCGAACCGCCGGAGCCGATATTTTCTTCCATTTTTTCTGTTTCTGACTCGATGTGAGAAAGATAGAGAATATCATCCTCTATCATTTGCTCCATAAACTGCAAAAGAAGCTGAGCCGGACTGTTCAGCTCCTGAAACATACTTATCCGTTTTTCTACAAATAATTTCAAATTGCCTACATCTTCCACAAATAAGAGCGACTGTCCCGTCAAATAAAAGCTGAAGGAAAGCTGCGGTGAACGCTGTTCACTTTTTTGAGGCAGGCGTAATGTTCCGATGATGCAGTTTTTGAAAACCTCTGCCTTACAATAACGAATCGATCCAAGACAGTGAAGAAGTTCTTTATAATACGGTAGTTGTTCTTTACATTTGTGAAATTCCGCCGTACTCATAAATGTAAAAAACGGCTTTTTATCGCCGCAGTTTTGGGCGGCTTGCAGACTCCCGTCTTTTGAATTTATAAAGTATTGCATTACAACTCCCCCTTTCTACTTTTTATTATATCACATATATCACAAGTATAAAAGTATTTTCTACTTTACATATTCTGCATTGATCGCCGCTTGATTTGAAAAGAGAAGATCAGATAAGCTATTTGCAAAGGCATTATTTGAAGCCTTTTTCCATATCACAGCGGTTTGAATTACGGAAGGATCCGGCGGTTCTATCGTACATCCTGCTTTCTTACAGATAATACTATTTTGCTTTGTAGAAATGATAAGACAGCGGTATGTATCGTCATTTGCAGAAGCATTGTTTTCAATAAAGCCAAAGTCAATGCGATTTTTGTTTAGCTTATCATATATATCCTCTGTATTTCCAAACAGGAAATGAAGCTGACAATTCGGCTTTCCTTTTGAAAACTTTTCAAATAGCGGTATCAGCGAATCCAAGATCATAGGATTATCAAACCCAATAAAAAGGCTGTTTTCTGCAATTTCTTCGTCAATTAAGTGGTGGTTATTTGCTAAAAAATCGTCAAGCCTTTTCATTATAAAGTAACCGAACACAATAATGACAGCCACTGCGCACACTAACAATAATTCTTTCATGCTTTCCGTCTTCTTTCGGAATTTATATGTGAAAACACTTTTGTATGTTTTTGGTATCACCCAGCACCAAAATAGTGTCACCCAGTATAAAGCTTGTTTCAGGCGCAAAATTTAGATTCATTTTACCGTCGCGTTTAATCGCCATAATATTGATACCGTGCTTTTTACGCACATCTGCTTCAATAACGGTTTTTCCGATCCATTTTTCGGGTACGGCAATTTCAAAAATTGCATGATCGCTGTACAACTCTATGTAATCGAGGATATGGTCGGCAGTATAGCGGATAGCCGTCCAATCCGCAAGCTGCCTTTCGGGATATACGATTTCATCCGCACCGTTTCGCAGAAGGAATTTTGCGTGTACTTCCCGTGCCGCACGGGAAACTATCTTTTTGGCATCCAATTCCTTTAATAGAGATGTCGTTTTAAGCGAGCTTTGAAAATCGTCCCCGATTGCAACGATGCAAACATCAAAATTATTTACGCCCAAAGACTCCAAAAACTCCTCATTTGTTGCATCACCTATTTGCGCGTTCATAACAAAGGGCAATACCGCATTTACTCTTTTTTCGTCTTTGTCTACTGCCATAACCTGATGCCGCATCTCGTTAAGCTTCATAGCAATATACCTGCCAAACCTTCCAAGCCCTATTAATAAAACAGATTTCATATTATTTCTCCTTTAGCCAACCGTTATTTTTTCCTGCGGATATTTTGTTACGTTTGTCCCCGTACCTTTCATTTCCGCAAATATCAATGTCAGTCCTCCGACTCTTCCGAAAAACATGAGTATAATCAGAATGAACTGCGAAGCAATCCCCAACTGTGAGGTGATGCCAAGCGAAAGCCCCACCGTTCCGATTGCCGACGCTGTTTCAAACAGTGACGGGAGCAATGGAAGATTTTCGATGCGGCTGATGATCATTCCGCCACTTATAAACAGCCCAATATACAGTAAAAAGATAGTTGCCGCACTTTTCACGGTATCGTCGGATATGCGCCGTTTGAAAAAGTGTGTATCTTCCTTTTTACGAAACACGGACAGCGCCGATGAAACCAAAACGGCGATTGTGGTGGTTTTCATACCGCCAGCCGTTGAACCGGGCGAACCGCCGATCAGCATCAACAATATTATCAGCATTTGACCTGTCTCACTGAAGGATGTTAAATCCGTGGTATTAAAGCCGGCTGTTCTCGGCGTAACAGACTGGAAAAGAGAGGTCAGAATTCTTTCTCCCAGTGGAAGGTTCTGATACTCGAAAAAGAAAAAGTAAAGCGATGGCAGGATAATCAGTATTCCCGTAATCGTGAGGATAACCTTGCTTTGCATTCGGTATTTTCTGAAATGAAGCTTATTGTTATTAATATCTTCCCAAGTTAAAAAGCCTATTCCGCCGATAATAATAAGGGCCATAACCGTGAAGTTGAAAAAAGGCTGTGATGAATAAGAGGTTAATGACGAAAATGGCTCTTTAATGCCGATTAAGTCAAAGCCTGCGTTGCAGAATGCCGAAACAGAATGGAACAAGGCGTACCATAAACCCTTCGTAATTCCGAAATCACGGATAAAAGCCGGCAAAAGCAGGGCTGCTCCAATCAGCTCAATGCACACCGAGGTTTTTAATATAAATTTTGTAAGCCGCACAATGCCGCCGACATGATGTGCAGAAACTGCCTCCTGCATAGTACTTCTCTGCATTAGACCTATTTTTCGACCTGAAAAAGCCGCAACTGAAACCGCAACCGTGACAATGCCCATACCGCCGATTTGAATTAAAAACAGTATTACGCTCTGCCCGAACATTGACCAGTATGTAGCGGTATCGTGTATAACCAAACCGGTTACACAAACTGCGGAGGTGGCGGTAAACAGTGCGTCTGAACATACAGCGCCTTTGCCGTCCCTTGTTGCAACGGGCAGCATTAACAGTATGCTGCCTAAAATTATCACAGACAGAAAGCCTAATATAATAATCTGGAACGAAGTAATGTGCTTGTGTTTTGGATTTTGTCGTTTTATCATAACGGATACCTTCGCAATCTTAATATCAAATTTAGACTTTCTTTATTTTATCTTAATCTGGATTAAATCGGCGTAAGCAAGATAAAGACGATATTAAGATTGCATAAAGATAAAGGCGGAAAAGCCGAAACTCTTCCGCCTTAAAACTATTACAGAATTCCGTCCAGCATCAAATTTACTTTAAGAACATTTACTGTTTCTTCTCCGAAAACTCCTAAGAATTTACCGTCGGTGCATTTCTTAATAATCTCCCGTACCTCGTCCTCGGTCATATCGTTTGCTTTTGCGATTCTTGCCACCTGATACTCGGCGGCGGCGGGGGAAATATGGGGGTCAAGTCCGCTGCCCGAGCAGGTCACAAGATCAACGGGGATTGCTGTTTCGTCCATGTCGGGATTGGCCTCCCGCAGTTTTTCCACACGCTCTTTCACCAAAGCCTCATATTCTTCGCTTGCCGGGGAAAGGTTGGACGGTGAGGCATACATCAGAGTTTTTCCGTTTTCGTCCTTGTAGGTTGAAACATCAATATTCATAATGCGCCCCTACATATGTCCGTCATCCGTATACTGCTGACCGAGCAGCTCACAACCGTACTTTTTTCCGTCAACCTCAATAATACTCCCGTTTGCTTTGTCGGGGAAAATAAGCTGCGCAAACCCTGTAACGACACCCGTATAAACCACGCCGCAGAGCAATGTGAATATAAGAAAAATTATTGCCGCTCTCGTCAGTATATTTTTTAATGTTTTCATTATAAAACCTCCTTATGCCAAGCCGAACAGTACAAGCAGCATATCAATCAGCTTAACGAAGATGAAGGGTGTCGCCAAACCGCCGAGACCGTAAATTAACAGGTTGCGGGAGAAAAGCTTGCCTGCGGGAACCTCACGGTATTTCACACCTTTGAGTGCCAGTGGAATCAGCGCAATAATAATCAGCGCATTGTAGATGATTGCCGATAAAACAGCGCTTTGCGGGGAATGAAGTCCCATAATGTTAAGTGCCGAAAGACCCGGATACAGTCCCATAAACAAGGCGGGAATAATGGCGAAATACTTTGCTACATCGTTCGCTATGGAGAAGGTGGTCAGACTGCCTCTTGTCATCAAAAGCTGTTTACCGATACGGACGATATCAATAAGCTTTGTCGGTGACGAATCAAGATCAACCATATTTCCCGCTTCCTTTGCCGCCTGTGTGCCGGTGTTCATTGCAACCGCCACATCAACCTGTGCAAGTGCGGGTGCGTCGTTCGTGCCGTCGCCCGTCATTGCCACAAGGTGTCCTTTGCTCTGAAAATCGCGTATCATTTGAAGCTTGCCTTCGGGAGTTGCTTCGGCAAGGAAATCATCCACGCCCGCTTCTGCCGCAATGGCGGCGGCGGTCATCGGGTTATCGCCTGTAATCATAATGGTTTTTATACCCATTTTACGAAGATCCGCAAACTTTTCCTTAAAGCCCTGCTTGATAATGTCTTTTAGATGAATAACGCCTAAAATCTTATGATTTTTCGCTACAACAAGGGGAGTTCCGCCTTCGTTCGCAATCTCTTTAACGATTCGGTCGCATTCCTCCGAATAAATTCCGCCGCTTTCGGTTACATATTTTTCCATGGTATCGGCGGCTCCCTTGCGGATTTCGTTGCCGTCATAATCAACGCCGCTCATACGGGTTTTCGCCGTAAAGGGAATAAATGTCATATTCTTGTCGGAAAGCTCTCTGCCACGAATATTGAATTTTTCTTTTGCGAGAATAACCACGCTTCTGCCTTCGGGCGTTTCATCGGCAAGAGAGGATAGCTGTGCCGCATCGGCAAGTTCTTGTTCACTTACACCGTCTACGGGAATAAATGCGTTCGCCTTGCGGTTACCGAGCGTAATTGTTCCGGTTTTATCAAGCATCAATATATCCACATCGCCTGCGGCTTCAATAGCTCTTCCGCTCATAGCAAGTACATTTGCTTGGTTCAGTCTGCTCATTCCCGCAATACCGATAGCGGAAAGCAATGCGCCGATGGTGGTAGGGGCAAGGCAGACAAGCAACGCTACTAAGGTAGTAACAGAGGTGGGGTTATCAATTCCCGCCTGTTTTGCCGAGAATATGGAGTAGGTATAAAGTGATACCGTAACAAGAATAAAGATAATGGAAAGGGCGACAAGAAAAATCTGCAATGCGATTTCGTTTGGCGTCTTTTTACGGGAAGCGCCCTCGACCATGGCAATCATTTTATCAAGGAAGCTTTCGCCCGCTTCGCTTGTTATCCGCACAACGATCCAATCGGAAAGTACGGTAGTACCGCCGGTTACTGCGCTTCTGTCGCCGCCTGCCTCACGGATAACGGGTGCGGATTCGCCTGTGATAGCGCTTTCGTCTACGGAAGAGGCTCCCTCAATAACCTCACCGTCGCCCGGAATTTGCTCTCCTGCTTTCACAATGACAATGTCGCCTTTTTTAAGCAACGCGGAAGAAACAGCGGTTATCTGTTCTTTCTTATCGGCAGAGGGTATCTTGTGTGCCTCCACATCTTTTTTTGAAGCTCTCAGAGCGTCCGCCTGCGCCTTGCCTCTGCCCTCGGCAATCGCTTCGGCAAAATTTGCGAATATGCAGGTAAACCACAGAATAACTGCGATTGCCAAGGTATATCCGCTTGAAGCGTCCTTTAGACCGAATAGTGATACAATCCATAGTCCGCTTGTGAGGATCGCCGAAATATATACCAAAAGCATAACGGGGTTTTGCACCTGTGTTTTGGGATTTAGTTTTACAAATGAATCTTTTATGGCTCTGCCGAGCATCTTTTTATCGGCAAAAGCACTTTTATTATCTGATGCCATAACAGTGCCTCCTTAAATAACATTATTGAAAAATTCGGCGAGCGGTCCTAACGCCAACGCCGGTAAGAAACTGAGTGCGCCTATAATAAGGACGATTAAAATCAGCAGGAATACAAACATACCGTTTGTTGTGAAAAGTGTACCTGCGTTTGTTGCAATCTTCTTTTTGCCGGCAAGACTGCCCGCGATCGCCAGTGTTCCTATGATCGGAAGGAAACGGGCAAACAGCATGACAAGACCGAGCGAAACATTCAAGAATACGGTGTTTGCATTAAAGCCGGCAAAGGCAGAGCCGTTGTTACCGCCGCAGGAAGAATATGTGTACAGCATTTCGGAAAAGCCGTGCGCTCCGCTGTTGTTTAGGCTGTCCGCCACACTCGGAACGACCGCCGCAAGTCCGCTGCCGATAAGAATAGCAATCGGCGTTGCAAGGCAAACAAGCACAGACCATTTCATTTCATAAGGTTCAATCTTTTTGCCTAAAAACTCCGGCGTTCTGCCGACCATAAGTCCGGCTATAAATACCGTCAGAATGGCAAAGGCAAGCATACCGTAAAGACCGCAGCCAACGCCGCCGAAGATAACCTCGCCGAGCTGCATCAGGAGCATTGTCACCATACCGCCGAGCGGTGTGTAACTGTCGTGCATGGAGTTTACAGAGCCGTTGGAAGCCGCCGTTGTAAATGCCGCCCAAGTAGAGGATGTTGCAATACCGAATCGGGTTTCCTTACCTTCCATATTGCCGCCCGCCTGGTCGGTCATTGAGACGTTGACACCATCCTGTGCAAGTTGCGGCGTCGCAACCTGTTCGCTGACGGCAATCGTGCCCAGCGCCAGCGCAAGGCATATAAACATCGCCATAAAGATTGCAACGCCCTGTTTTTTATTCTTTACCGCCTTGCCAAAGGTGAAGCACAGCGCCGCAGGAATAAGCAAAATTGAAAGCATTTCAATCAAATTTGTAAAAGCGTTCGGGTTTTCAAGCGGATGAGCGGAGTTAACGCCCATATAACCGCCGCCGTTTGTACCCGTTTGCTTAATGGCGACCTGGCTTGCCGCAGGACCCATAGGTACAAACTGTTCGGTAACAATTTCGGCGTCTTCTATTTTTTTGCCGTCAACTGTTACGGTATTTGTATCAAGGTCAATTTCGGCGTTTTCAAGAATTTCGCCGTCTGCGCTTACCGCAATCGGTTCAACGAGCGATACGGTTTCAGCGCTTTTCAGGTTCTGAATCACGCCGCCGCCCACAAGGCAAAGGGAGATGACAAGATTCAGCGGAATCAAAATATGAATGACGATTCTTGTTATATCAACCCAAAAGCTGCCTAATCCATCGGCTTTTACTTTTATAAATCCCCGTATCAGGGCAAACAGCACGGCAATACCCGTAGCTGCGGAAACAAAGTTCTGCACGGTAAGTCCGAGCGCTTGGGTCAGATAGCTTAATGTGGACTCGCCGCTGTATGCCTGCCAGTTTGTATTGGTTACGAAACTGGCTGCGGTATTAAAGGACAAATCCCATTTTACACCCGAAATCCCCTGCGGATTTCCGGGAAGAACTCCCTGCAAAATCTGAATCAAAAACAGAAAAATAAGTCCGATGCCTGAAAAAATCAGAACGGAAACGGCATATTTTTTCCGGTTCATTTGCTCGTCCTTTTTGACGCGCATAACCTTATACACAGCGTTTTCACAGGGCGTTAGAATTTTGGAAAGAAAGGTTTTCTCTCCGTTCATTACTTTCTTGATATAAGCGCCGAGCGGAATCGCCAAAACAATAAGAACGGCAAGATAGAGTATGTATTGTATTACCGCACTCATTTTTGCTCATCCCCTTTCATCAGTATGTAAACATAGTAGATTAGCAGTGCCGCAGCACAAAGACCGATAAATCCGATTATAATATTCATAGTCTTACCTCCTTATTTGATATTTTAACAGCAAAAAGATTAAATCGGGATTAGCAGAATATACAGCGCATTAAAACTATATTAAGACGCTTACAGCCATCCGAAAATCAAAGCAATCGGAACCGTAATAATTACGGTGAAGAAAAACACGGTAGCGAGAACACAAATCGGCATACCGATAAATACCGCAAAAAAGGACAGATACGGATGCTTGAATGCGAAATGCTCCGCTTGTGCTTCAATGCGCTTATCAAATTCGTGTATAGCTTTAAATATGGCTGACATATTTAATCCCTCCTTACGCTAAAAGAATAGCACAGGAGAAATAAAAACGGGAAAAAGACCTCATTGATTACTGTTAAGAAAAAATAAAGCCTAAATTAGCGGAACATACCTACCAAAATGGAAAGCGGCGACAGAAAGAATAGAATCTTCCTGCCGCCGCTTTTTGCTAATTTATATTAAATCATTTATTGCTTTTCTTAATTTCTCCAACGCCTTTTCACACTTGTTATGAGCCGCATTTGCTGAGCTGTATTCGTGGTCTGTAGCAATATCCGTATACATCATCTTCTTGATTGGCTTCTTTTTCGGCTCACCGTATTCGTCCAAATCGTTATGAACTATATAAAACACACTATGGCATTCAAAGCAAAAACCGAGTCTTTGAGATAACATTTTCCGTTCGGTATACTCCGGATTTTCGTATGCTTCCCACAGTCGGGTATACAGCTCATTTTTCATAAACAGCGTATAAGTGTCAGAGGTACCGTCGGAATGTGCCTCCTCTGTGCATTCTTCACCGTCATCGTCTGTGTATTGCCGATACAAATCCACCCGGTTTTCATTGAGCAGACCGCCGAGTAATATTTCTTTAGCGTTTTCAACGGTTTCCTCAAGCTCGCCTGCAACCTTTATCAGTGTTTCATCTGAATAATCAAGCTCGTATTTGTACCATATCGCCATTGCTTTACGGAGCTTGGCATATTCTGCGATGCTTTGTGCTGTGAAGCCTGTACGCATAGAGCGCACATAGTCCAGTATCTCCCGTTCCACATACCGTTCCTTGAACGAGGTAAACGGCACGCCTTGCTTAATATCGTAGTTTTTAATGCTTTGAGCAGTCCGGAAATATATGCCTGTTTCATATCCGCAAAATGCTCCGGCATAAAGAGTTTTCGCATATATTCCTGCACATTGTTGTTAAGCGTTTTTTCATAATAGTGCAGAAACCAAGCAAGATATCGGTTATCTTTCTTTTTCAGATAGGTTACAATATATTCCTGCAAATTCCATTTCGGCGGTGCCGGCTTCAATTGATACATATTTAAATCTGCTTTATCTATATAAATTTCTGTCACGGCATTCACCTCCGTTCTGTGATACTTACCGTTATTTTAACTGCTTATCGACTTCGGCGTAGAGCTTTTCACGGCTCATATCCGACTCATACTGACTGTTGGCATATTCCGTGTCCTCTTTTGCCTGCTGCATACGCTCTTTTGCAAGATCAAGCGCTGCGGCGGCAAATTCTTCTGTGACAGTACCTCGTTTTCTTTCCATACGAAGCACAGAGCAGCGGTTTTTATAGATGCGGATAACAGGATTTCCGGCCGCTAATTCTTTTCGGTTGATCCTTGCCGCATATTTCCGGCAGGTAATGGCTTTGCCCTTGAGCTTAAACGGCGCATAGCCTGTACAATACTTTTGCCTTGCCGCAGAGGTCATAAGGAAATACTTTTTGCAGATATCGCACCTCCTTGGATAATGACCGTAATGTAAGCCTTCAAAGAAGTCGGTCATCACAAAGCTGTAATAGCTGTTGAAATAAAGCCTGCGAGCAAGAGTAGCCGTTTTACTGCGGCTGGCTTTCTTGATTGGTACATATTCCGTTGTCACGGGAAACGGCACAGAGCCGAATACTTCTAATGCTATGGGGAGCAAATGTTCCTCGTCAAATCGGTCAGCTTCATTTACACGGCTCACGAAAACTCTAAGCTTTTCAAAAGAATTGCGAATGTTGGCACTCAAAGTATCGTAGAAACTGAGTGTAGCATTGACTTCGCCAAGCAGAGCTTCAGTACGGTCAAAGAAGTCTTTTTCATATTCTTTCGGTAAGTTGTGAAACACTATTTGCCCCACATCCATTTGACCGATCTTTGCACGACGGGAAAAATATTCGCTTATGATATGTCCGTTTTCTTCAGAAAACAACGTTGCTATTCTGTTACGTTCATCATCTGTGCCGAGCATATCAAATGGCTTCAGCCACGGAAGTGCAGTAAAGATATTTACCATTCTTTCTCCGGCGTTCACATAGTCGCTGACTTTCAAATACCCAAGCCGCAACATCTTTTCAAGCTGCCAATTATCCGTTGTGAAAACGCCAATACGGGCGGCGGTGTCATTTTCGTAATACTGATTCAGCAGGTGTGCCGCAAAAGTCCCCGCAGGATAGCTCTTGCCGTTTTAAGAAGATGAGTGGGGAGGAAAGGCTTGACACCCGAAGTTATTGCCACCGTTATGAGCGAGGAAAAAGCAAATCAGCGTGAAATGTTCAAGATGCCGATGGAGCGCATTCGCAAATATGTCCCTAATGCCAATACAAAGCAGGCAGAAGACTTTGTTATGAAGGCTTGCGAGCATTACCGCCGCTATCTGATTCGACAGCGTGACCGAGAACGATGAGGTGAGCCTATGAAGAAATATACAAGGATTGATTATACCAAGGTAGAGTTACCCGAAGAAATGCTCACTTCTTTTGCAAAGGCATTAGCGCCAGAGATTAGGAAGTTCTATGATAGTGACGAGGGCAAAGCTTACTTTGAAAAATGGCTTACCAAACACCATGAATATGATGAACGGACACCTGATGCAACTGCATCGGGCGTCTGAGTTTTCGCACATTCGACAGCAAATAAAGGATGCTGCCATTGAAAACCTTTGGAAAGGTATTGAACAAGGACAATCGGTTGATATGCTGACTTAGCGTCTGCATAAACGACAAGCAGAAAAAGAGTAATTGGAAACTCAGCTTGCTATTGAGAACAACAAGAAAATCTGCCTATCCGAAGCGCAGATTTTAGCCTTTCTTGATTATGTGTGCGAAATGCCGTTTGATGATTTTAATAAGCGCAGAGCTATTATCAATATATTCGTTAAATCCATCTACTTGTATGACGATCATTTCACCCTAATTATCAACGCAAGTAAGAAGCCTTTGAACATCGACAATATCCCGCTTGATGATATTGAGGAAGCTTTTGAGGGCGAAAATACCGAAACGGAGGGGTGTTCATCCTTGATGACACCCGCTCCACCATTATAGTCACGACTGCATATGCAGTCGTGACTTTTTTAGTATATGATTATTCCAATATTTATGCGTTTTTTATAGCAAAACAAGAATCATTTATGAAGTATAAAACAACACAATATAAATTATGCAACCGTACACAGAATTTTATAGGGTGCCTTTATTTTGCATTATTTCTTTTTCATACAGTTTTTAAAACATTTTTTATCAAATGACGGGTTGAATGCGTAGAAATTCTTTTCGTCAAGTTTGTCGGTCATAAGTCTCAGATTTTCACCGAAGCGTTGATAGTGTACTACTTCACGCTCACGCAAAAATCTTATTGCATCTTTTACATCGTAATCATCGCAAAATCTTAAGATATTATCATAGGTTGATCGCGCTTTTTGTTCAGCCGCCATATTTTCGTGGAGATCTGTAATTGGATCGCCTTTTACCTGCATAGATGCGGCTGTAAAAGGTGAACCTCCTGCCGATTGCGGATATACGCCTGTTGTATGGTCAACAAAGTAATCTTCAAAGCCTTGCTTTTTGATTTCATCTTCCGTGAGGCCTTTTGTAAGCTGATATACAATTGCACCTATCATTTCAAGGTGATTTAATTCTTCGGTACCGATGTCGGTTAAGGTGGCTTTTAATTCCGGCAGCGGCATTGTAAATCTCTGACTTAAATATCTGAGTGATGCGCCGAGTTCTCCGTCAGGTCCACCGTACTCCGAAAAGTGATAATCAGATATAAAGAAATATATCAATCGAAGAAGTTGAGCGGTTAAAGACTATGCAATCTACAAAGCCTTTTAGTATTTCGTTCTTTTCTTTTTCGCTTATTGCAGGGCTTTTTAGAGTTGCTAAAAAGTTTTTCTTTTCTTTTACATTTTCTTTTCTTGGTTTAGTTTTTTCTTGTTTTAATTGAACTTGACGGGAAGAGAGGTTTTTTATTTTATCTTCTACAGACTTTTTGTATTCTTTTACTTCTTCAACGGTGTAGATTCCTTCAAGATATGCGTTTTTTATCCGTTGTATTTTTTGATTTTCTTTTTCGATTAAGTTAGTGTAATCAATGCAGTCAGCAACAGTTTGAGATAAAGACTTGACCGAAAGTTTAAAATCTTTGTTTTCAAAAACCTGTTCAAGTCCGAGTATTACAAGATTATTAATATTGGTAAGGCTGATGTAATGTGACTGTTTACATATTGATTTTGAGTATTTAATGCATTGCAGTCCTTTGTTTGAATATGCTAATGCAGAGCCGCAGTTGCTGCATTTTATTAAACCGTGCAGCATATATTCTTGTTTAATATTATTGTGTATGCCTTTTCTTTGTTTACGACCGTTAGTTTCTATCAAATTTTGAACTTTATAAAAAATTTCATCGCTGACAATAGATTTATGTACTCCTTGAGTGTACACAATATCTTTGTTGTTTGAATATCTGTAATCTGTTTTTCCGTTTTGATTCCAACGGATTTTTCCTATATAAACGGGATTTTTCAGGATATAATCTATTGTTCTGTTTTCAAAAGGATTTCCTCTTGTAGTTTTGACACCGATTTCGTTTAATTCGGATGCAATTTGCGTGCTGTTCTTTCCGTCTATATAATCGGTAAAGATTTTACGAACAATTGCTGCTTTTTCTTCGTTGATAACATATTGTTTATCGACTATATCATAACCGAAAGAGGGAATAGTCACCGGCTGACCTCGTTTGACTTTTTCTGACATTCCTCGCAGCACTTCCCCGGAAAGGCGGATTGAATAATATTCGTCCATCCATTCTATGATACGCTCAATAAGTGAAGAAAACGGATTTTCTTCATCAAGAGTTTCGGAACAGCTTATTACCGAAACATCATTCTTTTTAAGCATAGATTTATATACAATGCTTTCTTCTTGATTCCGTGCAAATCGACTGAACTTCCACACAAGTATTGCACTAAACGGTGCAGGCTTTTGCTTTGCAAGCCCTATCATCTCGATAAATTGCGGCCGTTTTTTGACATATTTGCCTGACAATCCGTCTTCTCGAAATATGTACTCTGACGGAATATTGTAACCGTTTTGTTTTGCGTATTCTTTTATTATACGCAGTTGACTGTCAGGAGAAAGCTCGGTTTGTCGGTCTGTAGATACTCTGATATATGCCGCAGCGGTTTTAAGTTCTTTTTCCATAATAATCACTTTCTATCGCTTAATCTAAGTGTATTTGCTATAAGTCATAATATGTTTCAGAGATAAAAATGTGTTGATTTTTGCTATATATGTTGCTTGGCATCTGTTAATTGATTTTGCAGAGCACATAATATATATGTAGGAATAGAATAAAGTTAAGGGGTGGTTATAAATGCCTAAGAGGCAAAGTTTTATGGTTAGAATACATTTACCGATTAACGGGAAATATTATTTGTGGTATGAAGTTGACGAAGAGAGAAATGTGAAATGGTATTTGCCTCGTGACGAGGCAGAGACACAAGAGGCTGTACAGAAAATGCTTGAAAATGTCGGAAAACATATGAGTAATTTTTACTCAAACAATTCAGAGTACATTAAAAATCTGTAAATATTGATATTTCAAAAAAATCAGGTCAATCTTTTATCGGATTGACCTGATTTAATATAATAGAATTTTGTATAAACAGTTTTATTTAGAAAAATCCCAATCAAGGAGTCGGTTACCTTTTACGATAAATGCCTTTTCGGAAATTTTAGCAAGTGGAGTGTCGCTGTAGCTGTCGGAATAAAATTCGTGAATTTTTGTGTCACCAAACATTTCTCTGTATCGCCTTACTTTTTCTTCACCGTGGCAGTTTATACCGCTGTATTTGCCTGTATGTTCGTCAACGACAGATGCCATAAGATAATTTATTTTGAGAGTTTTGCATATTGGTGCAAGTAAAAATTCTGGGGAGGCGGATATTATTACATCATCTTTTTGCTGTTGATTTTTATAAAACGGCTTGATTTTGTCAATATTAATATTCCAAAAGTCGGTTATGTCTTTTTGTATGTCGCAGTATTTTAAAAATTTATACATTTTTTCTTTAAACTGCGTTTTTGTGCCGATTTTAAAAACATAGAATTTAAGAAAAGCACCGATAAGTGAGGGGGCAAGCAATAAAATTTTTTTATGCCTTTTTAGAGAAAAAATATAGAAATCGGCGGTTGAGTCGCCGTCATATATTGTTTTATCAAAGTCATATACATTCATAAATAAACCTCTTAGTTACTTATTAGTTTTATAAATACTTATATTTTATAATTAATTATAGATTTTTGCAATACCCTTGTTCACCTAATAATCACTTATTTTCGGCATACTTACTGTTGCTTTTTACCCTGAAATATAGTATAGTATAATGTGAGTAATAATATAGGAGTAATACAGTGTTCGGTTATTTACAGATTGAAAAAGAGGAACTTCTTGTAAAAGAGTTTGAAACATATAAGGCTGTTTACTGCGGACTTTGCAAGCAAATGGGTAAAGATTATTCTTTTTTAACTCGTCTTACATTGAGCTATGACTGTACTTTTTACGCAATGCTTTTGATGTCATTACATTCTTCGTGCGGCGGTTTTAAGAAAGGCAGATGTACCTGCAATCCTCTTAAAAGATGTAATTTTGCTTACAGCCAAAATGACGATTACCAAAAGGCTGCGGCTTTTTCAATTATTACCGTTTACTACAAACTTATTGATGATATAAATGACAGCGGATTTTTTAAATCTCTGTTTTCGAGAATGATTAAGCCGTTTTTCTCACATCAGAGAAAGAAAGCTAAAAAGCGTTATCCGTGGATTGACGAATATGTGGCTGAAATGATGGAAAGACAGGCTGTTATTGAACAGGATAAAAGCTCTTCTGTTGATATTTCGGCAGACCCGACAGCTCAAATGCTCGGAAAAATCCTTGCAAAAGACGGTAATGACGAAACCGAGAGCCGAGTTTTATACGAATACGGATATAATATAGGCAGATGGATTTATCTTATGGATGCGGCAGACGATATAGAAAAAGACGCTAAGTCATTAAGTTTTAACCCTTTTATACAAGAGGACGGTTCAAGTTTAGACAACAATATTATTTCGCTCACTCTTAATCAGTGCCTTGCAAGGGCATATGATGCGTATAATTTACTTGATATAAACGGTTTTAAGGGGATACTTGACAATATGATGCTTAGAGGATTCCCGAAAATTCAGAATAAAATTACAGATAAAACCCAAAAGGACTCGGACAAATCTTTTGAGTCGCAGAAAGGAAGTAAAGATGAATAATCCTTATGAGGTTCTTGGCGTATCTGAAAATGCCAGCGATGAAGAAATTAAAGCAGCGTACAGAAAGCTTGCCAAAAAATATCATCCCGACAATTATGCGGACAGTCCGCTTGCAGATGTTGCCGAACAAAAAATGAAGGAAATCAATGAGGCTTACGATACAATAAATCAATTAAGGCAAAAGGGCAGAGGCTCGGGTTCAACTTCAAATGCAACCGGCGGATATTCTCACCAATCCACAAGATTTCACGGTGTAAGAATTTATATTCAGCGCAATATGATTAATGAGGCCGAACAGATTCTTGATAATACAGAGCAACAGTACCGTGACGCAGAATGGCATTACCTTAAAGGTATGTGTGCATATCGCAAGGGTTGGGCAAATCAGGCTTATTCTTACTTTACACAGGCTGTAAATATGGACCCTAACAATCAGGAGTACCGTGCGGCTCTTAATAATATGAATAATCAAAGGGCTTATAATTACGGCGGCTACACTCAAGGTACACCAAATACAGGTGACGGTGCTATGTGTGATTACTGCACCACATGTCTTTGTGTAAACTGTCTTACAAACTGTCTTTGCAACTGTTGCAGAATGGGCTGTTAATATGAAAAAGTCATCTTCAAGTCCGTTAAAAACAACCTTTAAAGTTACAATTTCGGGTGTATTGTCGGCACTTTCGCTTGTCTTTATGATGCTCACATCATTAGTGCCGCTCGGTACTTTTGCCTTTCCTTGTATGGCAGGAATTGTGCTTATGGTGATTGTAGTCGAAGCAGGTCATAAGTGGGCGTGGGGCGCATTTATATGTGTTTCACTGCTTTCGCTTTTCCTTGCGGGCGACAAGGAAGCTGTTGTATATTACATTATGTTTTTCGGTTATTATCCGATAATTAAAGGTGCAATAGAGGGAAAAATAAAAACAAGAGCTGTACAGCTTGTGCTTAAATATGCGGTATTCAATGCAGCGGTAATAGGAGCATTTTTTATAGCGGCTTTTTTACTTGCCGTGCCTGCTGAGGAATACACTATAGGCGGAATGTATGTACCGTGGATTTTCTTGCTTGCAGGAAATATATTCTTTACAATTTATGACTTGGCGGCAACAAAACTCGTTACATATTATATAGTTGTACTCAGAAACAAGCTTATAAAACCAAAATACAGAAAATGACAGAGGGTAGTATCATGAGAAAAGTAAGCGCAAAAAAATTAATAGTCCCGATTCTTGCGGCCGTATTGCTGCTTTTTTCACTTCCCGTAAATGCGGCTGAACTTTCACAGACAGAGCAGGCTGTGAGCGCAAGTGTGACGGCAGGAGCGTCAGGTTATGTAAATGGTGACGGAGTAAATCTTCGTTCGGGAGCGGGTACAAGCTACAGTGTTGTGACTGTTATGGGATACAAAACAGAATTTACCTTTGATGACGGAACTCTGTACAACGGCGAGTGGTACAAAATCACTCTTTCGGACGGTACAAAGGGATATATTTACTATGAATATGCTACCGCAAAAGAGGTTACAGATACTCTCGGAACGGGTTACATAAATGCAAGTGATGTAAATATGAGATCGGGTGCGGGTACAGATTATTCTGTTATTGCTACTCTTGATTACGGTACAAAATTTACCGCCGTTTCAAAAAGCGGTAATTGGTATTACATTGAACTTAGCAGCGGTACAAGGGGATATGTTTATGCGGATTATGTAACGCTTAATGCCGATGAACCGCAAAAGTCGGGACTTTCAAAGACAAGTCTTAGTATGTACAAAGGAAACTACAGCACTTTGTATGTAAACGGCGCAAAAGGTAATGTAAACTTTGCTTCATCAAATTCTAATATTGTATCTGTAACTTCGGACGGACTTTTATATGCAAAAGCTGCGGGTTCGGCAGTTATTACCGCAAGATATGACGGAATATCAGAGAGTTGCTATGTAACGGTTACAAGCGGAAATTATGTAGGTATTTCCGATTCTGCGGTTCATATAAATAGAGACAAATCTGTTTTTCTTACCACAGATTCATATGTAGATTGGAAAACTTCAAATTCAAATGTAGCTACAGTCAGCGACGGTGTTGTATATGCCAAGAGCGAGGGTACTGCCGTAATTTCGGCAGAAACAAGCTACGGTGCAGGTACCTGTATTGTAACTGTAGAAAAAACTGCGCCTGTTCGTTTCGTATATGCCACACCTAATTCGGCGCCCCTTAACAGCCTTGTTACTTTGAATGCTATAACCGATAATACAAAGCGTGGTTTGTATTTTACGATATCCAATGAAAAAGAAAGCTATACGCTTCACGCCGATTCAATAGAGAAAGACGGCGACAATATTATTTGGTCTGCAAAAACTGTGCTTGATACTTCGGGTACATGGAACTATACAGCGTATTCGCTCGCAGAGGACGAAAACTATTACAGAACTGTCGAAGATGATGCAGAGGGCGAAGTTTTTGTTACAACTTCAACCGATACTACAACTGCGGTTCTCGGTGAACGCCGTGCAAGCGATGAAATAATCTCTCTTATCGCAAATTATGAGGGATTTTTGCCTACAGTAACACCTGACTATATTACAGGTGACGCAACATTAGGTTATGGCAAGGTTGTGTGGTCCGGCGAACAATTTTACAATAATCTTTCAAAAACCGAGGCATATGCTTATCTTTGCCAAACCGTAAACAGTGGCGGATATACTTCTCGAGTTAATAAGTTTATGATTTCAAATAATGTAAAGTGTAACCAACAGCAGTTCGATGCACTTGTGTGCTTTACATATAATGTAGGAGCATATGCGCTTGACAATGACAGCGATTTGTCGGACACTTTACTTAATACAGCATATCAGCCTGCATTAAAACCGTTTGCAAATGCTCAAGGCTATGTAAGCGGTGACGGCGTAAATTTGAGAAGCGGAGCGTCAACATCTTATTCTGTTGTATCCGTTATGTCTTACGGTACAACCTTTACTTTCGTTGACGGCAGTCTTTATAATGATAATTGGTATAAAATTAAATTGAGTGACGGCAAGGTGGGATATATTTATTCCGACTATGCCTCTGTAATGTCAGCAAGCAGAAGTCTTGATAATGTAAGCCGGTCTGCATATGCTAAGAATTTCTTTGCATATCACCATGCGGCAGGCGATTGCTATGAGGGACTTTTATACAGAAGAGTTGATGAGGCTGAAATATTCTTTTACGGTGATTACATAAGGGACGGTTACGAAAACAAGTACGGTTTCAGTTACACTTGCGCCCGTAACCCGAGCTTTGGATTGTGATAAATATTTAATTGGTATTACTTATTTGAAAGGGAGTATTATAATGAAGAAAATCGGTTTTATTGGTGCAGGAAATATGGCAACTGCAATTATCGGCAGTCTTATGGGACAGAATGACGGCAAGGCTGATTTTATTAATGTTTTTGACCTTGACAAGGAAAAATGCGATATTATGAGCAAAAAAGGCATTAATATTAAAAAATCCGCCGCTGATGTTATGCTTGAAAGCGACATTACCGTTCTCGCTGTTAAGCCACAGAATTATCCCGAAGTGCTTGAGGCATTAAAGCCACAGGTAACAGCTGACAAAGTTTTTGTTTCAATTGCGGCAGGTATTTCTATTGCATATGTGCAGAATCTTCTTGATTGTAAATGCCCTGTAGTAAGAGTTATGCCGAATACTCCGCTTTTGCTCGGCAAGGGTGCGTCTGCACTTTGCCCGTCAGATAATATCTCCGAAGAAGACAAACAGATTGTTTATAATATGTTTGCGGGCAGCGGCGTTTGTGAATATATTGCAGAAGAGCATATGAACGAGATTATATCTGTAAACGGAAGCAGCCCGGCATATATTTATCTCTTCGCAAAAGCAATGGCAGATTATGCTCAAGAATGCGGCATTGATTATGACAAGGCAATGAATCTTATTTGTGCAACTCTTGAGGGTTCGGCTAAAATGCTTAAAGAGAGCGGCGACAGTGTTGATACACTCATTGAAAAAGTAAGTTCAAAGGGCGGTACTACCATTGCTGCTCTTGATGCAATGAAAGACCTCGGCTTTTATGATGCCGTTAAAAAAGGTATGGCTGCCTGCACAAAGAGGGCAGAAGAGCTCGGTAAGTAATTACATTAATAGATAATTAGCATACAAGCAAAATATTCCGCATATTTTTATTAAGGATAATTATATGGAGGAATGTTTTGTGAAAGGCTTTATATTTTCGATAAAAGAAAAAACAGATTTAATCAGAACAGGCAGATTTTCTCTGACAACACAAGATATAAAATATTACATAAAGAGATACGGAATTTATATATTGTTTATTTCAATGTTGATTGTCGGACTTGCCTGCGGAACTGTGTATGCAATGTCTGCCGACAAGGAAATGCTTGCTTCTCTTGATTTTTTGTTTTTTACAAATCTTGACGCACGGCTTTCACAAAATGTAATTAACACATTTTGTGCCTGCTTTGCATCTGATTTTATATTTTTGTTCGCAGTATTTTTACTCGGATTAACACCTTGGGGAATCCCCGTACTGCCTTTTATTGTGTTTTTAAAGGGATTCGGTACGGGAATTACTGCCGGATATTTGTTTTCGGTTCATTCGTTAAAAGGTATAGTTTTTTATCTTTTTGTACTGTTGCCCGGAACATTTTTATTTTGTCTGGCACTTATTTTATTTTCTTCCGCCGCTTTTACCGCATCGGGAAATATGTTTTGGCAGATTATAGCGGATAAAAAAATGGGCGGATCTTCGCACAGGTATATATCGGACTTTCTTTCAAGGGGAGTGAGTTGCCTTATACTCGCTTTTCTTTCTGCCGTGCTTGACGCTGCATTATGGGGAGTTTTTGCGGGGAATTTTAATTTTTAACCTATGGAGGTCGAACAATGGCAGGGAAAAAAGCAAAGTTCGCTTTGACTGATTTTTTCAACAACCTATTTAATAATTTCGGTAAAATAGTTTTTACAAACCTATTGTTTGCCGTACCGCTTGCGGTGTTGGTTACGGCTTTTTATTTTCTTGACAGTGCATTAAAACTTAACGGATATTTTATTCTTATGCTTTCGATTATTCCGCTTTCACCTTTTTTTGCAGGCGTAACCCTTGTTACCTCAAGACTTGCAAGAGGAAAAGAAAATGTGGATGTTTTCAAAACATTTATTGAGGGCATAAAAAACAATTGGAAAAGATTTTTAATTCACGGTGTAATTACATACTTTGCGGTTATATTCAGTTATTTTTCAATAAGGCTGTACAGCGCATTAATTTCACAGCCGAATGCAGACTCGTTTTTCCTTGTAATGCTCTATGTTTGCCTGATAATTTCAATTATTATTGCAGTTGCATTTCTTTTTATTTTCTTTTATGTGCCGTCAATGACAGTTACATTTGATTTATCACTTAAAAATATTTATAAAAACAGTGCGCTTATGTCATTCGGTGAGTTAAAGCATAATATTATTGCAACATTCGGTCTTTTTGTAATTGTGCTTTTTTGCGCTACAATTCTTATTTTTGTAGGCAATACAGACAGCAGTATTGCGCTTATAATTACAACCGCAATTCTTATGTTTGTACTTGTGCCTGCGCTTGCTTCTTATGTTATAAATGCCTCGGTTTATCCCGGAATGTATAACCTTATGACAGAAAAAGAAAAACGCTCTAAAAAAATTGATAAGAAAATGGACAACAGAAGAAAAGGTCAGTTTATTGACGAGGAAGATGAGGAAAACAAGATAGCCGAGGAATTTCTTGACCTTGATGTCGAAGAGAATAAAGACGGCGATGAATATATTTTCTATAACGGAAAAATGGTTAAGCGAAGTGTAATCATTAAGATGAAAAAGGAAAGAGAGAAAGCAGAGGGGAAATCTGATGAAAGCAAAACACGCTGAAAAACGACCTAAAATAACAATAAGTCTGTGGCTTTTTATTGCTATAATTGCGTTTTTGGTGCTTTTGATTATCGGTATTACTTTTTATTCGGTACAGCGAGAACTTAATTCCGATAATAAGAACAATAACACAACGATTGCTGCAACAGAACAGATGACGGCAGCAGAAACCACACAGGCTGTTACAGAAGAAACAACCGAGCAGTCTATACAGAAAACTACAGAGGAAAGCACTGAAAAGGAAGAAGCTGCTGTTGAGCCGACCACACAGGCAATTGTAGTAAGCGGTGCAGAGAGTGCGGACAAAAATCTGAATTTTGACGCAGAGATGTATCCGTATAAGGCTTTTGACAATGTAGGCAAGCGTGATGCGTCTGTAAAAGAAGTTTTCGGCTCGGTATATGGCGGAGAGGGAATTACCTTTGATAAAAACGGACTCTTTTCCGATAATATAACCCAGTCGGAGTATAACTATGGTGCATATACCGTAACTGACGGCGTAATTAATATGACATACTCAAATGACAAAAATAAATCTGCGGAAATTATCTCGTACAAAGGCAATGTTCCAAGCGAAATAAAGATTGATTATGTCGGATATGATGTTTATTTTAAAATTGGAAGTGCAAATTAATGAGCAAAAGCAAAAAGAATAAAAAAAGAAACAAAGTAAATCATACCGATAATAAAAATAAATTTAACCGTAAAAAGGCAATTACAGTCACTGTTGTTCTACTTGTAATTGTCGTAGCGGTAGTAGCTTTGATTTTTACAATGCATAATAAAGCGAATGATATTGTCGGTACAGATTGGGTATCATCGAGTGCTGTAAATGCAAGCGGCGATGAAGTGGAAATGGCAGAGGTTTATAATACAAGCTATACTTCGTATCAAGGCTCGCTTTCATTTAAGGATGACGGTACTTTTTCGCTTTGGCTCACACCCGGCACATCAGAGGACGGTACGCACTCCGGAAAGTATACAGTAAACGGCGATACAATTACCGCCGCTTTTGATGACGGAGAAACTACAACAAGTTTTTATATTCACCGTAACGGTGATAAAATTGAATCAATTTCATTGAATTATGAAGATTACGAAGTTTATTTCACTTTAAATAATTAATATCAAAGCAACAGGCTGTCGCACTTTTATAGCGGACAGCCTGTTTTTTATATGTTTTGGAGTATGCACCACCGTACTGCGTAATAATGATTTTAGCAAGTTTTGCATTGGTTTGTTTGATGTTTACGGGATACTGCAATTTTTTTTCATATACAAACATTACAAATCCTCCTCGTTATCCCACGGCCAAGGATTTTTAACCCACTGCCATTTATTAGCTGTATTTGCCTCTTTGCGTAAAGGTCCGTATTTTTCTTCGTATTCTTCAATCAAGGGCAAAAGTTTTTCTTTACATTCTTTTATCTGCGAGAGTACCTGTTGGTCGTATGGGTGAGTGTCAAGAAAAATCTGTAAATCAAGGATTGAGAATTGATATGTTGATATTTTCTTTAAAAGAATTTCTCTCTCAGTCATTTTTTACACCACCACATTTATTACCGTAAAAAGGCTTGTTCAATTCCGGAAAAACTGTGCCTGCGTCAAGCGCCTGAACAGGGGAGTAGGTTTTTGGATTACTTTCCTGAAACGGAACATATGCCATTGCCGGAGGTGTTTTTTCAGGTAATTTTGATGTTGCGTATCTTGAAATTACTGTATTGATAATGTCCACATAAATTTCTCCTTTCCGAGCTTGTTTACTCAATAACATATTATGCACTTGTATAAAATTAGTACCAAACTGCTTTTACGGGAATACTTTTTATGGCAAAAACTTGAATTGTCAGTGAAATTTTGATAAAGTATATAGGGAAGTTTTGTGTACGAAAGGATGATTTTATGAGCTGTGTTTATTTTGTAAGACACGGTGAAACCGTATGGAATGTTGAAAATAAAATTTGCGGTTCTACGGATATTGACTTAACGCAAAAGGGTCATGAACAGGCTATAGAAACAGGTAAAAAGATTTTAAACGATAACATAAAGGCAGATAAAATCCTTTATTCTCCGCTTATCAGAGCTAAAAAAACGGCAATGCATATTTCAGAAATAACAGGTATTCCTGCTTTTGAAGAGCCAAGACTTACAGAACAGAATTTCGGAAAATTTGAGGGAACTCCAAGAAACGGTGATGAGTTCAGAATTGCCAAAGGTGAGTTTGTTTGCAGATATGACGGCGGCGAATCTATGTTGCACCTTGCGCAAAGAATTTATAATCTGCTTGATGATGTAAAAGCGAGCGGTGAGAACTGTATTCTTGTTGCGCACAACGGAATATCAAGGGTGATTAATTCATATTTCTATGAAATGACTAACACTGAATATGCAAATTTCGGAGTTAAGAACTGTGCTGTTTTAAAATATGAATTTGAATGATTTGTGGAGGCAAATTTAATTGGATAGGGTAAAGAAAAAAGAATTGGATTTCGGCAATGATAAAATATTCAGTATATTGTTAAGACTTGCACCGCCTGTTATGCTAGCCCAACTTATACAGGCATTGTACAATATAATAGACAGCTTTTTTATAGGTAATTATTCAGAATCGGGACTTACGGCGCTGTCAATAATTTATCCGATACAGTTGTTGATGATTGCGCTTGCGGTCGGTACGGGCGTTGGTATAAATACTCTTATGGCGCATTTTCTCGGTGTTGACAATAAGGAAAAAAGTGATGAAACCGCAGGCGTAGGAAATTTCCTTGCGTTTGCAATGTGGTTTGTTTTTGCTCTTATATGTTGGTTTATAATGCCGTTTTATGCACAAATATCGACAAATTCACGGGAAATTATAGATGAAGTAATTGTCTACGGCAGAATAGTTTGTGTATTTAGCTTTGGTTTGTTTTTTGAAAGCATTTGGACAAAAGTTATGCAGGCGACGGGAAATATGAAAATACCTATGATTGCTCAAATTGCGGGTGCTTTTGTTAATATTGCTCTTGACCCATTGTTAATTTTCGGTATCGGATTTTTCCCCGAATTGGGCATTGCCGGTGCAGCTATCGCTACAGTAGTAGGACAGATTGCGGCGGCTTTAATTGTAATGAAAAAAGGCTGCAAAAGATCGCCGAAAATATCCAAATACAAAGAATATATAAAGAGAATTTACCACTTAGGTTTTCCGAATATTCTTATGCAGTCTGCATACACATTGTATATATTCGGATTAAATCTAATATTAAAGGGATTTTCCGATCAGGCAGTCACCGCTTTGGGTTTATATTATAAATGGCAGACAATATTTTTTATTCCTCTCGGTGCAATGCAGACCTGTATAGTGCCTGTTATCAGTTTTAATTACAGTGCAGGAAACAGAGAAAGATGCGGAAAAACTCTAAAAGATTCGGTTATACTTGGAATGGTACTTATGCTTATCGGTGTACTGTGCTTTGAAATAATTCCCGATGTACTTATGGGTACATTCTCAAAGGACAGCGAGGTAATCAGAATAGGCTCATATGCGTTAAGGGTAATTGCCGTTTCTTTTATACTAATGGTTACATCACTGATTTTTCCTGTATTTTTTCAGGCAATCGGTTCGGCTTTTAAAAGCTCCGCACTTACAATTCTGAGAACAATTGTGCTTTTTGTACCGCTTGGTTGGGTGCTTGCACATTTTGGACTTGAAAGTTTTTGGTTTACATTCCCGATAACCGAAGTTATTACAACCGCAGTAGGTTTTATTATGTACAGTAAAAGCAGATTTGGCAGAAGGTTAAGTAACGGATATACGATATAATGCTTACAAATTATACAAATTGCCCTGTAATGTTATTGACAAATTTCGCATAATGTGGTATTATAATAAAAATATAATCTTACAAGGAGTATGATTTTCTATGAAAAGAATAAAGACTATTGAAACTCGTGACCTTAAGAAGAGCGTTAAAACAGGCGGTTGCGGTGAGTGTCAGACATCTTGTCAGTCAGCTTGCAAAACATCTTGCGGCGTTGCTAACCAGCAGTGTGAGAAGTGCCTCAGCGAGAAATAATTTAGCTGTGCAAATTTTGCATTAAAAAGGATTTTCAGCCGTTTCACCTTTTGGAGAACGGCTTTCCTTTTGTCTATAAAAAGGATTTGGAGAAAATATATGATACACCAGTATAAGTTAAACGGATATAACATAGTGCTTGATGTTTTCAGCGGCAGTGTTCACTGCGTAGATGACCTTGCTTATGATGTTATTGAAATGTACGAAAATTCTGATAAAGAAAATATTATCAAGGCTATGCTTGAAAAGTACAAAGATACCCCTGAAATTACAGCAGAAGAAATTTCGGATTGCTATGATGATGTTACAGAATTAAAGGATAACGGCAAGCTCTTTACTGCTGATAAATATGAGGACCTTGCATTTGATTTTAAAAAGAGAAACACTGTTATTAAGGCTTTGTGCCTACATATTGCTCATACCTGTAATCTTAATTGCGAATACTGCTTTGCAAGTCAGGGTAAGTACCACGGTGACAGAGCTTTAATGAGTTTTGAAGTAGGCAAGAGAGCTATTGATTTTCTTATTGAAAATTCAGGCAGCAGAGTAAACCTTGAAGTTGACTTTTTCGGCGGCGAACCGCTTATGAATTTTGATGTAGTAAAGCAGATTGTCGCTTACGCAAGAAGTATTGAAAAGGAAAAGAACAAGAATTTCCGTTTTACTCTCACAACAAACGGTATGCTTGTTGATGATGATGTAATTGAATTTGCAAATAAAGAATGTCATAATGTTGTACTTAGCCTTGACGGCAGAAAAGAAGTACATGACCGCCTTAGAAAAACCGTAAACGGCAAGGGCAGTTACGATATTATTGTACCAAAGTTCCAGGAATTTGTTAAAAAGCGTGGTAACAAAGGTTATTATGTGCGTGGTACTTATACACATAACAATACTGATTTTACAAATGATATTTTCCATATGGCAGACCTTGGCTTTACAGAGCTTTCAATGGAGCCTGTTGTTTGCTCACCGGAAGACCCGTATGCGCTTACATACGATGATTTACCTGTTCTTTTTGAGCAGTACGAGATACTTGCAAAGGAAATGCTTAAGCGTGAAAAAGAGGGCAGACCGCTTACTTTCTATCACTATATGATTGACCTTACGGGCGGACCTTGTATTTACAAGAGAATTTCGGGCTGCGGTTCGGGTACAGAGTATATGGCAGTTACACCGTGGGGTGAGTTATATCCTTGTCATCAGTTCGTAGGCGACCCTAAATATAGTCTTGGAAACATTTATGAAGGTGTTACAAATACTGCTATTCAGGACGAGTTTAAACTTTGCAATGCGTACGCAAGACCGAATTGTAAAGATTGTTGGGCAAAACTTTATTGCAGCGGCGGCTGTGCTGCAAACGCATACCATGCCACAGGCTCAATTACAGGCATTTATGAATATGGCTGTGAGCTGTTTAAAAAGCGTATGGAATGTGCAATTATGATGAAAGTTGCCGAAGCAGAGCTTTAATACAATAATTTTAGCGGTATGGGTTTTCTCATACCGCTTTTTGGTGAGTGATTTTATAAATGAGTAAAATATTTACTTTTTTAAAAAAAGAGATTGTGCTTACTGTATCGTTTGTGCTTGCGATTATTTCAATGATTTTTGTAACGCCAAACGAAAAATATTTTGATTATATAGATTTCCGCACGCTTGGACTTTTGTTTTCTCTGATGACAGTAATGGCTGGGTTTAACAAAATGGGTGTATTCAAAGTGATTGCTGAATATCTGCTTAATAAAGTCAATACAATGCGAGGTGTTACGCTGTCGCTTGTACTGTTATGCTTTTTCAGTTCCATGATAATTACAAATGATGTTGCATTGATAACATTTGTGCCGTTTACAATAGTGCTGTTAAAACTTGCGGACAAGCAAAGCCGAGCGATATATGTTGTAACGCTTGAAACAATAGCCGCCAATCTTGGCAGTATGCTGACTCCGATAGGCAATCCGCAAAATTTGTACTTATTTTCGGCTTATAATATGAATATATCTGATTTCTTTAAGACGATTTTGCCGTATGCCTTGATTTCTCTTGTTATGCTTGTATGTTGTTCACTATTTTCAGGTAAATCTCCAATCGTATATAATGAAAATAGGGAAGAATTAAATTTTGATAAAAGACTTATAGCAATGTATATTGCATTGTTTGCAATTGCTCTATTAAGTGTTTTTCGAGTATTAAACTATCTTATACTCCTTGCTGTTGTAATTGTTTTTGTACTTATATTTGACCGCAAGGTGCTTTTAAAGGTAGATTACAGTTTGCTGTTTACTTTCATATTTCTTTTTGTATTCATAGGTAATCTCGGTAATATAAGTCAAATTAACGGTTGGCTTTCGAGTGTAGTTAATGGCAATGAAGTGCCGGTTGGAGTGCTTGCAAGTCAGGTATTTTCAAATGTGCCTGCCACAATTTTACTTTCAGGTTTTACAAATAATGCTACAGATTTAATGATTGGTGTAAATATCGGAGGCCTTGGTACATTGATAGCATCAATGGCAAGCCTTATATCGTTTAAATTTATTCAGAAAGAAAATGTAAGTATCGCAAAATACTTTGGATTATTTACTTTATTTAATGTTTTGTTTTTGGCGGCAAATATAATTTTATGGCTTGTGATTAAATGATTTTTGTGTTCTGTTTTTTATGTTTGATAACATTAAAAATTGTGGTTTAGCGGAATAAATTGGAAAAGTAATTATAAAAGTTTGGTCGACCTTTTCAAAGGTCGTGGGTGTGGGCAAAGCCCACAAATACTTTCCGCTTACGCAATCTGACGATAGCCAAACAGCTTGCTGTTTGGCGGCTTGAAAACAACGGCGTTAGCCTTTAAAAATGCGATAGCACCAAGAAAAGGAATCAGTTATTCCATTAATAAATATAGGTTTTTTTAATGGCTGTCGCCTGTTTTAACAAACTTAGTTTTAGCACGCAAACAGCCACGCTGTTTACGCCTGAAGAATTGTAATATCGGAAGATTTTATGGGCGCTGCCCAAACCCGCAATTTTTGAAAAAATTGAGTAAACTTTTTTTGCTTTTGGACGGATAATTTAGCGTTAGCTAAATTTCAATGCCCGACCGACACTCGCTAAACCATAATTTATTCAACTATTGATAAAAAATTTTCCCTTAAAATAGTAAAATCCCACTCTGCTTTTTCAGAGTGGGATTTTTTTAAGCATTTTCTGCTTGTGCTTGTTTTTCTTTTTCAGCCTGTGCTTTTTTTAGTTTTGTTCTCTTAATAACTTTAAGACGGCTGAATTCTTCTCTTTCCTTTTCATCAAGAGCATCAGAAATAAACTTTACGGTTTCTTCAAATTTAGGAATCATAATGTTCTTAAGAGCGTTGGCCCTCTTCTGTGTTTTCTTGATTGAAACCGCAAGACGGTAAACACTGTTTTCTATCTCGGCAAGCTCCGAGGTAAGATACTTAACTTCGGTGAATTTCTCGTAAGTTTTATCAATACCTGAGTTTGTAAGTCGCAGTCCGTAGTGCAGGTAGGTTTGAGGTTTTTTCTCGTCAATGGTGAGAATCGGAATTTCAACACCCATTACACTTCTTGAATCAAGTTTTAATGAGTCTTCTTCAGGAATCGTGTTTGAAAGGTCATCGCAAAAGCCGTTTGTAACATTGGCAGTCTGAAGTGCTATGTAAGCTTCTTCATATGCATTGTCGATCTTCTCCTGAATTGCATTGGCGTGGTCGATAAGCGTCATCATTTCTCTTATAAGAATATTACGCTTACGGTCAAGCAGTTCATAGCCGTTTTTGGCAAGAGCAAGCGACTTTTTGGTGTTCATCAGATTACCTTTTGTAGGTACAGCCTGTACAGCCATAGATGCTCAGCACTCCTTTCTGACGGTTATTTCTCAACATAATACTTGTCAAGAATCTGATCGTCAACACGGTCAAGTTCTGATTTCGGAAGTGTAGAAAGTAATTCCCAACCGAGGTCAAGGCTCTGTTCAATACTTCTGTTTTCGTTGAATCCCTGATTAACAAACTTTGATTCAAACAGTCTGCCGAATTCAATATATTTCTTATCGATAGGGGAGAGTTCTTCCTCACCGATAACAGATGCAAGTGAACGAGCGTCAATTACCTTTGCATATGATGCAAAGAGCTGGTTTGCAAGTGCCTGATGATCTGCTCTTGTGTAACCCTCACCGATACCGTCCTTCATAAGACGGGAAAGTGAAGGAAGAACGCTTACTGGCGGATAAAGACCTTGTCCCTGTAATGAACGGTCAAGTACGATCTGACCCTCTGTGATGTAACCTGTAAGGTCAGGAATCGGGTGAGTAATATCATCGTTAGGCATTGTAAGAATAGGAATCTGTGTAACAGAACCGTTCTTGCCTTTAATCATACCTGCACGCTCATAAAGTGATGCAAGGTCTGAGTAAAGATAGCCCGGGTAACCTTTTCTTGCAGGAATTTCACCCTTTGATGATGAGAACTCACGAAGAGCCTCGGCATATGAGGTCATATCTGTCATAATAACAAGAACATGCATCTCAAGCTCAAATGCAAGGTACTCGGCAATAGTAAGAGCACATCTTGGAGTAAGTGTTCTTTCGATAATCGGGTCATTCGAAAGGTTTAAGAGCATTACAACTCTTGAAAGTACGCCGCTTTCTTCAAAACTCTTTCTGAAGTATTCGGCAACATCTTTCTGAACACCCATTGCTGCGAATACTACGCAGAAGTTATTAGCATTTGCACCGCTGATTTTTGCCTGACGAACAATCTGTACTGCAAGGTCGTTGTGCTTCATACCTGTACCTGAAAAGATAGGAAGTTTTTGACCTCTGATAAGTGTCATAAGTGTATCAATGGTAGAAATACCTGTGTTGATGTAGTTCTTAGGATAAATTCTTGAAACAGGGTTGATAGGTGTGCCGTTAATGTTAGCACGCTTTACAGGGAAAATATCTCCGAGTCCGTCAATAGGTCTGCCTGCACCGTCAAGTACACGACCGATAATTTCAGGAGAAAGAGGCATTTCCATTGGGTGACCTGTAAGTCTTGTTCTTGTATTTGTAAGGCTGATTCTTCTTGTGCCCTCAAATACCTGAACAACAATCTTTTCGCCCTCAATCTGTACGACACGGCCCTGTCTTACTGTGCCGTTATCAAGGCGGATATCAACAATTTCCTCGTTGGAAACGCCTTTTACTCCGTCAAGAACTATGAGTGAGCCGTTAATTTCTTTAACGCCGACATAATCTATAATCATTGTGCGTTTCCTCCTTACATAATTGAGTCAAGCTTTTCATCAATTTCCTTGATATATTCATCAAAGAGTTCAGGCTTGCTGTTAGGAATATCATATTTCATCTTTGTAAGTTTATCGAACAAACCAAGCTCAATAACCTTTGAAATAGGAATTTCCTTGGTAACAACCTTCTTAGCCTTATCGTAAAGGTGAAGAATTGTTTTCATCATAAGTTTCTGCTTTTCAAGCGGAACATAAGTATCATCAGCGTGGAAAGCATTTTGCTGTAAGAAACCTACACGAACTACTCTTGCAGCTTCAATGACAAGTTTCTGGTCATCAGGAAGTACATCGGAACCGATAAGTTTTACGATTTCCATAAGTGAGCTTTCTTCCTGAAGAAGTGCACTGATTCTGTTACGATACTCAATAAAGTCTTTACCGAGGTTTTCTTCAAACCAAGGGTCAAGGTCGTTAAAGTATTCGCTGTAGCTGTTCATCCAGTTAATAGCAGGATAATGTCTTGAATAAGCAAGCGACTTATCAAGTGCCCAGAAACAACGGGTAAATCTTTTTGTGTTCTGTGTAACAGGCTCGGAGAAGTCTGAACCCTGCGGAGAAACCGCACCGATAAGTGTTACAGAACCCTCACCGCCTGAAAGGACTTCCGCACGGCCGCCACGCTCATAGAACTCGGCAAGTCGTGAAGGCAAGTAAGCCGGGAAACCTTCCTCGGCAGGCATTTCCTCAAGTCGGCCTGAAATCTCACGAAGAGCCTCGGCCCAACGAGAAGTTGAGTCAGCCATCATAGCAACATGGTAACCCATATCTCTGTAATATTCGCCAAGTGTGATACCTGTGTAAATTGATGCCTCACGGGCTGCAACAGGCATATTTGATGTGTTGGCAATAAGAACGGTTCTGTCTGTCATAGGACGCTGTGACTTAGGGTCGATAAGTTCAGAGAATTCTTCGAGTACCTGGCTCATCTCGTTACCACGCTCACCGCAGCCTACATAAATAATAATATCAGCGTCGCACCATTTTGCGAGCTGGTGCTGTGTCATAGTTTTACCTGTACCGAAACCGCCCGGTATAGCGGCTGTACCGCCCTTAGCAATAGGGAAGAGAGAGTCAATAACTCTCTGACCTGTAATAAGCGGAATTGAAGATGCAAGTCTGTCCTTTACAGGACGAGCGGTTCTGATAGGCCATTTTTGACAAAGTGTGAGGTTGTGCTCAACGCCGTTATCATCTTTAATAACAACAATTGTGTCAAAAAGCTTGTATTGACCGTCAGGCATAACCTTGGTAACAACGCCTGAAAGTTCAGGGTGAACCATAAGTCTGTGTTCAATGATTGGTGTTTCGGGGAGTGTAGCATAAATCTGACCACCCTCGAGTTTGTCGCCAACCTTTACTTTCATTGTAACATTCCAGAGCTTTTTGTCATCAAGAGAAGAAACAGATGCACCTCTGTCAATGAAAGCGCCTGCCTGTTCCTCAATAGCCTTAAGAGGACGCTCAATTCCGTCAAAAATATTATCAATAATTCCCGGTCCGAGAAGTACATTCATAGGTGCGCCTGTACCTGTAACAACATCTCCCGGTTTAAGACCGGTTGTTTCTTCATATACCTGAATTGTGGTAAAATCAGAAGTTATACCGATTACTTCACCGACAAGGTTCTGTTCACCTACATGAACCATTTCCATCATTTCAAAGCAATCAGCATCTTTTACGGTAACAACAGGTCCGTTAATTCCATAAATAACATTATTTTCCATTTGTATTACCATCTTCTTTCGGATAAAATCAAGAAGGTCAATTAGTTAAGAACGCTCAGACCTGAGTTCTCAATAAACCATTCTCTCTGTGCAGAGAGCTTTGTGTCGAGTGTTTCATCGGCAACAATTCTCATTGATTTGCAGTAGCCTTTAAGACCGCCGATTTTGATTGAGTTGTCTTTAACAAGTTCAGCCATTCCGTGGAATGCGGCAAGGATTTCTGTTGAATACTTCATATCCTTTTCATTTATATAAACAACACAACGGTTATCGTCAAAAAGTTCTGCAATCTGTCTTGCACTGTCAACAAGTTTTAATTTATATTCTTTGGTTTCTGTGTATTTAATAAGCTTTTGTGCAGCCATTTCAAATACTTCGTCAGTCATTTTTGCTCTTTCTCTAAAGAGTTTTTTCTGACTTTCCTGAACAAGTCTGGCAAGTTTGCTTGTTTCTACATACTTTTTAGCTTCAAGCTGCTGCTGTATGTAGCGTTCGCTGTCACGCTTGCCGTTTTCTTCGGCTTTTTTGAGTTTTTCTTCCTTTAAAAGCTCAACTTCAGTATTGGCAATAGACTTTTGTTCTTCGGTGTATCTTTGTATGGCTTGCAAAAAGTTATCGGTTTTTGTGGTATTTTCCATATTAATAACCTCTCAGCTCATTCAGAGTTTTACGCCAATAGCGTCCTGAACATATTTTGTGATACTGTCTTTGGTGCGTCCGTTGCCATGACGGTCGGGGATTTCTACAATCAAAGGCTTTTTGCGGTTGAGCTTTAAGTCATAGATAAGGTCAGGGCAGAGAGAAACAAGAGTTTCTGTCATAAGAATAACAGCCACATCTTCTCTCTCCATAGCCTTAGTAAGCTCTCGTGTAACCTCTTGTTCCGTATGAACAACTACACCGTCAATACCTGCAAAACGCATACCCATTTTAGTATCAACATTATCGCTTATAAGAAAAAATTTCATTTTTCGTCATATCCTTTATTTCTTCAATTAGCTGAAGAGAATCAAGATTGAGATAAGCATACCGTAAAGGGCAACACCTTCACCGAGAGCAACGAAGATGATTGCTTTACCAAATGCCTTTGGATCTTCACTTGTTGCACCGATAGCTGCAGGAGCTGCGTTACCTACGGCAATACCACCGCCGATACATGAAAGGCCAACTGCGATAGCTGCGCCGATATATGCAAAGCTCTTAGATGACTGCTGAGCAACCTGTACTGCCTCTGAAACTGTGTTTGCATCTGCTGCACCTGCTACGATTGGGCAAAGAAGGCAAGTTGCAAATACTGCTGCGAATGAAGCAATCTGCATTAAAACTGTTTTCTTTCTGTTATGACCTTTTTCGTAAGCCTTTACAGCTACAACTACTGATGCTACAAGAAATACAACAGGGAGTGCCAACATAACTAAATTTAAGATGCTCATAATGATTTACCTCCAAAAATAAATAAACAATAAAATATATAATTAAGTTTTTCAACTTAACTGTTTTGTGTAAGTTTTAGCTTGACAGGTTCGTATGGTCTGCCTTCGCCTGAATAGAAACGGCTGAAAAGCTCATAGTATTCAAGTCTTAATACCTGAATTGCTACCAGGAGAGCCTCAAGTACCATTACTATAACATTACCTACTACAACAATTGGCCAGTAGGCAATAGGACCTGCGGTTTCGGCAAGAACAAATACAACCATCATCATACCTGCGTGCACAAGAACGAATGCACCTACACGCAAGAAACTCATTGTGTTTGTTACATAGCTTAAAAGAACTTCAATTGATTCAAAAATATTTTCAACAATGTAGTCCTTCCAGCTTTCCGGTTTCCAGTCAGGTTCTTTGTTTACCAATCCGCCAAGCGGCTCGGCAAAGAAAATTAAGATAAACGGAATTACAATCAGGAATATAATGTACGGAGCGCTGAATACGGGAAGTCCGAACAAAAGCTGACCTGCAATACCGAATACTATTGCGCTGTAGAAAATTATACCTGCCACACCGCTCGTGCTGAACAATGCTCTGCCATAATCCTTTTGACGGATTGATGTGTAGACATTGAGGAACATTGCGGTAATTAAAAGGAATACGCCAATGCCTATGGCTATAAGAATAATCTTTGTTGCCATTTCGGAGCTCATTACCTCAATAGGCTTTTCTTCAAGTCCGAAGAGAGCTTTGTACATGGGGTCGAGCAAATGCTCAAATCCGAACACACTGCCGAATACAAGTCCGAAGAATGCAGATGAAATACCGCACGGTGCAAGTATTTTACCAATTGCCATCTTTTTGATTTTATACATCAATATACCTACAATAGTAAGGCAGATACCCTGACCGACATCGGCAAACATAATACCGAATATAATAATGTAAGTTATTGCAACAAAAAGTGACGGGTCAATTTCATTGTATTTTGGCACGCCGTACATTGAAGTATAAAACTCAAACGGTCGTGCAAGGAAACAGTTTTTGAGTTTAACAGGCGGAGATTTTTTAATCTCGTTCTTTGCGTCTGAAAATTCAACTGTAACGCTTCTGTGTTTGCAAAGTCGTTTTTTAAGCTGTTTTGCAAATTCTGTCGGCACCCAGCCTACAATAATAAAACTTTTATTGTATTGTAAAGCTTTAGTTCTTATAGTTGAGTACAAAGAAAGTTCCTCAAGTTTTGACAAATATTTTAAAATTCTTTCTTTGTTAATGGAAAGATAATCGTCAATACGCTTTTCGGTATCTTTGTAAACATCCTCAAGGTGGGGAATAAGTGCCGTAAGTTTTTTCATATGCAGAGTTGGCGTTGAATTAACACCGATTATGTCGCATCTCTCAAAGAAAAGACTTGAAAAAACTCTGTCAATTTCTTCTGTCTTATCAGCAGGAGCAAGATAAACGCCCCAATAATAAGCTTTATCTTCTGTACACACCGAAAAATCAATATAAGGGTCATCCTTATAATTTTCCAGTTTTACATAGCTGTCCTTAGGAAGTCTTCCGAATCTTGCATTTACATATTTAAGCTCAAGCAGCTTTTCTATTTCAATGTCAAGTCCGACAAAGTGCTTTGTTTCGTCAAGATTTTGTTTTGCCTCAAGCAATTGCTCGGCGGCAAAATCTCTGTCTTCAACAAGCTCGTTTAGTTCATCGCAAATCTTATTGCAAAACAATTGAATATCCTGATATGTCGGATTAAAATTGCTTACATCGACAAGCGGGAACTGCCTTTTTGTAAGTCCTAATGAAGCCTTGAGGTTAGTGAGATGTTCGGCATAAATATTTTTGGTCTGAAGATGTGAAAAACCTTGGGTATTGTTGTAAAAAACAGACACATCATCGGGATGAAAAACTCCCGATTCTCCCAAAACGGTAATAACATCGTCAATCTCATCCATAAAGCCGATTATATTAACAGCTTGCATGGTTGATACAGCCAAATAAAATCACCTCTTTGTTAGTGGTACTGCTTACTAAACGATAAGCAGGGACTGTATTTTTTTAGAATCAAGTTTATATCGTGTACCTTCAATCAAGGTTATAATATTCATAAGCTCGGTTTCGGCAACGAACATATATGAAATCATCACAACAGAAGGATTGTTTGAGAAATACATATTCTTTCTTGCAAGTTTGTATTTTACTCTTGGGCTGATGTCACTTGCGTAAACATAACCTATTTGTTCAATCATCTTACCGGTGTGAGTTTCCTGCATTACGGAGAATACTTCTCCGGAGGATTCCGCACGGCACATTCTGTCGAGAGTTTTTTCACTGATGCTTGAGAAAGGGTAGAGCAGGTTGTTTTTTATTTGCTCCGGTGTAAGGTTATAATACTTTTTAAGACGAAGTACACGGGAGAAATTATTGTAATCGTTGATTACGGTAAAAAGCTCCATAAGCTCTTTTCTTTCAGTGCCTTTTGTTTTGCTCTTTATTACCTTTTTGAGGTTGGAGAAAACAAAAGTATAAAGATCATTTTCAATATCCGATATAGGCAAAAGATTGTTTTCGTCGGGCTTGTATTTTTCAAATATTTGAGAATACTTTGTATTGCTCAAAATGGTGAGAAATTCATCGTAATTTCTTGCAAGCGCAAGTTTCTGCAAATCAATCTCCGTATGTTTTGCAAAATATGTCGGATACTGATAAATAAACTTTTCAGTAGATGAAGTATTCAGCAAAGTGAGAAAGCGCATTATCTGTTCAATCTCAGTTCTGCTTATAACATAAGCTGAAAAGCCGGTGCTCATCTGGGAATCATATCTGCAAAGCGAGTCAAACTCATAGAAAAGATGTTGCCTTAAAAGAACCTCAAGTCTGCCACGGTGAACATCACGCTCATTTATATCACGCAATGCCTCCGCATAGTGCGTATATGACTTAAGATAAGACATTACTTCTGCAACACTGTTTGAGTTAAGCAAACTGTTGTAGTCCTTTTCGGTAAGTCTTTTACCAAACTTTGCTCTTGCTTTTGCAAGCACCGCAAACGAAGTGGAAGACACAGCTTTCGCACCTCCTTTAAAATAATATGCTTAATAAATGGATAGTTATCCGATAGTTCGTTTAGCAATTTCATCTGACCATTTGTCAGCATTTGCCTCGAAATCAGATTTAAGTTTAATTAAAACAGATTTATGCTTCTGACGAGTATCCTGCCACTGATGTCTGATGTCCTTGTCAATATAAGCACTCTGGCGCTCAATGGTTTCGTCAGCTTTTGACATATAGGAATCGTAGATTACCTTTGCTTGAGCGTCAATCTCTTTGGCAAGAGCTTCTTTGTTTTTTTGATTTTCTTCATCGAAGGCTTTTGCCTCAGCGTCTGCTTCAACAATCTGTTTAATCATATCCTTCAAAAAATCACCCCCTGAAATTAGTTCTTGAGAGCCTGAAGCGGTGCAGGAATTCTTCCTCCTCTGTTGATAAATTCAGCCGGTGAGCCTTTTCTTAGCGGCATTACAGGACCGTAGCCGAGAAGTCCGCCAAAGTTAAGTGTTTCGCCTGCTTTTTTACCAATAGCGGGAATAAGTCTTACAGCGGTTGTCTTAGTGTTTACCATACCGATAGCTGCTTCGTCTGCAATAATTGCAGAGATAACCTCGGCACTTGTGTCACCCGGTACAATAATCATATCAAGACCAACTGAACATACGGCTGTCATAGCCTCAAGTTTAGTTATGTCGAGATATTCGTTTTCAGCTGCATAAATCATACCTGCATCCTCCGATACCGGAATGAAAGCGCCGCTAAGTCCGCCAACATGTGACGAAGCCATTACGCCGCCTTTCTTAACAGCATCGTTAAGAAGTGCAAGAGCAGCAGTTGTACCGTGACATCCGCATACTTCAAGTCCCATTTCTTCAAGAATATGTGCAACACTATCGCCGACTGCCGGTGTAGGTGCAAGTGAAAGGTCAACGATACCAAAAGGAACGCAAAGTCTTTTGCTTGCTTCTTTTGCTACAAGCTGACCCATTCTTGTGATTTTAAATGCGGTTTTCTTAACCATATCGGCGATTTCGGCAATATTTTTGCCTTCGCCGCCCTTAGCAAGAGCAGCTCTTACTACGCCTGGTCCCGAAACACCGACATTGATAACGGTATCAGCCTCGCCGACACCGTGGAAAGCTCCTGCCATAAACGGGTTATCTTCAGGAGCGTTACAGAATACTACAAGCTTTGCAGCGCCGATGCAATCACGGTCTGCTGTAGCTTGAGCAGTCTGAACTACAGTTTTACCCATCATTTTAACTGCATCCATATTGATACCGGCTTTTGTTGAACCGATATTAACCGAAGAGCAAACAAAATCGGTAGTTGCAAGTGCTTCGGGGATACTCTCTATAAGCGCATAGTCACCGCTTGCGAAACCTTTTTGTACAAGAGCGGAATAACCGCCGATGAAGTTTACGCCGAGTTCTTTTGCGGCTTTGTCGAGTGCGTGAGCAAATTTTACTACCTTTTTACTCTGGCATGGTGCAGCTACCATTGCGATAGGGGTAACTGAAATTCTCTTATTTATAATAGGAATACCGTACTCCCTCTGGATATCCTCGCCTGTTTTTACGAGGTCTTTGGCAGAACGGCAGATTTTGTCGTATACCTTTGTGCAGGCTTTGTCAATATCGTCATCAATACAGTCTAAAAGTGAAATGCCCATTGTAATTGTTCTTACATCGAGATTTTCGTTATCAATCATATTGATAGTTTCAAGTATATCTTTTGTTTCGAGCATAGGTGTTTATCCTTTCAATCCATATTTAAGGGCAAATTAAATTCTGTGCATACTGTTGAATATATCTTCGTGCATTACATGAATCTTAGTTGCAGTAGCTTCTCCGACAGCGTCAAGGTCGGTTCTTAACTTTTCAAAATCAATTTTCTCTTCATTGAATTCAATAAGCATAACCATTGCAAACATATCCTGAAGAACACTCTGTGTTACCTCAACGATGTTTGCGTTGTCAGCAGCACAAGCAGCTGATACCTTTGCAAGTATTCCGACTGTGTCCTTACCGATTACTGTAATTATAGCTTTCATAAGTTACCTCCGTATTTGCAAGATTTTAATTTTATTCCTGCAAAAGAATTATAAAAGAATTATATGATTGTTTATTATCATTACCTTATTATATAACTAAAATCTAAGAAAGTAAAGCCTTATATTGCATAAATTTGGCGAATATGGTATTATTTATTACGGAGGCTTGATAACTATGATTTTATGTGATGTTCATACTCATTCAAACAATTCTTTTGACGCTGAAAATACAGTGGAAGAAATGTGTAAATCTGCCCTAAATAAGGGATTTTACGCAATAGCAATTACCGACCATTGCGAAGCACCTTTTATCAAGTTTGCCTATAACAAAGAATTCGGAGATTTTAACGAAAGAATACCTTTGTCATTTTTGCAAACCAAAAACGCACAGATAAAATATAGACAAAAACTCAAGGTTTTATGCGGAATAGAGCTCGGCGAGCCTATGCACGATCCGGAATGTACCGAAAAAGCGCTTTCTTTTGGCGATTTTGACTTTGTTTTAGCGTCTTTGCACAATTTAAAAAATATGGAAGATTTCTATTTTATCGACTTTAATAATTGTAATATTTCCGAAATTTTGAAACTATACTTTAATGAACTTGCAGAAACAGCGACCTTCAGTGACTTTGACAGCCTTGCTCATCTTACATATCCTTTAAGATATATTTTTGAAACAACAGGGGAATATCCCGACCTTACACCTTATCAAGATGTTATTGACGATATATACAGAACACTGATTTCAAACAATAAAGCTCTTGAAATTAATACTTCGGGTTTATTCAAACCCATCGGCAGAACTTTGCCCGATGAATTTCAGCTAAAGCGCTATCGTGAACTCGGCGGAAAGCTTATCACTGTCGGAAGTGATGCCCACACAAGCACTGCTGTCGGAAACGGAATAGAAGAGGGAATAAGACTTGCACATAAGTGCGGATTTAAGTCGTATACTATCTTTGAAAAGCGCCGCCCGATTACTATACCGATAGAATTTTAATTAAACTATATCGTATATCTTAATAGATATTGTGTTGTTTATCATATTATAACGCAAGTTTAAAATAATTCAACCACTAATTTTGGTTACTGTATCTATTAATGTACAAAACTATAAATATTGTTTAATAAACCGAATAAAAACAAATAAAAAACAGACATTTCTCAAAAGTTGGAAATGTCTGTTTTGTGCTTTAGCTTAATTATATTATGTCAAGACAGCTTATTATAATGTCTTTGCAAGTTCTTTTATGTATTCTCTTAATTGGTCTTTAGTTTCGGGATGTTCAAGACCTACTTCGATTTGAGCCTGAAGAATACCGAATTTATTGCCCATATCGTATCTTCTGCCCTCAAATTCAACGGCTGTCATACCGTCTGTAACAGCGATTTCACGCATTGCGTCTGTAAGCTGAATTTCACCGCCTATGCCCGGCTGTGTTCTTTCAAGAATTTCAAAAATTTCTGACGGAAGAACACATCTGTCTATGATAGAGTAAAGTGAGAGAACTTCCTCCGGAGTTTGCGGTTTTTCTTTCATATCTGTGCATTTGAATACATTATCATGAATATGCTCTACCTTGAGTGAACCGTATTTATGAATGTCTTTTGCATCAACTTTTTTAACGCCGACAACACCTTTGCCAAACTCGCCGTAATGTTCAATAAGCTGACCTATGGCTGGTTTTTCGCCTACGATTGCGCCGTCGCCGAAAAGTACGGCGAAAGGTTCATTACCTACAAAAGACTTTGCTTTTAAAATAGCGTGGCCTAAACCCTTCATTTCTTTCTGACGAATGAAAGTGATATTTGCGAGATTTGAAATACCTCTTACTGTTTCAAGAAAATCAAGTTTGCCGCTTTTTTCAAGTATTGCCTCAAGTTCAGGGGATGCATCAAAATGGTCTTCGATAATGCCTTTACCTCTGTTTGTAACGATAAGAATATCTGTTATTCCGGCTGCAACTGCCTCTTCAACGATATACTGAATGGTCGGTTTGTCTACGATCGGGAGCATTTCCTTTGGCATTGATTTTGTCGCGGGAAGTACTCTTGTGCCGAGTCCTGCTGCAGGTATAACTGCTTTTGTAATTTTCATATTTTCCTCCGATATTTTTTTAAACGAACAGCGGCATATAAGCGATTGCTAAAAATACAAATGTTGCCACAACTGCTATAGCAAGGTTTACGCCACCCTTGTTTTCAATCTGCTCGTTAATTTTTGACTTTGTGGTTGCTGCTTCTTCGTCTGATTCTTTATCAAAACTCGAAGCGTAGTTTTTAATTGATGAAATTTTCTTTATGCAGTGTTTAAAATACATTCTGTTTGTTCTGAAACCGCAGATAAGCATAATGGCAAATCTGATTGCTCCGAGAATGTACGGAACAGCAAAGTACAAAAGATTTGTAGAGGACATACCGGCAAATAAATCGCCGACATTAGCACCGCTGTATCCGCTTTGAAGTATGGCAGAGTAATTATCCATATAAATGTTATATGCCTCTGTAAATTCAGGTGTGGTTTGTATAATAAGTGTGCCTGCAAGCAATCCTACCACGATTACCGATATAACAATGCCGATTGCGTACATTTTCCTGTAAAGCATATATGCACCGGGTAAAATAGCAGATACAAAGCTGAATCGTGATTTATTTGTTCTTAAGATTGAACCGAAAACACGCATAAAGTAGTTTGTATTTTTGCCGACAAATTTTGAAACCTCACCTGCGGTTACATTATCTGCCATTTTTTCGTCTGCCTTAAAACCTGCCATCGGATCAAATGCAATAAAAGGTATTCCGCCGTTTTGTGGATTTTGACCGAAAGGAAAACCGTTCATATCCGGCGGAACATTATTATTTCCGTTTACGGAATCATTCTCGGGTTGATTGTCTTTTAACAGAGGCGCTCCGCAATGTTCGCAGTAAAACAAAGTATTGTCGTTTGGATGACCGCAAATTTTGCAGATTACTTCATTGTCTGTGCCGCTCTCTTTGTCAGCTTCAAAGTTATCGGAACTGTCCGGTTGATCATTTTCAAATGAAAAATTTTGTGAATGTTTATCCTGATAAAAGCAGTGTTCCTCCTGCTCGTAGCATTCTCTGTGATGCGGCGTGCCGCATTCAGGGCAAACTACTATATCATCGCCCTCTTTAAACTGTTTGTTACAAACAGGGCATTTATATTTATAAAAATCCATATTTGCCTCCGGGTATTTTTATACAAACTAATTATAACAAATAATCTTATTAATTGCAACCATAATTTATTATAATATTTTAAATGTATATAATCTCTGAATTTTATTATTTAACCGCAAAAAGAATATATTTATTTACAAAATATTGTAATAAATTGGTAAATCTGATATAATGAAAATGTTAAAATTTTTGAGCAAGGAGGATTACTTGTGAATGATAAAGTGAGCGTACAAGTGGTAACCTTTGGAGCAATGAATTTTGCAATGCAGCAAAACTATGTTCCGCTTGTGCGTAGCGTAACGATAAAAAATAACAGCGATGAGGAAATTAAAGATATTATGTTAAAAATTTCCTTTGAACCTGAATTTGCAAAGCCGTTTACACATAGAATTGAGGTTTTACCTCCGCATACCGAAATTGAGGTAAGTCCTGTTAATATTATAGTATCTACGGAGTTTCTGTTCTCACTGACAGAGAGAATTGTTGCACAGATCAGCGTACAGCTTTTATGCGGCGAAGAAGAACTTGTAAATGCCGGTGACAATATTGATTTGCTTGCCTATGATGAGTGGAGCGGCTGCTATATAATGCCTGAACTGATTGCGGCTTTTGTAACACCTAATCATCCCGCTATCTCGGGCATCCTTAAAATCGCAACAGATTATTTAAGAAAATGGGGAAAAAACCCGAGCATAACAGGTTATCAGAGCCGCAATGCAGATGTTGTAAAACTGCAAATGGCTGCTGTTTATGCCGCTTTACAGTCAAAAAATATTGTGTATAATAATCCGCCTGCAAGTTTTGAAAAAGCAGGTCAGCGTGTGCGACTTCCTTATTCTGTAATTGAGCAGAAACAAGGTACTTGCATTGACCTTGCGGTTACATATGCGTCTTGTCTTGAGGCGGCAGGACTTTTCCCTTTAATAATGATAAAAAAAGGTCACGCATACTGCGGCTGCCGCCTTGAAGAGGAAACTTTTGCCGATTGTGTAATTGATGATTTTTCGGCTATTGACAAACGAACAGTAAGCGGAAATGAAGATATTTTGCTTGTTGAATGTACGGATTTTACGGCGGGAGAAAAGATTGATTTTGACAGAGCGGTAAAGCACGGAAAAAATAATCTGTCAGATTCGGAAAATTTTATATGTGCTGTTGATGTTAGAAGAGCAAGAGCGGGAGGACTGCGACCAATTCCGCAAAGAATAGATAGCAACAGTATTTGCGGTTATGACGGGACGGTTGATTCGGTTTCTGATTATCAGGCAGCTGCACCTAAGAAACTTAACAGAAGCGGTACAGGTGTAATCGGATATGAGGAAAGTTCGCTTTCAAGAATACAGATATGGGAGAGAAAGCTGCTCGATTTCAGTTTGAGAAACTCACTTTTAAATTTCAGAATTACCAAAAACGCTTTGCCGATTTTAACTCATGATCTTGCCGCTCTTGAGGACAGCCTTGCAGACGGAGTATCTTTTTCAATACGGGAATTGCCGAGCGAATGGACGGCGTCGCTTAGAGATGCAAGGCTTTATGAGATAGAAAACGAAAATGACCTTGCAACAAATATTGCAAGCGAAGAGTTTAAAAGCAAAAGACTTTGTTCGGTTATGCACGACGAAGAACTTGAAAAAACTCTGAAAAATATTTACAGAACAACAAAGTCGAGCATAGAGGAAAACGGTTCAAACACACTTTTCTTAGCACTTGGATTTTTAAAGTGGTACGAAAGCGATATTTCGGAAAAGCCACGCTATGCACCGCTTATTATGATTCCTGTTGAGCTTGTAAAAAGTTCGCATAATAAAGGCTATTTATTGAGAAGCAGACAAGAGGAAACCCAGATTAATGTTACATTAATTGAGTATTTAAGGCAGATTTTTGAACTGAAAATACCGAGCCTTGACCCACTGCCCGAGGACGAGCACGGTACGGACATTCCGCTTGTTTTCAATACGGTTCGTAATTGTATTCTTGACAAAAAGCGTTGGAATGTTGTGAATACGGCTTGCTTGGGACAGTTTTCGTTCGGTCAGTTTGTAATGTGGAGTGACCTTAGAAACCGTGCCGACGAATTAATGCAAAATAAGGTTGTTGCAGGTCTTATTGATAAGAAAATTACTGTTGAACAGGAAGAAAATCCGCTGACGGTGTCTGAACTTGATGAACGCATCGCACCCGATGACCTTGCAATACCGTTGAGCGCAGATTCTTCACAGATGCTTGCCATTGCAGAGGCGGCAAAGGGAAAAAGTTTTGTACTTCACGGACCTCCCGGAACAGGTAAGTCGCAGACAATTACAAATTTAATCGCAAATGCGCTTTATCACGGTAAATCTGTTCTTTTTGTCGCAGAAAAAATGGCGGCTCTTAATGTGGTTCAACACAGACTTGAAAATATCGGTCTTGCTCCGTTCTGCCTTGAACTTCACTCAAATAAGGCGAGCAAAAGCAGTGTGCTTTCTCAACTCGAAAAATCACTTGAAGTCGGCAGAATAAAGCATCCCGAAAAATACAAAGCAACAGCAGACAGGATGAAAGCTATGCGTGTGAGTATGAATTCTGTAATTGACGGACTTCATAAAAAGCACGAGAGCGGAATTTCCGTGTATGACGCTATAGAACAATATGAAACCTGTGCTGAATTTAAGAATAAAATAACAATTCCGCAAGAAGTTATTAACACTGTTAATGATGACAGAATAGAACAGCTTTCATCCTTAATTTTAAGTTATAAAAATTCTGTTGACGGTGTAGGTGATATAGTTAATAACCCGCTTAAAAATATTTCTCTTACGGAATATTCTATACCGTTAAGAGAAAAGCTGTATTCGGATTGTGTAAATTTGCTTAATTTATATAATAATGCAAAATCGAGCGTTGAAAGAATTTTCGGTACATTTAATATCAATGCCGAATTAAGTGAAAAATCAATCAAAAACATTTTAAATCTTTGCAAAGCGTTGCTTATTCCTTCGGCTTTTTCACCAAGCCTTATTCTTGAAAATAATTACAATGCGGTAAGTCAAAAGCTGAATAATTATTATGAAAGCATTTGTAACGAAAACAGAGAAAAACAAGAGATTGAAAAAGTGTTTACAAGCAGTATTTATGAGTATAACTGTATTCAGGCTCTTAATGAATGGAATGTCGCTCAATCAAGTTGGATATTTAGCAGAAATTCAAAACAGAAAAAACTTTTGAAAGAAGTTGCAACATTTTGTGTTATGCCAAATGCCGTTACCAAAGAAAATATTATCAATTGGTATCAGCGACTTATTAATTTTAATAAATTGCACAATGATAATATGACTTGCGGTAATGAGCTTAGGTATATACTTAATGAATTAGGTTCTGATTTTAAACAGGCAATTGATAAAACCGATTTCGTCTACAATGCGATAAGTGTGTATAACTATAATGAAATCAGAACAATATTGAATGCTTTTAAGAATATTAATCTTGCACAGCTTGGAAACGATGTTAATTGTGCAGAAAATTATATATTAAAATGGAATGAATTTTCCAACATTTTCAAAGTTAATATTGATAATGAGCAGAGCAACAATTGGCTTGACCGTACCGGAAATACTCTTAATAATATAAGTAAGAATATTGACAAATTGTATGCGGTTACGGAATATAACGCAAAGCGTGAACAGCTTGCAAATGAACAGCTTGAGTGTATTTGTAATGCGGTTGAAAGCGGTATTGTTAATAAGGAAAATGCAGTTGACGCTTTCAGATGCAATGTGTATTATGCGCTTGCACTCAAATATATTTCTGTTGACGAGAGCTTGAGCACATTCAGAAGCAACAGCTTTGAGCAAACTATAAAAGAATACCACGCATTAATTGATGAATATTCAAAACTTACTGTTCAGGAACTTGTGGCTAAACTTTCATCTCAAGTGCCTGTTTCGGGTTCGGCGGGTGCGTCGTCTTCCGAACTCGGTATTCTTAAAAGAGCGATAAAAAGCAACGGCAGAATGATGTCGATAAGAAAGTTGTTTAACGAAATCCCTGCATTATTACGCAGACTTTGCCCGTGTATGCTTATGAGCCCGATTTCTGTTGCGCAATATATTGACCCGTCATTCCCTAAATTTGACCTTGTGGTGTTTGATGAAGCATCACAGCTTCCGACAAGCGAAGCTGTCGGCACGATTGCAAGAGGTGAAAATGTTGTGGTAGTCGGTGACCCTAATCAGTTGCCGCCGACAAGTTTCTTTAAATCAAACAGAATTGATGAAGAAAACATAGAAAACGAAGATCTCGAAAGTTTGCTTGATGACTGCCTTTCAATTTCAATGCCGCAGATGTACTTAAAATGGCACTACCGTTCTCGCCACGAAAGTCTTATCGCATACAGCAATATGAAGTATTACGATAATAAACTTTATACATTCCCGTCGCCGAACGACAGAGTGTCGGCGGTTAAACTTGTACACATTGACGGCTACTATGATAAGGGCGGTACAAAGCAGAATAAAGCCGAGGCAGAGGCTGTGGTAAATGAAATTATCCGCAGATTATCCGATGAACAACTGCGTACAAAGAGTATCGGCGTTGTAACTTTTAATATTATTCAACAGAATTTAATTGAAGATATGCTTGCCGATGAATTTTCTAAAAAACCCGAACTTGAAAAATACGACAGCGAATCCGCAGAACCCGTATTTGTTAAAAATCTTGAGAATGTACAGGGTGATGAGCGAGATGTAATTCTGTTTTCAGTCGGCTACGGTCCCGATAAGGACGGCAAAGTTTCTATGAACTTTGGCCCGCTTAACCGTGACGGCGGCTGGCGCAGACTTAATGTTGCAATTTCAAGAGCAAGACAGGAAATGATTGTGTATTCCACTCTTACTCCCGAGCAGATTGATTTGTCACGCACAAGAGCACTCGGCGTTGAAGGGCTTAAAGGCTTTTTGAAATTTGCGGGACAGAACCGAAATATTGTTATACCCGACGGCAAAGTTTTTGTTCATAACGATAATAGAGTTATTGAAGAAATTGCCAAAGAGATAGAAAAACTCGGCTATAAGGTGAACTGCAATATCGGTTGTTCGGAATACAAGATTGATATTGGTATCGTTGACCCTGAAAATCCCGACAGTTATCTGCTCGGTATTCTTGCCGACGGTGAAAACTGCAAAAATTCCGCAACATCTAAAGATAGATTTGTATTACAGCCCGATGTGCTTGCAGGTCTTGGCTGGAAAATTATGCGTGTATGGACTCTTGATTGGCTCGATGATTCGGCTCGTGTAATTGAAAAGATTAAATCAGAAATTGAAAATGCGATTTCGGGCAAAAATACCAAGCAAAAAATTTCAGAGCAAAACAAAACTCAAAATTTAGAATTTGAAAAAATTGATACATCAACACAGATTGAACAGACAAGACAGCGAAAGTACGAAACAGTCGATTCTCAAATTCTCGGAAGTTTTGAAAGTTTTTATACAGCAGCGGCAGGGGTTGAAATTCAAAAGCTGATGTTTAAAATTATCTCTGTTCAAGCACCGATAAGTAAAAAGGCATTGTACAAAAGTGTGCTTTCGGCTTACGGCATTTCTCGCTCGGGTAACAGGGCAGAGGCAATACTTGACGGTATTCTCGGCAGAATAATGCACTCCGAAACCTCTGACAACGGGGTGATATTCGTATGGCAACCCGAACAAAAACCTGATGAATACAATGTTTATCGTGTATCGGAGCAAAACGAGAATAGGCGCAATATTGACGATATTTCCTCAAAAGAAATATTAAATGCAGTCATTCAAGTTTTGAGCGAACAAGGCGGTATGCAAAAATCTGACCTTATTAAAGAAAGTGCCAAAAAGTTCGGTTTTACAAGAACAGGCACGCTTATTGATACAACGGTCGGTTTTGCTGTCGATAACGCAATCAAAAACGGCAAACTTGTTGTATCGCAGGACGGAAAAATTACAGATAAAACATAATTACAAGATAGGAAAAATATAATGCCGGATAATGAAGAAAAGATTTTTTAACAAAATCTCAATGAAAAAGCGCCGCAACCCGGTATGATGTTTTTTGTGCATTTGCTTTTGAAGAAAAATGTGAAATGCCGCAGCGGTCGGTAATGAATGAAATAATGGAAAAACATCTTGGCAAAACCGAATGTTTTTCTTATTATAAATTATCGGCAGGTTTTATTCCTGAAAATTATATAGCGCATTTTAAAGACGCTGATGTTAATACGGGAGAATATGCGGCGGGAAAGCGGGAATAAATTATTTATGCAAATTCCTTATTATAAAAAACAGTTTACATTTATCGGCTAATTTGCTATAATAAAATTGTATGTAAAATAGTAATCTGATTTTTAGAGCTATATATCAAATTAAGACAGGAATGGTATATTTTATGGTACAATTTGAGGAATTATTGTTAAAGGTTCAGGCACTTAAACCTGAAATTGACGATTTGTCAGACGCTCTCGGTATGAAAGGTATGCTTTCGGAAATTCAGCAGCTTGAGCTTAAAGCTACCGAACCGGGGTTTTGGGACGATGTAGAAAAATCTCAAAAAGTTTTACAGCGTACAGGCACACTAAAAGGTAAGGTTGAGGCTTACGAGGCTTTGGTGGCTAAGTATGAAGATACCTGCGCTTTGATTGAACTTGCAAATGAGGAAGAGGATCTTTCGCTTCTTGAAGAGGCTGAAAGCGAGGCAGAGGGAGTTAAAGAAAGTCTTGAAAAGCAAAGACTTCAAACTCTTCTTACAGGCGAATATGATAAGAACAATGCAATTCTTACTTTCCACGCAGGTTCGGGCGGTACAGAGGCTCAGGACTGGGCGGAAATGCTTTACAGAATGTACAACCGTTGGGCAGATGCTCACGGATTTAAAGTAAAAGAAGTTGACTACCTTGACGGTGACGAGGCGGGTCTTAAAAGTGCCGTTCTTCTTGTTGAGGGCGAAAACGCTTACGGTTACTTAAAGAGCGAGGCAGGCGTTCATCGCCTTGTAAGAGTATCTCCTTTTGATTCGCAGGGCAGAAGACACACAAGTTTTGCCTCTCTTGAGGTTATGCCTGAAATGGACGATAACATTGAAGTAAATATTGCTCCCGAAGACATCAAAATGGATGTTTACCGTGCGAGCGGCGCAGGCGGACAGAAAGTCAACAAAACTTCATCTGCCGTTCGTCTTACTCATATTCCGACAGGTATTGTTGTAGCAAGTCAGGTTGAAAGAAGCCAGTATCAAAACCGTGATGTGGCTATGAAAATGCTTATTTCAAAACTTATGGAAATTAAAGAGAGAGAACACCTTGATAAAATTGAAGACATTAAAGGTGTTCAAAAAGAAATCACATGGGGCAGTCAGATCCGCAGCTATGTGTTTATGCCATATACAATGGTTAAGGATCACCGCACTTCATACGAAACCGGTAATATTCAGGCTGTTATGGACGGTGACATTGACGGATTTATTAACGCATATCTCAAATGTGCAAGTCTTGGCACATTGCAAAAATAATCATTAAAGAGGTAGATAAAAGTGAAATATTTGGTAATGCTTTGTGACGGTATGGCCGATGAGCCAAACGAGGCACTTGGAAATTCTACACCGATGGAAAAGGCAAACAAGCCTTGTATGGACAGCCTTGCCGCAAAGGCTGAGGTCGGTATTGTTAAGACTGTAGCAGAGGGTTTAAAACCCGGCAGCGATGTAGCAAACCTTTCGGTACTCGGTTATGAGCCTGCCGTATATTACAGCGGTCGTTCTCCGCTTGAGGCTGCAAGCATCGGTATTGATTTAAAGGATACAGATGTAACTTTAAGATGTAATCTTGTTACTCTTTCAGATGATGAAGATTACGAAAATAAAACAATTCTTGATTATTGCGCCGATGATATTTCTTCGGAAGAAGCTAAGATTCTTATTGAGTATATTCAGGAAAAACTCGGAAATGATGTATTCCGTTTCTATCCGGGCGTATCTTATCGTCATTGCCTTGTTTGGAGCAACGGTAATCCGCATCCCGGTGTGCTTACACCTCCGCACGATATTACAGGCAAGGTAATTACAGACTACATTCCAAAGGGTGAGGCTGTTGATGAGCTTTATGACCTTATGAAGAAGAGCTATGACCTTTTAAAGGATCACCCTGTAAATCAGGCGAGAATAGCAAGAGGCAAGCGCCCTGCAAACTCAATTTGGCTTTGGGGTGAGGGTACTAAGCCTTTACTTGATAATTTCAGTGAAAAATTCGGTATAAAGGGCAGTATGATTTCTGCCGTTGACCTCTTAAAAGGTATTGCAATCTGTGCAGGAATGAACAGTGTTGATGTTGACGGCGCTACAGGTTACCTTGATACAAACTTTGACGGTAAATGCAAGGCTGCTATTGAAGAATTTAAAAACGGCGCCGATCTTGTTTATGTACATGTTGAAGCTCCTGACGAGTGCGGTCACCGTGGTGAAATTGAAAATAAGGTAAAAGCTATTGAAATGATAGACGAGCATATTCTCGGTCCTGTAGTTGAATTTTTAAAAGGCTACGATGATTTTGCTGTTTTGGTATGTCCTGACCATCCAACTCCGCTTTCTATCCGTACACATACTTCTACTCCTGTTCCGTATCTTATTTATGACAGTAAAAATGAGATTAACAGCGGTGTAAAAGTATTCTGCGAAAAAGAAGCAAGAGAAACAGGCAACTACATTGAAAAAGGTTTTACTATGATGAATTATTTTCTTACAAAATAATTTTTCGTCTACATAATTCATTAAAAAATTTACATCCTCACATTTATAATTGAATTAATCAATAAAAATGTGAGGATGTTTTTATGCGTGAATTTATTTTAATTGTAACCGCTGTAATCATAATTGCACTTGTTGCCGTAGTGTTTGTAATAGTGTATATAAACCATAATAAAAAGAACGGTAAGTCCCACAAGCCGACAATTATTTATTACAAAGTCAAAGAAAACGAAACCGAAGATAATACAGAAAATAATTCTGTAAAAGATAATTAATATTATTTTTCGGAATATGCAAATACTTTATCGCTGATTTCTAAAAGTTCGGAAAAACTGTGAATGGTGTAGTCGGGATTTTCTGTATTGCCAAAACCGTATTCGGCAAATACAAACGGCACCTTTGCGTCTTTTGACGCTGTTTGATCACCGATAGTGTCGCCAACATAGAAAGCACAATCAATGTTATTTCTGCTAATAACAAGGCTGATATTTTCGCCTTTTGTGAGTTGGGTTCTGCCTGACATTTCAAAATCAGAAAAATATTTTTCGAGTTTGTGAGCTTTCAAAAATGATTCAATATAACCGCACTGACAGTTACTGATTATACCGAGAAAATATTTTTCGGAAAGTTTGCTAAGCACATCTTCGAGGTTATCGTACAAATGACCGCCTGACTTTTCAAGATACGGAACTTCTACGGCACAACATTCTTTTATAATGTTTACGCCGTTTTCTTCACTAAGCTCCGGCAACATAATGTTTGCAATCTGCTCAATAGTTTTGCCCATATAGCTGTTCATTTCTTCAAGCGTTATTTGTTTTTGAGTTTCGGGATGCTTTTTAAGAACTTCGTTCCATATAGGAAGAATTACATCGCTTGTGTGCCACAATGTTCCGTCTAAATCAAATAAAATTGCTTTTTTCATAATAATTACTCCTGATTTATTATAAAAATTTTCAAACTGATAATATCACACTCTAAAATTAATGTCAATATGAGGTACGTTTTGTAAAAAATAAAATTGTTAAAAATTAAAAGTTTTTTTAAAAATCTGTTGACAAAGTAAGTAAACAGTGATATAATATCTATCGTTGTCGACAGACAATATTTGCGAGTGTGCTGGAATAGGCAGACAGGCACGTTTGAGGGGCGTGTGTTTCACGACGTACGGGTTCAAGTCCCGTCACTCGCACCATAAAAACAGATTAGCTTTTTGTTAATCTGTTTTTTTGTTTTACAAGTAAATTAATAACGGGACTTGAAGGCGACCGTTAAGAAAACAGTCCGGTGGACTGTTTTTAGGGAGAGCGTTGATGATATTTATAAATTTAACAAGCCGTATCAAACGAGGCAGAAAGTGTACTTATTTTTTTCACTCCGTCACTCGCACCATAAAAACAGATTAGCTTTTTGTTAATCTGTTTTTTTGTTTTACAAGTAAATTAATAACGGGACTTGAAGGCGACCGTTAAGAAAAGGAGCTGTAAAAAACAGCCCAAATAAAAAAAACGACTGCATTCTGACCGAAAGGTAGGAATGCAGTCGTTTTTGTAATATAATTTACTATCAATGAAAAACCATATCAACAAGGTACATTATACACCGTATCAATTAAAATTATAACCGGAAATTGGAAAAATAATAGAAATTTCTGATCCGGTATATACATTTAACGAGGTTTTTCATCATATTGCTCTAAATAAACACCTTGCTGTTAAGGAAAGCAGGATATGTTGCATATCTACATAGACGGAACAAAGATAACTGCCAATGCAAATAAGGGTAACGACCGATTATTGCCGGATACAATATTTAGCAATACAAGCAAAAAAAATCACCGAGACTCACTTTTTCGTGAATCTCGGTTTTTTAATATGCTGTTTCTTTACAGCACCTTTTGTGGAGCGGATGATGGGAATCGAACCCACAC
>UMHA01071018.1_pt1 | contig 122210 bp, 121 predicted proteins | sample 1965401 | NCBI WGS metagenome assembly UMHA01 (sample SAMEA4836085, study PRJEB28245) | human gut metagenome | biome: gut microbiome; material: fecal sample | place: Denmark | collected 2008 | reverse complement strand
AATGGAAACACCTGTAGCGCCAGCAGTAGAACCTATTGCTCCAACAATGGAGGCACCTGTTACTCCAACAATGGAAGCTAGTGTTACTCCAGTAGCACAGCAACCAGCAATGCCTCAAGCAGAACAACCAGTAATTTATGGAGGAGCAAATCCAATTGTTCCAGAAATTAACATTCAAGAACCACAGCATCAAATTTACGGAGGAGCAAATCCATTAGAAAATACACAATCTATCCCAATTTCTAATCTTGTAGGACCAAATCAACAACCAGTTGTTCAAACACCAGCTCCAGAGCCAACAATCGTAACAGAACAACCTACACCAGTAGTTGGACAACCTACAAATATGGGACAATAAGAGGATTTAAAAAGCTTTAAGCTTTTTTTCTTTATTACAAGATGTTGAGAAATATTATAATAACTATTTATGTAGTTATTATTGTGATAGCTATTACAGTCCTAACGTTGTCGAATAATATAACAGAGACTGGAGTAATAGAATTGGGAAATCATGTACTTGTAGAAGTAGAAAGTAACATCCTAGAACCAAAAACAGTAAAAGGAGATTTAGTAATTGCTGATAAGACAGAAAAAAAGGTAAAAGAAAAAGACATTATTTCATATATAACGCTAGAAAATGGAGCAACTGTACTTCGTACCAACCAAATAGCAGCAGTGACAAAAGATAGTCTTGGAAAAAAAATATATTCCTTAAAAAGGGAAGATGGAACAATTGAAAATATTGATGACAGCTGTATTCTTGGAACCTATAAAATGACTGTTCCTTTCGCGGGGACAATCTTAAACTATCTTTTATCTCAAAAAGGTTTTTATACTATTGTTTTAATACCAGCGATAGCACTAGCGATATTCTTTTTCACAGATTTTCTATTAGATTTAAAAAAAAGTCGTAAATAATAAGACCGAAACTCGGTCTTTTCTTTTTTTTTCAAGGAATTAATGATATAATGATAATGGGTGGTACGATGAAAAAGATTGCAATATTGTCATTACATTTGGGATATGGTGGAGTGGAAAAATCAATTGCTGCTTTAGCAAATATTTTATGTGAAAAATATAAAGTAGAAATTATTTGCATTTATAAATTATATGATAAACCAGCATTTGATATTGATGAAAGGGTGAAGATAACATATTTAATAGATAGTAATCTTCCTGTTAGAGTAGCAAGTTATAAAACATTGTTTTTTCATGGACACTTTATTAAATTAACAAAAAAGTTAGCAACAGATTATTTTTCGAAACTAAAATTCTTAAGTTTTATGAAAGATGCAGTCTCTGGAATCTTTATGTATCCAAAACGTTTTTCTGTAATGAAAAAAGCTATCAGCGAAAGTAATGCCGATATTATGATTTCAACGAGAACATTTTTAAATGAATGGTTATCAGTATATGGAAAACCAAACATTGTGAAAATAGGATGGGAACACAACCATCACCATAACAATGAAAAATATGCAATAGATGTAGTAAGAAGTAGTAAAAACTTAGATTATTTTGTATTAGTATCGAAGGATTTAAAAAAATATTATACAAAGAAATTAAGAAAATATAAATGTAAATGTATTTATATTCCTAATATGTTAGATAGTATCCCAAAAAGATTAGCTCCATTAGAAGAAAAAAGAATTGTCTCTGTTGGAAGATTGTCACAAGAAAAAGGATACATGGACCTTCTAAGAATATTTAAACAATTATCTAAAAAGCACAAAAACTGGCATTTAGACATAATTGGAGATGGACCAGAAAGAGACAAACTAGAAGAATATATAAAAACAAGAAATTTAGAAGAAAAAATCACTTTACATGGGTTTAGATCCAAAGATTATATCGATAAAATGCTACACCAGTCATCACTATATGTTATGACTTCATATACAGAATCTTTTGGTATTGTTTTATTAGAAGCAATGTCACATGGAATTCCTTGTATTGCATTCTCTTCTGCAGAAGGTGCAAGAGAAATTATTAGTAGCGGAAAAAATGGATACTTAATAAAAAATAGAAATGCGACAGCTATGATAAAAAAGATAGAAGATTTAATGAAAAAAGAGGAAGAAAGAAAAAAAATGGGCAAAGAAGCTAGAAAAAGTGTAAAACAATATACAAAAGAAGTAGTACAAGAAGACTGGTATAATTTATTAGAAAAGAAGGTAAAAAGATGAAAAGAAATGTGCTATTTATATCATCCACAGGTGGGCATCTAGATGAATTAATGCAATTAAGTCCAATGTTTGAAAAATATGATTATCATATTATTACAGAAAAAACAAAATCAAATTTAAAATTAAAAGAAAAATATCCAGAAAAAATAAGCTATTTAGTATATGGAACGAAACTACATCCATTTACCTATATATTTAAACTACTTTACAATTGTTTTAAAAGCCTATATTTTTATATAAAGTTTCATCCAGATTATATTATCACAACAGGAACACATACCGCAGGACCAATGTGTTGCATAGGAAAAATATTAGGAAGTAAAATTATTTACATTGAAACATTTGCTAATATTACTACAAAAACATCAACAGGAAAGTTGATATACCACTTTGCAGACCATTTTATTGTACAGTGGCCATCAATGAAAAAAGTATATCCTAAAGCAATAGATGGGGGATGGATTTATTAATGATATTTGTAACATTAGGAACACAAGACAAAGAATTCCCAAGACTTTTAGAAGCAATCGATAAGGCGATTGAAAAAGGGGAAATTAAAGAAAAAGTAATCGTTCAAGCAGGAAACACAAAATACCAATCAGAAAATATGGAAATTTTTGACTTAATTTCACCAGATGAATTTAATAAGTATATAGATAATTGTGATATTTTAATTACTCATGGTGGAGTAGGATCTATTATAACTGCTGTAAAAAAAGGAAAAAAAGTAATCGCGGCAGCAAGATTAAAAAAATATAAAGAACACGTAAATGACCATCAAAAACAAATTATTAAAGAGTTTGAACACGAAGGATACCTACTAGAGTTAAAAGACTTTAATCAAATTGAAAAAACATTAAATAAAGCTAAGAAATTTAAGCCCAAAAAGTTTAAATCAAATACAGAAAATATGATAATTACAATAGAAAATTTGATAGAAGAAGATAACAATATTTCTTGGTATAACAAAATAAAAGAAATATTATGGTACGGTTTCTTTGGAGTACTAACGACATTAGTAAATATCATAAGCTTCTATTTATTAGATAAGACGGGAATGAATGTATATATAAATAACTTCATCGCTTGGTTCTTATCTGTACTTTTTGCTTTTGTAACAAACAAATTATTTGTCTTTAATTCCAAATCTTTAGATAAAAAGGTAGTAATAAAAGAAATATTTTCTTTCTTCTTCTTTAGAATATTATCTCTTGGAATTGATATGGCAGGAATGTATATTTGCATCAGTATAATGAACTTAGGAAAAATGCTATCAAAAGTACTGATGAATGTAATAGTAATTGTTGCGAATTATATATTTAGTAAAATATTTATATTTAAAAAAGAAAGCGCCTAAGGCGTCTTTTTTTGACTAATATTTTCCAATTATCCTATACAAAAAAGCAAAAAAATGATACGATATAAAATGATAAGGTAGGCGATAAGATGACAAAACAAGTAAAAATACTATTTAGTTTAGGTGTTTTTTTAATTGCAATTGGTCTTATTACAAACTTTACAATGAGTTTCAGTGCAGACAAAGAAGAAGTAGCAAAAAGAATGAAAAAAGTAGATAAAAATTATGAAATATTTAAAAGAGAAGCAACAAACTTCAGTAACACTAGAGACAGCTTGTATGATAACGTTTTTGCAGAACTTTATTTTGAAACACTAAATCTTACGATTAATAACTGCCTAATAGAACTAGAAAAGTATGAACAAAAGTTAGATGAAATGGGAAAAATCGCAGAGAAGTTAAAAGCAAACTGTGGAGATATTTATTTTCCTGAGGCGGATGTTAATAATAAATGCCAAACATATGCTCTTTCATATGAAGAAATGGTTAATTACTTTATGAATGATATTGTTCAAGTAAATCAAAATATTGAAGAATACAATAAATATAATGAAGAAAATGGAACTGGTATACCACCTATCCAAAAATATAATACGACAAAAAAATATATTGATTTTAATAATGATAAAGAATATGCAGGAAAGGAAGACTTTTAGTGTATGAAAAAAAGAAGTAAAAAGATAACAGTAACACCACTATATAGTGTTCCACCTATAAATAAAGATACAAAAAATAAAAAAAGTACAAAGAAAGAAAAACAAAAATGGAGTTTTAAAAAGAAATTTGCAATTATCGGAGGAAGTACTTTTATAGTAGGTCTTTCTACCTTTTTATTTTTGTTCTATGGTCCCTGGCCAGGATTTCGTAATTTTTGGATTACAAGTGCCATGACTACGATGTCTCATCAATATTTAGCAACTTGGTTTTATAGTGATGAGACAATTCAAGAAGTGTTAGAAGCTAATAAAATTATTGAAGTGGGAGAAGTAAGTGATCCTGATTTAATTAATTTTAGAAAATATGGAAGTAATATGTTGATTTATAAAAATAAATATGAAAAAGAAATACTAACCAAAGATCCAGGAAATGATTTATATAAAGTAATCAATGTTAGTGGAAAAACATATCAAGGTTTTTTAGTAGCAATCTATGACCCATCTAAAATATCAATTGCCACTACACAATATTTAGGACAAAGAGGAGAAGCAATTACAGATGTTGCAAAGAGAGAAAATGCAGTGATTGCAATGAATGCAGGAGGATTCTATGATCCAGACTGGAACTCCAATGGAGCAATCCCCCATGGAACTGTTATTCAAAACGGAAAAGTAGTAAGTGATTTTCAAGATGCCAATATGGGTGGAGGATTCATTGGCTTTACAAAAGAAAATAAACTAGTATTAGGGAAGATGACCAAAGAAGAAGCATTAGAAGTTGGGTATCGAGATGCGATAGAATTTGGACCATTTCTAATTGTAAACGGAAAAAGTTCCTTTATTAAAGGAAATGGTGGTTGGGGAATTGCACCACGTACAGCCATTGGACAAAGAAAAGATGGAATTGTTCTATTTTTAGTAATCAATGGAAGGTTGCCAAGTAGCATTGGTGCTGATATGGTAGATTTAACCGAGATTATGGAAAATTATGGAGCTTATAACGCAGCAAACCTAGACGGTGGTTCATCTAGCGAATTAGTTATAAAAAACAAAATAATTAACACACCAGTGGCTGGCGGAGAAAATGGATTAAGAGATATGTCAACCTTCTGGATTGTAAAAGAATAAATATGGTATAATAAAAAAGAGGGATAAAATGGAATTGTATGTACGACCAGTAACTATTTTTGATAAAAATATAGTAACAGATTTCGCACAGGAACACTATGCTGTAAATGAGAAGATAGAAGCCGGAGACTGCTCTTTAATTTTAGGAAGATCTTATGACGAATATGAAGATTTCTATGATTGGTTAAAAGAAGAAGAAAAATTAGATCAAGAAGAAAAACTAAAAAAAGGACAAGTAGGATGCACAACTTATTTAGTATTAACCAAAGAAGAAGATAATTTAATTGCTTTATTAGATATTAGACATTCCCTAGAATTTCCCCATGGTGAAGTATATGGGCATATTGGTATAGATATAAGACCCACAGAGAGAAATAAAGGTCATTATAAAGAAATATTAAAACTAGCATTAAATACAATCAAAGAATATGGTATTGAAAAAGTAGTGATTGCTTGTGAATACAGTAACATCCCATCAAAGAGGGGGATTGAACATATTTTTGGAAAAGAATACCAAACAATTCCAGTAGAAGGAACTTATTATTTAGTGTATGAGAAGGAATTAGGAAAGAAGGAATAATATGTACATTTTAGCATATGAAAGAATAAGTCAAGATATCATTGATGCTTGTGGTAGTGCCGGAATTGCTAACTTATTAAGTATTACTAAGACAATTGTGAACTTAATTCAAATTGTTGGTCCTATTCTTGCAATGATCGCATTAGCAGTTTGTTTCACAAAATTAATGACAAATCCAGAAGAAAAGAAATATAAAGCAGCTCTAAAGAACAGTTTAATTGCTTTAGTAGTATTGTTTATGGTTCCTTTTTTGATTAATTTAACAATGTCTCTAGCAGATGAATCTTTTGATTTAGCAAAGTGTTGGAATAATGCTGAGGATGTAGCAAAATTAGGAGAAGATAGTACTTATGTAGATACAACTGATAAGCCAAAGCAAGATATCATTCTAACCCCAGATGATTATAAGGAAAATGGAACTCCCTAGTGTAGCTACCCAGGGTGGTAGCACAAGTGGAACAAGTGTCAATAATTTGGTTTTTATAGGAGACTCAAGAACCGTAGGAATGCAATCTGCAGTAGGAGGAAATGATACTTGGAGTGGTAAAGTATCTGCTGGTCTAGACTGGATGCAATCAAGTGGAGTGCCAAATGTAGAAGGAAGTATAAAAAATGGGTCTGCTGTAATTATTTTAATGGGAGTAAATGACCTATATCGTGCAGACAGCTATATCTCATATATCAATGGAAAAGCTTCTTCCTGGGCTTCCAAAGGTGCGCACACTTATTTTGTCTCAGTAAATCCTACAGAAGGAAGCTATAATCATTTAAATAGTGATATAGATAGTTTTAATAAAAAACTAAAAAGTGGTCTGTCAAACGTTAGCTATATTGATACAAACTCTTATCTAAAATCCAATGGATTTTCAACAACCGATGGCTTGCATTATACAAGCGATACATATAACAAGATTTATAGCTATATAAAATCACATTTATAAAAGAAAAGGAAAAGCTGTATAGGAAATCTATACAGTTTTTTAATGAAAAATAAATAAAAATGCGATATAATGAAAAAGTAAGGGAGGAAACACGATGAAGAAAATAATGGATGGAAATGAAGCTTGTAGCTATGTATCATACAATTTTACCGATGTTGCTGGAATTTATCCAATCACTCCAGCATCTCCTATGGCAGAGTTAACAGATAAATGGGCTAATGAAGGAAAAAAGAACTATTTTGATATGCCTGTAAAAGTAGTAGAGATGGAATCAGAAGCAGGAGCTGCTGGTATGGTTCATGGTTCGCTTCAAGCCGGATGCTTAACTACAACATATACAGCAAGCCAAGGATTACTATTGATGATTCCAAATATGTATAAAATTGCTGGAGAATTATTACCTTGCGTAATTAATGTTGCTGCGCGTTCACTAGCAACACATGCACTATCAATCTTTGGGGATCATCAAGATATTTATGCGGCAAGAGGAACTGGTTTTGCTATGCTTGCCTCTTCTTCTGTACAACAGGTAATGGATTTAACAGGAGTTGCTCATCTTTCTGCAATTAAAGGAAGAGTTCCATTTATAAACTTCTTTGATGGATTTAGAACCAGTCATGAATTACAGAAAGTAGAAGTAATAGACACAGAAAAATTAAAAGAATTAATTGATCAAAAAGCTTTACAAGAGTTTAGAGATAGAGCACTAAATCCATCTTCACCAGTAATAAGAGGTACATCACAAAATGAAGATATCTATTTCCAAGCAACGGAAGTTAGAAATACTTACTATGATAAAATCCCAGATATAGTAAATGACTATATGCAAGAAATTAATAAGATAACAGGAGAAGACTACGCTCCATTTAATTACTATGGAAGTGAAACTGCTAATAAAGTAATCGTTGCTATGGGAAGTGTCTGTGAAACAATCAAAGAAACACTAGATTACTTAGGAAAGAAAAGAAATGATTTGGGACTATTAGAGGTTCATTTGTATCGTCCATTCAGTGCAAAATACTTTTTAAAAGCATTACCAAAGTCAGTAAAGAAAATAGTAGTGCTAGACCGTACAAAAGAACCGGGTTCTGCTGGAGAGCCTTTATATTTAGATGTTGTAAAAACAATTAAAGAAGTAGAAGGTAAAGTAAAAGTTCTAGGCGGTCGCTATGGCCTTTCTAGTAAAAATACAACACCAGCAATGATCAAAGGAATCTATGACTACATGGACAAAAAAGATGCCCATACCAACTTTACAGTAGGAATCAACGATGATGTAACTAATCTTTCTATTGATTATGATAAAGAATTTCGCCTACCTAGTCAAAACATAGAATTCTTAATTTACGGTTATGGTAGTGATGGTATGGTAAGTGCTTGTAAAGATATTATGAAGCTAACTGGTACTTATACTAGAGCCTATGTTCAAGGATATTTCCAATACGATTCTAAAAAATCGGGCGGAATTACCATGTCACATTTAAGAATGGGGAACAAACCAATAAAAGCCAGTTATTATGTGGAAAACCCAAGTATGGTAGTTTGTACAAAAGAATCTTATCTTCAAAAAATGAAGATGCTAGATAAAATAAAAAAGAATGGTATATTCTTACTTAATACAAATAAAAATAAAGATGAAATCCTAAAAGAAATGACATCACATGATAAAAAGATTTTACAATCTAGAAATATAAAATTCTATATTGTAGATGCCGGAAGAATTGCTGCTGATAATGGATTATCAGGAAAAATTAGTGCTATTATGGAGACTTTAATCTTTAAACTAGGAAAGATTATGGACTTTGATTTTACAGTACAAAAAATAAAAGAAAGTCTAGCAGCTAAATTTGCTAATAAAAGTGGTGGAATTGTAGAGAAAAATATCAAAGCTATAGACTGTAGTATTAATAGCCTAGTCCAAGTAAAATTACCTGTAGTAGACTATGTAGAAGAATTTCCAAAGAAAAAAGATATGTTTGAACTTATTAGTAGTATGGAAGGAGATACTCTTCCTGTAAGTAGCTTCATGAAAAATCCAGATGGAACATTTGAAGCTGGAACAACAAAAAGAGAAAAAAGAAGTATTTCAGATATCGTACCATGCTTTAATAGTGAAAACTGTATCTCTTGTAATCTATGTTCTTTAGTATGTCCACATGCAGTAATTAGACCTTTCTTATTAGATGAAAAAGAAGTTATGGATGCTCCAGATAGTCTAAGAGAAAAATTAATACCAGCAAACATCAAAGATCAAAATTTAATGTATACAGTAGGTATTAGTATTCCAGATTGTACTGGTTGTGGACTTTGTGAAAATATCTGCCCTGGTAAAAAGGGCGCAAAAGCACTAATTATGAAGATTAAAGAAGAGCTAGATGAAGAAAAAACAAAAGAAGAATACAATTACTTATTTAATGAAGTAACAGAAAAAAATGTAATGCCAACAACTACAGTAAAAGGTAGTCAGTTTAAAACTCCTAAATTTGAGTTTTCCGGAGCTTGTGCAGGTTGTGGAGAAACTCCTTATCTAAAATTACTTACTCAACTATTTGGAGATAGAATGATCGTTGCGAACGCTACAGGATGTTCTTCTATTTATGGTGCATCAACTCCATCAATGCCATATTCAGTTCCATGGGCAAACTCTTTATTTGAAGATAATGCTGAATTTGGATACGGTATGAAAATAGCCGATGAAACAGTAAAAGCAAGAATAAAGAAATTAATTACAGAAAATATTAAAGATGTGAAAAAGTCACAACAAGAGACTTATAAAAATTATGTAGAAAATCCAAATATGGAAAATGCAGAAGAATTATTAAAAGTAATTGAAGAGACTAAAATAAAAGAATTATTACCATTGAAGAACTTTATCAAACCAAAATCTGTTTGGATGATCGGTGGAGATGGCTGGGCATATGATATTGGTTATAATGGAATTGACCATGTATTAGCTAATAATGAAAATGTAAATATTTTAGTACTAGATACAGAAGTATATTCAAACACAGGGGGACAAGCATCTAAGTCAACAAGAGCAGGAGCAGTTGCTAAATTCGCATCTCACGGAAAAGAGACTGCTAAAAAAGATCTTGCTAAAATAGCATTAACATATCCACATGTATATGTTGCAACTATTTCTCTAGGTGCCAATCCTGGGCAAGCAGTAAAAGTATTACAGGAAGCAGAAAGTTATAATGGACCATCAATTATTATTGCTTACGCACCATGTATTGCGCAAGGAATTATTAAAGGAATGAAAAACTCTATTGTAGAAGAAAAAGAAGCAACTAGATCAGGATACTTCCCAATTTTCCATTACAATCCAGAAACAAAAGAATTTAAAATGGATAGTAAAGGAGACTTCTCACAATATGAAGAATTTATCCTTGGAGAAGATAGATATCGTTCACTAGAAAAAATTTCTAAAAACCATAAACAACTATTAGCAAAGAACAAAAAAGAAGCAGAGGAAAGCTATCAGTATTATGAATCTTTAGCTAATAAAGATAAGAGTAATGATTAAAATAAAGTAGTTAAAAGCTACTTTATTTTTTATAAAAGACTATTTAGTGTATAATAAAAAAGGAGGTAGAATATGAAAGAACTATTAGAAAAATATGCTAAAGTACTATTAGAAAGTTGTTTAAAAGTAGAAAAAGACCAACCATTATTTGTTAGTGTAAATGTAGAAAGAATTGATTTTGCTAGGATAGTAAATCAAACAGCATTGGATATGGGAGTAAAAGATATTTATATTGAGATTGTAGACCCATATTTAAAACACGATGTATTAAAAACTTTAGAAGTAGAAGAATTAAAAAAGTTAAGTTACTGGAATAAAGAAATGTGGAATGTTTATTCAAAAAAGAATGCAGCATTTCTAATGTTAGCATCAGAGACACCAGGACTAATGAAAGATATTGATGCTAAAAAAATAAGTGCTATGACGAAATACTCATATGAAACAAGAAAAGTTTTTGATGATATGAGAGATAAATCAGAACTAGCTTGGTGTATTGCTGCCGCACCAACTACTACCTGGGCCAAAGAATTATATCCAAATGCAGCAAATCCTGTAGAAGAATTATGGAACAAGATATTTGAAATATGTAGCATTAAAGAAGAAAATCCTAGTGCTATTTGGGATGAGAAAATAGAAAAATTAAAATCTAGAGCAGATAAATTAACGAAGTACCAATTTAAAGAATTGCGATATGAAAGTAGTAATGGTACATCATTCAAAATAGGATTACCTAAAAATCATTTGTTTGCATCAGGAAACGAAACTCTAGCTAACGGTAAGGATGTTCTTGTGAATTTTCCAACAGAAGAAGTATTCACATCTCCAGACTGCTTAACTGCAGAAGGAATTGTTTATTCTTCTAAACCATTATCTTATCAAGATGTAATCATTGACAACTTTAGTATTGCATTTAAAGAAGGAAAAGTAACTGAAGTACATGCTGAAACAGGAGAAGATACGCTAAAAGAATTAGTAAATATTTGTGAAAATTCAAATATGTTAGGAGAAGTTGCTTTAGTACCATATGACTCACCAATTTCAAATTGTAATCAAGTGTTCCTAGAAACACTATTTGATGAAAATGCAGCTTGTCATTTAGCTTTAGGAGATTCCTTTCCAGAGTGTATTGAGAATGGTCCAAAAACTGATAAAAAAGTATTATTTGATAAATATCATTTAAATAAATGTGATTCACATGTTGACTTTATGATTGGCACAAAAGATTTAAACATTACAGGAATAACAAAAAATAATGAAGAAGTGCCAATCTTCATTAACGGAAATTTTACAGACGAATTTAACTAAAAAAAAGAAGACCCCGGCAAAGGTCTTCTTTTACTTTTCATCTAAGAGGTTGCACCCCCCTGAAGGGCAACCTCAAAAAAGAATAAAAAGGGGTTGGCTAGTGTGATACTAGCGACCAATTCGCCTAATTCCGAATTGGTAGTTCCTATACTAACCGAAACAGTTCGTTTTGTCAATAAAAAAATGAAAAAAAATGAAAAAACAACAAATTATCAAAAAACATTGGAAAAAAGATGCTGAAATATGTTATAATATGCCAAGAAGGAAGTGATCGAGTGGCAGAATTAAAAGACGTAAAAGGTATTGGACCGAAATCTCTTGCTTTATTAAATAAAATAGGTATTTATACGGTAGAAGACCTAGTAACTCATTATCCTTTTCGTTATGAAATATTAGAAAGGAATAACTTACAAGAAGTAGCAGACGGAGAGAAGATAGTAATTGATGGAAGAGTGGAAAGTGTACCCATTCTAATGCGCTTTAAAGCAGGTTTAAACAAAATGAATTTTAGACTAGTGACTCCGTCAGGAGTAGTAGGAGTTTCTATCTTTAATAGAGCCTTTTTAAAGAATCAATTAGCAGTAGGAACCGGGGTTACAGTTATCGGTAAATTAGATAAACAGAAGAACGTAATTACTGCTGCAGATATTAAATTAGAAACTTTATCTAATAAGATAAAAATTGAGCCTGTATACCATGCAACAAGTGGACTAACAAATAAAAATATATCCACTTATATTAATATGGCTTTATTAATGTATGGAAAAGAAATCCCTGATTATATTCCAGAAGAATATATGGAGAGATATAACTTTTCTAATAAGAAGACGTCTTTAAATTTAATTCATAACCCATCGACCGAAGAAAAACTAAAAGAAGTAACAATACGTTTAAAATATGAAGAACTATTTGCTTTTATGTTTAAAATTAATTATTTAAAAATTGAAAATAAAAAGAAAAAACAAGGACTAGAAAGAACAATTGACCGAAATAAATTACAAGAATTTATTAAAAACCTACCATTCGAACTAACAAATGATCAATTAACTGCAACGAATGAGATTGTAGAAGATTTAGAAGCAAATCATAGAATGAATCGTTTATTACAAGGAGATGTAGGAAGTGGAAAAACAATTGTCGCATTTCTAGCAATGATTGCCAATCACCTAAGTGGTTTCCAAAGTGCTTTAATGGCACCTACCGAAATTCTAGCCACGCAACACTTTCATAATCTAGAAAATTTTGTAAAAGGTACAGATATTAAAGTCGCTTTACTTACAGGTTCCACAACAAAAAAAGATAAGCAAAAAATTTATGAAGATTTAAAAAGCGGTACAATCAGTATGGTAGTTGGAACACATGCTTTGATTCAAGAAGAAGTAGAGTATCATAATTTAGGTTTAGTTATTACAGACGAACAACATCGTTTCGGAGTACATCAAAGAGCAAATCTTCAAAACAAAGGTAAAAAACCAGATGTTTTATATATGAGTGCAACTCCAATTCCAAGAACTTATGCCTTAACAATTTTTGGAGATATGGATGTATCAACGATTAAAGAGCGACCAAAAGGAAGACAAAAAATAGATACTGTAGTGAAGAAGAATAGTGAAATTAAAGATGTATTAGAAATGATGTACAAAGAACTAAAACAAAATCATCAAGTCTATGTCATCGCCCCTTTAATTGAAGAAAGTGAAAATTCAGATTTAACAACTGTCTGTAAATTAAAAGATCAAATGAAATTAGCATTTGGGGAGCATTATAAAATTGACATTGTTCATGGGAAAATGGCTAGTGCCGCTAAAGATATGATTATGAATCAATTCTCAGAAAACAAAATTCAAATATTAATTTCTACAACAGTAATAGAAGTAGGAGTAGATGTACCAAATGCAACGACAATGGTCATTTTTGATGCTGATCGTTTTGGGCTATCTACACTACATCAATTACGTGGAAGAGTAGGTAGAGGAAGTTCAAAATCACAATGTATTTTAATAAGTGATAGTGATGCAGAACGCTTAAAGATTATGGAACAAGTTGATGATGGTTTTAAGATTAGTGAAGAAGATTTTAAATTAAGAGGACACGGAGATTTATTTGGAACAAAACAAAGCGGAGATATGTCTTTTAAGATTGCCAACATTAGATCAGATTATAAAATATTATTACAAGCAAAAAAAGATTCCAAAGAATACCTTTTAAATAAAGAAACAGATAATGATCCATTAAAAATAAAACTAATCGAATCAATTACCAAAGGATAAATAGGATGATTTCTTATTTATCTTTTTTTTGCTATAATGATTATAGGTGGTAGAAGTGGAAGTGGAAATAAAAACAAGTGATAATCTTTTAGAAGCAGTAAGACAAAAACTAGGATTATCGAAAAGAACCAAGTACAGAAATGTTTTTCAAAAAAAACAATATAATAACATAATATTTTTATATACAGAGAGTCTCAAGGCAAGCATATTACAAGAAATCCCATCTCATGAAATAGAAGTAAAAAAAGAAAGAATTGATATAAAACAAAAATTAATAATGGAAAAATTAAATGAACAAGGTGAGATAAAGGCCTATTCTTTTCTTCCAGGTGGGTTAGGACACTATGATACAAAACAGGAATTATGGAATCAAATAATTAGACAGGCTAGTACGAGTGAGAAAAAATATATTTATAGTAAAGTAAAAAGCATAGACGTCAAAGAGATTAAAGATTTAATATCAGAATTAGAAAGTACTCTATTAATTGTCTTAGGTCAAGAATTTTTTTGCATATGCGAAGGAAAAATAAAAAACTCACCTTGGTTAATTCGTACACCAAGTCCTAATGAATATAATAAATTTACACACATGGCTAAGGACTATGAAAGAATTTATACACATAGTAGAAATGATATTTTTGATGGCAGAATACCATATAATAAAGGAGAGTTCAACTCTTTATGTAACCCTTATCAGTTAAGAACTCTATTAATTTTTGAAGAAAATGGAATCATTTTAGGTTTTATTGAATCAGAAATAAAAAATATCGCTGCAACAGAAAAATTAACTAATAGTCGTATAATGAGCATAAATAAATTATTTGTAGTACCAGAGGCTAGAAGAAAAAAAGTCGCAACAAGATTATATGAAAAAGTAAAAGAAAAGGCTCAGAAAGAAAAGTGCGATAGAATAGAAGTAAAAGTCTATAACTTTACACCTGAAGCAAAATCTTTTTTCGAAGCTCAAAACCTAAAAGTATTGTCATATCAATATGAAATAAAATTTCCAAAATCATAAAAATGTAAACTAAAAAAATATTTTAATAATAGCAATTGACTTTTTATCAATTATACTTTATGATTAAGATGCGTGATACATATCACGCCGATATCTCTCACGGTGTTTAAATGTGAGAGTATATTCAACCGAACCCCCTGAAGGAGCCGCAAGGCTCCACTTTTTGTTGATATCAAAGGGTTTGTGACCTTTAAAATATAATTTAGGTACCCAACTAGGTACCCAGAGACTTGAAAAAGTCTTTTTTTGTTTATAAACAACTATTTTAAATGATTCATCATATTAACAATATCATCCATTTTATTTTTAAATAGGTGAGAATAAGTATTTAATGTTTCATCAATTTTAGCATGCCCTAAGTATTTAGCAACAATCATAATATTAGCCCCATTATTAATGAGTAAGGATGCACAAGAATGTCTAAAATCATGAATTCTAATTTGTTTTAAACCTGCATTCATTGCATTTTTATTTTTTCTTTTTCTAAGAACATCTGGGTGTAGGGGAGAAACATCACCAACGACAAACCATTTCTGATTAAAGTTATAATATTTAGAAACTTGCTTTTTATATTCTTTTAAATGATTAACTAAAATATCTGGCATTGGTATTGTTCTAGTAGAAGTGCGAGTTTTAGGAGTAGTAATCTTCCAGTATCCACCATCTCCATTTTCATTAACCACATTTTTTACAACGGATAAAGTTTTATTTTCAAAATCAATATTATCCCAGGTTAGACCTCTAAGTTCACCTCTACGAAGACCACAATAATATAATATTTCAAATACACAAATAAACTTTAGATCATCTTCACAAGATATAAACTTTTTAAACTCATCATAAGTGTAATAATCCATCTCTTTTGGTATAGCATTAGGATCAGTAAACTTTTCCATCTTGTTATATACAGAAGTAAAATTAAAATCATGCCATTTCGTACCATAGTTTAATATTTCTTTTAAAAACTTGTGATAATGATTTTTAGTTTTAACAGCAATAGGCATATTAGAAATCATAGCTCGCCATTTTAGATAATGAGTAATATTAAAATCCCTTACTTTAACTTTTTCTAACATCTTTAAAGAAGTAATTCTCTCACGATAAGTTCTTAAAGTAGTAGATTTGACTTTATCTGATTTGTAAGCATAAAATTCTTCATATAAATCTTTAAAAGTCATATCAGTAACATTGATTTCTTTTCTCTCAACTTTAGACATAAAATCTTGTTCAGCTTTAACAGCTTCATTTCTTGTCGCAAACTTTTTAGATTTATATTTTTTTCTAGTCCCATCACTTAAATATAAATAATTATAAAATATCCACCTGCGACCATCTTTAGTTGCTTCTTCTTTACTTACTTGTTTAACAGCCATATAATCCTCCTTTACTGGCCACACAAATAAATCAATCATGCGAGCCAATTGTATAACAAAATAAAATGTCTTGCTAGTTTACGATTAGTTATTACTCATCTCTTTTAAGTAATCAATATTAATTTTTAAATAAGCTACCACTTCACACATAGGTAATAAACCTTTTGGAAAGAGGTAGCCTTTTTCTTCACAAAGTATTTTTATTTTCTTTTTTAACTTAAACGCATTATTGATTCCAAGACCAGATAGTTTCATTAAATCGTCTAAATTGCACCACTGTTTAGAAATTAATTCTAATGTTTCTTTAGCACTCATTATTCATTATCCTTTCCACATATTTTATTTATCATTTCTTGAATTTCTAATTGTTCTTCTAATGTTGTAGGAATTGATTCACATCTTTTTCCATTCCATAACATAACACCATCAGTATCATAACTAATAATATTATTTATTACATCTTCATTTGTGTTAACTCCATTAATTTCAGTAACATGTATATAGTTTTGTCTGTATCCATATTTATCTAAATAACCTTTTGGAATACCTTTTACAACAATTTCAATATTGGTATCAAGAATATATTTATTCGCAATTGTTTTAGATATTCTAGCACTAAAAAAGGATGGATAATTTTTTAACTTTCCATCCTTATCTTTAAAATATTCATCTTTTGATATATCAAACCAAATATATTTTTCATCAACATTATTCTTGATATTAATTATTTTACCATGAACTAAAATATAATCATTTATTTTCATTAAAACCTCCTAAAGACCTCATCCTGCAAGATCTTGTAATTATATTTTTAATTTATATATTTAACTTATTTATTATGTAAGAAATATATTTCTACATATATAGAAATAGTTTCCTAAGTAATTAGAATTTTATTTCTAACATAGATTTTTCGTTTAAAACTATTACCATTAACAATAGTAATATAATTGTTATTCGCTAAATATTTAAGTAGGTTAGTAATAGTTCTTGTAGAACAACCTAATTGTTTAGCATAATATTTATTTGTTCCATAGGCATAACCTAATTGCATAGCATTAGAATTTAAAATACCTAGAAGTAACATTGCACTTCTAGGTATCTTAGAATTAATTAAATGTGTTGGAACCATTACAAAATTATCCATATATACTCCTTTCTGTAAAACAAAAAAAGAGAAGTCATCAACTTCTCAAAATTTGCTTTGTTTCACTAAATTTTATAATTTTTGCTATTCTACTATATTTTAACATAGCAAGTAGATAAATCAATAACCAAAATTATCTCATTTTATATTCTGAAAAGTAGTCTATAAATTTTCAAAATTTATCCAATTTATTTTCAAAAATCTTAACAACTTTTTCCCCAATGGGGAAGAAGTTAATATTAATTTCTATAAAATTATGATTATTAGCAAGCAATGGAAATGTATAGCACAAAGGATTTTTGCTACATTTCCTATTATGGGGTAACCCCAATCCCCAAAAGACACTTTATTAAGCGTTGAATTTAATATTTATCTCGCATTTCGTAAAGAAAATTTTTGTTAAATGATATAATAAAACAGTTTTTTATGATATAATTAATCACGTATAGAAGTTTACAAAGAGGAGGTAAAAAATGAAGACTAGAAAGCCATTCATCAAGTGGGCTGGTGGAAAAGAAAAAGAGCTACCTATCATATTAAAAAATTTACCTTCAAACTTTAAAAGATATATTGAACCATTTGTTGGTGGAGGAGCTGTATATTTAAATATTAACTGTGAAAATTCATTAATTAATGATAAATCATCTGAGTTAATGTTATTATATAAATTAATAAAAGAGCATAATGCAGATTTTATTGATAGTTTGAATGAAATAAATAAAAATTGGATATCATTGCAAAAACTTGTAGAACATAATTCTGACGAATTAATTAAGATATATAATAAAATTCAAAAAAATGACTATATTGTAGAAGAGTTAGTTGATAAGTTTATTGATAACCATTCTCGAGAGTTAAATAGCTTGTTGAAAGATGATTTTGATATTAATTTATATAATTTTATTAAAGAAATAAAAAAGAACTTAAATTCAAAGTTTAAAAGGATGAAAAAGATTGAAGTTCAAAGAAATAAAATGAGCATTCCAGATGTTATGGATAATATAGAATGCGCATTCAAAAGTGCATATTATATGTATTTTAGATATTTATACAATAATAAAAGCAAATTAAAATTGAGCGATGAATTTTATTGTGCAGTATTTTATTTTGTTAGAGACTACTGTTATGCCTCAATGTTTAGATATAATGCAAATGGAGAATTCAATGTTCCATATGGAGGTATAAGTTATAATAGAAAAGATTTTTCTAAAAAAATTGAATATATTACTTCTGACGAATTAAGAAATTATATGAAGAAGACGGAATTATATTGCCTAGATTTTGAAAGCTTTTGTAATCAAATAAAATTAACGGATACGGATTTTATGTTTTTAGATCCGCCTTATGATACGGAATTTTCTACATATGCACAAAATGACTTTGATAAAAATGATCAAGTAAGGTTAGCTAATTATTTGAAACATACAAAGGCAAATTTTATGTTAATAATTAAAAATACAGACTTTATATATAATTTGTATAAAGATAATGGTTTTTATATAAAAAAGTTTGATAAAAGATATTTAGTAAGTTTTATGAATAGAAACGACAAAGATGTTGAACATTTATTGATTACAAATTATAGTTTAGAAGGTGATGAAAATGGAACAAATTAAAGAAGAAAAAATTAGAGAAGCGGTTGATAACAGAATAAAAGAATTTGCAAAGAACTTAGAGACTAGATATATAAAAGAATTGCATGATCCAAACGGCGTAATTAATTCAAAAAAGAAAAACGTTTTCATTAAACCATTAGGTGATGAATTTATTTTCAACTCTGCTTTTTGCAGGTCATTTGATTCCAGCTTTGGTAATGTTTTAGAAGCATTGGCTAATGATGTGGCAAGTGTTTCGTTTGATGTAATAACCGAGAAAATATCATCTTTTTTACTTCCACAGCAAACACAACATATCGATTATATAATGGCTGATTATGAAAAACATGCGAAAACTCCAGAAATAAGCGACTATTCAAATTTTGATGCATTTATTCCTAGTAATACTTCTAGTTATGTAAAAAGTCATGTGACAGACAATCACTTTTACAACCCAAAAACAAAAGAACATTATATTATTGAATTAAAAGCTGGAGGGGATTTAGATAATAAGAAAGCTAAAAGTGAAAAAATGGAACTTCTTAAGGAATATTTTATATTAAAGAACGAATTAGTAGGAACAGATGAAAGTGTTAAAATATTTTTTGCAACAGCATATAACAAAGATGGTGAAGAAAACGAGTGGCGTCAAGAAAGAGTCAGACAATTTTTTGCAGAAGATGAATTATTAATTGGTAAAGATTATTGGAATTTTGTATGTGATGATGAGCAGGGCTTTGAAATTGTATATGACCAATATCAGAAAAGCTGTACCTATATATTGGAAGCATTAGAAAGAATAAAAAAATTATATTTTGAAAATTAACAACAAAATAAAGCGCTAGTACATACTTATGGTTTTAAGTTTTGTATTGGCGCTTTTTAATAGGAGGATACCTAAATGAAAATAAACTATTCTGAATTTAATTTAAAAAAAATCTATTATAAGGGTGGAGAATATCAAGTTTCTTTGATAGAATGTGATGAGAGTGGAATTAAATTATCATTTGACGGTAATAGATTTTTAGGAAATTTTATATATAGTGGTGAGCAATATTATCTAGAAAAATTAAAATGTGTTAGTGACAATGATGAAAAAATGACATTATTTGAAGTCAGGTTCACTATTGGAATTAATTTAACCGGGGGATTTTATGCTCATATAATATTTAATATTGTAGTATATAATTTTGTTGACAGTGTTGAGCTTAAATATAACAAGTTAAAAGTAACATTGGATAGTAGACAATATTCTATACCACATATTTTTGGATTTAATGAAGTGAATTTAAATAATAATACTAATTTAATACTAGGAGATAACTGCTTTTTCTTTGAAAGTTCTATTGCTAGAAATGCCAGTGAACTATATTCTATTTTTATTTCTTTTTATGAGTATTTTAATTTATTAGTAGGCTTCTTTCCCTCTATAATTAATGTCTCTTATTTTCGTAATGAAACCGAATTTAAATATAAATTTAATGTAGTAGAGAAATATATCACTAAAAATGAATATAGAAAGAATAATTTGTTATTTACTTCTATATTAAATGAAACCGAATTTTTAATGTCATTTAATAAGTTCAAAACTTTAAGAAAAAAAATATTTGTTCCAATGGATGTATATTACTGTTCTATGATGGAACATAATGTCTATCCAGAATATGCTGTTGTAAATCTTTTACAAGCATTTGATGGGTTATACGACCAATTATCTATTTTTGAAAACAAAAAGGAGATATTTGGAGCTCAGGAAAAGGAAGATATTATTAAAAGATATATGAATGTAGATATATCAGATATCACAGATAAACTTGATAAGAAAAGACTAAGTGGACTACTTGGATGTATAAATAAGCCATCTTTTTCTACCAAGATAGAGAATATTTTAAATCTCTATGAAAAATTATTTGAATATGAAAAAAATAATTGTATTAATGAGAAGAAAACCTACTTTGACTTATTACTGACGAAATTGGTAAACACAAGAAATAAATTTTCTCATGCGTTGATAAGAAAAAACAAATATTTAACCAAACCAGAAAGTACACTATATATTTTAAAATTATTTATAGCATTTAGATTATGTATAATAAACGAAATAGGGATAAAATATAATGATAAGTTACTGGATGACTATATTTTAAAATTAGATGTTAAAATAAATGATCTATTAGATTTAGGAACAAAAGCAGATGAATTATAATAAATATAAGTTTTAATGCAACAATTTTAGGTACCCAAAAGTTCTCACAAAAAATTAGGTACCCAGCTAGGTACCCAAAGTATTAAAAATAGTCATTATATAATTAAAAGTGAATATGAATAAAAGTCTTATTTTATAAGGAATTATACAATATTTATAAACTTGCATGACTGATTTTATTTGACCCCCTGAAGGAGCCGAAAGGCTCCACTTTTTTTATTTAAAATATAGTTTTAAAGTAATTTAATGAAATCCTATAATCCGTGTAGAAATATGGTTGAAGATATGTTACAATAAGAAAAGTTTTGGAGGTAGTAGTATGCATAAAAATTCGAGCCTATGGAAAAACATGAAAAAGACTTGGCGATATATAAAAGATTGCAAAAAGAATTTAATAGGATATGCAACAGTAAGTATTATAGAAGGAATAATTGGAGCGATTATCCCGTTAGTTACCGCTCAAATTATTTTAAATATTACAGACAAAGCAATAAATCAATTAATTTTATCAGCACTAGCAGTTTTTGGAATAGAAATAGTTTTATATATTATGTATTATTTTAAATTTTTCTTATATCAAAAAATATATCAAAAAACATTAGTAAATTTACAAATAGCAATCGCTAGAGAAACACTAAAACTAGAAGTAAAAGAAATGGACAAAGCTGGATCTGGATTATTTATTGATCGACTAAATAAAGATACACAAGATATTTCAGCAATGTTTATGGAGTACACCTATTGGACATCTTATGTAATATCTAATGTTGGAGTATTGGTTACCATACTAATATTAAATAAATACTTATTTATTTATGCAATTATTACGTCTATAAGCATTTTCTTAATTATGCAAAAACGGCTTAACAAACAATATCAAGTAGAAAGAAAAGTAAAAAAATTACAAGAAAAGAAAACAGGACTTACTAGCGAATTAGTAAGGGGAATTAGAGATATTAAAGCATTAAATGCATCAAAAACAATCTTAAATCAAACATCAAAAAGAATCATAGAAACATCGAATGAAGAAGTAAAAGCTCTACGTATTAGAGGACTTTACACATATTTTGAAAATAATATGAGAGCAATCAGTGATTTCTTTTTCATCATTCTAGGCTGCTTTCTATATAGCAAAAACTTATTAACAATACCAACATTCGTAATTATTTATAATTATCAAACAAAAGTAAAGAATTTATTAATGGGGATTGCTCAACTATTAGAATATAACAAGAAATTTACAGTAGCCTCAGACAGAATCTACGAAGTAATAGAAGACAATACTTTTGAAAAAGAAAAATTTGGTACAAAAGAAATAAAAAAATTAAATGGAAATATCAAATTTGAAAACGTAGATTTCTCTTATCAACCGGAAAATACGATTATTAAAAATATGTCGTTCGAAATACAGCCAAACAAGAAAGTAGCATTTGTTGGAAAAAGTGGATCGGGAAAAACAACAATATTTAATTTAATCTCTAGACTATATCATATTGATTCTGGAAAAATAGAATTGGATCATAATAATATTAATGATTTAACTCGTAATACAATCAGAAATAACATGTCAATCATTACTCAGAACCCATATATATTTAATTTTTCCATTAAGGATAATTTAAAATTAGCTAAAAGTAATGCCACGATGACAGAAATTAGAAATGCTTGTAAATTAGCTTGTATTGATGACTACATCATGTCTTTGCCAGAACAATATGATACTTTAGTTGGAGAAAATGGAGTGATTTTATCTGGTGGTCAAAAGCAACGTTTGGCGATTGCTAGAGCACTGTTAACAGAAACAGAAATCATTTTATTTGATGAAGCAACTAGCGCCTTAGATAATGAAACTCAAAGTGAAATACAAAAAGCAATTGCTAATTTACAAGGAGAATATACAATACTAATTGTTGCTCATAGACTATCAACAGTAATTGATTGTGATAAAATATTTGTAGTAGACGATGGAAAAATTATCGCTGAAGGTACACACAAATACTTATTAAAAACTAGCAAATTTTATAAAAACTTATATGAAAAAGATTTGCAAGTATAAAAAAGATAATTCTCTTTATTTTTAATATTTTTTGAAAAAAGAGTTGACATTATGAAAAAAAAGACTATAATACATTGGCAAGTGAGGAGATATAAGCAATTAAGTGAGCTATCTCGGGCAAAAGCCTACACAAGATTCTTGGAGTCACGAATATGAATTTATTCGTGGCTTTTTGTTTTACACGAATAAATAAAGGAGGGGTAAAAATGATAAAAAGATTAGTAGAGTTTTCAGAATTAGAAAAACTTAATATGATTATTTCTGGAACAGATTACGCAATGTTTGAAGCACAACTAGATAAAAAATTATATGAAAAATCAAAAAAAGGTGAATTAGAAGAAATCTCAGAAACACAAGAAAGAGATCTGAAAATCTTAAGAATACTAGAAGGGCTAGGATATCCGATGGATGAGCTAGGAACATATCTATATAAAGACGTAATTGCTGAAGCCTATGAAAAAGTAAAAGATGTTTCAAGAAGAAAAGATATGGATAAATGTCGAGACCTAATGGCTAGTCTAAATGATGCATATTCAGATTTTTATCGATGGATAGCAAGAGACGATAAAGAAATGGGAGTAAAATCATTTCATTTCTATATAGAAGAAGCAATATCTAAAATCGATGATAATTCAATCAATAAAGAATTAGCAATCAAAGTTTTCGGATCAAATCCAGAAGATTTAAATTATGGATTACAAGCATTCCAATTAGCATGCTATGCAGCCAATCATTATTCAATGGAACCGGATTTTAAGAAACCAAAAGTAATGGGATTATCTAATTCACCAAAGAGTATTAGATAGTGAGTATGTATAAGAGAAATCGAGCTACATAGGGGAAACCTACACGTGATGCACGGAGTCACTAATAATGAAAATTAATAGTGTCTCTGTGCTTTTTTGTATTTAAATAAAAAGGAGTATGATATACTTAAAATAGTAGAGTAAGGAAGTGAGTATATGTCAGTAATAGAAGTAAAAAATATATCAAAGACATTTAAAGTAAAACTAAAAGAAAAAGGATTAAAAGGTAGTTTAAAATCAATTGTAAAACCTAAATACAAAAAGGTACAAGCCGTAAAAAACATTAGTTTTAATATTGAAAAAGGAGAAATGGTAGCTTTCATTGGTCCAAATGGAGCAGGAAAATCAACACTATGGAACAGAAGCAATGCAGGCTATCATGAAATATGGATATGAAGAGATAGGTTTAAAAGGAATAGAATTAAATGTTTATAAAACCAATCCAAGAGCTATTCATTGCTATGAAAAAGTAGGATTTATTCAAGATGGTACTGGAAAAACAGAAGAAGATATTCACATGATTCATAAAAAATAATTAGGGCGTGATAAGTATGAAAATAGAGATAAAAAAATTAAGAGAAGAAGAAGCAGAAGAAAAGATAGACATTAATATAAAAGTTTGGTGGACAACGTATAGAGGATTAATACCAGATGAAATTATAGCTAAACTGCAAACGAAAACAAAAGAAAGAATAGAAAGGCAGAAGCAGACAATTCGCGAGAAAAATAATACCTATGGTATTTATGTAGACGATAAGCTAGTAGGATACTCTTCTTATGGACCAGCAAGAGATGAAAATTATAAAGATTCCTGTGAAATCTATTCTTGTTATATCTTAGAAGAGTATCAAAGACTTCATTTAGGAAGAAAAGTAGTAATAAAAATATTAGAAGACTTTATACAGGAAGGTTATAAAACAATGATAACCAAATGTCTAGTTGGAAATCCTGCTAATAAGTTCCATGAAGCAATAGGAGGAGACTTTAGAAACCATACAGAAATAGATCTGTTAGGAGAGAGGTTCTTAGAGAACGTTTATTATCATGAAGATATAAAAAAATCTTTAAAATTAAATCAAGAAAAAGAAGAAAAATTTTATTTAGAAGAACCAAGTCTAAACAGAAAAGAAGAAGCAATAGAATATTTAAAAGAACATGTAGAAAACAATTCAGAATTATATGGAACCGGTGGTATGGACAAGTGTTTACAAGGTCTAAAATACGATGATTGGCTTATAAACATAGAAAAAAGGAAAGATGAAGAATATACCAAGAATATGAATAAATGTCCAGGAAAAACTTTCTTTTTAATAAGAACTACAGATAATAAAATTGTAGGTATGATTAGTATCAGATATAATCTAACAAAAGAAATGCTAGAATGGGGAGGGCATATAGGCTATGGAATCAGACCGACAGAGAGAAGAAAAGGATATAACAAGATTAATTTATATCTTGGTTTGATAGAAGCTAAAGAAAAGTTTAAATTAGATAAAGTAATGCTAGACTGTTCAGCAGATAATATCGGTAGTAATAAAACAATTCAATCATTAGGAGGAGTTTTAGAAAGAAGTGAAATAGATCCCACAGATAATACCCTAACAAATGTATATTGGATTAATGTAGATGAATCTTTAGAAAAAAATTATCAAAAATATAAAAAATACATAAAGGAGAAAGGTAAAAATGACCACAGATAATAAATATAAAATATTAAAAGATTATTATAGCACTGGTGATGAAGACAAGAGACTAGATCAAGATAAAGCACACAAAGTAGAGTTTTTAACAACAACACGTTACATTGATAAATTTTTAAAACCTAATGCTAAAATATTAGAAGTAGGAGCGGGAACGGGTGTATATTCTATTCATTATGCTAAAAAAGGATACCAAGTAAGCGCTTTAGAACTTGTGCCAGAAAATATTAAAATTTTAAAAAGTAAAATAACAGAAGATATGAATATTAATGTTACAGAAGGGACAGCTCTAGATTTAAGTTGTTATGAAGATAACAGTTTTGATATGACTTTAGTATTAGGACCACTATATCATTTATATACTGAAAGTGATAAGAAAAAAGCAATCGAAGAGGCACTTCGCGTAACAAAAAAAGGGGGATATATTTATATTGCTTATTTGACAAATGATTCTGTCGTGTTAAGTTATGCATTAAAAAAGCATCACTTATTAGATCAAGGAATGTTTGATGAAAACTATAAATTCTATGATATACCAGAAGAAATATTTACAACTTTTTATATTGAAGACTTTAATAAGATGATGAAAAATTATCCAGTAGACCATATCACAACAGTTGCAACAGATGGATTAAGTGCCATATTACGTGAGTATGTAAATGAATTAAACGAAGAAGAATATAAAGTTTGGATAGACTATCACTATAAGAACTGTGAAAGAAAAGATCTAGCAGGATACAGTTCGCATGCCTTATATATAGGTAAGAAAAGGTAAATAAAACAGTTAAGGAGTGGTAAGCTCCTTTTTATTTTACAAATTGCTATAACAAAATTACTATGTTAAAATAAAAATAGAGGGAGAGAATTGAGAAAATAATTGTTAAATAGTATAATTCATAATTTACAAAAATTTTTGCTATATTTCATTCTTGTAGTATAATAGTGAGTATTTAAGAGAGATGGATTTATATGCAAAAACAACTAAAAAGGACATTATCAGAACAGAACGTAACAGAAAAACTACAAGAATATCATCAAACAAAAGATAAAAACATAAGAGATGAAGTAATTATAAATTATATATATTTAGTGAAAAAGATAGCTAAAAAAGTATCAGAAAAGACTGGTTTTCTAGCAGAAGATCTAGAAAGTTATGGATATGAAGGATTGATTAAAGCTATAGAACAATATGATATAACAATGCAAGGTTCTAGAATTAATTATATAACTCAGTCTATTAGAAGAATGATATTCAATGGGTTTGCAGAACTCAAACAATTTGGCGGAAGAAAAGTAACAAATGCCTATTTATTAGAAAGAAGTATCGTAGAAAACGAATACGAAAAAACACTTTTAGAGGATCCAAGCTTAGTAGAGATTATTCTAGACCGTTTAATTGATAAAAAGGTAATAGCGAAAGAAAATAGACAGGAAAATAAAACTAGAATTCTATTAGATATCGCAGCAAGTATTAATCAATATAAGCAATCAAATGAATTAATAGATAAAAGAGAGTTAGACGAGACAATAATTCTACAAGAACGAAATCAAGCTTTAATAAAATTACTAGAAACTCTACCCAGCGAAAGTCAGAAATTAATAAAGTTGCGTTACGGATTTTTTGCATCACCTGTAACCTTAATAGAAACAGCGAAAGAGTGTCACATGAGTCCGGAAGGAGTAAGAAAAAAAGAAAATAGAATTATACAACAGTTAGCAACACAAGCTCTACATAGTCCCTTACAAGATTTTAAAGAGGAAAGTTATCAAAAAGTAAAAAAATAATAAGTAGTATAAGGATAATAAAGGAGTAAAAAAATGAAAAGAAAAATAGAAGAATATTTTTTATATTTTATATTATATTCTATGATTGGTTGGTTTTATGAAGTGTTTTTAGAAGTGGTTGTATATCGTTGGGGATTTTCCAATAGAGGAGTTTTATTTGGTCCGTATTGCATTGTTTATGGCTTTGGAGCATTGCTTTTAATACTCCTACTTACTAGACTAAAAAAGAAAAAAATAAAAATAAAAAAAGTAAATATAACACCTATACTAGTCTTTATAGGTATCGTAGTAATAACAACTCTAGTAGAGTTGATTGCAAGTTATATTATGGAATTTACTAGGGGAGAATGGCTATGGGATTATACTAGATTTAATTTTAATTTTGAAGGAAGAATAGCTTTAAATCCAAGTATTAGATTTGGAATAGGAGGAATGATTTTCCTATATCTATTACAACCATTATTTGAAAAGCTAACCTCCAGCTTATCAGATAAAAAGTTGAATATAATATCTGTTTTGGTTGCAATTGTTTTTGCTATAGACTTATTGTATACATTCCTATTTAGTAAACTATAAGCCCGGAAAGAGTGTCACACTCTTTTTTTTATGATAAAATAAAAGTGAAAGGACAAAAAATATGAAATCAAAAAAATGGTATAAATTAGACAATATTGCTAAATTTTATTCTTTTACCAATAATAATGTACCAGCAATCTTTAGATATTCAGTAACATTAACAGAAGAAATTGAAAAAGATATTCTAAAGGAAGCTATAGAAAAAACTATGCAAGAATTTCCTAGTTTTAATTGTAGCCTAAAAAGAGGAGTTTTTTGGTACTATCTAGAACAATCAGATAAACAAATAATAGTAGAAGAAGAAAATAGACCTATTTGTGACAAAATGTATCATGATGGTGATGATTTATTAATTAGAGTAAATTATTATAAAAACAGAATCAATTTAGAAGTGTCACATATTTTATCTGATGGTAGAGGAAGTTTAATTTTATTTAAGAGCCTAATATATCAATATTTAAAAATAAAATATAAAATAAAAGATTTAAAACCAGATGATATATCTTCAAGTTATGAAAAAACTGAAAATAGTTTTGATAAGTATTATACTGGTCCAAAAACAAGAAGGGTTTCTAAAAGGAAAATATACCATGATAGAGGAAGAAAGAAAAAGGGCACTACTTATATGGAATATCATATATCCACTAAAAAAGTCCAAGAGCTTGCTAAAAAATATCATGTAACAATAACTACACTATTAATTGCTGTATTAATTCAAGCCTATCAAAAAAGAATGCATGAAATAGATAAGAAGAAAGCAATAAAAATCGATGTTCCAGTAGATTTACGAAGCTATTTTCCATCTTTTACATCCAGAAATTTCTTTGGACTAATTACTGTAATTTATGATAATAATCAAAGTGATGATTTTGAGGCTATTTTAAAAAGTGTAGATAACCAATTAAAAGAAGAAACAACAAAAGATCAATTAAAAATCAGAATGAATCAAATGATAGCTGTTGAAAAAAACGTAGCTGTACGTATAGTTCCAATTATTGTAAAAGACTTTGCATTAAGAATTGCTGATAATGTGATTAATAGTAGTACTACTTCGAGTGTATCAAACATTGGGAAAATAACAGTAGATAAAAAAATAGAAGCTTATATTAGAAATTTCAATGTTTTAACAACCACAAAATATCTGCAATTAACAATTTGTTCTTATCAAGATGACTTATCAATAGGAATCTCTTCAAGATATACAAATAATGATGTTATAAAGAATTTTTGTCGTTTCTTTTCTGAAAATGGTATTGAAGGAACAATAAATATAAATGAGGAGTCGAATTATGAGGAAATGTAATAAGTGTCAAATATCATATACTGGTAATATCAAGAGATGTCCATTATGTCAGGGAGAACTAATTGGTAAAAAGACGCCTTCACCATTTCCAAAGATAATAGCCAAAAAAGAAAATATATTATATAAGATTTTATTGTTTGTATCGATTTCTTTAAGTTTGATTTTCGCCTTTGTAGAATATATAATACATAATCAATTTACAGTCACAAAATATGTAGTACTGGGAATAGTAACTTCGGATATATTGGTACTGTATATTATAAAAAAGTATAAAGATGTACTAAAAAAGATGAATAAATATTTTATTATTATCTTACTATTAACTTTTATTTGGTTTTTTCTAACTAGAAGTTTAATTATTACAACCTACATAATACCTATAGTATGTATTATTATATTTGTATTTAATAGTATTACAATGTTAGTATTAAAAGATTCATACATCAATCGTTTTCTAGGATTACTATTACTAGATTGCCTAATAGGTTTAATTCCAGGAGTGTTGCTAATACTGAATTTAACAACAACAAATATTTTATCTTATATGTGTTTATTATTGGATGGATTAGTATTATTAGGATTAATTATTTTTTGTCATGATAGAGTAATAGAAGAGTTAACAAAAAGATTTAATATATAATGGAGGATAAAATGGGTTTAATAAATAAAATAATTTTTAAAATTTATGATGGACAATTAAAAAGTGTAGAGGAAAAACAAAAAGAATTAATATGGGATAACGAAGTGCAAATAGAAGAAAATATACCATATAGAAATACAAAAGATCCACTAGATACTTATGATTGTATTTATGTAGAAGAAAATAAAGAAAAAAGTCCGATGATTATTAATATTCATGGCGGAGCATTCGCTGGTGGAGATAAAAGTTGCAATAAGTATTATGCAGCATATCTTGCTAAGAGTGGTTATATTGTCACAACATTAAATTATCACTATCTACCAGAAGCTAATCTAAAAAAACAAGTTCAAGACTGTATGGTTGCGATTAATGAAATAACAAAAAAATACAATCAAAAGGAAATATTTTTGACTGGTGACTCATCAGGGTCAGACTTAGTAATATTAATCAGTTTGCTTTGGAATAATGAAGACATGCAAAAGGCTTATGAAGTGTCTGTGCCAAAAGTAAAAATAAAAGCCTTAGGATTAACAGGAACACAAGCATCAATCAATATGTTTCCAACAACAATGAAATTATTTAATAAAGAAAATAGAAGAATGCTTCTAAATAATTGTGAAGAAATAGAAAGTTACATAGATATAAAGAAATTGTGGAATAAAGATATGCCACCTATTTATATTATGAGTGCTGAAGAAGATGTAAATTATATGAATTGTAAAGAGTTTGATTCTTGGTTAACAACGATAAATCATCCGCATGAGAGTTATTATTGTAAAAAGAAAGAAGAAGGAAAATTATATCATTGCTTTAATGTAGTAAGGCCAGATTTAAATTGTAGTAAAAAAATGAATAAAGCTATGTTAGAATATTTTAAGGAAGTGAATTAAATGCCAAAAGTAAGTGTAATTGTACCGGTATATAATTCTGAACAAAAATTAAGAGATTGCTTAGACTCTTTAGTAGAGCAAACAGAAAAGGATATTGAAATAATTGTAATCGATGATGGTTCAACAGATAACAGTCCAGAGATAGAAGCAGAGTATCAAAAGAAATATCCTAATATAAAGGTATATAGAAATGAAAGAAACTTAGGACAAAGTGAAACGAGAAATAGAGGGATAGAACTAGCAGAAGGAGACTATATCGCCTTTTTAGATAGTGACGATTATGTAAATCCTGGAATGTATGAAGAATTGTATCAAGCAGCAGTAGATAATAATATGCCAGAACTGATAGTAACAGGATTAAGTTTTGTGAAAGGTAATGAATATCGCAAAAAAGATTTAACATTCATAGGTAAACAATCTACAACAATAATTCATCCTATGGATAATCCAGATCAAGTTTTTTTCGAAAGTCCATCACTATGTAATAAACTATTTAGAAAAGATACTGTAAAAAATTATAAATTCTTAGATGTTAGTGCTTGGGAAGATATTGCTTTTAGTTATTCAAGATTTATGGAAGCAAATACCGTGATAAGTAAGCCAACAGCTAATTATTTTTATAGAAGAGATGTAAGTAATGGAGTTTCTGCTAAAAACTTTAAAGAAAATGATAAAATTACTGATATCTTTGTCGTAGCGGACGAATTAGAAGAAGAACTAAAAAGAAATGGTAAATATCCTTTTTTTGCTGACCAAATTCGTGGCCTACAAATTGCTTGCTGCTTACAAAGAGTAGACGAAGTAAATAATTGGCAAGACGAAGAAACAAAGACAAATGTTAAAAATATGATGTTTTCTACTATGCTTGAAAAATATGGTACTTTAGACGGTATCGATACAGGTATACTTTCTTCTAAAACTGGCTTTAGAATAATGGATGAATATAATGATTATGTAAATGACCAAAAAGGAAGAAAAAGATAAAAGAAATATAGGACGGTGGAACAATGAAAGTTTTATTTGCAACAACAAATCCAGCAAAAATAAAAGCATATGCAACTAGATTAGAAGAAAGAGGATATGAAATAGTAACGTTAAAAGATTTAGAAATTACAACCGATGTAGAAGAAACCGGAACAAGTCCAGTGGAAAACGCCATAATTAAGGCAAAAGCATATCACGAAATAAGCAAATTACCAACGATAGCTTTAGATGATGCGCTATTCTTAGAAAATGTCCCAGAAAATTTACAACCAAAAACAAATGTAAGAAGAGTAAACGGTAAAAGACTAAACGATGAAGAAATGATTGAACATTATACGGGCTTAGTAAACCAATATGGAAAAGCAGGAAAACTAAGTGGCTATTTTCAAAAGGGAATTGCTATCGCAACCGATGAAAAGATAGAATCATTTGAAACTAAAAGTACTAGATGTTTTAGTAACACTAGGTGTGACAAAGTAAATGAAGGCTATCCTCTAGCATCAATCCAATGGATTGAAGAATTGAATAAATATAAAGCAGAATTAACCAAAGAGGAAGAAGATAATATCATGGCACAAGAACAAAAAGAAATATTAGGATTTATAGAATCGAAAATAGATAAGTTAAAAGCCCCTAAAATTGACGTTAAAAAGAAAATATGATATAATATACAACCTGAGAAGGGGTATATATGGAAAAGTGGATTGAAGAAGAATTAGATTTAGAAGATAGAGAAATAATTGCGGATAGAGATAGACTGAGAGAATGCTTGATATATTTTAAGTGGCTTGCCAAGAATAACAGGTTAAGTTTTGAGGAAACAGGAAATCTTGTAGATACTTTTTTTGAAAATTATCCCAATTTATATCAAAGTCATAGAATGGAAATCTCATTACTCTTAAAGCAAAAAGAATTTAAAGAAAAAAGTGCTCTTCACGAAATGTTATATCGTTTTTTAGAAGATGAAAATACAAATGAATTAAAAAGAATGCCATTTGTTAATGATATAAAAGAAGAAAATAAAAAATATAATATAGATACCTCACTAGGAAGAATTTCATTAAGAAAAGCCAGTGATTATTTTGCAAGTACGAAATCTAGATATATCTTTAAAAAGACATTAGCAGGAATGTGCTTTGATAGAACAACAGAATTTATAGAACAAAATCCAGAGTATCAAGCGATAGTAAGTTATTTACCTAATGTCTTTATTGGAGGACATTACCATGCTTATGCAAAGAAAGACGATATTATTGTAGATCCTGCTTGTAATGCCATGTTTTTTGATGGTACTGGTGAGCTAATAGAACAGGGAGAAATTATCTATCAAGCAACATCTGGAATGCTACAAAAAGAAAGTGATAATTATGACTATCCTAAATTATTAGTAGCAGCTTTAAAACATAAAAACAAAAAATAGAAAAGAAAGTGATGAAATGAATAGGAACTTAGATGTCTGGGCAATTCAAAAATATCCCAAAGAATTATACACTGCCTTAGAAAATGTAAAAACAGATACAGGAGATTTAATTCTTTTTACTAACTTAGAATGTAATTTTGAATTAAATGGAAAAAGGGTAAAAAGAAATTTTGATACCTCTCTTTATTATGATGCCGGAAATGGTAATGACGCATTAATATTATTAATGAAAGATGGTATCGCAACAGCAGATCAGATAAGAGAGTATTTAGAAAAAGAACAATTGAAATATCATGAAGTATCATTTTCCAAAGATTTAACAAAAGAGTTAGCAGAAGAGTTTGATATTTCATATACAGAAGAACAAGCTGATGAAAACATACCAGAACTTTGGTTTGCAAGAGAAGAATATGTTTTAAGGGATGCCCTAAATGATAGTATAGAACAAGGAAATACCACTTGTGATTATTATCCGCTGCTACAAGGATTTCTAAACTTAAACTACAGTGCGAACTCTATTCCTTTTAATTACAATGTTGATGGGCGAAAGATACTAGGTGTAATTGCCTTAGAAGATAAAATGATTTTATTAATCAATAATGGTAATGACGATCGAAATATAAGTCCATTTCAAGCACACAGAATTATGGAAGAATTAGGAGTCTCTGTGAATATCCATTCTGATAGTGAATTTAATATTGAAAAGCCATATCAAGGAAAAATGATGGAGAAAAAATAAATCATGGATAAAATTAAAAGACTAGCAAAAATAATAACTGACTCATCTAATACTGTATTTTTTGGAGGGGCAGGGGTTTCAACAGAAAGTGGCCTAAAAGACTTTCGTAGCAAAGACGGACTATATAACGAAAAGTATAAATACCCACCAGAAGAGATTTTGTCTCATCACTTTTTTCTAGAACACCCAGAAGAGTTTTACAAATTCTATAAAGACAAGTTAAATAGCCTAAATTATAAACCAAACATAGCTCATAATGTTTTAGCAATCCTAGAAAATAAAGGACTTGTAAATACAATTATTACTCAAAATATTGATGGCTTTCATCAAATGGCCGGCTCTAAAAACGTGATTGAATTGCACGGTTCGATACTAAGAAATCACTGTATGAAATGTAATAAATTTTATGATGCCAAAAAAGTTTTTTCTACAGAAGGTATACCAAAATGTAATTGTGGAGGAATCATAAAACCAGATGTAGTATTATATGAAGAACAATTAAATGAAATAGATTTAATAACAGCGATAGAAAAAGTAAAAGAGGCAGAAGTACTAATTATAGGTGGAACTTCTCTAAATGTATATCCAGCAGCTGGCTTAATTAATTATTTTAAAGGGAACCATTTGATTTTAATTAATAAAGAAAAAACACCATATGATACAAGGTGTGATTTAGTTATTTATGATAGTATTGGTAAGGTTATGGAAGAAATATTAAAAGAAATAAAAAGAAGATAGCGACTATCTTCTTATTTGTTTTGGAATACTATAAACATCAAGATGTTTATTTGGTTGATAATGATAATGCGTTTGAATAATTTCAGGCAAAGCCCCCATTTTTTCATGTAAAATTTGATTAGCAGCATCATTATATTTCTTTACATCATTATAATATTCTTGTTCAACATAGGCAATAAGCTTATTATCTACTCCAGGAATAAGTCCAACTTGAAAATAAACTTCATCTGCATCCACTGGTGCGCCAGGTAATTCTAAAACCCTAGCGTGCATAGGAGAACATCTTGGTAACTGATATTCTTCCTCTAATGAAATTAACGGTAAGTCCCAGTAATTATCCTTTTTATATTGAGAAAATAAAGGAATACCACTAGCAATTCCTTCTAAAATAGAATCAGTTACAAACTCATCTTTCTGTGAATTAGCAGAACGAATTTCTACTTTTCCTATAAGTGGAACTAATTCAACAGAAAAAACAGATCCAGAATTAGGGTCAAACATTAATCGTTGAAAGCCTTGACTCCAATCTCCTTCGTAAACTGTTCTACAACCTGCACTTTTTAATATCTGTTCATATTCTATAACTTGTGCAAGCCCTTTACTTTTATTCATATAATAATAAACCTCCTAAAACGATTATAGTATATCATATTCCATAAGAATTTACTAATATTGACTTTTTTTATGCAATCTGTTATAATATCAAAGCAAGCGAGGAGATATAAGCAAATGTAATTTGTGAGCTATCTCGGGATAAAACCTACACGAACAAGCAGTAAGTACGGAGTCGCTAAGCAATAAGTAGACTTTGTGCTTTTTTATTTTGCAAAGCATAAAGTAATAAGGGAGAGATGAAAATTGCAAAATAATGTAAAATTTGATAGCAGTACTTACATGATGAACAAACACCCAGGGTGTTATGATTCTATGGCTTCCAAGTATGAAGCATATAGATGTGGAATGCTAATAGGGCCATTACTAGAGGATGAACAACAAGAAATAGATGTATTAATAGTTCTAGAAGAATTAGGATATCCGATGCAAGAAACTGGTACATACTTCTATAAAGATATAATTATCAAAGCAAAACAAGAATTACAAAAAATATATCAAAAAGACCCAGAAGCAAAAGAAGAAGCAGAAGCCAATTTAAGTAAAGAAATGGGAAATAAATTTTCCCAATTCTATTTCGATATAGCTAGAAATAATCTAGATATGGGACTAAAAACTTTTCATAGTTGTATTAGTTTGGCTCACCAAAATAGAATTCAAAATCCAATGAATATAAATCTTGGACAAGAAATTGGTGTGGATGGTTTTGGAGATTATAAAGGAGAGGCTTTACTAATAGCTAACTATATGCTAACAAAAGAAGACATAAAATCTCAACCACCAGTAAAAGTATTAGGAACAAGAGCAAATGTGTAAGAAGTAGCTATACTATAAAACACAGAGGAAAAAGATAACTCTGTGTTTTATAGTATATAGTATTATGTGATATACTAAACATAAGGAGATAAGAATATGAAAATAGAAGAAAACAGAATTGTCTATGAAGAGAATGGAATAGAAATAGGAGAAGTTGAATTTAAAGCAATAGATGAAAATACAGTGGATATATATCACACTTATGTGGATCCAGATTATCAGGGAAAAAAGATAGCTTCACACCTAGTAGAGGAACTATTTAAAAAATTAAAAGCAGAAAATAAAAAAGCAGTTATCACTTGTAGTTATGTAGCACATTGGATAGAAAAACATCCTGAATATAGTGACCAATGTGTGTAAATAGTTTGTAAAAAAATGACAATCAAAAATTAGATATGTTGATATAAAAAGAAAGTAAAAAAATACTTTCTTTTTTTATGGAAAATCAATTGACAAGTGTATATAAGTACGCATATAATCAAAATGTAGAAAGGAGTAATGAAAGATGGAAGTAACTAACCCCAAATATGAGCATCAAGGTATTCATGTCATCGCCTCTATCTTTACTGTAGATAAAGGAGTCTTAAAGGTACTTTTGGTCAAAAGAAAAAATGAACCTTTTAAAAATTCCTGGGCTCTAACTGGAGGCGCACTTTATAACGATGAAGACTTAGAAGCGGGACTGAGTAGAGAAATCTATGAAAAAACAGGTTTAAAAAATATTGAAGTAAAATTCTCTAAAGTCTTTGGTAAAAAAGATAGGTCACCTGTCATGAGAATGATTGCAATTACCTATATTGGTATGATTGATGCAAGTAAAGTAGAGATTGCAAAAGACACATTAAAAACCAGCAATGCCGAATGGTTTAAAATTGATGAAGTACCACAACTTGCATATGATCATAATGAAATAATAACAGACGCAATAAAAACATTAAAAGAAGAAATTCTAAAAACAGATTTATTAAAGGTCTTTTTTCCAGACGGATTCACACTACCAGAATTACAAAAGATTTATGAAAGTATCTTAAACAAAAAACTAGATAGAAGAAACTTCAGAAAAAAAATATTGAATATGAATATCATCATAGCAACAGAAGAAGAAAAGACATTTGAAGGGAAGAAAAAAGCAAAAATTTATAAGTTTAAATAGAAAGAAGAAGAGGGAGGAAAATGCAAGAAAAATTATGCTTTTATTACAGCGCTATGAAAGGAGGAAAAACCAGCAGAATATTTTCAAAAATTCATGATTTAGAAGAAATTGGTCAAAAGGTATTATTAATTAAACCTAGGCAAGATACGAAAGGTAAGAATCAAATAGTTAACAGATTAAACCAAACAAGGACAGTAGATATTTTATTGCCACCAACGTCTAAAATTGTAACAGAAGAAACGTTTGACAAAATTTATGAGTGTAATCATATAATTGTAGATGAAGCTCAATTTTTAACTCCGGAACAAATAGAAGAATTATGGACAATTAATAAAAACGCTAATATTCCAATAACTTGTTTTGGTCTGTTAACAAACTTTCGAGGAGAATTGTTTCCAGGAGCAAAAAGATTAATCGAATTAGCAGATGAAAGACTAGAATTAGGAACAAATTCATTATGTACATGTGGAGCACCAGCGAAATTTAATGCTAGGAAAGTAAATGGTGAGTTTACTATAAAAGGAGCAGAAGTAGAAATTGATGGAGCAAGTTCCAATATTGAATATGTACCGCTTTGTGGAACTTGTTATTATAATAAAGTCTATAGAAAAGGAAAGAAATAAAATGGAAAAAAAGAAAATTGTCTTGACAGGCGGACCCTGTGCTGGAAAAACAACAGCCATCCAGCAAATCGAAAAGGAATTCACAGAAAGAGGATATCAAGTACTAATCGTACCAGAAGCAGCAACGATTCTTATTAATAGTGGGATTAGACCATTTGGTAATTTTGCACTAGATACAGTAGAATTCCAAAAACAAGTAATAACTTTACAATTGACACTAGAACAACTTGCAGAAGAAACTGCCAAACAAAGTAAATATCCAACAATCATTTTGTGTGATAGAGGAATACTAGATGATAAAGCTTATGTAACAAAAAAAGAGTGGCAAGCTTTATTAAAAGACTTCTCTAGCAAAGAATTTGATTTGATGAATCGTTATGATTTAGTAATTCATTTAAGAACAGCAGCATTAGGAAAAGAAGAATTCTATACGTTAGACAATAATAGTGCGAGAACAGAAACTGCAGAAGAAGCAAGAGAAAAAGACAAGAAAACATTAGAAGCTTGGCTAGGACATGAAAAATTAAAAATTATCGGAAATGAGAACTCATTCGAAGAAAAAATAAAACAAGTAGTAAAAGAAATATATGGAGCATTGTCAAAACCATATCCTTTACAAATTCAAAGAAAATACTTAGTAGAAAAAGTGGATTTAGAAAAAATTGAAAAAGTAAAATTGGTAAAATTAGAACTAGAGCAATACATCATAGAAAGTGGAAGTATAGAATATATTTATCGTAAAACTGGAAAAGATGGGGAAGAAAAATATACATTAATAACAAAGATAGATACAGAAATTAATAATGAAAGAATTACTACGCAAAGAAAAATTAGTGAAGAAGAATATTATTTAAACTTACCAAAAGAAGATATGCCAATAAAAAAGACAAGATATTGTTTTGAATATCAAAATGAATACTTTAGATTAGATATATTCCATAATGGTCTACAAATGTTAGAAGTAGAAACAACGTCCTCTAATGAAGATGTTTCAATACCTAAATTTATGAAAATAAAAGAAGAAGTAACGAATAATACAGACTATAGAAATGCCTCTTTATATAAAAAAATAAATTCTCCTCAAAAAAGCATAGAAAAGATATTAAAAAAGTAGTATAATGAAACAAGCTATTTAAGAAGAGGAAGATAAAAATGGACAGATTTAAATCCGCAAAAAAAGCTAGTATTTTAGGAATTGCCGGTAATATATTTTTGTTAATAATAAAAGGAATAATAGGATTTATCACAGGAAGTAGATCAATGATTGCAGATGCAATGAATAGTGCCAGTGATATATTTTCATCTCTAATGACACTAATTGGGAACAAAATTGCATCCCTTCCATCAGATGAAGATCATAATCTAGGTCATGGTAAAGCTGAATATATTTATTCACTCCTAATTAGTATTACCATGATAGTTCTAGGATTGACTGTAGCGATAGATTCTATAAAATCATTAATCCAAAAAGAACAGTTTACCTTTTCTATTTGGTTAATAATTATTTGTATTCTAACAATAATAACAAAATTGGCTCTATATCTATATACAAGAAATGTAGCAAAAAAATATAATAATTTATTAATGAAAGCAAATTGCGAAGACCATAAAAATGACTGTATCATAACAGCAATCAATCTTCTTGCAATTATATTAGGAAGTTTTGGAATTTACTTTGTAGATGGAATTGTAGGTTTTGGAATTGCTATTTGGATTATCAAAACAGGAATCGAAATCTTTAAAGAGAGTTATGATGTGTTGATGGATAAATCGATTGATAATGAAACCAAAAAAAGAGTATATGACATTGTGAAAGAACATGATAAAGTATTAGGTATGACAAACTTTCATTCAGCACCAGTAGGATATCAATACCAAATATTCTTTACTATTCAAGTAGATGGAAATCTAAAAACCTTTGAAAGCCATAGAATAGCAAACCATCTAGAAAAAGAAATTACAAAAAGCATTCCAGAAATATTTTTAACAGTGATTCATGTAGATCCTGTACATGTTAAGAAAAAGAAGGCGTAAGCCTTTTTGTTCTGAAATTTAGATGAAAAAGATATTCAACTTTCCTAAAAAAAGTTATAATAATAAAGAAGGAGTTTGTGCAGTATGAATCAAGAGAAAATAGGAAAATTCATTTTAGATTTACGCAAACAAAATAAGATGACTCAAAAAGAGTTTGCAGATAAATTAAATGTAACTGCACAAGCAGTATCAAAATGGGAAAATGGTAGAGGAATACCAGATATAGAAATATTACACAAAATAAGTACAGAATTTAATGTGAATATAGATAGTATTTTAAGTGGAGAAAAAGAACACAAAAAGAAGTCTACAAAATATATAATAGCTTCCTTATTGATATTGGTATTAGTAGGAGCAATAATATATTTACTACTAAACTCAAATGACTATAGTTTTACAGATATAAAGTCCACTAGTAATAATTTTAATGTCAATGGAGTAGCAGCTTATTCATCAGATAAAAATTCAATCTATATTTCTAAAATAGAATATTTAAATGGTGACGAAGAAGAAAAATATGTAGGGATGGAGTGTACTTTGTATGAAAGTCATGATAATTTAGAAGAAAAAGTATCTCAGTGTGGTTCATTAAAAGATGAAAAACAAACACCCAAGACTTTATCAGAACTATTAAAAGAGACAGAATTTAAAGTGGATAATTTTTCCTGCACAAGCAATAATATCAAAAACAGTAATTTATATATTAGCATTAATGTATTAGATACTAAAGGAAAAATAACTACGTATAAAGTTCCTCTAGAATTAACTGGAACTTGTAACTAAACGCATCGTTTACTAGATTAAACGGTACGTTTATTTTTTTATAATAAAATTTAGGTTATACTAAAGAAAAGGAGAGATAGTATGCCAAAAAAGAAAGAGAAGAAACAAAGCAAAAACTTAAAAAAAATAATCATAATAATACTAGCAATTATAATTATTGCCAGTATCATAGGATTATTAATATTAAATAATATGTCTACAGCAAGAGGTGAATTAAAACTAACACTAAGTTTAAGAAGTGAACAACAAGAATTAGAAGAAGGATTTACAAGTGAAGGATATACATTAGATAATCCTAATGTCATTGTAGATCCCTATAATAATTCCCCTTTAACAGCCTTAGTTATTTTTGAAACAGCAAAAAAAGAAAAAGTAAAAATAACAATTGAAGGAGAAGATGATTTAACAACATATACTCATGAGTTTGATAAAGAAAAAGTTCATTATATACCAGTCTATGGTTTATATGCAGGAAAAGAAAATACCGTAGTAATTGAGTGTGGTAATGAGAAAAAAGAATTAAAAATAAAAACAGAAGAACTTCCAGATGATTTTATTCTACCAACATCAGTAAAAAAAGAAGAATCTAAACTAACAAATGACCTATATTTCTTTACTCCATCTAGTGGTGGATGTACTTGTGCTTATGATACCAATGGAGATGTACGTTGGTATTTAACAAATACCGCAACTTGGAAAATAGATAGATTAGAAAATGGACATCTATTAGTAAGTACGGAAAGATTAGTGAATAGTCCATATTATTTAACTGGACTATATGAAATGGATATGTTAGGTAAAATCTATGTAGAGTATAGCTTACCGGGAGGATATCATCATGATTACTATGAAATGCCAAATGGTAATCTTTTAGTAGCAAGTGATGACTTTAATAGTGGAAAAGGAACAGTAGAAGATTATATTGTAGAACTAGATAGAGAGACTGGTAAGATTGTAAAAAACATAGATTTAAAAGATATTTTAAACATGGAAGATGGAAAAAGTGAGAACTGGGTAGAATATGACTGGTTCCATAATAATTCTGTTTGGTATGATGAAAAGACAAATTCTATAACATTATCAGGCAGACATCAAGATGCGGTAATTAATATTGATTATGATACAGAAAAATTAAATTGGATTATTGGAGATCCTACAAATTGGAGCGAAGCGTATCAAAAATATTTCTTTAAACCAGTAGGAGATGATTTTGAATGGCAATGGAGTCAACATGCCGCAATGATTACTCCAGAAGGATATGTATTTATCTTTGATAATGGAAATAATAAATCTAAAAATGAAGACGAATATGTAGATGCCGAAGACAGTTATTCAAGAGGCGTAATGTATAAAATTGATACAGAAAAAATGACAATTGAACAAGTATGGGAATATGGAAAAGAAAGAGGTAGTGAATTTTACTCTCCATATATTTCAGATGTAGATTACTTAGATAAAGATCATTATATTGTTCATTCTGGTGGTATCGTTTATGTAGATGGTAAAAATTCAAATCAACCAGCAGGACTTGGTGGAGCCGATAAATTAGTAAGTGATACAGTAGAAGTTTTAGATGATGAAGTAATCTTTGAAATAAAGTTACCATCAAATAATTACAGAGTAGAAAAAATGTCACTATATAGTAAAGATACGTTTGAACTAAAAATTCCAGAGGCAAAAGGTAGTCTAGGAGAAACAAAAGTAGATAAAACAAGATTTGGTTTTATAACAAAGGCTAAAAAAATTGATAAAGAATATAAAAAGCATGATATCAAAATAACAAACGAAGAAGACAGAATTGAAGTAAAAGGAAGGTTTAAGCGAGGAACCGCAGTAAAAGTATTACTTTATCAAAATGGTAAAATAAAAGAGTACGAAATTCCAATTAGTAAAAAACCATATACTGCAATGTGTGTAGATATCTTTACAGAAGAAGAAAATAAGAATGGAATTGTTGTAACAAAATATATAAATAAGGAAAATTTGAGTGGAAAGTATTCCATTTATCTACAAATTAATGATACAATATATAAGACAGAAAAATACATAGAAGGGTAGGTATTGTGAAACATGGCAAAACAACAATCTAAAAATAGCACAACTAATATTATTATCATTGCTTCTATATGTATTATTATCATAGTAGTTGCAATTATTCTAATCGTTGGAGCAACATCAAATCGTGTAACTAGAACATTAAAAGAACAAACGGAAGCAAATATTAAATTTGATAATAAAAAAATTAATGTATATTTATTTTATGGAGACGGATGCCCTCATTGTGAACAATTAATTAAATTCTTAGATAATTTACCAGAAAAATATGATGAGTATTTTGATTTATATACTATGGAAGTTTGGTATAATCAAAAGAATAATAAATTCATGGAAGAATTAGTAGGTGAATTAGGAAAAGAAGTAGAGGGAGTTCCTTGTTTAATTATCGGAGACCAAGTATTCTTTGGGTATACGGAATCCATGGGAACAGAAATTAAAAAGGCAATCAAAGAAGAGTATTTACTTGTTGATAAATACGATGTTTATAAAAATTATAAATAATCAGAGAAGCATGATGAAAGTCATGCTTTTTTATGTTATAATTTCTTAATGAAAGTAGGAGATAAAATGCATATTATAAAACATTTTATAACAATAACATCACATAGAATAAAAGTTATGAATATGTGTTTTAAATGTGGACTTATTTGGAGAGGACTAACACATGATTTATCAAAGTATTCACCTAAAGAATTTATAGAAGGTGCTAAATACTATGTAGGAACATATTCACCAAATGCAGAATGCAGAAGATTAACTGGAAAAAGTGAAGCTTGGCTACATCATAAAGGAAGAAATCCTCACCATATAGAATACTGGGTAGATAGTAATGAAGCTGTAATGATGCCATATCCATATGCAGTAGAAAGTATTTGCGATAGAATAGCGGCAGGAAAAACGTATAAGAAAAAAGAATTCAATCAAACGAATCCCTTAAAATACTGGTATGCTCATTTAGGACAAACACCAGTCCATGAAAAAACAGCAGATTTTTTTGAACACGTATTAACGGATTTATCCATCCATGGCGAAAAGTATATTTTAAATAAAAAATATATGAAAATTACCTATGAAAAAATATGTGGAAAAGAAAAAAGGAGAAGTAATAAATGATGTTAGAAGAATTATACGAAAAATATGATAGACTACAAAAGAAATATGGTGATAAATCTCTACATTCAATTTATTTTGGAGGAAAAAAAGAAAATCCTAATATCTGCTTTGTATTTATGAATCCAACAGCTGGAAATATTGCAGCAGAAAAAGATTGGGATGGGCCAAGATATCCTTGGTTAGGTACAAAAAATATTTGGAAACTATTTAATAAATTAGAATTATTAGATGATAATATTTTAGAAGAAATAGAATCAAAAAAGAAACTAGACTGGACCAAAGAATTTAGTGAAAAAGTATATAAAAATATAGAAAATCATGATATCTATATTACAAACCTTGCTAAATGTACCCAGATCGACGCAAGACCACTAAAAGATGATTATTATAAAGCATATTTAAAACTATTTATGAAAGAAATGAGTATAGTAAAACCAAAGAGAATAGTTTTATTTGGCAATCAAGTATCATCAATTGTATTAGGAGAAAAAATAAAAGTATCAGAAGTAAGAAGAAAGAAATTTGAATGTAATGGATATGAAATGTATTCTGTTTTTTATCCTGTTGGCAATGGTAGATTTAATATGGATAAATCAATAGAAGATATATCATATATTAAAGGATTGGAGTAAATATGAAAGAATTAGAAACAACTTTATTATTTTTAAGAAAAGAAAATAAGATATTATTAGCTAGAAAGAAAAAAGTTTTTGGTTTCGGAAAATGGAATGGTATTGGTGGAAAGCTTGAACAAGGAGAAACACCAGAACAAGCTATGATTAGAGAAACAGAAGAAGAGATTTTTGTAACACCAACAGAATATGAAAAAGTAGGCATAATTAATTTTATAGAATACTATAAAGATGAATTAGCAACTATCAATATGCATGTCTATGTCGCAACAAAATGGGATAAAACACCAAAAGAAAGTATAGAAATGCTACCAGAATGGTTTGAGATAGATAACCTTCCATGGAATGATATGTTTCCTGATGATTCTTTTTGGTTACCTTATGTATTAGAAGGAAAAAAGATAAAAGCTCATTTTGAGTTTGATAAAGATTGGAATTTAATAGAAAAGAAAGTAAAAACACTAGAGGGAACATATGAGATTAGTTGATTTAAATGTAGCGATAAAATTAGATAACAATGAAAAAGTAATAAATTTTTTAAAAAATACAGAATCAGATATTATTACATTACAAGAATCCATGAGAGGAATAGATAATACTGTCTATGATAGATATAATAATAGTAAACTAATAAAAGAAGCAGTAAAAAATACACATAAATATGATTTTTACGGGGCCTTATGGGTATCAGATAAACATATAAAAAATGGAGTTGTAACAAAAGACTTTGGTGGAATGGCAGAACAAGGAAACGAAATTATTTCGAGATATCCTATAATAGAAGCAAGTAACCATTTCTTTCATAAAAACTATCAGATATTTAGAGATACGACAGACTTCAGAAAAACCGATCATGCAAGAGCCGTGGTAGTTGCTATAGTAGAAATAAATAATCAAAAATTACGACTACTAAATATTCATGGTATTTGGAATGAAGGTAAAATAGGGGATGAGAGAACTATAAAAGAGTGTGAGTATCTTTTATCATTGATAGAAGACAATACCATTCCAACTATCGTTGTAGGAGATTTTAATTTAAATCCCCAAAGTAAAAGTATAGAGATACTAAATAAAAAATTAACGAATTTAATAGAAAAATATAATATAAAATCAACACGTCCTACTGTAAAAGATGGTCTCGATGTAGGAAATAGTGTGGATGATTATATATTTGTAAATGATAAAATAAAAGTAAACAACTTTGAAGTAAAACAAACAGATGCTTCAGATCATTACCCATTAATATTAGATTTTGAACTAATTGATTAAAAATATGCTATAATAATACTGGAAAGAAGGAGGATGCAAAATGAATGAGAACTTGATGAATAATGAACCTTTTGATATTAAAAAGAAACGTATAAGTATTTTAGAGAATTATGGAGAAAATTTTCAAAATAAAGATTATATCACAAATCCTGCCATTGGTCGTGATGAACAAATAAAACAATTAATTTTAATCTTGTTAACTCCAGATAAATCAGCTGTATTAGTTGGTAAACCTGGTGTAGGTAAAACTGCAACAGTAGAAGGATTAGCTTATCGAATTCAAAAAGGATTAGTACCAGATGTTTTAAAAGGATATCAAGTAATAAAAGTAAATACTTCAGCATTACTTGGTGTAGACCCAGTAACAGGAGAAGCAAAAATCCAAACACTAATTGATGAAATTAAAACGAAATCAAAACTAATTCTATTTATTGACGAGATTCATACTTTAATGGGAACAAAAGGAGAAGCCCTAGACTTCGCTAATATGTTTAAGCCAGCACTAGACCGTGGTGATATTAAAGTAATAGGTGCAACAACTACAGAAGAGTACGAAAGATATATCTTACGTGATAAAGCCTTTGTTAGACGTTTCCAAAAAGTAGAAGTAGCAGAACCAACAAGAGAAGAAAATATCCAAATATTAATTGGAACACTTCCAAAGATTGAAAAAAGAACAGGTGCAAAGATGTTATACTCACCATTCATTCAAAGAAAAATGATGGAGTTTATTACAGATATTACTAGTGAATACAAAAGAATTTATGAAATTGGATCACGTTACCCAGATGTTTCTCTAACTATGGTACAACAAGCTTTTTCTAATGCCTTATTCGATAACAGAACAGAAGTAAATGTACTAGATTTTAGAAAAGCAATTGAAACAAGTAAAAATATATATCAAGATGTAATCGATAAAGCATTAGCTGAATTTGATAAAATATTTAAAGATGAAATAAATGCCTGCCAAAGTACTAGAAATATTTATGCAAACTTAGATACCTTAGGAGAATAGGTATCTTTTTTTGTAATTTGCAGAATAAGTATAATTTTGCTATAATGAGGATAGAATGAATACTAGGAAGGAGACAAATTCATTTAAGCGCCTGGACTTTTATAGTTGACGAGGACAGTAGTGATCGAAAGATTCGGCGGATGCTACTGCGGGGAAAAGTGCTTCGTTAGATATATAGCAAAAAGTAAAATCAACATTACAACAATATATATATCACCACAATAATTTTTTGCGTGGAGGAAAATAAATTATGTGTGGAATTATAGGATATATAGGAGAAAAAAATCCAGTAGAAGTATTAATCAATGGGTTAAAAAGTCTAGAATATAGAGGATATGACTCGGCAGGAATTGCCTTAAAAGAAAAAGATGAAATAGAAGTAATTAAAAGTGTCGGAAAAATAGTAAATTTAGAAGACAAAATAAAAAGCAAAGAATTAATACCAAGTCATTTAGGAATTGCTCATACTAGATGGGCAACCCATGGAAAACCAAGTGAAAAAAATGCCCATCCTCATACAGTAGGAAATGTTACTTTAGTACATAACGGTATTATTGAAAATGCCGAAGAACTAAGAGAAAAATTAAAAAAAGAAGGAGTAACTTTTAATAGTGAAACAGATACAGAAGTAATAACAGCTCTAATCAATAAGTATTATGAAAATGACCCAGTAGAAGCAATTAATAAAGCTTTAGATGAAGTAAAAGGTTCTTATGCTTTAGGAATACTTTTCCAAGGCAGTGATGATTTATATGCTGTAAGAAAAGATTCACCATTAATTGTAGGGCTTGGTAAAGAGGAAAATTTTATTGCTAGTGATATAGCGGCAATTATTGACTATACAAATAAATATTTATTGTTAGAAGAAAGAGAAATCGCTCATATTACAAAAAATAAAGTAACAATAACAAAGGATGGAAAAACAGTAGAAAAAGAAGTACAAACAACAAATATGGAACGTGATGCAAAGGATAAGTGTGGTTATGATCATTACATGTTAAAAGAAATTATGGAAGAGCCAGTAGTACTTGAAAAAACATTCAAACCATATTTAGAAAACTTAGATAAATTACCAGATTTAACAGACTATGAAGAAATTCATGTTGTAGCCTGTGGATCTGCAATGTATGCAGGAATGATTGGAAAAGCTTTATTAGAAGAGTATGCTAATACGAAAGTAGAAATAGATGTTGCTAGTGAATATCGTTATAAAAATATTATTTATGATAGAAAGACTTTAGTAATTTTAATTTCTCAATCAGGAGAAACTGCAGATACAATAGCTGCCATGAGAAAAGCAAAAGAAAATAAAGTAGAAACACTAGCTATTGTCAATGTAAAAACATCAACGATTGCTAGAGAAAGTGATAATCAAATATTTATTGAAGCAGGACCAGAGATTGCAGTCGCAACAACAAAAGCTTATATCTTACAAGTAGGTATCATGGCTTTACTTGCTTATAAAACAGCTCTAACAAAAGGTTTAGTAAAAGAAGAACACAAAGTATTAGAAGAAGCAGAAAAATTACCAAGATTAATTAAAGAAGTACTAGATAGAAGAGATGAATATAAAAAAATTGCCAAAGAAATCTACACTTCAGAAGATATTTTCTTTATCGGTAGAAAGATTGACTATGCAACATCCATGGAAGGAAGTCTAAAACTAAAAGAAGTTTCTTACATTCATAGTGAAGCTTATCAAGCAGGAGAATTAAAACACGGTACAATCTCACTAATTGAAGAAGGTATGCCAGTATTCGCAATCATCACAGAGGAAGAAATAAAAGATAAAACAGTATCTAATATTGAAGAAGTAAAATCTCGAGGAGCTAAAACAATTATTATTAGTAATGAATCATGGGATAATCAAAAACTACAAATAGTAGTACCAAAAATAAGCCCATATTTCCAACCAATCTTAATTGTACCAACCTTACAACTAATTGCATATGAAACTGCAAAATTAAGAGGCTGTGATATCGATAAACCAAAGAATCTTGCGAAAAGTGTAACAGTAGAATAATTGACAACAGAAAAAAACAAAGTATAATAATGACAAAAGAAAAGAGTGTGATAATCATGATAAAGACAATAAAATCAATGGATAAAAATAAAACAAACAGTGGAGAAATCACACTTCTTTTAGCTATATAAAAAGCGATAGTATGATTGGACTCTCTACTTAGAGAGTCTTTTTATTTATTGAGGTGATAACATGAACAAAGAAAAATACATAGAATATGCGAAAAAAACTTTTCAAGGAAAAGCCTTAGAATTAGTATTAAATAATATTGAGCTATTTTATAAAAATGAAAAAATAGAGAAAAATAAATACCAGGTAGGAGAAGAAGTAAAACTAAAAAAAGGAACTTATATGCATGGGATACCAGGATTGCTAGATAATTTTGATTGGATAGTAGAAAATGGTTTTATTAGTAATGATTTTACAGAAGAAAATATTCACAATAAAATTAGACATAGTATCGGAATGTGGGTAATACAAAAAGATTGTCTATTACAGGATTATATAAAAGAGTATAGTGGATTTACTATAACTTATACAATTGGAAGAGGTCCGGGATCTAAAGAAGTTACAAAATTAATACCATATCATAAATTTGATGAAGAAACAGAAAAGATAAACAATGATGAAAATATTTGGATGTACTGGGGAGATCAAACTAAAGAAATTAGATTTATGCCAAGCTTAGTTTCTAACAAAAGACAAATAGCTTTCATTTTAAATATGGAAAGTGATTATGCAAAAGAAATGATAAAAAAAGATGTTTGGAATATAGAACTAGTGGAAGAAGAATTAAAAGATTTTTTAGATTATAGATATTACGAGAACTTTTTAAAAGAAAGAGTGAATAGAACCGCACAGACAACAGATAGAGAATCTGCTATTATGTTTGGGCTACCAGCCACTTTAATAGAAGGAGTATTAGTAGGAAGAAAACTAGAACAAGATAAAGACTCTCTAAAACATATAAAAGAAAAATTACCTGATTGTTATATATGTAATATTGATGGTAAAATAATAAGCGGTAATAAGTAAAAATATAGTGGGTAGGAATATGAGTGATAAAAGAATATATATAAAAACAAAAGCCTTAACACAAATAGAACAAGAACAAGCAATACAAACAATGATTGCAGATGAAGATAATATAAATAAAGTAACTTTTACAAAAGATAATTGGATTGAAATAGAACCAAAACGCGCAACACCTGTAACTTTATTTTATTCTTCTATAGATATGTCTAAACTAAGACTGCCAAAAGATATTATCTATATTGAAGGGGAGCCAGGAATTCGCTATCCTATAGAATCCATCGCTATAGAGCAAAGTGAGTTAATAAGACAAGAAATAGAATATGAAAATAAGAATTTTTCTTTAGAAAGCTTTTATCAAGAGCAAAAAGAAAGAGCTGTATGTGTTATTACACCAGAAGAAACCATTAACGTATTATCTTGGATAGATCATGGGAGAGCAACTTTAAGAGTATATAATATGTTATACAACGAAAATAAAAAAATGTGGGATTCTCCTATATGGCAATTTGGGGCAATGGAAAAAGGAAATGTTGTAATTCAACTAAGCCATAGAGAATGCTCTCCGGTCTGGTTACCATGGGAAATAAATGATTATCAATATGGAGTTCTAGTAGGAATGATAGAGAGAATGAAAGAAATAAACAAACAAGGAGACTATAATATAGAATTAGCTTTAGACTTTGATACACAAGTAGGCATTGAAAATTCAAAAGAGGAACTAGATAGAATTTGTACAGAAAAGAAAATTTATGAAATACCAAAAAAGAAATAGAGTTAATTTCTATTTCTTTTTTAATTCTTTTTCATAAATTTCAAATAATTCTTTAAATCTAGCATAATGAACAATTTCTCTTTGACGTAACCAAAGTAGAGGGCCAATAACATCTGGATCATTTGTTAAATCAATTAAGTTTTCATAAACAGCACGTGCTTTTTGTTCCGCTGCCATATCTTCAGAAATATCAGCTAAAGGATCACCAGTGGTCGCAAAGTAAGTAACAGTAAATGGAACACCATTCGCATCTGTTGGGTATAATGCTTTAGCATGTTCAGCATAATTTCCACCAAGTCCTGCTTGCTTCATCTCTTCAGGTGTTGCATCTTTTGTTAGCTGATAAACCATAGTCGCAATCATCTCTACATGAGCAAGTTCTTCTGTCCCAATATCAGTAAGTAAAGCTTTTCCCCGATTATCAGGCATAGTATATCTTTGATTTAAATAACGAAGAGCAGCTGCTAGCTCTCCATTAGATCCCCCATATTGAGTAACTAGATATTTTGCCATATTTAAATCTTTTCTCTTTATATTAATAGGATACTGTAATCTTTTTGAATATCTAAACATTCGGTTTTACCTCCCATGGCCATACATCTTTTACCCATAGAAATGGAGTTTGATTTAAAGTATTACTAGAAATTAAAAGTGGACCAAACTTCTCATCATATTGTTTTACTAATTGACTATATTTCTCACGATAATCATTAAACAAAGTAATCATAGTAGTATCTTCAGGATGTAAATCTAAATAAAGATTTAATTCATGAGCAGCAAATCCCATTCTAGCAAGTTCACGAATCAAAGACTCCCTCTCATTATTGGCAGAAACATTGGCAGGTTTATAATTTTTGTAAGGTTCATATAGATTAGAAAACATATTTCCATAATCTAGACCTTGAGCAGGTGTAAATAAAGATGGCATAGTGGAATTACGATATAAATCTTGTTGATTTATAAAATTCATATTCGTATTAGAATTTGCATAATTATTTAAAAATGGATAAACATAATTTTGATTGAACATAATATCTCCTTTCGTTTTAATGTATTCTAATAAAACAAAACAGTATAAGACAAAAGCCCAGAAAAAAATGACAAATGTACAAAAAGTACTTGTCAAAACTTAAAAAGATTGATAGAATAGGAATGTAACTTTGAAATGGCGTCGTTGGTGAAGTGGTTAACACGCTGGTTTGTGGCACCAGTATGCAAGGGTTCGATTCCCTTACGACGCCCCAGAATGAAATGAAATCGGTTCTTATGAATCGATTTTTTTGTTAGAAAAAGTTGACAATATATGTAGAAAATCTAAATTAGATAACGAAGTCTTATTTAAAACAATTAAAGTGTTAAGAAGAACTAAAATAACATAAAGTATAAGTTAACAAAAATGTATTTTTATTAGTTTAGCTAATTAGTGTATAATATAGTAAGAGGTTGATATAATGATAAGAATAAATAAACCAGATAGCAATATAACTTATGAAGACAGGTATTCAAGTTATGCAATCATTAAGAATGATAATGAAGAAATCGCTGTTGTAGAAATGATTGGTTGGGGCTATATATTTCCTGGTGGTAAAATTGAAGAAAATGAGAATTCACAGGAAACGATAAAAAGGGAAACTTTAGAAGAAATTGGTTATGAAGTTTCTAATTTAGAATACTATGAAAAGTTTGAAACATTTTACCAAATATCCTCGCGTGGCCGTTTAATTAATTGCCATAATATAGCAGACTTTTATTTAGGAAATATGAAAGATAAAATTACAGACCCAATAGAAAAAACTAATTTACACTGGTTTAAGCCAAACGAACTATATGGAAAGTTAAAACTAGACTTTCAAAATGTAGTTTTAGAGAAAATCTATCCCAAAGAATAAAATTGGTCATACTTTTTGAAATTGTTCCAGAATGAAAAATTTCAAAAGGCTTCAAGATAGAATCAATCTCATAAGTCGATTTTTTGTTAGAAAATAATTGGAAATATTTGGTAATTGAAGAAATTATATATATTAATAAAAGATGTTAAAAAAATCCTGAAAGCTTTTATTCTTGGAATACTAATTAGATTAAATAATTATACCTATCTATTATGTAATTAAGCAGAAAACAAAAATTAATGATATAATGATATTAATAAAGGCGGAGAAAATATATGAGAAAAGAGATTGATTTTTTAAAAGAAATTGTATTAAAAGCAAATGATATTTCTAAAAATGCTTTTGAAATTTGCAACAAAGGTGCAGAAAATGATTTAGTTACTAACTTGGATTTAGAAATAGAAAAATTTTTAATTGATGAAATAAAAAAGGAATATCCAGATTTTGATATAGTAAGTGAAGAATATAATACTAACAGTCAAATAACTGATAATTGTTTTATTATAGACCCTATTGATGGAACAATAAATTTTGCTAATAATTTGCCATTATGGGGAATTCAAGTTGCTTGTATTAGAAATGGTAAAACTATTGCTAGTGTTATAAGTTTACCAAGAATGAATGAATTTTATTATGCAGATGAAACTGGAGCATATTTAAATGACAAAAAAATAAGTGTTAACGAAGTTCCTATTAAAAACGCATTATATTCAATAGATGGAAATAATAATTTACCTTGTATGCAAAGAATGAGAAAATACTCATCAAATAGACGAAATTTTGGTGGAGTATGTGTTTCAATGGCGTTTGTTGCAAGTGGAAGAATACATGGTGCAGTTTTTAGAAGTGACAAACCATGGGATTATGAACCGGGATTATTTCTTTGTAAAATGGCTGGAGCAAGTATTTGTAATAAAAGTGGATTTCATGCTGCTGCAATGAATGAAGAATTTTTAAATATATTAGAGTTAGAAACTGCCAAAAAGCAAAATATATCAAACATCTTTATTTTACATTCTTTAAATGGAGACACTTTGGAGATGTGGGGACAAGATGTAAAAACTACTTTTGGTGAAAAGGAAATAGATGTTTATATGCCCGAATTTCCAATTAGGGAAGAATCAAAATATGAAAAATTTAAGGAAATATTAAGCTTTTATCTCAAAAATGGACAATTAAATAGTAAAACTATTGTAATAGCACATTCTATTGCTAACCCATATTTTATTAGATTTTGTGAAGAATTAAACTTTATTCCAAAAGCTTATATTGCAGTAGCACCAGGTCCTATTTATGAAACTTCGATAGATAGAAATGATTATATTGTTGATGTAACAAAACATGCATACCCTAAAAAGAAATCACTTGAGTTTATAAAGAAAAATATTAAAAATAAATATTGTTTATATTCTGATGAAAGTGCTAATGATATAGAAAAATATACAAAGTTCATTGATGATATCGATGCCAAAGATGTTTATTTAAAATATTATAATCACTTTGATGGTTATCATAGAATTTATAAAATCCCAGAACTAAACGATATTATAAATAAATTATTATAATAAGGTTATTTTTATGAAACAAATTAATGGGATAATTAAATCTTAAAATTTTATAAAAGCAGAGTTAACTTACAAATCTGGATTTTATTTGATACCATTAAAGATTTTTTCTCTATCATAAATAGAAAATATTTTCTTAACCAATGCCTACTAAATTTACATAAAAAAAGATAAAGGTTATAATGAAAAGGAAATGTTAGGTGGGATATTATGAGTGAAAAAGATTTAGATTCTAGTATGAATCCTTATCAAGAAAAAACATATCCAAAAGAATATATCAAACAACTACAATGGGATATGGCTATTGGACTACAACAAGTAGATAATTTAAAACCATCTAAATATTTAGAACAAATAAAAGAAAAAAATATCTTAGGTGAATTAACAATAAAAGAAGTAGAGCAAAGTCTAAGAGAATATTACACCACAAAAGAAAAACAAAAAGATATTAATAATAATGAATTAGAATGTGATTTTGTATCGATGAGAATGGTTGAATTATTAGATCAAGATAATTTTAAATTGTCAGTAGATTACTTAAAATATATTCATAAATATTTATTTCAAGATGTATATGAATTTGCAGGAGAGTTTAGAAAAATAGATTTTTCTAAACATGAAAAAATATTAAATAATGATTCAGTTGCCTATGGAGACTGCAAAACATTAACTGAATCACTAGAATATGATATTAGTCTAGAAAAAAATAAGAACTATAAAGATATGAACATTGTAGAAGTTATTAAAAATATTACTGATTTTACATCTAATGTCTGGCAAGTACATCCTTTCAGAGAAGGTAACACTAGAACAACAGCAGTATTTATATATAAGTATCTTAATAGTTTGGGTTTTAATCAAAATATTTCTATATATAAAAACAAATCGTCTTATTTTAGAAATTCATTAGTCAGAAGTAATTACTTTAATAATTATTTAAATATAAAAGAAGATAAAAGCTATTTAATTAAATTTTATGAAAATTTGTTATTAGGTAAAAATAATAATTTACATTCTGAAGACTTAATTGTAAGAGAATTATTTTAGTAAAAGTATTGCAAAAATGTAAATCTGCAATACTTTTTTTGATGATTTTAAAATTTAATTATTCATGATATAATGAAAGCGAAGGGTAGTGGTAGTAAATGACAGAATCAGAATTAAAAAAACTAGAAAATAAACTGTGGTCAGCAGCCGATAAAATGAGAGGGGCTGTTTCTGTTTCGAATTATAAATTTATTGTATTAGGATTAATATTTTTAAAATATATATCTGATTCTTTTGAGGACAAGTATAACGAGTTATTAGAAGAAGGTGAGGGACTAGAAGAAGAAAGAGATTGCTATATTGCAGAAAATATTTTCTACGTTCCTAAAAAAGCACGATGGGAATATTTAGTAGAACATTCTAAAGATACCAATATAGGTGAAATAATCGATGATGCTTTAACAGCAATAGAAAAAGAAAATACGTCATTAAAAAATGTTTTACCAAAAGATTATAATTCTCCAACAATGAGAAATGTTAATTTAGGAGAATTAATTGATTTATTTACTAATATTAAAGTTGGTACAAAAGAGGCAAAAGAAAAAGATTTACTTGGTAGAATATATGAATATTTTCTAGGACAGTTTGCAAAAAACGAATTACAAAAAGGTGGAGAATTTTATACACCAGCTTGTTTAGTTAGAACAATGGTTGAATGTATAGAACCTTTTCAAGGAAAAGTATATGATCCAGCCTGTGGCTCAGGTGGTATGTTTGTTCAATCTATGAAGTTTGTAAATGATCATCAAGGAAATCCATATAATATTGGTATATTTGGCCAAGAAAAAAACCCAACAACATGGCGACTTGCTAAAATGAATTTAGCTATTAGGTCAATGTATGGTGATTTAGGAAAATATGCAGCAGATACATTTACAGAAGATCTCCATAAAGACTTAAAAGCAGATTTTATTTTAGCCAATCCACCATTTAATCTTGAATGGGATAGGGATAAAGTAGAGGATGACCCAAGATGGAAATATGGTCTTCCACCTAAAAACAATGCCAATTATGCCTGGTTACAACATATGATTTCAAAATTATCCCAAAATGGTAAAATGGCTTGCATTCTTGCAAATGGATCATTATCTGCAAGTGGACAAGAAGGAGAAATACGAAAAAAAATAATTGAAAATGATTTAGTTGATTGCATTATAGCGATGCCCACTAATTTATTCTATACAGTTACAGTCCCTTGTTCAATTTGGATTATAAATAGAAATAAAAAACAAAAAGAAAAGACTTTATTTATAAACGCAACTAATCTTGGAACAATGGTAACCAGACGATTAAGAGAATTATCTGAAGAAGATATTAAAAAAATTGCAAACACATATCATAATTATCAAAATGATGAAAACTACGAAGATGTAAAAGGATTTTGTTATTCAGCAACAACAGAGGGAATTAAATCTAATGATTATGTTCTAACTCCAGGAAGATATGTGGGAGTAGAAGAAACAGAAGATGATGGTGTTCCATTTGAAGAAAAGATGAAAAATATTACATCAGAATTATCAAGGCAATTTGAAGAATCTCATAAGTTGGAAGAAGAAATAAAAAAGAACTTAAAAGCTATTGGTTATGAGATATAGCCAAATTGTAGTATAATATACCCCAATTTTAAGGGGGAAATATTATGAAAATGGATGTAATATTAAATATTACAAAAGACATGGAAGATAGTTTAACAGATTATCAACTAAACAAGTTAAAAGAAAGTTTAATAATAAATTTTGAAAAATTAGACTTTATTATGAAAACAGATGACTTAAAACATCAAGAAGAATTAGATGAAAATACATCAATGATTGAATCATTTATTTCATCTAAACAAATAGAGGGGTGTTCAGATAGAACAATTAAATACTATAAAGAAATCATTGATAAATTTAATAATAGTTTTGATAAAAGTATTAAGAAAATAACAACAGAAGAAATAAGAAGTTATTTATCAAATTATAAAGAAATAAGTACCTGCGGATTGACAACAATCGATAATATTAGAAGAGTACTATCATCGTTCTTCTCTTGGTTAGAAGATGAAGACTATATAATTAAAAGTCCAATTAGAAGAATTCATAGAATTAAAACACCAACAACAGTAAAAGAAGTTTTAACAGATGAAAATCTAGAAAAATTAAGAGATGAATGTGAAAATATAAGAGATTTATCACTAATAGAACTATTAATCTCTACAGGTATGAGGGTAGGAGAACTTGTAAATTTAAATATAAGTAATCTAAATTTTGAGGATAGATCATGCATTGTATTAGGAAAAGGAAATAAAGAACGAGAAGTATATTTTGATGCTAAAACAAAATTGCATTTAAAAGAATATATTTCTAAAAGAAATGATACAAATGATGCGTTATTTGTATCATTAAGAGAACCACATCAAAGATTATCAATCTCAGGAATAGAACTAATTGTAAGAAATCTAGGAGTTAATACAAACATCAATAAAGTTCATCCACATAAATTTAGAAGAACTCTAGCAACAATGGCAATAGATAAAGGAATGCCAGTAGAACAAGTTCAAAAGCTACTAGGTCATGTAAAAATAGAAACAACAATGCACTATGCAATGGTAAATCAAAGTAATGTAAAATTATCTCACAGAAGATATATTGCATAGATCGTGATTTGTGAGAAAGAAGAAAAAATATGAATTCATATTTTATTATAAATTATGAAGAGGCTGGTGAATAAAATGTTGTTAAAAGAAATAATTGAATTTAAAAATGGAAAGAAAAAACCATCTTCTAAAGGCTCTATACCAATTTATGGTGGAAATGGAATTTTAGGGTATACAGATCAAAGCAATCAGAATGGAGAAAGTTTGATTATTGGTCGTGTTGGTGCATATTGTGGTTGTGTATATAGCCATTATGGACAATGTTGGGTTTCTGATAATGCGATAGTTGGAAAAGTAAATGAGGGTAATGATTTTTATTATTGCTATTATTTATTAAAAAGATTAAATTTAAATAGTCGTCATGTTGGGTCAGGACAACCTCTAATGACACAAGAAATTTTAAATAATATAGAAATAAATATTTGTGATTATGAAACACAAAGAAAAGTTGGAAAGATATTAAAGAATATAGATGACAAAATAAAAATAAATAGTGAGATAAATAATAATTTGCAAGAGTTAGCAAAAAGTATTTATTATGAAAAATTCAAAGATAAAAGTAATAATGGTAAATTAAAAGATATACTAGATTTGTATAGAAAAAATGTTAAAAACAAAGATTTAAGTTTAAAATATTTTCCTGTAGATGTGCTACCTATGAATTATTTAATTACAAAAAAAGGAAAACCAAATGAAGAAGCTCAAAGTAGTCTTGTGGAGTTTAAAAAATATGATATTCTTGTTGGGGCAATGAGAGTTTATTTCCACAGAGTATGCTTGGCAGCAGAGGATGGAATTACTAGAACAACAACTTTCGTGTTGAGACCCAAAAATAATGATTATTTATACTATTCTTTAATTACTTTAGATAAAGATGACTTTATAAAATATGCAAATGATGGTTCAAAAGGCTCAACAATGCCATATGCTGTTTGGGACAATAATTGTAATGAATATGAAATTTATATCCCATCAACCACAGAAGCAAAAGAATTTAATGAATTAGTAAAGCCCTTATTTGAAATTCAAATTATTAATGAAAAAAATAATAGAGATTTAGAGCAATTAAGAAGTATATTATTACCAAAGCTAATAAATGGAGAAATAGATTTAGACAAAATAGAAGTTTAATCATGCAAATTGTGATTTGTAAAAGGGGACAAATAATATGGAGAACTATAAAATAGTAAAATATTATGAAATCGGAAAAATAAGAAGTGGAAAAAGACTTCCTAAAGGATATACTGTAAGTGAACAAAGATCAAATAACAAGTATATTAGAGTTAGAGATATAAATAGTGGCTCGATTGACTCATCAATAGTTCAATATATAACTGATGAAGCGGCATCAAAATTAGAAAGATACAGAGTAAAAACGCGAGATGTTATTATCTCTGTTGTAGGAACAGTAGGTGCAATAGCTCAAATTGATGAATCATTAAATGGTGCATATTTAACTGAAAATTGTGATAATTTACAAGTGGATGAATCTTTATGTTTAAAAGATTATTTAAAATACTATTTGTTATCAGATGACGGTAATAAAGAAATAGTTGCAAATACAGTTGGAAGTACACAACCCAAGCTACCTATATATGGTATAGAAAATTTTAATATCAAATTACCTAGTATAGATAATCAAAAAAGAATAATTAAATTACTTAATTCAATTAGTAAAAAAATTAAACTTAATAATGAGATAAATAATAATTTGTGTTATGTAACACAGTTAATAAATAAAATAATAATTTGTATGAGTTAGAGAAGGCCTTATATAAAAAGTATTTTAAAGATTTACCAGCTGATAATACTAAAAAACTTGGAGAGTTGTGTAATATTAAATATGGTAAAGGATTACCAACAAAAAAGATTGAAAAAGAAGGTTATCCTGTTTATGGTGGAAATGGAATAATCGGATATTATCATGAATTTATGTATGATGATTCACAAGTGTTAATTTCATGCAGAGGTGCAGCTTCTGGAAATGTTATTGTATCAAAACCAAAAAGTTTTGTTACGAATAATTCTTTAATTTTAGAAAGTGATAGAAAATATCATCATTACTTAAAACAGTATTCCTTAGATAACAATTATTATGAATATACAACCGGATCAGCTCAACCACAAATAACTATTGATAATATAAAGGATATTGTATTAATTATTCCTTCTGATGAATTGTTAGAAGCATTTAATAAACAGATGGATAGTTTAGAATTAAAGGCCTTTGCTAATTTAGAAGAACTTGAAAAGTTAAAAAAATTAAGAGATACACTACTACCAAAATTGATGAATGGAGAAATAGATTTAGATAATATAGAAATTTAATCATACAAATTGTGATTTGCAATATGAGGAGATATTATGGATAATAAAGAAAAAAAATTATTAGAGACATTTAAAGAAAAGTTTAAAAACAATTCATTTGAAGAAACAGATATGTATGGCTTTCTTATATTAATTAGAAAAAATATTAAGAATAACAGGTATTTATATAAATATATAATAGAATTTTGTGATTTAGTCGCTCATCGTGAAAGAAATCGTGGAATTATTATGGATAACATTACGCAGATGATTGAAAAAAGATACTATATCAATAAAGAAGGTGTAATTTCTGGTTTTTGTAGCATTGATAAAGAAGAGTGGATTAAAGAATGGAAAATTTTAAGTCGTAATTTAAAATTGAAATTAACAGAAAGAAACATTGATGAAATTACAATGTGTATTTTTTCATTAGCCTCTAATTCTATTTATAATAATGAAAAACATAGAGGCGTTGTAAAAATACTTTTATGCAAAAATAATCAATTGTGTCTAGCATGTACTGTTGGAAGAAAAGATTCAAGATATGTAGGTATTGTAGAATACGAAAATTTTATTAAAAATATTAATGATTCAAAAATAAGTGTAGAAAATATGATATTAATTAGAGATGCAGAAAATAATTTAATTGCAGTTTAAAGGATGTGGTTCAGATGTTTACAGAAGAACAATTAGAAGATATGACATTAAATATTTTTGAAAATTTAGGATATGAAAGATTAAATGGATATAATATTGATAGAGATTTTCATAGTGTATTTATGGATAATAATCTATTTGATGATATCAGTAATATAAATAGAAACTTTAGTGATGCTCAAATAAATGATGCTATAAAAACTATTAAAAACTTATCACATGGAAATCCAGTAGAAGATAATAAAACTTTTACTAGATATTTATTAGAAGGAATTCCTGTAGAAGTAAAAACATCTACTGGGTATCAATATAAAAATGTCAAACTAATTGACTTTCAAAATATTAATAACAACCACTTTCAAGCAGTTAATCAATTTTTTATCATTGATAGAGATTCTAAAAGACCAGATATCATTATATTTATAAATGGTATTCCATTAGTTGTAATAGAACTTAAAACCGCAACAAATGAAGATGTAAAATTAGAAGATGCTTATAATCAATTAATGGGTTATAAAAATGTATCTATTCCAACACTATTTAAATATAATCAATTCTTAGTTATTAGTGATGGAGTAACAGCTAAAGCGGGAACGATTACTAGTCCATATTCTAGATTTAGTGATTGGAAAAAAGCAGAAGAAAATGATGAAGTACATGAAAATATGCCAACTCATGAAACTTTGTTCAATGGAATGTTTAGAAAAGATAGATTACTAGATATTATCCAAAATTTCATCTTATTTAGTGATGATAAAAAAATATTAGCCCAATACCATCAGTATTTCGGAGTGAAAAAAGCTATTAAATCAACTGTTACTAAAGGGGTTAAAACAGGTAAAGCAGGAATTTTATGGCATACACAAGGATCTGGTAAGTCATTCAGTATGGTGTTTTATTCTGGCAATATGATTAAACTTTTAAATAATCCTACAATAGTAGTAGTAACAGATAGAAATGATTTAGATAATCAATTGTATGAAACTTTTACTAAGTGTGATTATTATTTAAAACAAAAACCTCAAAAAGCAGAGTCAAGACAAGCTTTAGATGATATGTTAAAAGATAGATTATCAGGTGGGGTTTTCTTTACTACTTTACAAAAATTCGAGGAAGAAACAGGTCTGTTTTCTGATAGAGCTGATATTTTAGTCTTAGTAGATGAATGTCATAGAAGTCATTATGGTTTAGAAGCTACAATGAAAATAGACTATGAAACGAAAGAAGCAACAGAAAAATATGGAACAGCTAAATATTTACATAATGCATTACCCAATGCTATTTATATTGGATTTACTGGAACACCAGTAGAAACAAAAGATAAATCAACATCAGCTATATTTGGTGATGTAATTGATACATATGATATGACACAAGCTATTATGGATGGTTCAACAGTACCAATTATGTATGAATCTAGAATGGCAAGAGTTGGATTAAATCAAAAAATATTAGATGAAATAGACAACTATTATAAATTTATAGAAGAATCTGGTACAGCAGATGAATATGCAATTAATAAATCGAAACAAATGATGGCAAAAATATCTCAAGTTATAGAAGATCCAGACAGATTAGAATTAATTGTAAAAGATATAATTAATCATTATGAAGAAAGAAAAGATATGGATGCAGATCATGCCATGGTAGTTGCATATTCAAGAAAAGCTGCTTATATTATGTATAAAAAGTTCATTGAATTAAGACCAGATTATATAGATGTTGTAAAAATGATTATCACACCAAGTAATAAAGACCCAGAAGAAATGCAAAAATTAATCGGTACTAAGAATGATAAAAAAGAATTAGAAATTAGATTTAAAAACGAGAAAAATGACCCTAATGAAAAATTTAAAATTGCAATAGTGGTTGATATGTGGCTTACTGGATTCGATGTTCCAAGACTAGGTGTAATGTATATTGACAAACCTATGAAAGCACACAACTTAATGCAAGCAATTGCTAGAGTTAATAGAGTGTATAAATCAAAACCAGCTGGCTTAATTGTGGATTATATTGGATTAAAAGCTTGGCTACTTGATGCCTTAAAAACATATACAACAAGAGATCAAAGACAAATTGTAGATAATGAGGAAATTGTAAACACATTAAAAGACAAACTAGAAGTAGTAGATAATATGTTACATCATCTTGATTATAGTAATTTTAATAACCTAGATAACACAGAAAAATATAATCTAATTAAAGATGGGGCAAACATAATTTTATCTTCAGAAGAATTAAAGAAAAGATTTATGTCTGAAAGTTTAAATGTTAAAAATCTATATACTTTATGTAATGGTATTCTTGAACAAACATATAAAGATAAGTCATTATTTATAATTTCAGTAAGATCTTTCATTTCAAAAATATCGAATGAGAATAAATTAGATGTATCTGAAATTAACAAAACAGTAGGCCAAATGTTAGAAGAATCTATTAGAGAAGATGAATTAATTAATCTAGGGGAATTATCTAGAGGGAATAGTCTTGAATTATTAAGTAATAATATGCTTTCTAAATTAAGGAGTTTAAAAGATAAAAATGTGGCTGCTGAAGTATTATCAAGAGCAATTAAAACAACAATCAAAGATATAGGAAAAGTAAACTTAACATTACAAGAGAAATTTTCAACAAAGTTTAACAAGATTGTAGATGCTTATAACGAAAGAACAGATTTAGCAGATATTGAAAAAATTATTGAAGAATTTATTAATTTAAAGAAAGAAATAGAAGAAGAGCTTGCTAATGGGAATGAATATAATTTATCTCCAGAAGAGAAAGCTTTCTTTGATGCTTTAGGATTTGATCCAGAAATAAAAGAATTAATGAAAGATGAAACTTTGGTACAAATTGCTAAAGAACTAGTTGAAATTATAAATCAAAATTTAACATTAGATGCTTTTAAGAGAGAAGATGCTAGAGCCAGAATTAGAGTTAATATTAGAAGATTATTAATTAAATATAACTATCCTCCAATAAAAAGAGAAGGAGCAGTAGAAAAAGTAATAAAACAAGCTGAATTAAAATATCAAGATAATGACGACTATATATAAAAATTACAGAGTATATCCACAATAAATCCTGTAATGAGATGACTGTGGTTAATTGAATTAAAAATTTAGAAGAAATATGATATAATATAAGTTATAGAAAGCGCTAGTACAGGCTTTTAAGAGTTTTGTACTGCGTTTTTTTTGTAGTAGGAGGTATATATGGAAAAATTGATAGTTAATAAAATGAAAAATGCATTTGGGATTGCGAATTTGTCTTTGAATGATAATAAGTCATATTTTTCTCAAGACGTGATTTACTCTAGGAACGGAACTTTTAAAACATCTTTTTCTAAGACACTATATGAATTATCTAATGGTAATATTTCAAAAATACGAGATAGAATATCTGATGAATTGGCAGATTTAGATATAAAAATAATTGATGAAAATGATAATGAAATAATAGACTTAACAAATAAATTTATTGTTTTTTCAAGAGATATATATGAAAACAATAATAAAAAGTTATCTGACTATACTCAAGAATATGAACTAATTGCTATTGATAAGGAAGATAAAGAGTACTTAGATGAATTATTATCAAATGGAATAGAAGATTCAATTATTGAGCTTAATACTGCATGTAAAAAAATGGACTTAGATTATGCAAAAGTAATGGATGTGTTGGAACTTAATGGTAATAATAAAGTGGAAAAACTAATTGAACTATTTGAACTGATTGCAGAAGCAGATGATAATGATATTGCACAAATAAATTTAAAAAAGATTTTTCAAAAAGCATATGATGTTATTGATAACGAAGAATTTAAAACATCTGTTTCTAATTACATAGATGTTTATAATAATAGATTAAATGAGGAGTTATTTGATAATGATTTTAATGAAAATAATTGCTTCGATTTAATTGGTAGTCTTAAAAAACTATCATTTCTTAACGAAACTAAAAAAAGAGGAATTGTAATGCAGGGAACTATTTATTATAAAATAGAAGAAGTAGAAGAACTAATTAATAACATCATAAAAGAAATAGCAACAGATCCACAAATAATTGAAGCGAATAAAGAACTATTAAAAAATATTGGAACTTCTAAAGAATCTGCAGTACTTAAGGAAGAAATTATTAATAATCCACAATTAGTACAGCAATTATCTTTAGGAAGAAAAGGGATAATATTATCAGCATTAAAAAAGTCTGGAATTCAATATGACTATTGGATTACAACGTTAAATAAAGTAAAACAAGAACTTACAAAGTTACTAGAAAAGGTAAAAACAAAAAGTAGTATATTTGATGAAGCATTAGATGTATACAAGAGTAGGTTTCATCCAGTTTTTAGTATTGAAATAAAAAATAGAGAAGAATCATTATTAGGGCTACAAATGCCAACTTTTATTTTTAGGCACAATAGAAACAAAGATATTGAAATAGAAGAAATTAAATTGTACGAACTTTTGTCATCTGGGGAAAAAACTTCATTAAATATTATTAAGTTTTTAGTAGAATATCTAGCGAATAAAAATAATAATCCTTTCATAATTTTAGATGATATAGTAGAAACTTTTGACTATGCAAATAGATATGCATTTCTAGAATATATAAATGATTTGGTTAGAACGGGATCTTCTATCGTTATTTTGACTCATAATTTTGAATTTTATAAAACAGTAAGTAGTAGAATAAGAGATTTGAGAAAATTAGAAGCACATTCTGATAACGGGAAAATATATATTAGTAAAAATTCTAATTTAAATAAGAACATCGAGGATATTCTTACAATTAATAACTTAGAACAATTGTTATTTGCAATACCGTACATTAGAGAAGCAAATATAATATTAAAAAATGATACTGAATTATTTGATTCATTACTTCATTATAACCAGCAGACGAGAGCTATTAAGCTAGGCCAAATTACAGACTTATTAGGAGAAAAGGCTAAAATAAATCTAGAGTTAGACACCAACAAAAACTATATAGAAACATTAAAAGAAATAGTAAGTGATTTTAAAAATATTGATGATAATAATATAGTGAAGAAAACAATATTAGCTATGTATTTGAGAATTGTTTTGGAAGAGAAGATTATACAAGATAATTTTTCATTACTTGAAGGAATAGATAATTTTCAACTAGCTAGAATACAGGATTTATATTCAAACAAATTATCAGATAAAACCAATAGCTTAATCGAAAAGGTACAATTATCTACTCCTGAATTCATTCATGGTAATGCGTTTATGTATGAACCATTGGTTGATATAGAAGCTAAATATTTAATAGAAATAAAGGAAGAATTGGATAATTTAAATATAAATAAGGTTTGGATTTGTAATTAGAATATAAAAATATAAATTTTATTTGCTGACTTTTCTTCTAAACATAGCTACCATACACAAGAAGTCGATTTTATATTTTTAAAGATTGAAAACTTACCAAATATAGAAAATTTTATTAAATTTAAAATGATATCTTATATTTTGACAGCATTTCAAAATAAAACTAAATAATAAGAACTAAAATTAAAAAGATTATATATATCAAAAATATGTTATAATAAAACAAATATAAATTTTAACTTGAATTAAAGTAAAGGAGTTTAGTTTATGGCAAAATTTGAAGTAAATAATGTATCTATTAGTACACTACTTGGATATGTAAATGACGGAACAATTGCAATACCAGAAATACAAAGACCGTTTGTATGGAAATCTATTCAAGTAAGAGATTTAATAGATTCACTTTATCAAGGATATCCTGTTGGATACATAATTACTTGGAAAAGTCCAGATGTTAAATTAAAAGACGGAACAAAATCAGAAGGGAAACAAATTCTAATTGATGGTCAGCAAAGAATTACGGCTTTAACAGCAGCGTTACTAGGACAAGAAGTTTTAGACGATAATTATAAGAAGAAACGAATTAAAATTGCATTTAATATTTTAACTCAAGAGTTTCAGACTTCAAATCCTGCGATAGAAAAACAAGAAGAGTGGATATCAGATATTTCAGAATTTATGAAAGTAGGAAGTATAAATACATTTGATTTTGTTTCAAAGTATTCAAAAACATTTGGAATAGATCCTAATTTAGTAAATGATAGAATCAATAAATTATTATCTATTAAAAATTTATCAATAGGAAGAATTGAACTATCTTCAACTTTAAGTATAGAAGAAGTAACAGAAATTTTTGTAAGAATCAATTCAAAAGGAGTTGTTTTATCTCAAGCAGATTTTGCTATGTCAAAAATCAGTGTTAATGAAGAGTATCATGGCAATGATATTAGAAAGGCGATTGACTATTTTTGTCACTTTGCAAAAACACCAGCTGATTATGATAACATAAGAAATAATGACTTGAATTTCAGTTCGAAAGAGATATTCCAGAAAATATCATGGATTAAAGATGAAAATGAAGAATTATATTTACCATCATATACAGACGTCCTTAGGGTAGCCTTTACTTATAAATTTAAAAGAGGTAAATTACAAGATTTAGTAAGTTTATTATCCGGACGTGATTTTGAAACAAGAGAATACAAAGAAGAAATAATTGCTGATAGTTATTCTAAACTATATGCAGGAGTAAGGGATTTTGTAAATCAATATAATTATCAAAATTATATTATGATTCTAAAATCGGCAGGAATAATTGATGATTCACTAGTTAGATCACAAAATGTATTGAATTTTGGATATATATTATATTTATTGTTGAGAGAGAAAAGTATTAGTCCAGATAAGATTCAAACAAGTGTAAGAAGATGGGTAATAATGTCAATCTTAACACAAAGATATACTTCCTCACCAGAATCAATGTTTGACTATGATATCCGTAGATTAAATGATGCTGAAAATATTATAGATTATATTGATGAAGAAATTAATAGGGAGCTTAATAATACTTTCTGGGATAGTATTCTTGTAGAGAGATTAAATACTCCTGTAACTTCTTCGCCATACTGGAAAACATATATAATTGCTCAAATTAAACTAGGAGATAAAGGATTTCTATCTAAAGATATAGATGTAAGAACGTTAATAGAAGAAAGAGGAGATGTTCATCACATATTCCCTAAAGATTACTTAATGAAGAATGGATATAGCAATAAACAACAATATAATCAAATTGCAAACTTAGCAATGCTACAAACAGAAATAAACATTCAAATTAGCAATAAGGCTCCAAATGAATATATGCAAAGTGTTATAAATCAATGTAACGGGTATGAAAATAAATATGGGGCTATTAATAAATTTGAAGAATTAAAGAGAAATATGGAAAGCAACTGTGTTCCAGAAAAATTTATAGAAATGGATTATACAAATTATAATGATTTTTTAAGAGAACGAAGAATCTTAATGGCACGTAAATTAAAAGACTATTTTCATATTTTATAAATAATAAGCATATGTAATAATTTTACATATGCTTAACTATTAATATAATAAAAATGAAAATTAGTTCTAAAAGGAGAAAACTTATGGATATAGAATTTATAAATAATACCTATACTAGTGATGGATTAAAACTACCAATGATTCATTTTGAAAGTAATAAAAAAGATATCTGCGTTATCTGTATTCATGGTATGTGTGGAACAATTATAGATAACTATTTTGCCACTGTATGGGGAAAATTATTAGCAAAAAACGGTATAGGATTTATCTATGAACATAATAGAGGTCATTCTATTGAAAATGATATAGTAATGAAAGATGGTTCTTTTAAAAGATGTGGGTGCATGTATGAAATATTTGAAGATTGTATATATGACATCGATTTAGCAATACAAACTGCAAAAGAAAAAGGATATAAAAGAATTATTTTATTAGGACATAGTCTAGGTTGTAATAAAGTAATTTACTATTATTATAAAAAACATCCTAATATTTTAGGAATGATACTAGCAAGTGCTCCAGATATGATTGGTTCGCACTTACTAATAGAACCAGAATATGAAGAACTATTAAAAGAAGCAAAAGAAAATATCGATAAAAATCAACCTACCAAATTACTTCATAAAATGATAGAAGATTATATGTATATGAGTTCACAAACTTACTACAACTGGTTTCATAAGAATTCAAATCTTGATAATTTACCAATTATTTCCAATTCAAAGAATTGGGAACAATTGGAAACAATAGATGTTCCAATTCTCACATTCTCAGGATCTAAAGATGAAGACTATTATCTACATTTAGATTTACTAAAAGAAAAAGCAACAAATTGTAAAAACTTTGAATATCAAATAATAGAAAATACCGGACATACTTATCAAGAAAAAGAACTAGAAACAGGAACAATAATTTTGAATTGGATAAACAAAAATTTTAAAACTAAAATTAATATAATATTAAAATAGAAGCGTAATGTTCTAAATAAAAATAAAGGAGTAAAAATGAAAAATGAGCTAATTGAAAATGCAAAAATTTTAACTCAAGAAAATGATGCTTTTAATACATATAATAAGGGAAAAGCAATTGAGGATTTTTTAGATTTAGAAGAAAATCAAGAATTACTTTCCGAAAACAATTTGATAGCAATATATGGAGAATGGGGTTCTGGAAAGAGTAGCCTAATGAAAACAATAGAGAGTAGTCTTAACAAAGAAAAATTCAAAACGATATGGTATGATACATGGAAGTATGAAACAGATGATAATATACCTTATTCACTATTAAAATATATATTAAAAAATGATAATTGGGAAAAATTTAAAGAAAAAGGAGAAAAATTTTTAGATAATATCTATAATTTGTTTAAAGGGTTTAATAAAGGTTTAGAGTTTAACCTTGGAATAGTAACATGGAAACCGGGAGAAACATTAGAAACAATTCAACAGGATCAAAATAAAGCTTTAGAACAAACGGTGTGGGAAAAATTCAAAGAATTTGAACAGGTATTTTCTCATATAACATTTAATGAAAAAAAATTAATCGTCTTTTTAGATGATTTAGATAGGTGTGAATCACAAAATATTATAAGTATAATTTCTTCAGTAAAGTTATTATTATCCATAAATAAAAATATTATATTTATTATGGGGATTGATAAAAACGCTGTAGCCAAAGCATTAAGTAATAAATATAATTCAGATAAAATAAAAGCTGAGGAATATTTAGAAAAAATATTCCCAATTAATTTTAATGTTCATCCGAAAATTGAAAATGATAACTTCTATAATTGGCTAAAAAAAATATTAGAAATATCTGATGAAGAAGTGAATAGTATTTATAACTTTTTTGAAAAAATTGAACTTAAAAACCCGAGACATCTAAAGAAAATTCTGAGAAAATATTTATCAATTAAATCATTCCTTATTAGCAAGGAAATTAATGTAAAAGATAAAAATGTATTAATTATGATTTTCTATTTTATAATATTAAATTATTTTTACTACGATGAATATATCTGTATTAATAAAACCAAGAAAGAAAATTGTTATAAGAATTTCACATTAATATCATCTAATAGAAAAACAGGTGAGAAAAAAGAGCATCTCTTTATAAAATATAATATAGATTGTACTGTTAATATAGATGAAACAACAAGTTATGATATTTTTCCGATTTTACTATTATTATCTTCAAAACATTATAAAAAAGATCAATTACCAGCTTTTATCATCTCACCGAATGCATCCATTCAATTAAGTGATTGGTTAGCACTATTTGAAGATAATATTTGTAGTAGATTTTTATCCTTCTTATTGGAAAGTATAGAAGATAATAAGTTATTTCAGATAGAAAATAATTGTATTCAAATACAAGAAGTTGAGAAACTATATCAAATAATAGATGATATAATGTAATGCACAAAACAAAAAACATATGCTATACTATAAATATGAAACCTTATAAAGAGTAGTGGAGGGACTGGCCCAGTGATACTACAGCAACCTATTAGATTAGGTGCTAAAGCCGTATGATAAGGAGCTGAAAAACAGGTTTCGACCTGCTTTTTTCTTTCTTTGGTTTCATAATAAAGAAGGGAGAAAAAATATGAAATTATATTCAAATGAAATTGTCTTTCGTGGACATCCAGACAAAGTCTGTGATCAAATAAGTGATGCCTTATTAGATGCATATCTAAAAGAAGATAAACATTCTAGATGTGCAATCGAAGTAATGGGAGGAAAAGAAAAAATATTTATTACAGGAGAAGTAACTTCTACTGCAAAAGTAGATATTCCTAATGTAGTAAATAGGGTATTAAAAGATATTGGATATAAGGAAAAGTATGAAATTATTAATAATTTAGGAGAACAAAGTAGGGATATTGAACTAGGAACTAATGACGAAGTTGGAGGTGCCGGAGACCAAGGAATGATGTTTGGTTATGCCTGTAACGATACAGAAGAGCTCTTGCCAACTGCTATGGTCATCTTACAAAAATTAAGTAAATGGTACGATGAAGAAAGAAAAAGTTGTCCATATTTATATCCAGATGGGAAAGCCCAAATTACAGGATATTATGATGAAAATATGAAACTACAAAAAATAAAATATTTTACTATTTCATATCAAAATGATGAACAACATAGAAAAGAAATGGATGATAGAATTAAAGAAAAATGTCGTGAAATCTGCGATAACTACAATATAGAAGTAGAAGAATTTTTAATCAATCCAACTGGTAAATTTTTAATTGGAGGATTTGAGGGAGATGCTGGTCTTACTGGTAGAAAAATAGTAGTAGATAGTTATCAATCTTTTGCTAAAGTTGGTGGTGGAGCTTTCAGTGGAAAAGACCCATCTAAAGTAGATAGAAGTGCTGCTTATAAAGCACGTGAACTAGCTAAAAGATACTTAAAAAAACACAATTTAGAATGGTGTAGTGTTCAACTAAGTTATGCAATCGGAGTAACACACCCTCTAGCAATCTATATTGCCAGTAACCAAGGAGATATAGAAGTAGAACCAACACTATATGAAGAATGTACCCCTAAAAATATTATTAAAGATCTAGATTTACTTAATACAAACTACGAAGAAAAAGCAAAATTCGGTCATTTTACAGATTAAACAGCTTTCAAACTGTTTTTTCTTTTGATTTTTGTTATAATGAAATTAGAAAAGAGGAGAAGACCAAATGAATGATAGATATTATAACGTAAAAACTGCAATTGACGATATAGATATCGCAAAACAAATAACAAAGTCATTATTAGAGAAAAAATTAGTATGCAGTGTTCAGCAAAAAGAAATAACATCTACCTGGTGGTGGAATAATGAACTTGAAGAATCTAAAGAATATCTACTAGAGATGAAAACTAAAAAGTCTTTATATAAAGAAGTAGAAAAAGAGATAAAGAAACTACATCCCTACGATGTTCCAGAAATTTTTGCAGAAGAAATAAAAGAAGGACTAAATGAGTATTTAGACTGGATAGAAATGGAAACAAAGTAAAAATAAGATAGAAATTAAATAAGGAGTAAAAAATGGAATATCAAACAATGGCAAAGTATTATGATTTGTTTTATAAAAAGAAAAATTATGATAAAGAATCAGCTTTTTTAGAAAATCTAATAAATAAAAGAAAAACTATATTAGATATAGGTTGTGGTACTGGACTTCATATGCACTATTTAGAAGAAAAAAATTACCAAGTAGAAGGTATGGATTTAAATCAAGGAATGTTAGATGTTGCGAAAACAAGAGTAAAGGGTCCTCTCTATCAAGGAAATTTATTAGATTTTAAACCTCATAAAAAATATGATGCAATTATTTCTATGTTTGCTGTTTTTAATCATTTAGCTAATGAACAAGAATTAGAAGAAGCACTACTTCACTGGTACGAATATTTAAACACAAATGGAGTACTAATTATCGATTTACATAATGGTAGGAAAAGCGGAGAAAAAGAAACAACAGTAAACAACTACAAACGAATCATGAAGTGGACATTTGATAGTACAACGTTTAAAGAAAAAACAGAAATTACATATATGATTGACGATAAAATATACCAGGATACACATGAATTTCAAATATATAAACTAAGTCAACTAGAAAGTATACTTAAAAAACATAATTTTAAATATCAATTATATGAAAATTATTCTTTTACGAAAGCAAGTGATAATAGTAAGAATATTGAGATTGTGATTGAAAAAGAATAGGAGGACATATGCTACTAATTAACGGAAGTAATAGAGAAAAAAACAACTATAAAATATTAAAAGAATTAAAACAAGAAAATGATACGTTAATATCTTTATCTCATAAAAAAATTAATTATTGTCTAGGCTGCAATAGTTGTAAAAAGAAATTAGAAAATTATTGTATCCAAGAGGATGACATGAAAGATATTTATATGAAACTGAAAGAAAATGATAAAATTATTATTTCTAGTCCCTTATATATGAGTCACATTACAGGACTATTAAAAAATATGATAGATAGATGTTATCCTTTTTATCATCACAACTATTTCCAAGGAAAAACAGTTTATTTAATTCTAACAGGTCAAGGATCTAAAGAAGATAATGAAGAGGAAATAGAAGCCATAAAAAATTATTTCAAAGGTATTAGTGAATGGTTATATTTTGAGTTTAAATTTTTAGATTATTTTTCTACAAGAGAAAAAGATAATATAGAATGTGATAACAGTTATGAAAAAAGAATAAAAAATATAAAAGAGCAAATAGATGAAAGGTAGGAAAAAATATGGAAAAAGTAAAAATATTATGGAGTGGAATTACAGGAAGAACAGGACGTGAAGCAATAGAACTAGCAAAAAATAGTGATACTGTAGAAATATCTGCTGGACTATCAAGAAGTAATGAAAACTATTATAATTATGATGAATTAGATAATATAAAAGAAGACTTTGATGTCATTGTAGATTTTTCTCATAAAGATAGTTTTGATAAAGTCCTAGAATTTGCACTAAAAGTAAAAAAGCCTATCGTAATAGGAACGGCAGGGCTTACCGAGAAACAGATGAAACGTTTTGAAGAAGCATTAAATATCATCCCTGTCTTTAGAGGTGGGAATTTTAGATTTGATGTAAAGAAGTTTATCGATGAAGTAGTAGAATATGCAAAGAAAAGTGAAAAAGAATCCTTTGACTTAATTGAAACTCATTATAAAACGAAAAAAGTTCCAAGTGAAACTGCAAAAGTAGTTGCCAAAAGAGTATTAGATGAAACAGGAAAAAAGGTAAATATCAATTCTTATTTAGAGTATGATGAATTAATTAATGACTGGAAAGTAGATAATTTAGAATGCCGAGTAGTAGGATTTAAAGAACTAGCAGAAAATGTATTAGAAATAGCAAAGATGATGAAAGATAAAACGCCATCAGGAGTATATGACTTAGATAGGTTATTGAAAGAACAAGAATTAATAGATTTATATAACTTCTTAATAGAAGCTAAAAAAGAAACTTACGCAAATGAAACGGCACCAAAAGTAAATCCTACCAGAAGAGGTTCTCGTGACTATGAATACACAAAAGATAATTGGACCTACCATGATACCTATTTTGGTGGAACAGACTTTCAAGGACAAGAAGTGGTATACCGACAAGACGATACTCCTATCTGGGGAATGATTTATTATGGAAAAACCTTAGATGAATCCTTAAGTGAAGAAGCAATGGATAAAGCTTTAAGACCAGCCTTAATGCAAGTAGGACAAGATGATGTTATCCCAGTAAGAGGACCTAAAGAATTTGAAAACCAAGGTTATCAATATACCTTCAAAGTAACTGGTGATTTAACAAGTTTTGAAGGAGAAGAAACAATAGAAAAAGAAGGAAATAAAGTTTATACATTAAAATGTCATGGCGGAATAATAAGAAGATAATTAAAAGAGGTAGAATAATATGGAAGTAACAATAGAAATGGCAGCATCTATCAACGGATTAATCGCAACTGAAGAAGGAAATGAAGATTTCTTATCCGATAGAAATTATCAAATTATGTTGGATTTTTTAAAGGAGTATGATTGCCTAGTCTGGGGAAATAAAACATTTCAAAATGTCATCTCCTGAGGTGAAGACTATATTGATGATTTAAAAAATATCACAGTAATCATCTTTTCAAAGACAAAACAAACTTCAAACTATAAAAATGTAATATATGTATGTAGATTCTATAGAAGAATTTAAAAAAGTATGTAAAGAAAAAAATCTAAATAAAATATTTGTATCTGGAGGAGCCCACACCAATACTTTATTTTTAGAAAATAACCTAGCAAATAGAATTATTATTAATTATAATCCTTATCTTTTAACAAAAGGAATTAATCTATTTGAAGGTAATTATCTAGAAAAAGAATTACAATTAGAAAAAGTAGTAAAAGAAGAAGAGGATATTATGCAAGTTTGGTATAAAGTAAAGTAGAGATAGTATAGAAAAATAAGATATAGAGAAAAAAGTGTTTGAAATAAAATGTCAAAGGAGCAAGTAATATGCAAATAAATTATTCAGATCAACCAGTAATCACAGGAAAAAAATCAATCTTTTTAGCAGGACCAACACCTAGAGGAGAAAATCAGATATCTTGGAGAAAAGAAGCTTGTGAAATTTTAGAAAGACTAAACTTTGATGGTGTAGTCTATGTACCAGAATATTCTACCTGGCATCCAAAGGAAGATTATACTGATCAGGCCATGTGGGAAAGAATGGCACTAACAGAAGCAACGGTAATTATGTTCTGGGTACCAAGAAGCTTACCAGATATGGCTGGCTTTACTACGAATGTAGAATTTGGATATTGGCTATCTACCAAAAAAGTAATTTATGGTAGGCCAGACTATGCTAAAAAAATAAAATATTTAGATTGGCTATATGAACTAGATTATAATAAAAAGCCAATAAACAATTTAGAAGTATTATTGAAAGAGACAATTAAATTTACAGAGGAAAGGATACAAAATGAAGGTAAAAAATAATTATCAAGAATGTCTTACTAACTTTGCATGTTCTATAGAAAAATATTTTGGGTTAACTCCTAAAAATAATACATTACCTTATATCGATCAATTATTAGAAGAAAAGAAACCAGAAAATGTAGTAGTAATATTATTTGATGGACTAGGATCAAGGATATTAGATAGAACATTAAAAGAAGATAGCTTTTTAAGAAAACATAAATATAAAGAGATAACAACTGTCTTTCCAGCAACCACTACCGCTGCAACCACTTCGCTGCTGACAGGATTAAATCCTATAGAACATGGATATTTAGGTTGGAATGTATATATTTCCCCAATAAATAAGATAATTACACTTTATTTAAATACAGAAAAAGGAAAAGACAAAACAGATGAAGACTTTCTAAAAATAAAAAATAAGTATTATACTTTTAAATCAATTCCCGAACAAATCGAAGAAAAGGGTCTAGGAAAAGGGATAGAACTATTCCCATTTCAAAAAAAGATTTATCATGGATTAGATGATATGCTAGAAAAAATAAAAGAAGAAACAAAAAAGCCTGGTAAAAAGTATATTTATGCCTATGATGATGAACCAGATCATACCATGCATGAATATGGTCCAGACAGTAAAGAAGTAAAAGTATTAATTGAAGAAAGAGATAAAAAGGTAGAGAAATTATCAGAAGAATTAGAAAATACAATTCTATTTATAGTAGCCGATCACGGTCATAAAAAAGTAGAACATATATTTTTAAAAGATTATCCAGACTTGTTAGATACTTTAAAAATGACTACTTCATTAGAACAAAGAGCAACCTCTTTCCATATAAGAGAAGACAGAGAAACAGAATTTAAAAAGTTATTTAATGAATACTTCAGCAATGATTTCAACTTATATAGTAAAGAAGAAGTAATAGAAAGTAATCTGTTTGGAGTAGGAGAAGAGCATCCACTATTTAGAGATAATCTAGGAGATTATATCGCAATAGCAGAGGAATCTAATAAGTGTATCATCGCTTCTGGAGATGAAGTTTTAGCATCCCAACATGCAGGATATTCTGAGGATGAAATATATATACCTTTAATTATAATCGAGTGTTAGTATAAAAACGAAGCAATAAAATTAACTTTTAAAGAGTAGAGTGTATCTATTCTTTTTTTATGCTATAATGATAATAGGTGAGTAGGATGGAAATAAAAGAGATAACAGAAACCCAAGTAATGAATGAAATTTATCAATTCTATAACAAGATAACACCAATGATAAAAAATGAATTTCAACTATTAAACAATACAAATCTTTTAGAAATAAATTTTGACAAAGATTTTATTTCTTGCAATGACAAAGATTTTATAACTTACGACAAAAACATCAACAAATTTAAACTATCTTTATCTTCAATCATAAAACAATACCAAAATTTCACAACAAAACAAAAAATAAATGTTAATGCTATCAACAGATACGAAAATGATTTTTATAACCATTTTACCTTAGATGATCAAGCATCTATTATATATTTAAAACAAGTACCAATAGAAGACCTAATCAAAAGTGAGTTTTTATATGCCTACTTGTCAAAGATAATCGATATCGAAGATACAAAAACAATCACTTATCAAGATATTCTGGGATTAAATATTGAAAAAAGAGGAACTTTTTGGAATCCTATTTTAGTAGAGACAGAATCTAGAAGAATTAGTAAAAAATATAGTATTTTTTATTTACCTAAAACCCTAGGATATAAAGAAATATTTATGATTACATTAAGTCAATTAAACAATCTAGAAACTAGAAATTTAATATTGAATAATAAAATGGATTTTATTCTTTCTAATCTTTCTATATTAATATCGAGAAAACTTTTATTATACGAAGAAATTTGTTTTGAAAAGAAATATCATTTAAAAGAAAATACTATAAAAGAAGAATATAAAAAAGCTTTAAAACAAGTTCCGATTATCTATCAAAAAGAAGAACTAGTAGAAGATTTAAAAAGATTAAAAACAATATTACTAAATCAAAAATCTTCATTAGGTTATTCAAATATATTATCCATTTTATTAATTATAACTGTCATTGGAATTTTACTTGGAACATTAATATTTTTTTCCATAGAAATAAGGGGGTAAAAATATGCAAGAAAAAGATGTGGCTAGAATAGTAAAAGAATTAATTACAAATGTAGAAAGCAAAATAGAAGCTATTGAAGAAACAGAAGAATATAAAGCTTTAGATGAAGAAATAGATAAAATTTTGATAAAGAACTCTCGTAGTGAAGAAGAACAAAAAAAGTTGGATGCCTTATTTCAAGAGAAAGAAAAATTGGGAAATAAAATAGTGCAAGATGTAATCTCCCCCTTAGAATTACCAGATATGGAAGAAATAATATCTTTCATAAATTCTAGTTTCCTAGAAGAAAATAAAATAGGATTTAAAGGATGGGATCCTTTCTCAGCCATTGTACAGAACATGATTCAAAAAATAACAGAAATGAATCCAGGCTATGCTGCTCAGTTATTACAAAACACAAGTTTTATGGATACTGTATATAGTAATGGTGCCATACCACTTATAAAAACAATCTTTGGAAACGTGACAGATGAAGATTTGTTAGAACAAGAAGTTCTAAAAGAAATGAAAAATCCTAGAAACAAAATAATCTCTTCAAAGGAAAAGTCTATTATGAATCATAATGTGCTAGAAGACATCATAATAGCAATTACAGAATCCAATAAAATTTCCAAAAAGTTTAAACTTCAGCTATTACAGCAAGAAGATGTTTCTTTGTATTTATCGGGATATACAATAAAAGAAGCAATAAATAGTATAGGAGAATTAGATCAAGTAGAACTTCGAGAATTACTAAATAATCCTACGTTATTAACACAACTACCATCGATGAACTATACTCAGATTATCGCTTCATCTTGTACTACATTAGAAGACTATGAAAAAGCTCTACAAGATGAAAGAGTGGAGATAGCATATCTTTTGCGAGGTAATCATTTATCCAGAGAGGATTTAGAGAAACTGCTGTTTACAAATGATAGATATGAAAAAATGGATTCCTTTACATTATCAAATATTATCATCACATCACATCTTCCATTTGAAGATCGAAAAAAGTTGTTGTTTAATGAAAATATATTTTCTAAGCTAAACGACATAAATATCACTACCATATTTATATCAACAGCATTTACCAAAGAAGAACGAGAAATCTTATTTAAAGACCAAAGAATTGCAACAGCAATTTATAATCCAGCAACTTTTAGTAATAATATAGGCTTAATTACAGATGCAAACGATTATAATAATAGTCTTACACCAGAAGAAAAGCTTGCAATTATAACAGATAAAAGAATAATAGAAGGATTGTCTTCCATCACCTTAGAACAGTTTTTAGCAGACCCTCAAGTATCTACAGATATGGCAACAGAAGTATTATTTGATAAAAACTTATTTTATAGATTAATAAAAGAATACCATCCAGAATACAATCCAACAGGATTAAAAAAAGGTCCTTTCAAATATGATAAATATGAATATATAAAACGCTTATATCAAAAAAATCCTAATATAGCTAAAACTTTGTGTATGGAATTATTAGATGATAAAATACTAGATTTAGGATTTGACTTAATAGAAAAAATAAGTAAATATCATTATCTTGGAACTTCTGTTGCTATCTCTTATAATGGATTTCGAAAATCAGAATCGCTAATATTTGAGAATATATTACAAATGTTAAATGAAACAAAAAATGCTAATGAGATGACGATTGAAGCTTTGATACCTAAAATACTAACAATTGCATCAGATAATTCTTACTACTACGAAGATCCTAAAAAAAGAACAAAACTCTCTACAATCCGTATAGAAGGAAAGTTGGATTTAAGTACACTAACAAAAGAAGATTGGAAAACATTATCTTATATAGGACTTAGAGATCAAAGTAATTACTACAATGAAATAGAAATGACTATGTTCGGGGAAATGAAAGATGAGATAGATATTACCCTAAATATTTTACCTAATGTAGTAACAAATGATGATTTAAAAGACTATGAACAAAGACGACAGGCACTATGTGATGCATATTTTATGCAAGCTCTAGAGGGTAAAGATTTAAAACAAGCTCAAAATGCCTACTTAAATAAATATTATAGTATCAACATAGAAGAAGCAAAAGCGATTGTATCTATGTATAGTGGAAGTATAGAATCCTTATCTAAAATAGAGAAATATAACTTCCAAACTTCTTATATACTAGGAATTATGCAAGCACTAAATACTACTTCACTTCAAAAACTACAAGAAATATATCAAGACAAAAAAGTAATTGATTTTGATGATTATATTTACATGGACCAAGCAATCAGACAAATGTTTAGTGAAGAAATGTCAGAAAGTGTATATAAAATAACGGATAAAATAGTAGATGAACATGGAAATTTAGTAGAAAGTAGACCCAAAATGATGTCTTTCACACTAGAAGAAAATGGTGTTGCTATAACGAAAGAGATACCAGTTTACGAACCGGGATTTGATTTTAAAATGCTAATTCATAGTACTGCAGCATATGGAGAAATGGAACTATTAAATAATAACTATTTTGATTCATGGAATAAAAGCCTAAGGACAGCAAATCATGGAATCTGTTGCTCTCTAATTGCCAATGATAATTTAGGAATGGCTGCAGTAAAAGATGTATTACTTGGCTTCGATAGCTGGGATAAAAAAGCAATTAGTCAGTCTTCGCCATATGACTTACATACTTATAATGATGGATACAACCTTCAAGAAGGGCATACGATGGTATTTCTAACACCACAGGACATCATAGATACCACTAGACATACTCACAATGAACAAACATTAGAAAGAGTAGAGCTAAGACCAGAGAAAAAGACAAGAGAATGTTCTAATATCCAACCAAGTTATGTAATTATCTACAGTGACATGAATGATGAAATAAAATCAAAAGCAATAAAATGCTCTGAAGAGATGAATATTCCAATTGTTTATTTAGATAAAGTAAAAATCATCACTCATGAACAAGAAAAAATAGACAGCAAAATAGCTCTATGGAAAGAAACTTCTAATAGAGAAGAAAAATTAGATTTATTAGAACAAATCTTAATATCCCATGAAAACAATAGATGTGGTCTACGTATGACTAATCCAGACTGGGTAGAAGAATATTTTCCAACAAGAAAGATAGAATCCATTATAGAACAGAGTATATCAGAATTTCAAAATAAATATTTTCTAACAGGTGATATCCAATCTTACTATGAAGATAGTAAACAGCTAATGGATATTTTAGATAGAGAGCAAAGAAAATTTAATCTTGCTTATGAAGCAACCTCTAGAAGCAATGAAATTGACTTACCAATAGAAGAGTATGAAAATAGATTAATGCAAGTAGTGGATAATAACTTAGGTCATTATAATAGACCAAAGTTAGAAAGTATTATTCAGTCTATAGAAGAAAATAAAACAGATGAAAATGAACATAAGATAATATTAAATGCAATATCAAGTGACTTATTAGAAGCAACACATGATTTACAAGAATTATATCCAGGGGATGCAAAAAATCATAATATAGGACACATTGAAAGAGTTATGCTATTATCACAAGCAATAGGACCAAGTGTCTTAAAGAAAGAAAATGATGCCATAGATTATGAAGCGATGAACATGCTTATGCAATGTGCAAAATATCATGATTGTGGAAGGGAAAATGATACATTAGATAGCAGTCATGGAAAAAGAAGTGCTGAAAAAATGGTTCCATATCTAGAAAAGCAAGGATATTCGAAAAATCAAGTTCATATGATGCAAGTAGCAGTAGAATATCACGAACATGAAGATGATGAGCAAACATTTGACAAACTTTGCCAGTCTTACCATATACCAGAAGAAGCAAAAGAAAGAACCAAGTTAATAGCAAACTGCCTAAAAGATGCTGATGCCTTAGATAGAGTAAGATTTCATAAAGAATCTGCAAAACTAGATAAAACTAGATTAAGAACAGAACAAGCAAAAGAGTTAATTTCAACTGCTACACAATTAGTAAATTACTATACAAATTATGATAAAATGGAATTCAAAAAGAAATGTCAAGAAATACAGCATCAAAAATCAATTGCAAACCAATCCCAAGAAACATTAACAACACTAAAGAAATAAAAGGTTTTATTTAGAATTTCAATTGACAATAAAAAAAAAGAATGTTATTATGAAGCCAGTCAAACAAAGAAAGGAGTGGAAAAACATGAGATATTTATTTACATATTACAACACACAAGAAAAAGAAAAATATTCTGCAGTAGCAGTGGAAAGAAACATGATTTTCCACGACTTTAATATTAGATAATTAGTTGGTATTAAAGAAAAACTACTGCAAAGTAGTTTTTTTGTGTGCAAAAGAAAGGAGTAAGTTATGCAAAAATTAAAACATTTTAAAATATTCTGGAACTATATTAAAGATGATAAGTTTAAATTATTTCTATATGTATTATTAGTAGCTCTATCTTATCTACCAGCACTAGTTGCCGTATATTTCTGGGGAGTAGCAGTAGAGGCATTAACAGCAAAAGACTTCAATTTATTTGCTCTTTATCTAACAATCTATGAAGGTATTTATATCTTACTATATACTTTCTTACAGATACCAAGAGATTATCTATATACATACTTTGAAATAAAATTCACAAAAAGTGTAAGCAAAGACTTATATAGAAAAATGGATAAATTACCAGCCATAGCATTTGAAGATATCGGAGTTGGAGAGTTTATTAATAGATTATACACAGATCCAGATAGAGTAATGGAATTACTTTCTAAAATGGTAAGATTAATTTGTAAAGCCATCGTAGTAATCGTAGTAATTGTAATTGCCATTCAAATATCATGGATTCTATTTGCAGAAATTATGTTACTAGCTTTTATCATGGGATTTATCTCTACCAAATTTTTCCCAAGAATTAAAAAGAGCCAGGAGAAAATCAAAAAAGAAAGTGATGCCTATGTAAAAGTCGCAACAGAAAATATGACTGGAATTAGAGAAATCAAATCTTTAGGTATTTCTAAAATCATAGAAAAAAACATTTCCAAAGTAATTGACAAATTGTTTGGTCATACCGCACAGGTTAGAAAATATGAAAGATGGTATTATGCTTTTAATAACTTAGCTTATTTTATCATCCAATTCTTAATCCTTTTCACAACAGGAAAATTCTATCTAGACGGAGTAATTAGTTTAAGTATATTTTTAATGATAGAGTCATATATTTGGAGAATAGATGAAGTAGTAGAAAGTATTAGTGATTTTGGAGTAAGTTTTAATAAAGTAACGGTTTCTTTAAAGAGAATAGGTGAAATTTTAAATAATGAGCTATATCAAGATGAAAAATATGGAGAGAAAGAATTAGAAAATACAAAAGGAATAATTAAGTTTGAAAATGTAAAATTTAGATACACAGAAAAAGAACAATATACACTAAAAGGGTTAGATTTAACAATTGAACCAAATAAAAAAATCGCAATTGTTGGACGTAGTGGAAATGGAAAAAGTACAATATTCAATTTATTATTAAGATATTTTGATGCTACTAAAGGAAAGATAATGATTGATGACGTTGATATCAAAGACTTAAGTGAAGAGTCTTTAAGAGGTAATTTATCAATCATTAGACAAAGCCCATTCTTATTTAACTTAACAATATTAGAAAACTTTAAGCTAGTAAAAGAAGACGTAACATTAGAAGAGGTAAGAGAATGCTGCAAAAGAGCATATATTGATGACTACATCATGAGTCTTCCAGATAAGTATGAAACTGTAATAGGAGAAGGTGGAATTAACTTGTCAGGAGGTCAAAAACAACGTATTGCGATTGCTAGAACACTTCTTTTAAATACAAAAATAATTTTGTTTGACGAAGCAACCTCTGCACTTGATAATGAATCACAAGAATATATCAAGAAAACAATCGATGACTTAGTAAAAGATCACACAGTAATTATTGTTGCCCATAGACTATCAACGATTGTTGATGCAGACACAATTCATGTAATTGAAAAAGGAAAATTAGTAGGTAGTGGAAAACATAAAGAACTATTAGAAAACTGTATACCATATCAAAATTTATATACAGCAGAGTCAGATATTTAAAAATAAAATAAGTTATGATATAATAACCACTCAAAGAGGCGATATTATGTCACAAGAAGCATTAGAAATGTTCTCATTAAGGGAACTAAAAGAAATTCAAAGAGCGGTGACAACTACCAAAACAAAGCATCAGTTCTTACAACTCTTAAATCAAAGAATTGCAGAAATAGAACAAAAAACACTAAATGGTAGATTTTTACTATCTACTATCACAACATTTGATAATGAAGAAAGAGAAATACTAAAAAGAAATAATCTTTCTACCATGGCTGATTTAGTAAATCACAAAGTAAATGAACTAGAAGGAATCACCGAAAGGATAAAAGAATCTTTGTCCTGGGCACAAGATTTTTACAATCTAGATTATATTGAACAAAGACAAAAACCATCAATACAAAAAAGAAAAGCAGGAAGAACAAAATAGTTCTTCTTGCTTTATTTGACATAAAAAAAACAAGATGCTAAACTGAAAATAAGAAAGAGTAGTTGAGGTGAGATAATGTTTTGTCCTAAATGTGGAACTAAAATAGAAGAAGGTAAAAGATATTGTTCAAATTGCGGTTATGATACCAATACAGGAAATAAAGCGGTATTAGAAACCGAAAATATAGATAATGAAGTGTTAGAAACTGAGAAAACAAATAATACTAAAATAAGTAACAACCAGTCAAACGTTGTAAATACATTAAATACTAATGAAAATCAAAATAACGTTGAAATCAAACAATCAATCGATAACAGCACAATAAATAGAAATAATAATCCCAAGAATAATAACAAAACAGCAATTATATTTATGTTATCAATCATTGTATTTATTATTCTTTTTTTAGTAGCAGTCTATCTTGTATTTTTTGCTGAAGATAATAAAGTAGAAAACTCTACAAATAAAGAAACAGAAGCGAAAGAAGAAAAAGTAAACAAGGATGCTATAGAAGCAAAAATAGAAACAGATAATGGAACGGTAACTTTTTTAGTACCAAAAATATGTGCCAATAGTTATACTGACGATACAAACAGTAATTATAAATATTATTCGAGTACTAATCTAGAGTGTTCATCTATTGATTTTATGTATGTTAACTATAGTAGTGCTGAAGAGGGACAAGAGATGTATTATACAAATCCATATATGACAGAATATAAGATGGAGAAAATGATTATAGAATTAAACAACGGATTAAAGGTCCCAGCTATAAAGACTACAGAAAACTTAGGAAGTGTATTTTATCCTGTGAGTGATAACTCTCACATTGAAATTAGTATTTCTTTAAATGAATTTACAGAACAGGAAATAAAGAAATACGTAATTGTAAAAGAGTAGAAAAGAGGTCATAGAATGACGATAGAAGAAAAACTAAATAACTTAAACATAGACTATCAAAAAGTAGAGCATCCAGCTGTATACACAGTAGAAGAAGCCAAAGAAAAAGTGCCATATATTGATGGAATTGGTTGCAAAAATTTGTTCTTAAAAACCCAAAAGAAAGAACATTTCTTATATACACTACCAGAAGACAAACAAATTAATTTAAAGAATCTATCAGAAATCCTAGAAGTAACCAGATTTCATTTTGCATCTCCCAAAACTCTAGAAGAAGTATTAGGAGTAATACTAGGCTCTGTAACTCCGCTAGCTATTATTAATGATACAGAAAACAAAGTAACAGTAGTATTAGACAAAGAATTAAAAGGAAAGAGAGTTTTAGTACATCCTAATAGAAATACTGCAACAATTTCTATAAAATATGAAGATTTAATAAAATTCATTAAAAGTGAGAATCATAAAATAATAGAAATATAAAAGGTGATAATATGCATTTAGAAAGAAAAACAATAGAAAAAGACGAAGATTATCTTAGACAAATATCAAAACCTGTAAATTTTGAATCTCACGACTGGAAAAAAGCAATAGAAAAGTTAGATTATTTTTGTAAACATGATGACTTAAATATGATGGCAATGGCTTCAGTTCAAGTAGGAATACCATTAAGATTAATTTATTTAAAGAAAACAGACTTAAATAGATTAGAAGATGATTATAATGAAGAGAAAATATTAATTAATCCAAGAATTATAAAGAGAGAAGGATTAACTAAGTACTGGGAAGCTTGTGCAAGCTGCGGTAATTATACCGGACTAGTAGAAAGACCCTATAAAATACAAGTAGAATATTTTGATATGACCGAAGAAAAACATATAGAAGAATTCATTGGTTTTTCAGCAACAGTAATTTCTCATGAAATTGATCATCTAGATGGAATTCTTCATTTAGATATTGCCTTAGATATAAAAGAATTAACAGAAGAAGAAAGAAAAAAATTAAGAAAAAAAGAACCTTACCAAATCATACAAAAGGATGGAGAATATAATCCTACAAAACAAAGAATAAGTCCTAAAACACTAAAAGAATTTGTAAAAGAATTTCCAATTTTTAAAGGACAAAAAGAAAAACCATATATCATCTTATTAGATGGTTATACAGGTATGGGAAAAACTACAGTGTCGAAAGAACTAGCAAGACAAGATGGTTCCATGATATTAAATAATGATGAAGTAAGAGCATTTTTAAATGATTATAAAGATACAACAAATTTAAAAGATGAATTACAAAAATATCGTCTAAAACGATTATTATTAAATAAAAATAGTTGTATTTGTGATAGTTGTTTATGTCATAACTATGAAGAAAAATTAGAATACTATAAAAAGTTAGGATACCCATATTACATTATTAGATTAGACTGTAGTGAAGAAGTAGTAAAAGAAAGATTAGAAAAAAGAGTAGTAAATAAAGACAACGCAAGTATAGCAACGTTTAATAATTATTTATGGATGAAAGAAAATGTTGAAAGAGTACCACTAGAACTAATTGATTTTACTATTAATACAGAAGAAGATATAAAATTACAAGTAAAAGAATTTATAAGCAAATATCGCTTATAAATTTTTATTGTGGAATTTTTGAGCCTATGCTATAATATGCTTCAACTGAAGAACTTATAAAAAAGGGGATTATATGGAAACTGAAGATTATTTAAAAAAACAATTATTAGAAATAAAAGATTTAAAAACTAGAATTAAAGAAAATAGAGAAAGATTACAAGTAAGTGATGAAGAGATTACTTTTCTAGCGGCGGATGATGAAAGAAGTCATCATGAGCGGTGTGAAGAATATAGAAATTGGATAAATGAGTTAACGGAATCAATGATTAAAAATCTAGAAGGAAAAATAGATAAGTTAAGAACTATGTGTTCATTTGATACAGAACCATTAGTAGAATTTATAAAAGATATTCTAACAATGATAGAAAAAGAAGAATACCAAATAAAAAAACAAGAGGGTAATTATTACATTGTATCATCTTCAAACAAAAAACCAATAATTTTAAAAGAGCAAGAAACAACTGATATATTAAAAGATGAATTACTAAGCAAGAATGATGAATATCCATATCTTTCTCAAATATTAAGAGATGCTATCAATCATAAATGGGAAAATAGCTATAGAAACTCAGAACAAATATTAAATTATATTAGAGAAACACTTCCAATTGATTATTCAGAATTAGTAACAGGAAAAAGTCTAGCTATATCTTCAGAAGAGATTGCTTTGTTAAAGACTTTAGCAAAAGACATGAATGGTGATGATGATAGTTTTATTTGGCAAGCATACAAAATATCAAGAGAAGAGGGACAACGCCTATTCAGAGATCTATATCAAGGAAAATACCATTCTTTATTTGAACAAAGTTATTGGTTTGGTCCGAATATTTCTACAGAGACACTTGCACATTGGATGACAAAAAGAAAAACACAAAAATCGTTAGGGCTTCCTACACAAGAAATAACACTAGAAAATTATATCGTCTATGCAAAACTAGACGAAATTTTAAAACATACAGAGTATATTAAGGAAAATGGTCAGTATTATATTTCTTTAAATGGACATACACAGACCCCTCCAACATCAGAAGAAGAGGAAGAAATAAAAAAAATAACACAAGAGGTTCTATCCAGAAACTTTACATGGAGAGAAGCTAGAGAAGTGAATAAGGCAGTAAATGTAAAAGTAAGACCATTTCATAATTATAAATTTCCACATGATATAGAAGAAATAAGAAAAGCATTGAATCCAGAAGTAATCACCTATTTTGACAAAATAAGAGAAGATAAAACATTACAACTGAATCCAACTCCTCTTAATATAAGAGCAAAAGAAATAAATGAGAAACTAACAGTAAGAAATATTCATCAATTATTTATGATGCCAGCAACAACACCGTTAGAACAATACCTTAGACAAATGATATTTAGTCAATTAGATTTTGTAAGAATAGAAAAAAAGACAGGTATAACAAGAAAAGAAGTAGAAAAATCTTTAACTGAAGAATTAACTCTCCCAAGAGAAGTAATAAGAAAACTATTTTCTAATCCTGAAGAAACAAGTACAATTACAGGATTAACGCAAGGAATTTTACATTCTCTTACTGATAATAAAAAAATAGATAATATTTTAGAAGAAGCAAAAGAGATACAAAGAGAATATAATTGTTGGAATGGAACAGTAGGGTATACAGAAATAAATTCTATAAGATTAAAAGATGGAGATATGATATATTCTACATATTGTGAAAATATCAAAGACCAATATACAGGGTTTAAGATACAGTATGACTATTTCTATAACAATGCCAATGATTTAGAATTTGTAGAAGGATGTGTAGAATTGCTAGGCAGTATTATGATGTCACAAATCTTTAGAAAAGGAAATAAACGAACAGCAAAAGCATTGTTCAATAAAATGTTATTATCAAGAAATATCATACCACCAGTATTAGATTTTAATGAAAATGACAGTGCCTTATGGGATACTTTTACAGACGGCAGAAAAGAGCGTTTTGAAGAAGCAAAACTACTAATACTAGAAAAGACAATAAATACAAATCAACAATTACGAAGCGGTGAGTATAATCCTAATCTTTCTATTACTACTCCAGCTGAAAAAATAAAGATTTAGAAAAAGCAACCATTTGTTATGGCTGCTTTTTTGTCATAATTTCAATTAATTTTAATGCACTATAATTAGGTATATTATTATCTAACACTACAATTCCAACCTCTCTAGACGGAATAGTAGGTGTAGCTTTAATCTCATAAAGTCTTTTTTCATTTAAATCATCTAAGATAAACTCTTTCGTTGCATATCCAATTCCGAACCCAGCTTTGACAAAATCCATCACTAAACTATGACTGACAATCTCATTAGAAATTTTAGTAGATAGATGATTTTCTTCTAAATAATGATTTAAAAACTTACGAGTATTACTAGGCTCTTTTTGAGTAACTAAAGGAAATTTTTCAAGATCAGAAACAGAAATTTTTCCTTTCGTTTTTCTATAATAGTCTAAATTACCAACAAATATATCTTGTACTTTACAAATAGGAGTAATTTTTAAATCTTTTTGTTTTTGCATAGGAAGATTAACAACTAATAAATCTAAATCACCTTTACGTAGCATAGAAACTAATTCACTAGTTAAATGATTTGTAATTTTAATATCAACTTTTGGATATAATTTATGAAATTTTTCAATATAAGGCATAACAATGTGTCTAGTAATTGTAGTACTCGCACCAATGCGGATAGAACCACTATCCAAATTCATATAGTTTAAAAAGGCGTTTTCTCCATTTTGAAAAGCTTCAATGCCAGTTTTTATATATTGAAATAATAGATTTCCTTCTTCTGTTAATAATATCCCATGCTTGGTTCGGATAAATAGCTTTCCACCTAATTTATCTTCTAAATTTTTAATAGCTTGTGATACCGCCGGTTGGGAAATGTACATAGCATCGGCAGCCTTAGATATACTTCCACAAATCGCAACATGATAAAATATTTTATATAGTTCATAATTAATGTCCATATATAATTACTCCTTATATTTAATATAAATAATATATATTATACTTATAACATAATTGATAATATAATGCAATTAAGGAGGGATGGAGATGATAAAAAAAACATTTGAAGATCCTAATACACTAGTATGTTTTACTTGCTCACCAGGTGCATTTATAGGAATAAATGTTGTAAGAAAAAAGAAGGAGGGTATTATGAATAAAAAGAATATTATTATAACTGCAGGACCAACGAATGAAAGAATTGATTCAGTAATGAAAATAACTAATATGTCAACAGGAAAGCTAGGAACAACCGTAGCCGAAGAACTGTTACAGGAAGAAGATTTAGGAAAACTATTTTATTTATCCCCAAAGTTAGCATATAAGCCAAAAACAAAAAGTGAAAAATTAGAACTGATATCGATAGAGTCAACAATAGATTTATTAAAAGCGATAAAAAAGATTATTTCTGAAAATAAAATATTTGGAGTAATCCATTCATCAGCCGTAGGAGATTATTATGGAGAATATACCATTACTGGTGATCAACTAGCAACTTCAATTGCACACAAATTATCTTATCAACAATTATCAGAAGAAGAGATAAAGGCTATAGTTTTATCTATGATTGAACATCCAGAAATAAAAACAGACAATGCTCATAAAATTTCATCTTATGAAAAGAACTTAATGGTAAAACTAGGATTAACACCAAAGGTAATAGGGCATATAAAGGAATTAGACCCTAATATAATATTAATAGGGTTTAAACTATTAGACGGAGTAAACCAAGAAGAGCTATTGCAAGTAGCTAGTAACTTGCGAGATAAAAATGATGCAGATTATATTGTTGCAAATAACTTAGCAGAAATTCATAATGGAATGCATAAAGCAACAATTCTAGATCAAAATGGTATTTATGATCAGTGCGAAACCAAACAAGAAATTGCTAAAAGTTTAAGAAAAATATTATTTCCCCAAAAATAAAATAAAGCAGATTTGCTTTATTTTATTTTATCAAGAACAAATTCAACCAATGCTTTTGCCGAATAATTTTTAATATTTTCTTCTTGGTTTTTGGTAATTGCATCTTGTAATGTTTTACTACTTAATAATTTTTTCGCCTGTTCTACGAGCTCGGTTACATTTGTGGCTTTTAGACACATTTGATTATTAAGGAAAAATTTCATATTATAATCTTCTACTCCAGGAATTGGCATCATAAGAATTAATGGTCTTCTAAGCTCTGCTACTTCTGTAGTAGTAACACCACCAGGTTTAGAAATTACAATTGTACTAGCTTTCATATATTCACCCATATTATGAATAAAACCTTTAACAATTAACAAATCATTATCTATTTCTGAAAGTTCCTTAAACATTTTATGATTGTTTCCACAAACAACAACAATATAAGTATTAGGAATTTCATCTAACATTTGTTTAACTACCTTTTTCAAATTACCAAAACCCATACTACCAGAGGTGAGTAAAATCATATCTTTATCTCTTGGAATATCAGTAGATATTTCTTGCTCCAAGAATCTAGAAGAAATAGATATACCAAAAGGAAGAATAATATTTCTATCAAATCCATTATCAATAAATTGTTGAGTTAATAGCGGACTAGGAATAACAAAGTAATCCGGATTTGTTTCAGACCAAAAAGGAATACATTCATAATCAGTTGCTACATTGATAAAATGAATAGGGTGTTCTTTTTTTACTGCTGTAAGCCCTAAACAAGGAAATAGGTGAGTACCAATGGCTAAATCATATTGATTCTCTTTTAAGAAACGATATAATTTATCTTTAACCAATTTATTAAGTCCATAAACGGGACTAGGCATTTTAGTTTTACTATACAACTCACCCAGTTTATAAACACTACCAAAAACTTTACCATTTCCCTTGGTAGAATCCAAATAAATCTTTTCAGCAATATCAGAAGCCTTTTTTCCAACCAAATCAAAATAATCAACAACATCACAAACTATGTTATATTTTTCAAATTCTTCTTTAATATAATTAGCGCAAGCATTATGCCCACCACCAGTTTTACAACTAAACACCACTATTTTCACTATTTATCACCCCAACTATTATTATACATATTCTTTAAATATTTTTGATTAAATGTTTTATCTAAAAATCTTTCATACCCATTTTGTGGAGGAATCCCACGTTCACATTCTCTAGCTCTCAAAACAGCGCTAAAAGTAAATAAAATATCAAATGCTAAAAAGATAAGGAGACCAACCATTATTTTCTTTCCAAATGAAAAATCTATTTTTTCAATAAGCTTCATTAAGTAAGGATAAATTAATTTAATCCAAAAAATAGCTAAAATTCCCCAAAAAATAGAATAGGTCAAACAAACTCTTCCATTAATATTTAAAAATTTAGAAGAATAATCCCAAGCGGTAAATCCTAGAACCAATTCCATTCCCCAACTCATAATATATTCTAAAACTGTTCCGCCTAAAAAACCGATACTAAAAATTTTAAAATAATTGTCATCTTTATATTTAGCAAGTAAAATGGAAAGGAGACAAGCTCCAAATCCATAAGCAACATTAAAAGGCCCAAGTACCAGAGCAGAATGGTTAATCAATGCACCATACCTTACAAAAGTAAAAATACCCTCGATAATCCAACCAGCAACACACCCAACAATAAAAATCCAAAATAAATAATAAAACTTTTTTACATACTCTTCTCTCATACACATCACCAGACAGTATATCATATTTTAAAGCAAAAAGAAAGTTCCCACCAAAATCAGAAAATAATTGGCAAAATAAACATTAGCAGCTATAATATAAGAAATTAGGAAATGAGGGAGAAAATGACAAAATATGAATTATTAATATTTGATTTAGATGATACACTAATTAATAATGAAGAAAATGTGCGCTATGCATTTAAAAAGATGACAGAATTATTAGGTTATCCATATAGCGATGAACTTTTTAATCGCTGGCAAGCATTTGATAAACAATTCTGGTTAGACTTTTATAATAATAAACTTGAAGTACCATATAAAAAAGATGACGAAAGATTTGTCCCATTTGTCCAAAGCCTTCGTTACAAACAGTTTTTTGCTCCCGATTTATCAATGGAAAAATCATTAGAAATTAACCCTAAATTTATTGATTGGCTAAAAGAAACGGTAGTACCAGAGGAAGGATGTTTTGAAACACTAGAATGTTTACATCATAAAGGATACCGTTTAGTTGTCGCCACCAATGGAGCAAATCAAGCTATAGAATCAAAATTAAGAAAAATTAATTGTATACAGTTTATTGATGAAACTTTTTCTGCTGATATGACTAAGGAATGTGTAACCAAACCTAATCCTGTATATTTTGAAGAATTATTAGATTACTTAGACTATCATGATAAAGATAAAATACTATTAATCGGTGATTCGCTACATTCAGAAGTACAGGGAGGAATAAATGCTGAAATCGATACCTGCTGGTATAATAGAGAACAAAATATTGCACCAGAAGACTGTACTCCAACGATGGAAATTCATAAATTAAAAGAGTTAACAAAAAGACTATAAGGAGTAACTATGAAGGTAATTAGTTTAACAGAACCATTCGCAACTCTAATCAAAGAAAAGAAAAAGAGAATAGAAACTAGAAGCTGGAAAACCTCATATAGAGGAGAATTATACATTCATGCCAGTAGTACAAGAGTTCCAAAGGAATGGAAAGAAAATAAAGAATTGATGAATCTTGTCCAAGAAGAATTAACTTTCGGAAAAATTATTTGTAAATGCAATCTGGTAGATTGTATTGAAATGACAGAAGAGTGGATTGATAAGATAAAAAAAAAGCAGCCAGAAGAATATGCATGTGGTATCTATGAAAAAGGACGTTATGCTTGGGTATTAGAAAAGATAGAACCACTAGAGGAACCTATAACCGTAAAGGGTCATTTAGGAATATGGAATTATGAAGAAAAATTTTAAAAAATCTAAATTCTATGATAGAATAAAATCTTGGAAGGCGTGATAATATGAGAAACAACATAGTAGAGTTTAGAGAAGATCCAATGATTAAAATTGATGAATTGAATCAATTAGAAGATAAAATTTTATATTTAAATGAAATAGGAATGGATGAAGTAAAAAGTTATTCTACAATAATTTTAAATTCCTATGTACCAGAGGAATTCAGCAAACAATTTTTAGGTGAAAATGCAGAAAATACATTTTTCCTAAAAGCATCAGCAGGTATAGATGAAGAGGGAAGAGAATTCCCTGAGACATACTTTGCAATAAAAAATACCAAAGATGAAGACTTCCCATATAAAATATTAGGTTTATATTCCTTTGGAAGTTGCTATGTATCTCCACAAGAGGGAGAAGAAATTTATTTAAAAATGGTAAAAGGAAAAATGATGATAAGAGGAGAACGTACAGGCAAGTAATCACTTGCTTTTTGTGTAGGGGGATTTTATGAATAGGATAATAGAAAAGTTTTTAAATGAAAAGGGATATAAAGAAAGGGAAGATATTCTAGGGATAATTTTATATGGCAGTTCCACATATCATACAGCAACAAACTTTTCAGATATGGATTTGCTAATAATTACAGAAAACGATAAAAATTATAAAGGATTAACATATATAGAAGATAAAAAGATAGAATATTTTGAAAGAAATATATATGATATTTTACAAAAGGTAGAAACACTAGATAAAAGTTTAGATCGTTCTCTAATCTCTATTTTTACAAATGGAGAAATTCTTTTCAGTAAATATAATACCGTAGAAAACATAACAGAAGATATACGGTGTCATAACAAGAAAGGAACAAAGAAAAAAAGAACTACACATTCTACAAAGTTTACAGAGTTTTATAACTTATTACAAAAAACATCTAAAGATTCCCCCTTATTTAACTATTTTTATTACAATTTATTAGAAGAAATTAGAAAAGAATATCATAGAGAAAATGGTTATTCTAAATTACCTACTACAAAAATTTTAGAATTATATTCAAATGAAGAATACGCTACAAAGTATTACTGTGTAACCCTACCTCCTCGAGAATTTAGAGACATGTATTTGGCGCTATTAACGGAAGGATATGAAGAGGAAAAATTTAAGTGTTTATTAATGAGTCTTTCTCCAAAAGAAAATCAAGAACCAACTCCGTATCAGAAAAGCAGGACGGAAATCAAATATCAAAGTACAGTTGTAAATACTTCACTAGACAAATATGTGGCCCATAAGCAAGAAGGACAAAAAGATAGTACCAGTATTTATTATTTGACACTAGAAAAGATAAGATGTCTTTACTGCGATATTCAAGGATTAAATAGTTATGATATAATAAATAATGAATATGAAGAAGAATTTCAAACCAGATTCTTGCAATGTTTAATAGCACCAAAAGAAGAAAATATCATAGGATTATTTCAATATGTAACAGGACCATTAAACATGAATTATAGAGAATATAAAGTATACGAACGAACTAATTAATAGAAAGGAATGAGAAGTATGTTAACAGTAAACTGTCAAAGTAGTATAAAAATAACAGGAGAAAAAATAATCTATTTTGATCCACTAAAAGTAGAAGAAAGTCATGATGCTGATTTAATATTGATTACCCATAGTCACTGGGATCATTTTTCAAAAGAAGATATTCTAAAAATAAAAAAAGAATCAACAAAAATTATTGGTCCAAAAGATAGTAAGGAGGAAATATTAACGTTAGGATTTTCAGAAGATAATATCTATATAGTAGAGCCAAAAGAAGAATTGTCATTATATGGTGTCATCATAAAAACGGTACCAGCTTATAACAAAACCAAAACCTTTCATCCAAAAGAAAATAAATGGTTAGGATATGTAGTAAAAATAGAAGATACAATATATTATGTAATGGGAGATACAGATGCTCTAGAAGAAAATAAAAACATAACTTGTGATGTGCTATGCATTCCTATTGGAGGAACATATACAATGAATGCAACAGAAGCAGCAGAATTTACGAATATATTAAACCCTAAAAAAGTAATACCAATTCATTATGGACTAGTCGTAGGTACAGAGTATGATTTAGATACATTTAAACAATTATTAAATAAAAAGATAGAAATAGAAGAGAAAATAATTATGTAGAGGAGCGCCTCTTTTTCTAATTCTTGAAAAAAATAGAAAATTATGTTAAAATGATAACCAATTAAAACGGAGGAATTGTATGATAGATTTAGAGAAAAATAAAAAAACCATCATAGAATTGATAATATTTACAGTTGTTATCATTTTTGCCTTTGTAAATATTGAGGCATTATGGAGTTTTATAACCTATATAATTAAAATATTTATGCCATTCATTATAGGAGTAATGATAGCTTTTGTCCTAAATGTTTTATTAAATGTGGTAGAAAATAAACTGTTTAAAAAATTAAATGAAAAAAACGGTAAAGTATGGAAAAAGATAAAAAGGCCTACTTCTTTAATTACAACATTTATTATCATCATAGCATTAATAGCTTTTATATTAGGTCTTTTAATACCACAACTTAAAAACACAGCAACAATATTTACAGAAAATTTTGATTCTTATAAAAAAGAAAGTATCAAAATATTAGATAAGATTGGAATTGATGACAAAGACATCAAAGTATTAAATAAGAATATAGAAAAAATAAAAGGAGAAGTAACAAGTTACGTAGGAGATAACAAACAAGAAATAGTACAAACTACATTTGGTGTAGCTAGCAGTGTAGTAGGGACAATAACTTCTCTTGTATTAGGAATTGTTTTTGCTATTTATATTTTACTGAAAAAAGAAGATTTGGCTAGACAAAGCAGAAAAGTTTTGAAAGCTTATTTGCCTGAAAAGAAAGAAAAAAGAATTAGAGAAATTGCTAATCTTTCGAATAAAACATTTGGTAATTTCATTAGTGGACAATGCTTAGAAGCACTAATTATTGGAGTTCTTTGCTTTATCGGAATGTTTATTTTACAAATACCATATGCTTCAACGATATCTGTATTGGTAGGATTTACAGCATTAATACCAGTATTTGGAGCTTTTATAGGTACAGTGATTGGAGCTTTCTTAATTCTAATGGTAGATCCAACAAAAGCAATTATCTTTATTATCTTTATCTTGATATTACAACAATTAGAAGGTAACTTAATTTATCCAAAGGTAGTAGGAAAATCGGTAGGGCTTCCAGGTATCTGGGTAATGGTAGCCGTAACAGTAGGAGCAAGTATTGCAGGAGTATTAGGTATGTTACTAAGTGTTCCTATCTGTTCCGTTCTATATAGTATATTAAAAACGGATGTAAATAATAGAATTGATCAGAAAAATAAACAACCGCTTACTATAAAACACAAAGCAAAAAAGAGAAGTGAAACAGTATAACTTCTCTTTTTTAGTTAAGGGAATGTTTTTTTATTAAATAATCTAAAAGTGCTTGGCACCCCAATTCTACTTCCTTATAAGTGTTAGTAAAATTACCAGTATACCAAGGATCAGCAATATCTTTTTTTAAAGTTGTAAAATCAAGTAATCGATGAATTTTTAAATCTTTATCATGTATAAATAAATTTCTCATTAATCGACTGTTTAAAGAATCGACACTAATAAAATAATCAAAATCATCATAGTTTTCTTTCTTTAATTGTATTGCATAACGGGGAGTATAAGGAATATGATGATTTTCTAATTCTTGAATAGTGCCCGAATGAATAGGGTTGCCTATTTCTTCATTGCTAGTGCCACGAGAAAAAATGGATATTTGATCTCCCAAATTAGCTTTTTCTACCATATTTTTAAACACAAATTCTGCCATAGGACTACGACAAATATTTCCTAGACATACAAAACATACTTTAATCATTATCTATCATCCCTTAAAAAAAGGATAACATAAATTTATAAAACAAGAAAGAGTAGTTATGCTATAATAAATATAATGAGGTGCTACATGACAGAAGAAATTAAAAAATATTTAAAATTTGCAAAAGACATAAGTAAAAAAGCTGGAAAGATAATGCTAAAAAATTTTAACAAAGAAAATGATTATAGTTATAAAGAAGATAAGACAATAGTTACAAGTATTGATAAAAAGATAAATAGATTAGTAATTACAAGAGTAAAACAGAAATTTCCTACTCATGCTATAGATGGAGAAGAAGAAAAGTTTGGAAAAAGTACTTATACCTGGGTTGTAGATCCAATCGATGGTACAGCAATGTATCAAAGAAAAATACCTGTATCAGTTTTTTCTATAGCATTAGTAAAAGATGGTAAACCTATTATTGGTGTTGTGTATGACCCCTTTACTAAAAATTTATATAGTGCAGCAGTAAATAATGGTGCTTATCAAAATGATAAAAGAATCTTTGTAAATAATTATACCTTGGAAAATAAAGAATCTTTAGTGAATATAGATATGTGGCCAGCTGCAAAATATAATTTATATCCTATAGAAGAAGAAATAGGAAAAAAGTCTTATACTGTAACTATTGGTAGTATAATCCGTGCAGGAATTGGAGTGGCAAAAGGAGATTTTACCTTAGCTTTATTTCCTGGGACAAAAGATAAAAACTGTGATATAGCGGCTATAAAAATAATAGTAGAAGAAGCAGGTGGAATAGTAACAGATTTATATGGTAACGAACAACGATATGACCAGCCAATCAAAGGAGCAATTATCTGCAATAAAAATGTATATAATAAAACCTTAACTATTGTAAAAGAAAGGATAAATGAAAATGACTGATATAGAATTTGTAAAAGGAATATTAATTACACCAGATGGGGAAGAGCATCCATTTGGCATTCATAGCTATGCTGATGAAGATAAGGATAAAGATGAAAATTACCATGATTCTGCTTTTAAAAATGATATTCTATCTAAAAGCTGGTTTCAACAATTAGAGCAAGAGTTAGGATTCCAATATACAGATGACACCATTCATAGACAAGCAATGTTATTGGCCTCAAAAGGTATTATTACATTGATTAACGCTAGTGATACAAACTCATCTGGAGAGGAATACAATGTATATTGTATTCATACACCACAACAATTAACACAAAATCAAAGAAAGAAACTAGAAGATAATTACGAAGGAATGAAAGAATTGCTAGAAAGAAAGCATGCATATTTTGAAGCAAATGCTTATAAAGAAGACGAAAGCTATTTATGGCAAGATTTTGTCTATGATTTAGATGAGTTTTATGATAGAATGAATTTAAATAGAGTAGAGTTAAAAGAAAAGGCAGGAAAAGGGGCAAAAATATGAAAGAAAACTATCAGAAGGATATTAAAAGTGTCACGGAAGAGTTAAATACCAATGAAAAAACAGGACTAACAACAGAAGAAGTAAAAAGAAGACAAGAAGAATATGGAACAAATGAGCTAAAACAAAAGCCTAAAAAAACAATTTTTAAAATGATTTTAGAACAATTAACAGATAAAATGATTATTATTCTATTAATTGCATCAATTTTATCATTTGTTCTTGGAGAAACATTAGAAGGAGCAGTAATTCTATTTATTATTGGCATTAATATTTTAATTAGTGTAATTCAAGAGAAAAAAGCAAGCGATGCCTTAGAAGCGTTAAAGAACATGAATGCTCCCCATTCTTTAGTACTAAGAAATGGAAAAAAAGAAAAAGTATTGGCCAAGGATTTAGTTCCAGGAGATATTGTTTACTTAGAAGCCGGAAACATTATACCAGCTGATATAAGATGGCTAGAAGAACATGATATATTAGTAGATGAATCGGCATTAACAGGAGAAAGCGTTCCTGTAGAAAAAGATAGAAACTATATAAGTGAAAAAGAAGAGCCATTGGGAGAAAGAAGAAATATGGGATTTTCTTCTACGATTATTAATAATGGTACTGGTATCGGTGTAGTTACTAATATTGGAATGAATACAGAAATTGGAACTATTGCTAAATTGTTAGATACAGATGATAATCTAGAAACCCCATTAAAACAAAAGCTAAATAAAATAGGTAAAGTATTAAGTATCTTAGGAATTATTATTAGTATTTTAATTTTTATTATTGGACTAATTCACGGTCAAAACCTAATTGATATATTAATGATTGCTATATCTTTAGCAATTTCAGTAATACCAGAGGGATTACCTGCAACAGTAACAGTAGTAATGGCAATAGGCGTACAACGTATGGCTGAAAAAAGAGCACTTGTAAAACAATTGCCAGCCGTAGAAACCCTAGGTAGTGCAACTGTAATATGTACAGATAAAACAGGAACATTAACCGAAAATAAAATGACTGTAACAGAATTCTATACAGCAGATAATTTATTGGAAAATAAAGATAACAAAATAACAGATTTATTAATTTATTGTGGAGTACTTTGTAATAATGCCAGTATTATAAAAGAGGAAATACAAGGAGATCCAACAGAAGGAGCACTACTACAATTTGCAAAGAAAAATAAATATAATATTGAAAAGATTATAAAAGAAAATACAAAAGAATATGAAAAACCATTTGATTCTGATAGAAAATTAATGACTGTAATATGTAAAGATGAAAAAAATAAAAAAACAGCATATATTAAGGGAGCGCCTGAAGAATTAATAAAGAAATGTAATTATGCACTAATTAATGGAAAAAAGCAAAAATTAACAGAGGAAGATAAAAAAGCCATCACAGACAAATGTGATTACCTTGCAGATCATGCACTTAGAAGTTTAGGATTTGCTTACAAAACAACAAAGTTAACAGAAAAAGAAGTAGAAAATGATTTGATTTTTCTAGGAATTACAGGTATGATTGACCCTCCAAGAAAAGAGGTAATGGCATCTATCAAAAGTTGTCATGAGGCTGGCGTAAGAGTAATAATGATTACGGGAGATCATAAGAAAACTGCAGTTGCAATTGCCAAACAACTTGGTATTTACAGTGATTCTGATCTAGCTGTCAATGTAGAAGAATTCCATGAAATGACAAGAGAAGAGTTACTAAAAAAATTACCAAAGATTAGTGTATTCTCTAGAGTTAGTCCAAAAGATAAACTAGATATTGTAAATGCCCTACAAGAACAACATGAAATTGTAGGAATGACAGGTGATGGAGTAAATGATGCTCCAGCATTAAATACTGCAGATATCGGTATTGCTATGGGAAAAAATGGAACCGATGTTGCAAAAGATGCTGCTGATATGTTATTGTTAGATGATAATTTTTCAACCATCGAAGTAGCAATTAAAGAAGGAAGAAGAATTTATAGAAACATACAAAAAGTAATTCAATTTTTATTAACAGGAAATATTGCGGAGGTATTAACAATACTATTAGCCATGGTCTTTAATTTACAAACACCAATTCTTGCTGTACATATTTTATTTGTAAACTTAATCACAGATACCTTGCCAGCATTAGCTCTAGGAGTAGACCCTGCTAACAAAAACACGATGAAACATCCACCAACAAAAAAAGGAACATTATTTGAAAAAGGAATGATTTTTAATATTGCTTATTATGGTGCATTATTAACGCTATTATCTTTTACAGCATATTTTGTAGGTTTACAACAAAATTATGAAACAGCTGTAACAATGACGTTTATTACGTTGTGCTTATCACAAATTGTACATGCAATGAATCAACATTCTAATACAATATCTTTCTTTTCTAAAGAACAACCAAAAAATAAGATGTTATTTTTAGCAATGTTAGCATCAGTTTTAATACTAATGGTGATAATCTTTGTTCCAGCACTAAGCAAATTTTTCTCAATTGTGACATTAAGTGGCACGCAGTGGTTAATTGCAATAGGTTTATCTTTTGTACCATTAATAGTATCTGAAATTATCAAATTATTTGCCCCAAAAGAAGAAAAATAAAGGAGTAGAAGTATGAAAAGATTAGCAAACACTGCATTTGTTTATGCAGTAATAGCAATGCTATGTGGAGTAATATATAGAGAAGGAAGTAAATTTCTAGAGTTAACAGAACCAACAACTTGGAGCCTAACTCATTCCCATTTCTTTGTACTAGGAATGTTCTTCTTCCTGATTGTTCTATTATTAGAAAAATCATTTCATCTGACAAAAGATAAAAAATTCAAAATATTTTATATTATCTATAATTTAGGATTAATAGTAACTGGAATCATGTTATGGATAAGAGGAATATTTGATATTACAAAAAATACTAATATGATGTATGATAAAATGATTAGTGGGATAAGTGGAATAGGTCATATACTACTTGGTATGGGAATTGTCTTATTCTTTATCATATTAAAAAAACAGTTAAAGGATGAGAAAAAGAAAACGACTGAACAATAAGTCGTTTTTTCTTCCTAAAAATCTCAAACATAAAATTAAAATACTAGTTTTCTTGTTGCTTGAATATATATAATAACTGATCTATTCCAGGATAATTTTTAGGAATATTGATACTAGTAGTAAAATTTCTATCACCGCGTTTTGCCTGATAAATAATATGATAATAAAAGAAATGATTAGAAATACGTAATACTTTTTCTATTTCCCACCCAAAATTATCATAAGGAGCGATTCCGGTTTCTATATCATATAAAATATGCAAATTCCCTAAAGAATCTAACATTTGTTGAGTAGTATCTATATTTTGCAAATTTTGAACAGCACCACGCACTTGAGAAACGATATTATGATTGATGCGGTTATTGAAAAATGTTCGTCCCAAAAGATTCACAAATCCTGGTTCTTGAATATGCAAAACTAGCAACTTATTATGAATAGTCCGTACAAAAATAAATTTTAAGATATTGGATTTAATACTACGAATTCCAGAAAAAAGTCCAACTCCAACAAAGAATAAAATAAATATAATAACGGAAATAGCATATAAGTAAGAACTACTATTTAAAGGAGTGCCTTGATTAAGTATTAATAAAATTGACAATAAGATAACAACAAAAATAGGAATAGTAATAGTAATTAGAATTGTCTGATGAAGTTTTTTCTGATAAGTACCCTTATTTTCTATATCGTACCAAATATGCATAATATCACCTCTATAATTTATAATAGCAATAAAAAAACTTTATAGAGAAGAGAAATACTAAAGATAGTGTAAACTTGACATTTTTGCCTTCTTATGTTATAATTAGTCAACATAAAATGAGGGGGGGAAATTATGATGAATAAAACTATCGTGCCAAATTCATTTGTAGCAGTAAGTGATTTTCATTCTATGGAATGGCCATTAGAAAAAGTAAAAAAATATTATTTAAATGAATATGATAAAGTTTTTATTCTAGGAGATACTACAGACAGAGGAGAAGACTGGAACGGTAAATACGGATTGGCCTTATTATTAGAAGTTAAAGAACTAGCAGATAGATATCCGAATAGAATTGTCTACATTCCAGGAAACCATGATGCAGCATTATACGATTATGCAAAATATCAAGACCAAGACGCAGAACGACTACTACAAATAAATGGAGGATCTGCTACTATAGAAGATATAGAATATTTAAGAAGAAGAAACCCAAGATTATTAAATGAACTTACAGATTGGTTGGGTAAGCAACCATTACAACAAATGCATGAATTTGGTGATAAAAAATACGCTTTAGCACATGCATTCTTTAATCAACGATTATATGATAGAGCCCCAGAATATTCTTTAGAAAATGTACATAGATTAAAAAGACAATATGGCTCAAACAGTAAAAAGTATAGATATATTTCAGACATACTTTGGTTTAGAAAAGGACAAGATAAATATTTACCAGAAGATGTACCAAGGAAAGGAATTATAGAAATTATTGGTCATACCCCATTAGAATCACGTCAAGGAAAGAACCTAGATTTAGAAAGAAAAGATGGAAGCACTCTAATGGTTCACTGTGTAGATGGCGGAATTGCATATGATGGAATAATGTTAAAATATGATGGTGGAAGTAGACCAATGATTACAGAAAGAGTTGGACATAGTGATACATCACCTAAAATGATATACCAACAACAAAAAAAACAAAGAGAGAAAGAAAACAACAAAGATAAAGTAGAAAGAATAATATTACAAACAACAGCAGATAAGAACAGTGCTTGTGCTCGCGATGCACTAACTGCTTTATTGGATGACAAAATTGGATGGTATAATTATTTTTCTAGAAAAAGTGCAGACATGATAATGAACATAGGAAAAGAAACACTTTTAAGTTCTGTAAAGGAATATGCCAATGCAACACCTAGTGATAGAAGTGAAGCAATTGCATCAAAATATTTAGAACGATTATATGATGAAAATAGTACATTCCAAGGAATGGTAGATATAGAAATGAATAGTCAAGTAAATATATCAACATTTAGAGCACCTACACAAAAGTCTTTAAAAGAAAGATTAAGTAATTTTATATCTAGTAAAAGAATACTCTAAATAGAGAGTATTTTTTATTTGAAAAAATTAGCACTCTATATTGACAAGTGCTAAAAACGGAGTATAATGGACAATGAAGGGGTGATAATATGTATAATAATTATAATGAGCAACAAGAAGAAAATGTACTTGAAAAGTATGGTCGTGACATCACAGCTGATGCAAAAGCGGGAAAAATTGACCCTGTTATTGGTCGTGATGAGGAAATTCGTAGTATCACCAGAGTATTATCAAGGAAAACAAAAAATAATCCAGTTCTAATTGGTGAACCTGGTGTAGGAAAAACTGCTATCGTAGAAGGATTGGCATTGAGAATTATTAAAGGTGATGTACCATCTAGTCTAAAAGATAAAACTGTTTGGGAACTAGACATGGCATCATTAGTTGCTGGTGCTAAATACCGTGGCGAATTTGAAGAGAGATTAAAAAACGTCTTAAATGAAATCAAAAAAAGCGAAGGCGACATCATCATGTTTATTGATGAAATTCATATGATTGTAGGTACTGGTAGAACAGAAGGGGCAATGGATACTTCTAACATCTTAAAACCAATGCTTGCTCGTGGAGAAATCCATGTAATAGGAGCAACAACTCTAAATGAATATAGACAATACATTGAAAAAGATGGCGCCTTAGAAAGACGTTTCCAAAAAATTAAAGTAGAAGAACCAAATGTGGAAGATACCATTACCATTCTTCGTGGACTAAAAGAACGCTTTGAAATCCACCATGGTGTAACGATTCAAGATAAAGCATTAATTGCAGCTGCAACATTATCGAATAGATATATTACAGATCGTTATTTACCAGATAAAGCAATCGACTTAGTAGATGAGGCTTGTGCTACCATCCGAGTACAAATGGATTCTGTTCCATTTGAACTAGATAATTTAACTCATAGAATCATGAGATTAGAAATTGAACGTCAAGCTATCAAAAAAGAAAAGGATGAGATTTCTAAAAAACGTCGAGAAGATATTGATAAAAATCTAATAACGATGAAACAAAAAGAGCAAGAGTTAACCGAAGCTTGGAATAAAGAAAAGAATCTAAACGAAAATATTAAGAAGAAGAAAAAAGAAATTGAAGAAGCGAAATTTAAACTAGACCAAGCAGAAAATAAATATGATCTAGAACAAGCTGCAATTTTAAGACACGGTACGATTCCAAAATTAGAAAAAGAACTAGAAGAATTAAACAACACAGAAAAAAATAAAATATTAAGTGATACTGTAACTGAAAATGATATTGCAAAAATTATTGCGAAATGGACCAATATTCCAGTAGCAAAATTAGTAAGCAGTGAAAAGGAAAAACTATTATCTTTAGAGGATAACATGAAAAAACGTGTTATGGGGCAAGATGAAGCATTAGAATTAGTAAGTGATGCTGTAATAAAGTCAAGAAGTGGTATTAAAGATCCCAATAGACCAATTGCCTCCTTCTTATTTTTAGGACCAACTGGAGTAGGAAAAACAGAAGTTGCTAGAACGCTTGCTTATGAACTATTTGACGATGAGCGTCATATGGTAAGAATAGATATGAGTGAATACATGGAAAAATTCTCGGTTTCTAGACTAATTGGATCTCCTCCAGGATATGTAGGATATGAAGAAGGTGGACAATTAACAGAAGCTGTAAGACGTAATCCGTATAGTATAGTTCTATTCGATGAAGTAGAAAAAGCCCATCCAGAAGTATTAAACTTATTACTACAAATTCTAGATGATGGACGAGTAACAGATTCTAATGGTCGAACAGTGGACTTTAAAAATACGATTATCATCATGACATCCAACTTAGGTAGTGAACATATATTAGATGGTAATACCGATTTAGTAATGCAAGAAGTAAGAGAACATTTTAGGCCAGAATTTATTAACCGTATCGATGAGATTATTGTCTTCAATCCATTAACAAAAGATGCGATTGGTCATATCTTAGACAAAATTATAGCTGAAATTGAAAACAGATTAAAAGATGTCGATTTAAAAATCAATTTAACTGATAAAGCAAGAACTCAACTAATAAATGATGGATATGATATCAACTATGGAGCAAGACCTTTAAAACGACTAGTATCAAGAACAATTGAGACAATGCTTTCTAAAAAGATAATAGCAGGACAAGTGAAACCAGGAGATACAGTGACCATAGATTATCAAGATAACAATTATATGATAAAAGAGTAGTTATTGCTACTCTTTTTTTTGAGGCAGAAAAAGCGAATACATATGTTATAATAAAGGTAAATAAAAGAGAAAAGAGGGCTAGGTATGAATAAAAAAATAAACGGTTTGCAAGTCAGCAGCATTTTATATGAAGAATTAAATAAATATTTATTAAGGAAACAAGAAACAATACCTAGAGTGGTTGATTTATCAATTGGTAGTGACTTTGGTGGACAGATGTATGCTAAAATGAAAGAAAGAACAATCTCAAATAAAACAATCATTGACTTTATGAGTGTTCATTTTAACGAAATGTCGAAAGAAGAACTAGAAGACTATATAACAAGAATAAATAGTGATAAAACAATCACTGGTATGATGATTCAACTTCCTTTACCAGAAAATTTAAAAGGAGAAGAAAGAAGACTGTTAGATATGATTAGTCCTAAAAAAGATGTGGATGGACTAACCTCTCTATCGGCAGGTAAACTATCAACAGGAGATACTACATTGATACCATGCACTCCTCGTGGAATAGAAATGCTACTAAAAGCATACGATGTCTCACTTGAAGGAAAGAAAGTAGCAATTATTAATAGAAGTAATATTGTAGGTAAACCACTTGCAGAATTGATGTTACAAAATAATGCAACTCCAATTATTTGCCATTCTAAAACCAAAGACTTAGAAAGTATTACTAGAGACTGTGATATCGTAATAGCAGCTCTAAACAAACAAGAATATATAACAGAAAAGTTTGTAAAAGAAGGAGCTGTTATTATCGATGTGGGAGTGCATAAAAATAAGAATGGAAAAACAGTAGGAGATGTAGCCTTTGATAAAGTATATGATAAGGTATCATTAATTACTCCACCAACAGGAGCTGTAGGGCCAATGACGATTTGTATGCTTGCATATAACTCAGCAAAGAGTATCCATGGAGAAGAAGTAGATGAAGTCTTGTACAATGGTATAGAAAAAGCAAAAAGACTAATAAAGACAGGTCAAAATGTAAACCATAGATAGAAAAGTAATTCTTGGGATAGAATTACTTTTTTTCATGATATAATAAGGGAAATAAAGGAGGAGTTATGAAAACATTTATTAGAGGAATTTTAACGACGGTATTAGTATTTACATTTACTTTAATACCAACAGTAATGTATGTTGAAAGAACAATTAACAACGATTTGGTTGGACAGTATTTTAAAGAAGAAATTACCAATCAGATGACAGAGACTATCACAGAAAACTTAGAAGGACTATCAGAGGAAGAATATAGCAAAATCAAAGATACAATTGAAAATGATGAAGAAATTAATGCTTTTGTGGAAAAATACAGTAATCGTATCATAGAAGACTTATCGAAAGATCAAATAGATGATATTAATCTAGAAGAAGATATCAAAAATATTCTACATGGAAATAAAGATATGGTAGAAAAAGCAATTGGAAGAGAGATAACTGATGCTCAGCTAGACCAAGCAATTGAAGAGACGTTTCAAAATGGAGAGGTTGAAAATAGCTACCAACAAATTATTCAAGAAGCAAGACAAGAAATGCCAAAAGATGCTCAAGCTATGGTAGATGGTTATAACACAATTACTTCAGATGAATTTATTATTGGTGCCATTATCATATCAGTTATTATTATAGTAGCCATTGCATTATTAAAAAAGCCATATTACAAATGGATTGTCAATGTAGGAATTGCAGGAATCATCGCAGCCCTTTTCGTTGCACTAATTGGTGGAAGTATTTCCTTAATTATAAACTTAGTAATAGAGTCTATAGAGGGAACAATGCAAATAGGAGCAACTCCAATGCTAATAACCTCAGGGATAATGTTAGCTATAAGTATTATCTTAATAGTTATAAATCACATTTTAGATAATCGAATGGTAGAAAATAATGCTATATCCTAAATTTTTAAAAGAGAAAGATACTATTGGAATTACTGCACCATCGCAAGGAGTAGGAGACAATATTGAGTCTTTTGAAAAATCTCTCACAACATTAACAAAAAATGGATATCAAATAAAAGAAACCGCAAGTGTTAGAAATAAGGGTATTACGTCTACAACCGGAGAAAAAAGAAGTAAAGAACTAGACGAATTAATTACGGATACAAATATTAAAATGATTATTTGTGCAACAGGTGGAGATTTTTTAGTAGATATGCTACCATCTATTAACTGGGAAAGCATAAGAAAAAATCCAAAATGGATAATGGGGTATTCTGACCCTACAGCGCTTTTATACATTATAACAACAAAATTAGATATCGCCACCTTATATGGTTGTAATGCAGGTAGTTTCAATCAAACAAAACTACATCAATGCCTAAAAAACACCTTAGAAATTCTAAGAGGGAAGATAGTAGAACAAAAAAGTTTTGCTTTTTATCAAAAAGACTGGTTAGAAGAAACAGATGGCTATCATCTAACGGAACCAGTCTACTGGGAAGACTTAAACGGAGAAGTAAACATAAAGGGACGAATGATTGGAGGTTGCCTAGATTGTCTAAAAGATATAATAGGAACTTCATATGACTATACAAAAGACTTTATAGAAAGATATAAAGAAGATGGAATCATTTGGTACTTTGATGTTTGCGAACTATCAGTAGAAGTCTTCTATCGAACTCTATTTCAAATGAGAGAAGCAGGATGGTTTCAATATATAAGAGGAATGGTTATTGGAAGAGTGGCAGTGCCAAGTTGTTTTTACAAAGATTTTTCATATCAAGATGCTCTAAAAAAATTATTCCCGGATATTCCGTTAATCTTTAATGCAGATATAGGGCACGTACCACCTAAAATGACTATCATTAATGGAAGTATAGCCCATATTATTTGTAAAAATGGAAAGGGTGCAATTACTCAAACTTTATGATATAATAAAAAAGAGAAAAGAGGAGTAGTTTATGTCAGAAGAGGAATTAGAAAAGACAGGAATTCTAAAGGATTTATTAAGTAAAGAAGATGAAGAAGAAATGACAATTAATGAAATGATAGAAGAATTTCTAGAACAACTAGACTACCTAGATATGGACTCAAAAAAGAAAACAAAATTAAAAACTTTAGCAAAACAAATCCAAGAAGAAAAAAATGAACAAGCCAAAGAGTTTCTATTTAACGAATTAAAAAAGATAGCTAACGAACAATAATAAGCTATCTTTTTATAATGCCTCAATCATAATTTTAACTAATTGGCTGGATTTGTAAGCAGCGATAACTTCAAAATCTTCCTCTCCATCAGAGAAATCCGAAATAGTACGAACCGATAAAAAAGGAATATGATTTAATTTACAAATATGTCCAATAGAAGCACTTTCCATATCAACAGCATAAGCTCCCGTGGTTTTATAAATATAATCTCTCATTTTAGCATCAGTAACAAAACAATCCCCACTAGCAATAGGAGCAATATAATAATTATCCACTTCTAATTTTTTTAAAGCATCTTCTGCAATATGAATTAATTTAGTAGAAGCACTAACTTTTCCTTGTTCAGGAACACTATATTCCATAATTCTAGTAGGTTGGAAATCATGATAAGTAACGTAATTGCTAAGAATAACATCCATAATTTTCACTTTACTAAGTAAACTGCCAGCACACCCAGAATTAATAATCAAATCAACATGAAAATAATCAATAAGATACTGTGTCATTGCTCCACTATTTACTTTCCCAATTCCTGAACGACATACAACTAACTTTTTTTCTTGATATTCTCCCAAATAAATATCCCAAATCACGTCTTGTTCTTTTTTTAACTTAAAAACTTCAATGAATTTCTCAACTTCTTCATCAAAAGCTCCAATAATTCCAATAACCATAAAATATATACCTCCAAAGTGTCAATAATATGTCTAGTATAACATAGATTTAGTTAGATAACTTCAAAAAAAATATAAAAAATGATATAATGATAACCCATAAGGGAGGAATAGTATGGAGTATTTTGATAGATTTTGTAAGTATTTAAGTGGATTAACTACAATAAATGAAACATATATTTCTTTAATCTTATCAACTACAATTGTATTGATATTATTTACTTTTTTTAAAAAAATTGGTAGAAGAACAATTCGAAAAAAGATAGAAGGAAGAAAAGAATATTTTATTAATCAAGCAATTCAAATTGTTTTAAATGTAACAGAAGTCATTTTCTTATTATTTATATGGAATGACTACATTCAAAATTTAATGACTCTAATTAGTGTTACTTCAGCAGCAATGACAATTGCTTTACGCGAAATTATTTTAAACTTCTTCTGTGGAATTTATATAAAAGTAAAAAAACCATTTCAAGTAGAAGATAGAATAGAAGTAAAAGATATACGCGGAGATGTCATGAATATTTCCTCCCTAAACTTTGAAGTATTAGAAATCTCTACTGATGAAAAACATGGCCAATCAACAGGAGTAATTGTAACTTTTCCAAACTCTATTGTGTTTTCTGAACCAGTGAGAAATCTAAATAAAGGGTTTAAATATATTTGGGATGAATTAACAGTAAAAGTTACTATGGATTGCGATTTAGTAAAAAATAAGCAGGAATTATATAAAATTGTAAATAATATAGAAGTAATCAAAAATATCCCTAAAAAAATGAAAGCTCAGATTAATGATATCAATACCACAAATAGAGTATATTTTAATAAATACGATCCTACAATATATACAAAAATTGTAGATGACCATATTGAATTAACCATTCGCTACTTAATGCATCCTAAGAAAGGCAGGTTTGTAGAGAGTGTTATTTGGAATAAAGTACTAGAAAGTTATAAAGAGGGTAGAATAGATTTGTTTCCTGGGATGACAAAAGAAAGCAAAAATTAGCTTTCTTTTTCTTTAAATATTTTTCTATTATTCATCAATCGAGTATCATTAGGTAAATAAGTTAAAGCAATATCCACAAAATAAACAGCTTGTGAATATCTTTTTAAATGATAAGCACTAATAGATAATAAATCATAAATAGTACTATCCCAACTAAAAGGCTCATTAATATAAGTTTGTTCGTGAGACTTAATTTCTAAGGCTCGAAAACACAAGTCTTCAACTACTTCATAATGCTCTAACTCATATTCCATCAAGGCTTTTTCAACGAAAGCATCTCTCAAATGTGGTGCCTCTTTCATAGCTAAATCATACCAGCATCTAGCTTCATCATAATTTTTTATATTTTTGTAACAGCGACCTATAAAACGCATCGAAGCAGCTCGCTCATCTTTCCAAACTGCTCTAGGCAAAGTTAGATGTTTTTTGAGAGTTTCAATAGCTTTATCCCACATTTCGTAATACATATACTCTCGGCCCAGATAATGCATATTCCTATCATCATCTGGATCTTCGCAAACAGAAAGTTCAAGTAATGGCAAATAACTACTTCTAGATTTGGAAGAGTCGGGATAATGTTTTAAAATCACATCAGGACAACTTGCGACTACTTCTTCCCCTAAAGTGTAAGACAATACTTCATGAACAGGATGAGTCCATTGATAACCTTTCTTTTTGTGAACTTGATTTAAAAAGAAACTAACAATTGGTTGGTCTTTTTCGTCCAAACTCCAATGATAAGTATATTGACAGCGAGTAGTATTCTCATCCCAAGCATTTTCAATTTTTTCACGCCAGCCTCGTTCAAAGACCTCATCAAAGTCTGTACAAACACAAATATCACAGTCGTCCGGAACAAGTTCTAACGATTTATTTCTCGCAACATCAAATCTCCATGGAGAAATGATTTCTTGTTCCACGTGCACACCGGCTTCTTTTAACAGGGAGACAGTATTATCAGTAGAACCAGTATCTAAGACATAAATCTCATCCGCTTCCTTCATAGAATTGACCCATTTCGTTACAAATTTTTCTTCATTTTTAGAAATTGCATAAACACATACTTTCATAAATTCACCCTTTCTTTTAACTATATGTAATAAGAAGATAAAAATGAAGAAATAAAAGAAATAATAAAAAGTTCTCAAGATGAGAACTTTTATACAGATTATGGTCCAGTAGGTCCAGTGGCACCAGTAGGACCAGTAGGCCCGGTAGGACCAGTAACGCTAGGTCCAGTAGGTCCAGTCGCACCAGTTGCACCACTAGCCCCCGTAGGTCCGGTAGGACCAGTAACGCTAGGTCCAGTAGGTCCGGTCGCACCAGTGGCACCACTAGCCCCCGTAGGTCCGGTAGGACCAGTCACACTAGGTCCTGTGGCACCAGTCGCACCAGTTGCACCACTAGCACCTGTAGGTCCGGTAGGACCAGTAACGCTAGGTCCTGTGGCACCAGTCGCACCAGTTGCACCACTAGCACCTGTAGGTCCGGTAGGACCAGTAACGCTAGGTCCAGTGGCACCAGTCGCACCGGTTGCACCACTAGCTCCTGTAGGTCCGGTAGGACCAGTAACACTAGGCCCAGTGGCTCCTGTAGGCCCGGTAGGACCAGTAACACTAGCACCGCTAGCTCCAGTAGGACCAGTAGGTCCAGTCACACTAGGACCGGTAGCACCCGTAGGTCCAGTGGCACCAGTCGCACCGGCAACACCGCTAGCCCCCGTAGGTCCGGTAGGACCAGTAACACTAAGTCCAGTTGCACCTGTAGGTCCAGTGATTCCAGTCGCACCTGCTGCTCCGGTAGCTCCTGTAGGCCCTTGAGGAAGAGTTAAATTAAGCACGAAATTTGGACTAACCCCCGTAATGCTCGCAGAAGCCGTACTACCAGGAGTACCAGTAGATACAGTACCTATAGTTAAATTTGGTGTGGCACCAGTTGCCCCCGTAGGTCCAGTGGCACCAGTAGCACCTGTAGATCCGGTAGGACCGGTAGCCCCCGTAGGCCCAGTAGGTCCTGGGATAATAGGAGTTGCAGCCCAGCTAGCAGTAGCAGCATCCCACATGTAAACAGAGCCACCAACAACATAAGAATCTCCAGGGTTTCCTGTAGGATGAGCAGCAATAAAAGATGCGAAATCAGGAAAATATCCTAATGTGGTAAGACCACTTCCCGCAGGTCCAGTAGGGCCCGTAGGACCAGTAGCCCCCGTAGGTCCAGTAGGCCCAGTAATTCCGCCGGTTGCTCCAGTAGGACCAGTAGGGAAAAGACAAAAGACTACCCTAGGACGATTTGGCCTTGGACGTTCTGGGCAATCATCGTTTTGATTACAATTTGGTAACATATGTTTCCTCCTTTCATTAATAAGATATGTTAAATATCAGAAAAAAGAGATAATAATTTACCTAAATACATATATTAAACTGAGGTGAAGTATGAGAAACTATATAGTACAAAAGGGAGATACTCTATATGGTATTAGTAGACAATTTGGAATTCCCATAGAAACAATTAAAAGAGAAAATAATTTAACTAATAATACAATATCTGTAGGACAGGAACTAAAAATACCAATAAATCAAAATACAACTATCTATACAGTCAAAGCAGGAGATACATTATATGAAATAGCTAAGAAATACAATACGACAGTAGATGAGTTAATAGAACTAAATAATTTAAAAACAACATCTCTTTCCATTGGACAACAGCTAAAAGTACCGACGGAAGGAGAAACAGAAGAAGCTTATATCACATATATAGTAAAAGGCGGGGACAGTCTTTATGCAATTGCACAAAAATATGAGATAACGGTAGAAACAATAAAACAAGCAAATGGGTTATCAAGCAATCTATTATCGATAGGACAAATATTAAAAATTCCAACAACCAACATCACTACCGACTATAAAGAATATGAAGTAAAAGCAGGAGATAGTCTTTACAGCATTGCAAGATTATTTAATACAACAGTAGATGACATTATGCAAACTAATAATTTACAAACAACTATTCTTTCTGTTGGACAAATTCTAAGAATACCCACAGAGGAAACTCCAACGATAATAGGAAAAGAATGTTTCGGAGAAGGGTATATAGAACCAAAATATGAAACGTATACGGTAAAAAAAGGAGATAATTTATATGATATTGCAAGGCGCTATAATACATCAGTAATAAACTTAATGGATTTAAATAATTTAACCTCTACAAGCTTACAAATAGGTCAAGTGCTGAAAGTGAGGGAATTATAATGAATTTAGTAAGCTTTGAAGAATTTAAAAAAACAGAAAGTTATCAGGAGTTTATAAAAGAGAATCCATCTACTGGAAGGTTGAAGGTAGAAGTATTTACTGCATATCAAGCAATCCCAATTCCTGATACAGACATTATTATCACAAAAGATATAGATGGAAAAAAGGTTCTGTTTTTCGCTGGTAAAACAGATTCTAGTGGAATGATTAGTAATATCGAATTACCATCCCCAGAGGAAGATACAGATTATAAGCCTGGCTCTACTCCTAAATATACTGTCTATGATGTAACAGCAATTCATGAGGGATACGAAAGAATAAAAAAATATGATGTTGCGATATTTGGAAATACAGGAGTAATTCAATATATTAAAATGATTCCGGAAGTCGATATGGAAGGAGAAAAATAATATGGCTGCAAGAACTCCAATAGTACCAACAGAAATAGTAGTACACTTAGGTCCACCAGATAGTGCTGCTAAAAATATAACGGTATCGTTCCCAGAATATATAAAAAATGTGGCATCTAATGAAATCTATCCATCATGGCCAACGGATGCAATTAAAGCTAATATTCTTGCTCAAATTTCTTATGCTTTAAATAGAATTTATAACGAATGGTATCCATCTCAAGGATATAATTTTGATATTACATCATCACCAGCATATGACCAAACTTTTCAAGAAGATTCACAATTTTTTGAAACAATTTCTCAAATTGTAGACGACATATTTAATAACTACATTGTAAAAGGAGAGCAGGTTCAACCTCTATTTGCAACTTATTGTGACGGTATTAATACTACTTGTAGTGGACTATCCCAATGGGGAAGTGTTGATTTAGCAAAACAAGGCTTTTCCCCAATAGAAATATTAAAAAGATATTATGGAGATGATATAGAAATAATTTACAATGCCCCAGTATCTCCTAACGTTCCATCTTATCCTGGGTTTCCATTTCGTCTAGGATCAGCAGGAAACTTTGTAAGACAGTTAAAAGTACAATTAAATAGAATTAGCAATAATTATCCAGCGATTCCAAAAATAGAAGAAGAAAATATATTTTTTACAACAGATATGGAAGAAAGTGTAAGAAAATTCCAAGAAGTATTTGATCTTCCAATTACAGGAGAAGTGGATAAAGCTACCTGGTATGAAGTAAAATATCTATATAATGCTGTAAAAAAAATAGCAGATTTGGTAGGAGAAGGAATTGCTATTGAAGAAGTGGAATTTCCTTATGGAGATACACTAGCATTAGGGGAAAGTGGACCATACATTAGAATATTAAATTATCTTTTGAACTTTTTATCTTATTTTAATACTAACATTCCAAAACTAAACCTTTCGGGAGAAGATTTCACAGAAAATACACAAGAAATGTTAATGTCTTTTCAAACAGCATATGGAAAAGACGCTACTGGAATTGTTGATAGAGAAACATGGAATGACTTAGTAACAGCATATAACCAGACAAAAACAGAAATTCCTTCAGAATATCTATATTATGAAGATAAAATATATCCTGGTATATTTTTATCTAAAGGTATGACGGGAGATGATATAGAAAATTTACAAAAATTTCTATATACCATCTGTGATAAAACACATCAAATACCAGGAGTAAGAATAAATGGAACATTTGATGATTTAACAGAAGAATCTATCAAAGCCATTCAAAAAAAATATGGCTTACCAGAAAATGGCGTAGTAGGTCCTGCCACCTGGGATAAAATAGTATCCTGGGCAGAAAGTTTAGAATAGTGTAAACTAACAATTAACACAAAAGATGACAATTAAAGTAAAAAAACGTACAAACATAACAAAAAAATAAGAAAGCATGCTATAATAAAATTGTAGTAAAGAAAAGGGTTAGGTATGCGTCATAAAGATAAAAAAGAATTAATAAAAAAAATTATTAAAAAGAAAAAAGAATATCCAATAATAGAAATTCATATTGCAAATTATAATAATGCTAATTTTTATTTAGCTTTAGTATATAGTAGCAGTATAGAGAAATTCAAAGTGTTATATATCCCCATGGATATAATAGATACAAATAAAGTAGAAGAGTATTTTTGTTATCAATTTATAAATATAAATAGTGTTACTTATATTGTAGATCAAGTCAAGGCCAAACTTTCAAAATATGAAAAAAAAGAAACTAGAGATAAACGAAATAAAAATATAGATAACTTTAAAATAGATTTAGACATCCATATTGATAAAAAGACTTATGACTTTCATATGACAAGATATTTACCAAAAGAGTGGAAGTTTCTTTTTGAAACAATGGCTTTAATGTTTGAACATGTGCCTAATATCATGGGAGAATTAGCTATGGAAATCTTGTCTGTAGTTATGAACACAAATGATTTAATTGAATATCAAGCAAGTCTAAATTGTGATTTATGGGAGAATAATTTAATTGAGTTTTTCCCAGTATTAAAAGATGAGAAAAAACTAATCGAAGGAAATCTATCTTTTTTAGAGAGTGTAAATGGAAAATATTATGCTATTATAGAAAACCACTTATTAATCATAGAATATAATGATCATGCTAAAATATTAAATATTTTTTGTGATGATAAAAACTTGGTATATAGTAGTTATACTTATCAAGTGTTAAAAGCAATAAAGAACAATATAGAAAAAGCATTTTTAAAAGTAAAAGTTCTTGAAAAAGAAGAAAAATATAATTATTTATGTTTAGGTGTAGATAAAAAAAGATTGCAAGTGATTAAAGACAATATCATAACTTCAATCCCGTTATCAAATAAAAGCAGAAAAGAAATTATAATATTAGAAGACAAAGAAAATAAACTACAAAAAGAATTGGACAAAGTCATGCTATAATGACTTTTTCTAAAGAAAAAAATTAGCACTCTATATTGACAACTGCTAATTAAGGTGCTATAAATAAAGTATATGAAGGAGATGGAAGAATGAAGAAAAAAGCATTTAAATCAGAATCTAAACGATTATTAGATTTAATGATTAATTCTATTTATACAAATAAAGATATCTTTTTAAGAGAACTAATATCAAATGCTAGTGATGCGATTGATAAATTATATTATCGTTCTCTAACAGATAAGAAAATAAAAGTAAAAAAGGATAAGTTAGAGATAAAAATTGATTATGATAAAGACAATAGAATCCTAGTAATTGAAGATAATGGTATTGGTATGACAGAAGAAGAATTGGACAAAAACCTAGGTACCATAGCAGAGTCTGGATCACTAAGTTTCAAAGAAAATATGACAAAAAAAGATAAAGTAGATATTATCGGACAGTTTGGTGTTGGTTTCTACTCAGCATTCATGGTAAGTGACTGCATTGAGGTAGAAACAAAATCTGTAGATAGTGAAAAAGGTTATAAATGGATTTCTACTGGTGCAGAAGGATATAGTATCGAAGAATGTGATAAAAAACACAATGGTACAAAAATTTCTTTACATATTAAACCAGATACAGAGGAAGAAAACTATAGTGAATACTTAGAAGAGTACAATCTAAAAGAGTTAATAAAAAAATATTCAGACTATATTCGCTATCCAATTAAAATGGAAGTAACAAAACATGAATTAAAAGATGAAGAAAAGCATGAATATGAAGATAAAAAAGAAATAGAGACTATCAACAGTATGGTTCCTTTATGGAAAAAGAAAGAAAGTGAAGTAACCGAAGAAGAATATAATAACTTCTATATGGATAAGTTCAATGATTTTGATAAACCATTAAAAGTAATTCAAACATCTGTAGAAGGAATGTGCTCTTATAATGGATTATTATTTATCCCAAGTCACGCACCATACGATTATTATACAAAGGATTACGAAAAAGGACTTAGTCTTTATGCAAGTGGTGTTCTAATTATGGATAAATGTGCAGATTTATTGCCAGACTACTTTAGTTTTGTAAAAGGAATTGTTGATACCGAAGATTTATCATTAAATATCTCAAGAGAGATTTTACAAAAGTCTAAAAGCTTAGGACTAATAGCTAAAAATATTGAGTCTAAAATCAGAAAAGAATTAGAAAACATGTTAAAAGAAGACCGCGAAAAGTATGAAGAATTCTTTAAGACTTTTGGTGTTCAATTAAAATATGGAATTTATAATGAATTTGGTAAAGATAAAGATAAATTAAAAGACTTAATCATGTTCCACTCATCTAAAAAAGATAAGTTGATAACCCTAAAGGAATATGTAGACAATATGCCTGAAGGACAAGAAAAAATATATTATGCATCAGGTGCATCAATCGCTAAAATTGATTCACTTCCACAAGTAGAACAAGTAAAGGAAAAAGACTATGATATTTTATATTTAACAGATTATGTAGATGAGTTTGCAATCACAGCGATTCAGGAATATGAAGGAAAGAAATTTGCAAATGTCGAAAATGGAGATTTAGATTTAGAAACGGAAGAAGAAAAAGAAAAAACTAAAAAAGTAAATGAAGAAAATGAAGATTTATTAAAAGACATGCAAGAAGAAATCAAAGAAGTAAAAGAGGTAAGATTTACAAACAAATTAAAAACTCATCCAGTTTGTTTAACTAGTGAGGGGGACGTTTCTATCGAAATGCAAAAAGTGTTTGATGCTATGCCAAATGACATGGGAATCAGAGCACAAACAGTATTAGAAATTAATGAAAAACACCCAATTGCTAAAAAGTTAAAATCTTTATATAAAAAGGACAAAGAAGAATTCAAGAAATATACAAAAATCCTTTATAGTGAAGCTAAAATGATTGCTGGACTACCAATCGATAATCCAACAGAAATCTCTAACTTAATCTGTGAAGTAATTTCTAAATAAAATGTAAAAAGGCTGTATTTACAGTCTTTTTTGCTATGGAAAGGAAATTTCATGTTATACTCAAAATAGGTGAGAGTATGAGAGGTTTAAGACAAAAGACAATATATATAATGGTTAGTACTATAATTACAATAGGGATTAGTCTAATCTTGACGGGAGTAAAAAATAATCCCTGCATTGATGAAAGAACTGGTTTCGAAACATATTGCCCTATAACACCAGCGAGTGAAATAAGAGATATAATACTCTTAGTAATGTTATTAGTGATGATAATATTAGGAATAATCTTAATGATAAAATCAAGAAGAGAAAAAAGCATATTAGTATTTTTGGTAGGACTAATATCTATCGCTTTATCAGTCGGTATAGTAGTGAGTTTCACAATTCCAGATCCTGATAGAAATATATCATATAAACCAGTACTATATCTCTATCCAGAACAAGCAGAAAAGGTGACAGTAACATTTGAACATCCAGAAAACTTATTAACAACCTATCCTAAATATAAATCAGGATGGAAAGTAACTGCTGAACCTGATGGAAGTTTATATGATAGTAATGAAAAATATTATTATGCACTATACTGGGATGAAAAGAATATTCCGAAAGAAAAATTTACGGAAGGATTTTTCGTAACTAAAGAAAATGCTATAGAATTTTTAGAAACAACTTTAACACAAATAGGATTAACAAGAAGAGAACAAAATGAGTTTATTATGTATTGGTTACCAATATTAGAACAAAATAAAAAAAGTATTGTAAATTATACTCTAACAGAAGAACGACAAGAAGAAAATGAATTAATGATAACACCAAAACCAGATTCTTTATTAAGAGTAGCGATTAATATAAAGAAAGTAGATAAAGAAGTAAAAATAGAAGAACAAGAACTACCACATTTTACAAGAGAAGGATTTACGGCAGTAGAATGGGGTGGTACAATCTGCGAATAAAAATTGAGATGAGACCATCTCTTTTTTTGACAAAACAAAAAAAGAATATATAATAATTAGCCAAGGGGGAGAATATGTTAAAAAAAGAGACTTTATATCATGCCATAGAAGTGAATGAAGACTATTATGATATAGACAAATCATTAGAAAAGTTAGAGAAGATAATTCAAGACGGATATTTATATTCGAGACGATTACAAAAGGATTTAGATACAACAAAAGGAGGCTTTCAAGGACTAGATTATATTTCTTTTTGTGATAATGAGAAAAAGAATGCTAGACCATATCAAGGAAGAAGTTTTTATAAAGGATATACTGCATATCAATGTTATATAGCAAATTCTTTATCTCTAGGATTTACAAAAGAAAACTTAAACATAATCACACCAACATTAATTGCCCCTACTATTTTTGACTGGGATTCTTTAGAGACAATGAGAATCTTAGGATTAGAAAAGAAAAGATATAGTGATCTACCAGATGAAGTGCAAATAAAAAACAAAGTTTCTCTAAAAAATCTAACCTGTTTAACATTACCTATTCATTTAATGCAGAATAATGAAAAAGGAATAATTTATACAGAAAATCAAGTGTTAGACCATTTAGAAACTGTAAATAAAATATTGAATGAAAATAGTATAGATGTTCCAATATATGACTTATTTAGTAGAACGAAATTAGATAGCGAAGAAAAAGTTAGGAAAGTAATGTCAAAGTATAAAATTTAACAAAACAAAAAAGTAGAATTATAAAAAACTAGAAAAGATAAAATAAACATGATACACTTATATTGAATAATATAAGGGAGCGTGCAATATGAAATTAGATGGAAAAGTAGCGGTTATTACAGGTGGAGCTATGGGAAATGGCTTAGGAATTGTAAAAGTATTTTTAAAGTATGGAGCAGATGTTGTAATTATTGATTATTCTGATAAATTACAACAAACACTACAGGAATTACAAAATCCAAAAGTAATGGGGTACAATGCTGATATCAGAGATAAAAATATGTTAACAGCAATAGTAAACGATATTATAGCTAAAAAAGGAAAAATTGATATATTAGTAAATAATGCTGGTATTGCTAAATTAGTACCATTTACAGAAATGTCAGATGAGGTAAGAGATAATCATTTTGATATCAATATCAAAGGTACATGGAACATGACACAAGTAGTAGTACCATATATGATTAAAAATAATTATGGTAAAATTGTAAATCTATCTAGTGTAACAGGACCAATGGTTGCAGATACAGGAGAAGTAGCTTATGCTACAACTAAAGCAGCATTATTAGGTTTTACAAAAGGTCTTGCTATGGAATTAGTAAAAAATAATATTAATGTAAATGCTATTATGCCAGGATATATTATGACTCCAATGGTAGAAGGAATTGCCAAAGATTCTAATGCCAATAATCCGCAAAGTGTAGTGGATGGAATAGCCTCAGGTATTCCAATGGGACGCCTTGGAACAATAGAAGAACTAGGAGAGTTAGCTGCCTTTTTAGCAAGCGATGAATCTACTTACATTACTGGTCAAGGAATTGTAATTGATGGGGCATCAACTCTACCAGAAACAAAAAGTGTAGGGGTATAAATTCATAGAATAAAAAAACAGACACTAATTCTAAGGAATGAGTGTCATTTTATTTAGAATAAAATAGTCCTTCTCCTAATAATATTATTAGAAAAGTAAGCATTTTTTCTATAGATATTGTATAATAAATAAAAAAAGTGAAAGCTATTTTAACAAATGAACTATATAAAA
>UMHA01055934.1_pt1 | contig 123050 bp, 126 predicted proteins | sample 1965401 | NCBI WGS metagenome assembly UMHA01 (sample SAMEA4836085, study PRJEB28245) | human gut metagenome | biome: gut microbiome; material: fecal sample | place: Denmark | collected 2008 | reverse complement strand
CTGCTTGTAAGGCAGGTGCTCTAACCAACTGAGCTAATCGCCCAAAAATGTCAGTTGACAGTACTAAATATACCAACAATTTAAATGTTTGTCAATACTATCAACTAATTTTTTTAATTTTTTTGTATCTCTAATAAAATTTCACGTTTTTTATTTAAAATCCATGTAGGTAAAGCCTCTTGTAAACTACTAAAACCGCTGGTAGTCTCAACAATTTTTTTCCTCTTCTTTTTAGAAAATTTATAATCAATATTTTTAATGCTTAACTTTAAGTGATATGATTCTAAATCACTATCATCAATAATTAGAGCTCGGATGGTCTCACCTACATAAACATAGTCCGCTGGATTTTTTACAAAAAAATCGGAAATTTCAGAAATATGGATAAGTCCACTATAATACTCATCCAAGCTAACAAAAATACCGTATTTTTCAATACCTGTAACACATCCCGTTACAATTTCTCCTTTTTTATATTGATTCATTAAAACACTTCCTAATAATTAGTATAACATCAAAACCTCACATTAACAAGAATAAGCAAAATAATTGACGTGCAAGAAAAAAAGTGTATACTATAAATAGGTGATTATATGAAAGAAAACATAGAACAAAAAATCAAAAATACTATTGAAAAAATCAGACCATTTTTAATTAATGATGGCGGGGATATAGAATTCATTAAATATGAAGAAAATATAGTATACATTAAATTAAAAGGAGCCTGTGAAAGCTGTCCAATGATGGATATTACTATAAAAGATGGAATTGAACAATTATTAATTAATGAAATTTCTGAAATAAAAGAAGTGAGGAATATATCATAGTATTTCTCATTTTTTTATCCAATCAATCTGAGGAATTTTAACGAAAAGAAAAATACATTGACATAATTGACGTAAAAATAAATAATACTTATCAACTGAAAAAATAATTTTAGTAAGATCTTCTTCGGACCCCTTATTGCTTATAATACAATCATAAGCATCAAAATAATAAGATGGAAATAACAATCTAGAAAACAATAAAATATAATCATTATAGCTAAAATGCAAAGCTTCAAAAAGAGAAACAAAAGAAAAATCGCGATAATTATCTGAAAAAAACAAAAATTTAATATATTCAGCAACATCTCTCGCATAATAATCAACAGTAATATTTAATGGATTCAAATAATTACAATAAGAAATACGCTCATGACACAAAAACAAATCAAAAGATTCACAAGAATGAATATTATAAGAGAAATATGAAATTGCATTTTCAGCCAATCCAATATAATAATTAAAGCTTTCCAAAATCAAAGGATATATATCAGAAATATGCTTGAATTGATATTCATAATAATCTACTTTCTTAATCCATAAATAATTCCAGGCATAAGAAAAATCAACACGAAGTATTTTAGATACATTGATAGGATGCAGAAGATCATTTAAAATATTATATTGCTCATCAATATGCAATAATAAAATATACCAATCATTAGAAATTCGAGTGAATGCCTCACCATAAATATTAAAAACTATTTGATAGCCTTTAGTATAATTAAGTTTTTGTAATATATCGATTACTCTCTTACTTTTTTCAATATTTTCCACTAATTCCAAAGAAAAAACTTTATTATCTGATTTAAAATAATAGGAATCTCTCTTTTCAAAATTTTCAATTTCTAATAAATTATAATAATACATTATATTATCTTTCATAATTAAAACATATGAAAGAAACTAAAAAAAAAGAATAGATTAACTATTCTTTTTAAGCAGCGCGAGAATAAGTCTTAGCATTATCGCTTACTTGACTATTAGGAACAACAGCAAGTACACTATTAAATTGCTCAATATGTGCTTCATTCCTATCTGCTGCAGCTTCTATTTTACGAGCTTCTTGAATTTGCTGTTCTGTCATTACTCTAAGTTCTTGCTCTTTTTTCATATTATTTTCAATATCAGCTTCTATTTCATTTAAATAAGCATAAGCTTTTTCTTTTACTTCTTCTAAAGCTTCACTTGAAACATCATATCGTTGTGCTGCAGTTTTCAAAACTTCAACACTAGATTGGAATTCCTTCTCAGCATCTACTTTTTTACTATGACTAGCCTCTTGATCCTGTAAACGTTTTTCAACTTTTGCCAAAAGTTCTTCAAAATCAGTATCATCTTCTGAAGATATTTGAATCTTTTTAAGTTCAGAAATAGAGGTATCATCTACTTTCGCATCATTAGCCTGTTCTGGAACTTCTGAAGTCAAATCTAAATCATTAAATAAAAATTTATCTTTACGCTCTGGAACTACAATTGGAACCTCTCTGTTAATGACAACGTCATCATCACGAGATTCAGAATTTGAAACAGTAGTATCAGATTGAAACAATCCATTACCAGAAATCATATTCGTCGGTAATTTACTATCAATTTGATATTTCTTTACTTTTGCCTTAGTATAAGAAGCTTTCTTCACAACACTATTTTCTTGTTTTTCAGATATCTCTGGAGGTGCAGAATCAAAAGCCACATCTACAGTACTCTTCATTTTTTCAGAATCTAAATTCTTGTCATTAACATTATCAATCGAAATAGATGTATCTTTCTCATCTTGAGAAGCCATACTACTAGAATGAGAAATTTCTTCAAAAGCAACAGCATCATTTTTTTGAGTAGTAGCAGTATGTTTAATTACTCTATTATACATAACGTCAGTTAAACGGATTAATCTACTACTCAAACTATTTATAGGTTGACTGGTATAATAATTACTGCTCTCTAAATTAATATTTTCTAAAACAGAAGCAATTGCATGATTATCTACAGTTTCTTTATCATCAGTATGATGCTCATTTTTTTGATTAGCTTGATCCAAATAAACTCGAGGAAAAGAAATCACCTTATTAGTAGAAATTTCTTTAGACTCAGGATCTTTACTTTGCTCTAAATAAACACGAGGAAAAGAAATTACTTTGCTAGTAGAAGTTTGCTTAGACTCAGAATTCTCACTTTGATCCAAATAAACTCGAGGAAAAGAGATTATTCTATCATTAGAACTTTTTTCAGAATCAGATAATGAACGCACTTTAGCACGAACGTTACCATTAGAAGTATTACTCAATTTAATCCTCTTAGGAACATTTACAGCCTTCCCATAATTAGTAAACTCGAAAGTTGATTTTAAAACAACATTATCCATTTCAAATCCCTCCTACTATTCGCTTTTAGCAAGTTCTCTTAAAACATCTTTAATACGATTCCATTCCTCTTCACTTTCAACACCTAAAAGTCTAGTTTCACCATTAGAACGATCAACGTTAGAAACATATACTGTAATATTATTGTCCTCATCACGTTCATTTTTAGTATAAATTACATACTCTTTTTTATTATCCTTAAATTCAAAAGCGAAGACAACTTCTACTTCCTCACTCAAGCCGTCATCTGAAACTATTTTCATCATTTTATTTTCATTCATAATAAACAAGTCCTCCCTTTATTATCCATATAATATAATTATATCGTATTTTAAATAAAATACAACTATTTTTTATGAACTTTTTTTAATAAGAAGGTTTTTGAGCCGTAATTACAATATTCTTTTATGTATGTTTTTAAAAATTGAATATCATTATATTTTTTTACATTTTTATTTGTAGATTCATAAAATCCTTTTAATCGAACTTTATCACCAGCAAAATCACCAAAAACATAATCAAAGCTATCAAAATAATCTGTAAAATAATCTTTTAATTTCTCATAATTAAAACAATTATCATCGGACACCAATTCATAAAGATGACCACGAATTTCATATTTTGCCATTATATCACCTCAAAACAATTATAACATACATATTATTGAACCATAGAAGAAAAAGTTTCTAGCGAATTTTTATCAATAATTCCACCATAATAATTGGGAACTACCCCAGAGATAACTTTAATGCTTAATGGTGCTTCTACTTTAATAGCAACAATATCAGAAGACTTAGGTAAAGAAATTTTTTCCTTGATTTCTACTTCAACATATACTTCCAAAAGAAGATTGTTAATTCCATAACTTGTAACTTTCGTCTTTAAATGACTACTAACCTGCCCTAGAAAAGACATTCTTAACGGAATAACAGGTCCCAAATTAGCTACAAATCCATTTCCTGTCAACGCCCCCAAAGGAACTTCACATACAATTCCAGAATCAATAAATTGATAATTTATTCCAGATAAAGATGAAGACAAAAAAAACTCATCAATATTTCCCTCTTCTAAATCATAAAGCCTAGAATAAATAATCTGATTAATATCTTTCAATAATGAATTAACTTTCTTTGTGTTATAATCAATCATTTCCACTTCGTTTTTGTCATTTCTAGTAATCGAAAATAAAGACTCACTAATTTCTTTAGTTAATATATCATTTATAGCGGAATCAACAACATTAGATGTAACCCGTTCGACTTCTCCACTAAAATAATTAACTAAAATAGGATTGACTCGATTCCCTAATAAAAAAAGAAAAAGCAATGATACAAAAACAGCAAGTAAAAAAGAAATTACCATTTTTTTCCAAACACTCATTTTTTATTTATATTAACTAAAATAACATCTTCTCCAATTTTAGTAATATCTTTCCACAAAATTTTAGTATCATTGCCTCTATTAAAATTAAACAAAGATTTACCAGACTCAATAATTAATGATTCGATATGTCCATCCATCATAACATTAACATCTATGATATTCCCCACATTCTTACCATCCCCGACGGATACAATTGTCTTATTTTGAAGCTCTGATAACAGCATATGTAAATCACCTAATAAAATATATGCATACTACCGTAAAACTTTCTTTAATTGTTTAATAGCTCCCTTCTCAATTCTTGAAACTTGAGCTTGACTAATTTGCAATTGCTCTGCAATCTCCATCTGAGTTTTTCCTACAACAAAGCGTTCATCTAAAATAAATTGTTCTCGTTCTTCAAGAGCATTAATCGCCTCATCTAAAGCAACTTTCATAGAAATTCTGTTACTGTTTGTTTGCTTATCTTCAATCTGATCAGCTAAATAAATTGTATCACCACCATCAGAATAAATTGGTTCAAACATACTAACGGGTTCTCTTAAAGAATCCAATGCCTGAATAATATCAAATAAATCTACACCTAATTCTTGAGCAACATCCTCAAGCTGCGCCTCCTGTCCAGTTTTATTATAAAACTCTTCCTTATATTTCAAGGTCTTATATGCAATGTCACGAAGAGAACGACTAACACGAATACTATTATTATCTCTTAAATATCTCCTAATTTCTCCCAAAATCATAGGAACAGCATAAGTTGAAAACTTAACTTCATGAGACAAATCAAAATTATCAATTGCCTTCAATAACCCCACACACCCAATTTGAAACAAATCATCCATATTTTCAACACGATAATGAAATCTTTTTAAAATCGATAAAACTAATTTTAAATTTCCTTCCACTAACTGCGTTCTTGCACTATCATCACCTTTTTTTAGTTTTGTAAATAGTTGGTTCATTTTTTCGTTATCAAGAACAGGAAGATTACTAGTATCTATACCACTAATTTCTACTTTATATTTTGCCATAAAAAAGCTCCTTTCATTTCTCTTGTGAGAAAAAAAGAGCTATTTTATTCAATTATATTTTTGACTTTACTTTTTGATGAATTTCTTTAATTGCTGTACTCTTCCATTCATCATCAAAAGGGCGAGCATAATATATCGTTTTTGGATAATTATCTACTACATGTGCATATTCACAAGTAATCTCTTGAGAACTTTTATCTCTAGTATAACCCAACCCTAAAAAAGAATCATGGCTTTCTGAAAAAAGAACGACATCATTTTTTTGTTCACTCCAAGTATTTGTAAGAACATCCAAGTAATCTGTATACATAGAAATCAGCTTTTCATCAGCAAAAATAACTTCACCATAATTATAAAGATTATCAGCATTCAAACTCCCTAAAACCCTAGGAAAAAAATTACAGCCTTCTTGAGGGGTAGGAATGCTTTTAGCAGAATCAAAGCGAAATCCATCCGCACCACACATAATTAATTCGTTTAAAAATTGAATAATATAATCTTGCAATTCTAAGTTAGTCAAATCAAAAGTAGGCAAGCCAGCACAATAATGAACAACTTGAAATCTATCATCCCAATCTTCAATAAATTTAGCATCTCGCCAAAACTTCGGATTTTCAGTTAAACTATTATCCACTCTTTCATGTGGTATTAAAGTACCATCAACTGCACCGGCAACATGAGTACATACAACATCCGGAAAAACCAACAAACCCTCCCCATGTAAAACATCGCATAAATGTATAAAGTCTTTTTTCGACCCATACTGATTACCAATCGATAAAGCACATGGTTGATAAGAAAGCCACCAATGTTCATACCCTTCCTCTTTTAATGGCTGTAATGGACCGACCTGAACAGCTTGAAATCCTTGCTCACGAATCATAGGAGCTACTTCACAAATACTATTCAATTGCCAATTCAAACACTGTAAAATTCGCATTGTCTTTGGACTTTCAACTACTTCCTTCATTTACCTATCTCCATATCTTATATCCTACGATATATTATTAATATATCATAAAAATGAAAAAAGGATAATTATTTATCATAATTATCCAAAAAAGAAAATTTAGTTCCATTCTTTTTTATACCTAAAACAGTTTCAACATTAACATTCTCAGAAGACTTAAAAATATTAGCACCGATATTAGGATTCTTACTTTCCAATTGATAAATAAGTTGTTTCATTTCCAAACGTTTAGAATCTAATTTTGAAGAATCCGTAAATTTACAAGCACAATTAATAAAACTCAATTCGTTATATTTTGCCCATTGAACAATAGCATTTTCTCGTACCAAATACAAAGGCCTTATTAATTGCATCGCATCAAAATTAGTACTCCATAATTTAGGAGGCATACTCTTATACTCTCCACCATAAAAAATAGACAATAAAATAGTTTCAATAACATCATCAAAATGGTGTCCAAGAGCAATTTTATTACAGCCAAGTTCCTGAGCACGTGCGTATAAAAATCCCCGTCTCATTCGAGCACATAAGTAACAAGGAGAAGAATCTTGATTGTCAACCACTTCAAAGATATTAGAATCAAATATTTTAATATCAATACCTAAAATTTCAGCATTTTTTAATATTTGTTGATATATATCAGAACGATATCCAGGATTCATAACAATATAATGAATATCAAAATGTACTTTTCCATGTTTCCTTAATTCCTCCATACATTTCGCTAACAACATAGAATCCTTACCACCAGAAATACAAACAGCAATTTTATCCCCTTCTTGAATTAATTGATAATCTCTAACTGCCTTAGTAAAAGGTCTCCAAATATTTTTACGAAATTTTGTAATTATACTACGCTCAATCTCTTCTTTTTTTGTCAACATTTGAAATCTCCTCGCTAACAAATAATAAACATACAAATTATACCGCAACAAAAAAAGAAAAGCAAATTATACTAATTCGCTTTATTTTCTTTCTAAATAATCCGGTCCCTTATGACCATCATCAGACGGCTCTGCAAACAATAAACCTCTATAATTTTGCTGGCGTAATGCCTCATAAATAACAATGGCTACACTATTAGAAACATTTAAAGCTCTAACACCATCAGTCATAGGAATACGCATACAATGCTCCAAATCTTTTTGCAATATCTCTTTAGGAATACCAGTTGATTCTTTCCCAAAAATAAAGTATAAATTTTCTCCATCCAAATTACTATAATCAAAACTACTATGAGGTTTATTGCCATATCTTGTAAAATAGTAATATATTCCAGCATTTTTAGATACAAAATCATCAAAATTTTCATACACAGCATAATCGAGTTTATCTAAATAATTAACCCCTGCTCTTTTTAAATGTACATCATCTAATACAAATCCTAACGGTTTAATTAAATGTAATTTAGCTCCAGTAGCAACACAAGTCCGCATGATATTCCCTGTATTTTGGGGAATCTCTGGTTCAAATAATACTATATTATTCATAACTTCACTCCTAACGAAAAGGAAGATTACTCTCCCTCTTTTTTTATTTTATTTAATTTAATAAATTGTTCTGTTTCAGAAATTGTAAGTCTTTCACCCTTCTCTGGTTGCAAAATACTACTAATATCACCATCTTCAAAAACAATGAAGGCTGGGTAATTCTTCTTCAAAGAAACTTTATAAGGATATTGGGCATTAAAAGTATCTACAAATTCATTTTGATCAACATTACTCAAATTAACATAAATAATTGTACTTTGTAATTCATCTTTTTCAACTAGTTTTTTCAAATCCTTCTCATAATCCCTACATGCTTCACTAGCAGCAGTACACATGTAAAAAACTGTAGTAGGATTTTCCATAACATAATGTTCTATCTCTTCTGGTTGAATTTCAAAAAGAGTATCTCGAATCACAGGAATTTCTCTTTGATGTGCATCATAAACATGATATAAATTACATAAATATAAAACTAGTGCAATAATAGCAATAAATAAAACTACTAAAATGATATAATTTTTAGTCGGAATTTTTCTTTCCTTCTCCTCTTTTTTATCCACTATTTATCACTTCCTATCTAAAACTATTTTATCATAAAAAGAACAATTTTAATACTAGAAAATAAATTATTGATTATTTTTTACAATATTTATAATTTCATCCTTAGTTTCCATAAAAAATTGGTATCGAAGGGAAACAGCATCCTTTAAAGATAGAAACTCAGAAAGATTAAATGAAACATAATTTAAAAGAATCGTACGATTATCTCTATAGTAAACAGGAAATTTTCTACCACGTAAATCCCTTAAAGAATAATGATAAACATTCTCCTTTAAATTTAAAATATTTCCCTTTATAACCATGTCTTCAACCAGTCCATAACTAATCACTTCAACATTAGGCTTACATCCAAATGCTTGCTCAAATCTATTAATAAAATCTATAATTTCCAAACTAGATAATTCAACAGAAAGTGTAAGTTTAGAAAGACCAAGTTGATATAGATAATAAGCAGTATAAATATTGTAAACATTTAAGGTATAATCTCCAATTAAACCATCATAATTAGAAAAATTACATATCTCTCTTACTAAATTTCTAGGTCTTAACTCACCTTCAATTTGTAATAAAGTACGTGGTAATGAATAATAAACATTATCATGAATCTGATTTTGTTTAAATAAGGATAAGTTCGGAGTATAAATCCTGTGAAAACCCAATTTTAAGCAAGCTTCCATTTGCTCTTCATTATAAACAAGTGCAGTCTTATCATTATCACAATGCAAAGATAATTTAGAAAAAGTAACATTAGAAATAATAGGCTGATATCTTGGCATCACCCTTAACGCTAACAACTGCTGAATTAAACTACGACGAAGTTCATTAATCTCACGTAAAGGAATAAAAACATTAGAATCTTTTTCTATAACAGTAGCTTTACTTACAAAAGGTGTACCACCTAATTTTTCCAACTGTGTTCTAATACGAATATCGCTTACTGGAGAAGTTATTGATTCTTGCACAATGCTACCAGAAACTTGTACTTTTCTAATGCCATCGCTAACTTCCACAATAAATGGCTGACCAATCCTTGCTTTAGCTAAAAAAGTAATCGGAATACTGCGTGATGGTAATATTTTCATATCCTGCATTAACAAAAAATCCAATGTTTTAGAAACATTTTCTGCTTTTTCTAATCCTACTTTATTATCGATACTACAAACATTCCCCTGAGTAACACTAGAAACCAACATTCCATTATCATCATACAAATAATTAACAATAAGACCCTTTCCGCTTTCTAGAAAACGAATACCATCACCTTGATGTAAATCTTTATTCAATTGAATTCGTATTTTTTGAGCATTAACTTCAATTACTTTACCAATAGGAAGGCCAATATGATTAGGACTAACTGTATTCATCAATTCTTCTACACTACAATGAAAAAGATGCCCAGAAGTAAATTCACGATTAAAAATCGTCTTTAATTTTTCATTTTCCAAATCTAAGCCATTAATATCACCATTAGAATCTATCAAATGACGATACATTCTAGTAATAAAGCCAACATACTCAGGGCTTTTCATTCTTCCCTCTATTTTAAAACTATAAATATCACTATTCAAAAGCTCTTTGATATGATAACTTGTATTTAACTCTTTCGTACTTAATAAATAAGAAGTATCAATTAATTTTTGCTCATCATAAAACAACTGATAAGGTAATCTACAAGATCCCGCACACTCTCCACGATTTCCACTCCTGCCTCCTATCATAGAACTCATAAGGCAACAACCAGAATAAGAAATACACAACGCTCCATGAATAAAGACTTCTTTTTCAATAGGAACTGTAATATTTTCAATTTCTTCTAAAGATAATTCACGCGAAAAAACAACACGTTTTACTCCCATATCATAAAATAATTTAACAATATCATAAGATGAGTTATTACATTGAGTAGAAGCATGGACTTCTAAATTCGGATAGTGTTGTAAAACATAAGATATCATACCAAAATCCTGCATAATAACAGCATCTACACCCTGTTTATATAAAAATTCGATTTGACCTAAAAAATATGGAACTTCAGCATCTTTTACTAAAGTATTCATGGTCGCATAAAATTTAACATCATATAAATGACATAACCTAATAGCCTCAACAATTTCTTCATTAGTAAAATTTTTAGCGAATTTTCTTGCTCCAAAGTTTTGACATCCGCCATAAACAGCATCCGCACCATTAGCAATAGCTTGCTTTAAACATTCCATATCACCAACTGGAACTAAAAGTTCGTGTTTTTTCATAACATCACCTTTAACATTATATCATAAAAACAATCTTTTTCGACATATACTAAAATATGAACAACATCCCAATAAAAAGCAAAGAAACATTTCAAATATGGATTGTAATTAGTATTTGTCTAACAATTTCTTTAATAAAATATGGAAAAGAGCTTGAAAGAGAACAATACTACAATAAAGCAAAAGCAACAAAAAAACTAGGCTGGACAATTACTTTTGTAGTCTTACTATGTATCTATATTACGGAAAAAACAATAGTAATCACAGAAGAAAGAAGATTAATAAATAGTATGATAATATTTGCAGGAACTTTTTCATATCTTTATTTTCTAGCTCAAAACAATGAGCTATAAAAAAATAATAAGATCACTAATCAATTTATAATATCCTAGAACATACATAATTCCAAATAAAAAAACAACCTTAGGTTGTTTCTTTTATTCATAATTGTCTGCTTTAACTTCCATAAAACTTTGAGGATGTGCACAAACAGGACAAACAGCAAGAGCTTCTTTACCAGTATAAACATAACCACAGTTACGGCATACCCAAATTTTGTCTCCATCCTTCTTAAATACTCTGTCATCCTTAATATTATGAAGTAATGTTAAGTATCTCTTTTCATGCTCTTTCTCAATTTCTCCAACCTTCTCAAAAAGCATAGCAAGTCTTGTAAATCCTTCTTCTCTTGCAGTTTCAGCAAAGTTCTTATACATATCTGTCCATTCATAGTTTTCACCAGCTGCAGCATCTTCTAAGTTAGTTGCTGTATCAGGAATATCTCCACCATGTAATTCTTTAAACCATAATTTAGCATGCTCTTTTTCATTATTAGCAGTTTCTTCAAATATAGCAGCTAATTGCTCATATCCATCTTTGCGTGCTTTACTAGCATAATAAGTGTATTTATTTCTAGCTTGACTTTCACCTGCAAAAGCAGTCATTAAATTTTGTTCAGTTTTACTTCCTTTTAATTCCATCCAAATACCTTCTTTCTTATAAATTATATTAAAGAATTCACTTTAATACTTATCATCTGTAGCATACCACAAATGTCAAAGTATCGCAATAATTCTACATAATTATTAATCAAAAGCATTATTTACATTGATCACAAATACCATCAAAAAGAACACATGCATTTTTTATATCAAAAGCCGTCTCTTTTCTAGCTTCTCGAATTAAATCTGTTGTATTAACATCATACAAATCAAACAATCTATGACAAATATTGCACATAAAATGAGAATGATTAGAACAATCCCCATCATAATGATCGATCCCATCCTTAGTTAATACTTTGCGAACCTTCCCTTCTTCTACTAATTTAGACACGTTACGATAAACTGTAGCTTGACCTATAGAAGAATCTTTCTTTTGAATTATTTCATACAGCTCCAAAATCGTAGGATGAGTTCGCAATTCACATAAAGTTTGAAAAACAATTTCTTTTTGTCTAGTATTTCGTGTATTCATAAGCCTTCCTTATTGATAATAATTATCAATAATATTATAGTAAATCCCAAAAGATATGTCAATCAAAAATAACAAAAAAGAAAACAAATCATAAACTATATTAGGTGATAACTATGAAAACTAAACACAATCTATTCTGCAGATGTAATTACTGCAAACAAAAAAGAAGAAACAATATCTTCTATCTCTTAGGTGTAGTAGCAACATTAATTATTATATTTTATCAAATTATATTACTTGTTTTTATCACCACGAGACTAAATGCAATTATTTTACTCGTTGAATTCTTCCTGATTTGCTTCTTGATTTTTTTGATTCTGTTCTAATACAAACTGTCTTGTTTTAAGTGCATAAGAAACCTGGTTCTGAACCAATACTGTATTTTCATAATAATTAGACGTAAAATCTATTTTTTCATCTAATAAAATAAGACACAAAAATAAATACATTTCATCTTCAGAAAAAGGGTATTTACTTTGATAAATTTGAAATAAAGATTGCATTTCTAATACAAGACAATTTTTTTTATAAAAATATAAAAAATCATAAATAACATACCCTTTTTGAGAAAAATCCCAATCCATAAAATATGGACTATCACCATCACAATCTATAAAAGTATCTAAACATGGTTTACCATGCAAAAAAACAACGCGCTCTTTACTTGCCATTTTTTTATTTTGATACCATAGTTCTAAATAATGTCTGCTTTGTTCCAAATTTTGATAGAACAAACTAATATTACGAATAAATAAGTATTCATCGGGAGACATATAAATATGCGTTTCTATATTTTCCTGCAAATTCTGATAAAATTGAAATAAAGAGTCAAGCTGACTTACAACGTCTTCATACAACTTTTTCACATAATCTAAAACAATCTCCTGATATGTCGTTGTTTTAATATGGAGTAAACTGAGAATATGAACTAAATTAATAGATTTATCATGAATATCAGTAGTATCTTCTACATATCGATAAACTTCATAAGAATCCCTATACGATTTTTCCATAGGAAGAAAAAAAGGAAATTTTTTCGATTCCAAATAATGAAAAGTTTTTTCTTTATCACTACATCTTGGAACGATAAAAAACTTTCCTTGATCTGTTTCTATTATCTTTTTTCCATGTATATAAAAATGGCGATAAACATTAAGATTATTCATGCTGAGTAGGAATAATGATTTTAGTACCAACAATCAAATTATCTAAATCATTATAATCTTCTAACTCCTCGCGATGAACCTGATATTTATTCATAATAGTATCAATCGTATCATTTTCACGAACAATATAAACAGAATAAGTAGCAAAACTTTCATCGCTATCTTTAAAGGACGAGAACAAAGAACCTACATTATGTCCTTCTTTTTCCGGTTCCACTTCTGCTACCTCTTCTATATCAGTATTATCCAATACTATCTCATTAGTAATTTGTTCTTCACTAATAGACTGTTCTCGCATATCAGAAGAATCAGAAGAAATCTGTATTTCTTCAATCTTCTCCAAATTTTCTTCCGAAAATGAAGAATCCTCATCGACTTCAATCTTTTCGACTCCCTCTACTACCAAATCTATGTGACAATTCAAAGTATCATCTTCTTCTACTTCATAGCGAAAATCATCGATATAAACATTTCGTGTTTCCTCTTCTAATTTTTCACTCAAAGCAATTTCCACAGGTAAAGAAAATACAAAATCATCTTCTAATCTCGATGCAGCAGTCAACTTATATTTTCCAGAAATTACTAAATCACCAGAAATATCACTGTCATCAGAAAAACTTAAATTAGGATCCAAAGAAATCGAAGTTACTTCTCCTATCATAGTTTTAAATTCCAATTTTTTATCAAACGAAATAACTTTTCGCATTTTATCCCTCCTACCAGAGTATATGAAAAATAAAAGCGAATATGAAAAAAGAGTTATATAATTAACTCTTTTTTACTTTTTGAACTGTATTCTTTGTATCCAAAGCATATCGGTAACTTTTACCAATTTTTTATAAAATGGAACATCACAACAAAAATCCAAAAAATCAAGTGCATTAGAATAAAAGTCATCATCTTGAAAACATTCAGGACAAATATAAGTAAAATAATTTAAACTAGAAAGAACATCAAATGTTGATAAGTATTGTACTCTATCCTCTATCCCAACAAATACAACAGAATCGTTAGCATTAAACTTGATAAGATCATTAACAGTACGAATTTCTCGTTTCCGATATTCCTCTTGAAATAGTAAATAATTAGAAACTCGAGTCCGTTTAATATAATCTGACACCAACAATAAAGAATTGATATTTTCTATAATCTCATTAGAAAGTTCAGAAACTAGCTTTCCAGAAAACTGAAAGCGATAACAATTAACAACATCAGAAATTTTTTCCAAAAAACTACTATCTAATAATAAAAATACTGGTTCTTCTTTAAATAAAGCTTTAGAATCTCCAAGAAAAGATTGAAAAAAATTAAAATCTGAAGCAAATTCACACAATTCTTCCGAAGAAAGAGTTGCTAAATAATTTTTTAAATATAAAAGAGAAACCCAATGATCTACAATGCTTTTATTTTCTGTTTCTGTCATAATTTTTATTACCACCAAATAATTGCTTATAAACATCAAAGTAATTTTCTACAAAAGTAAATTTAATATCCTTCTTTACTTCTTCTGGAATTTCTTCTAAATCCGGCTTATTCTCTTTTGGCAAAAATATTTTCCTAATACCCGCTCTATGAGAACCGATTACTTTTTCACGAAGTCCACCAATAGGTAGAACTCTACCACGCAAAGTGATTTCTCCAGTCATAGAAATATCATTAGCTACTGCTTGATTTTTAAACAAACTAATCATAGCTGTTGTAATAGCAATGCCTGCAGAAGGTCCATCCTTATTAACTGCTCCTTCTGGGAAATGAAGATGTATATCATTCTCAGAAAGCAGTTGAAACGGAATAGAAAAATCCTTAGCTTTTGCTTTTATATAACTAAAAGCAATTTGACACGACTCCTGCATAACATCCCCTAAAGAACCCGTAAGAATTAATTCTCCTTTACCCGGAAACATTGTAACTTCAATTGGTAAAATATCTCCACCAAAAGCAGTATATGCCATACCATTTACAACACCCACTTCTGCCTTCTTACCAGTTTTTTCATAGCTAAATTTTTTCTTGCCCAAAAATAGTTCTAAATCTTCTTCTTTTATATAATAGAAAACTTGCTCTTTTTCTAACAATACTTTTTTTACGATTTTTCGAAATAACGATGATATTACACGATCCAATTCACGCACACCAGCTTCTTTAGTATAATACCTAATCATACCCATAATAGCTTGATCGTCTAATTGAATCTGTAAAGAAGTCAATCCATGCTCTTCTAAAGCACGAGGTATCAAATGATTTTTCGCAATATCCAATTTTTCATATTCAGTATAACTGCTAAGTTCAATAATTTCTAATCGATCACGAAGTTCATAAGGAATTTGTTCAATATAATTAGCGGTAGCAATAAACAAGACTTTAGATAAATCAAACTCTTCTTCAATATAATGATCTGAAAATTTATCATTTTGTTCAGGATCCAAAACTTCAAGTAAACTGCTTGCTGGATCTCCCTTAATATCCTTAGTCATCTTATCAATTTCATCAATAATAAAGACTGGGTTTGCAGTTCCTGCTTTACGAATTCCCTGAATAATTCTTCCTGGATTTGCTCCTACATAAGTACGACGATGACCAACAATTTCAGCTTCATCATTAATACCACCAACACTAATTTTTGCAACTTTTCTTCCCAAACTATCAGCAATACTAAGAGCAAGAGATGTTTTTCCTACTCCTGGAGGACCCACCAAACAAAGAATTGGACTACGTAAATTATTAGTATTTTGTTTCACCGCAAGATACTCTAAAATACGTGACTTCACTTCTTCTAAAGCATGATGACTAGTATTTAAAATATTCTCCACTTTAGATAAATCATTGGTATCTTTGGTATAAACATTCCAAGGTAAATGAAGCATCCAATCCAAATAATCACGAATCATACCAAGCTCAGGCGAATGACTACTAATTGCTTCATATCGTGAAATTTCATTTTTAATCTTTTCTTTTACTTTATAATTACATTTTAATTTAGTAAGCTTTTTCTTTAAAGACTCTACTTCATCTTCCTTACTGTTAATATCTCCTAACTCTCTCTTAATTGCACGAAGCTTTTCTCTTAAAAAATACTCTTTTTGACTCTCTTCAATTTCTTGCTCTACTTCACTTTCTATTTTTTGTTCAAGCTCTAAAAATTTTACTTCTTCATTCATATCTTCTACAATGATACGTGCTCTTTCAATTGGAGATACGGTAAGAACATATTTTTTCTTTTTTTCATAATCAACTGGCAAAAAAGAACCAATCAAATCACAAAGCTCATCCAAAGTCTCTACCGCATCCAATTGACTAATAACTGCATTACTCATATATGGTGCTTTCTCTATATAACGATCTAGAGACTTCATTAACAAAGTAAAATAATTTTTTTCATCTTTTGTTGAAATATTGGAAATTTCTTTTACATCAGCCTGATAAAAACCATTATTATAAAAATAGTTCGATACAACAACTCTACGAATTCCTTGAATCACAACCCTTGTTTTTCCATTAGGAACCGTTAGCCTTAATTTTAATTGGCCCAAAATACCATAACTAGGTAAGGACGTCACATCTTCCACATAATTAGAATCAATAGGATTCACGATAACCAAGTATTTATCATCCGTCCCATCTGTATAATCAATACTAGCCTTTTCAAAAGAATCATCATATTCGATTCTTACTTCGTTATTTGGAAAGACCACTACATCATTCAAAACTAAAACTGCTAGTTTTTTATTATCCATAGATAGTCCACCTCCAAATTTTAAATACTGCTTACTATTATATAATAAAAGTATTTTCACATCAAGAAATTACCCAAATTTTTCAAAATTTACCAACAAAAAAGTAGTACACTGTACTACCTTTCATTTTACTTATTAGCTTCTTTTAATAATTCAATAGTTTTTCTCATTTCTAAATCATATTGAACCATATCGATTCCACCAAATTGTTGTAAAAACTCTTCTTGCTCCATTTGATATTTCTTAGCTAACTCTTCAGCTTCTTTTTCTGCTTCTTCTACAGATACTTCAATCTTTTCTAAGTTCATAATCTCTTCTAACATTAAACGATAAAGTACATTAGAATAAGCTTCCTTCTCTAATTGACTTCTTAAATCAGCCTCAGTAGATTGAGTAAATTGATAATATAAATCTAAAGAAATTCCTTGCATTCTCATTTGTTGTTCGAAACGATTCATTAAACGAGTAACTTCTTCTTCAACCATTTCTTCTGGAATATCTACTTCAACATTCTTAGAAACACCTTCTAAAATAGCATCAATATATTTATTTTCTGCATCCATTTCTTTTTGAGCAGAAATACTCTTCTTAATTTCTTCTTTTAATGATTCTTCAGAGTTAACTCCTTCAATACCCAAATCTTCAAAGAATTCTTCATCTAATTCTCTAGCTTGCTTTTCTTTAATTTCATGAACTTTTACTTTAAATGTAGCTTTAGCTCCAGCTAAATCTTTTGCTCCATAATCTTCTGGGAAAGTAACTTCAATTTCTTTTTCTTCTCCAGCCTTCATACCAATAACTTGTTCTTCAAACCCAGGAATAAATGTGTGAGAACCAATTTCCAATGAATAGTTTTCACCTTTTCCTCCATCAAAAGCAACACCGTCTTTAAATCCTTCAAAATCAATAACTGCAGTATTTCCTTCTTCTACAGTACCATCTTCTTTTGTAACAAGTTCAGTATATTTTTCTAATAAATGTCCAAGTTCATGTTCTATTTCTTCATCAGTAACTTCAACTTTTTCAGGTTTAATATTTAATCCTTTATACTTTTTAACTTTTACCTCTGGTTTTGTAATGATTTTAAAAGTGAATTCAACACCATCTTCACTCAAACTTTTTAAATCAACAGCAGGTTGTACAACTGGAACTAATTTAGACTCTTCCATTGCTTTAGTATATGCATCTTGTAATACACTATCTGCTGCATCAATAAATAAAGATTCTTTACCAAAATGTTTTTCATAAATATCTCTTGGTACTTTACCTTTTCTAAAACCATCCACTTTAGCAGTTTTTTGTTTTTTCTTAAAAGCTCCGTCAAGTGCTTTAGACCATGCTTCACCATCTATTTTAATAACTACTTCATGAACATTTTTATTATTCTCTTTTTTAGTTTCTTTTTTTACTTCTGTTTTTTCAGTTTCTTTTTTTGCCATAATATCCCTCCAACGCCTTATATTATACCCTACAATTTTATTTAACACAACACTTTCCTAAAAAATTGACAAAAGAAAAATATTGATGTATAATATGCAATCAAAGAAAAGAGGGATATTATGGGAAAAATAAATAAATTAACAATATATTCAGGAAAAATACCATGTGATATTAGTTTTTTAGTAATTTCTGACATTCATAGAAGCAAAACAGAGGGAAAAGAAAACTTAATGAGAATAAAAGATTTAGTAAACTTAGATGAAATTGATTCAGTTATCATTCCAGGAGATATTGTAAATGACGTAGATGACTTAGAAGACAAAGAATTCAGAAGTAGATTACAAGAAGAATTACTATCAATTACTAAATATAAACCAACATTCGTAAGTTTAGGAAATCACGATCAGATGACACATGCAAAAAATGGAACATGGGTTCCTGGACAAACTGAATTATTAAAAGAAACATTAAAAGAAATACCAAACTTTCACTTAATAGAAAATGGAAAAAAATGTGATACAAGTTTTCTAAATATTTCAGCATGTTCTCCAGACTTCAATTACTATGAAGATAAAGATAAGAAAAAAAGTGAAAGAGAAAGCACAAAAGACTATCAAAGAATCTTTAAACAAACATACAATGAAAAATTATTTTCAGATAACACATATAACATTTTTTTAACCCATGAACCACAATCTATTATTAAATTAAGCAAAGAAAATGAAGGCTGTATTCAACCAAATACTGATTTAGTAATATCAGGTCACATGCATAATGGATTATTACCGAACTTTATGCAACCATTCATGGCTAACAGAGGAATAATATCTCCGCAAATGCAATTATTACCAGAATATGCACAAGGAGTATATCAACTAAAAGATACAACCTTTCTTATTAACGGACCAATCAATACAAGAATTGAAACTCCATTCATAAATAATTTATATGGCCCAAATGCATCTGTAGTAACATTAAAGAAAACGCGCTAAAGCGCTTTTTTTGTAATTGAAAATATGCTAAAATAAATAACAGAAAGAAAGTGATAAAATGAAAAAAACAATTTTAACAGGACTAAGACCCACTGGAAACTTACACTTAGGCCATCTTTTTGGAGCAGGACAAAACTATATTAAATTACAAGATGATTATGATTTCTATTTAGAGATTGCTGATGTACAAGCATTAACTGATAACTTTAATAATCCTGAAAAAGTAAGAAAAAATGTAACAGAAATCACAATAGATTTATTATCCATTGGACTAGATCCCAAAAAGGTAAATTTCTTTATTCAATCTAAAATACCAGAAATTGCTGAACTTACTGTCTATTATTCAAACCTAGTTACAGTAGCAAGACTAGAAAGAAATCCTACAGTAAAAACAGAAATCGCCCAAAAGAAAGAATTATTTGGTAATGATGGAGAATCAATTACTTATGGATTTTTAGGATACCCAGTATCACAAGCTGCTGACATTACAGCCTTCGATGGAGAACTAGTTCCTGTTGGAGAAGATCAACTTCCCCTATTAGAACAATGTCGTGAAATTGTCAGAAAATTCAATTCAATTTACGGTGAAACTTTAAAAGAACCACAAGCAATATTAAGTGAAACAAAAAGAGTAAAAGGTCTAGATGGAAACGATAAAATGGGAAAAAGTTTAGGCAATGCTATTTTCCTAAACGATAATGAAGAAACCATTCAGAAAAAAATTATGGGAGCAGTTACTGATCCAGAAAAAATAAAAAAGGACGACCCTGCAAATCCAGATGTCTGTATGGTTTACTACTATCATAAATTAGTAAATACAAAAGAAAACAATGAAAAAATTTGTAACGAATGTAAAAAAGGTACACGTGGATGTGTACAATGTAAAAAAGAGCTTATTGAAGCTATGAACCACTTCCTAAGCCCTATTAGAGAAAAAAGAAAATATTATGAAGAACACCCAGAAGTGATAAAGGAAATATTAAAAAACGGAACAGAAAAAGCAAAAGAAAAAGCAGAAGAACAAATGAAAAATGTAAGAAAAGCTATGAAAATAGACTATTAAAAAAGCATCAACAGATGCTTTTATTTTTTTGAATAACTTAAACGAATAATATCAAATAATTTTTGATAGCGAAAATCAAAATGAGATGACATATCTTCCATCAATTTCTGATACTTTATATCAAATGATAAATCATCTTTACCAAATATCTCCTCATATAAATAATTAAACATATCTCTATCCTTATCCTCAGTAAAAGACGAAATTTCTGATAATAAATAACGTCTTTGAAATTCCTCTTTCCTAGTCAAAAAGGAAGTTTCATAATTAGAATTCAAAACTTTATATGCAACTGATACTTCTTCAATACCTTTCGCAATTTCAATTACTTCAGCTTCCTCATCCAATAATAAACAACTTTTTGATAATACTTCACCATTCCTAGAAAATTCAATAGCTACTACCCTATTCAAATCACAAAATAAACAACTATAAAAAATAGACTTTCGCTTCTTATAAAGCAATGTTTTTCCTTTAATCGATTCTAAAAACTTGGAATCTACTTTAATATTAGAAAAACAAAAATGATCAATATCAACACTTGGAACAACAAATAAGGGAATTCTTTTGATATGTTCTAAAACATCAGCACTATCCCACTCAAAAAATTCTACTAATCGATCACTATCCTGATAGTTAAGTAATAAATCATAAATATAAATCATGCTTTTTCCCCTTTCTAAAAATACCGCAACAAACAAAAATAACTCCTACAAAAAACGAATAGCATTCCCATCTAGAAAACAAAAATACTAAATATTCTAAAAAAGTATAACCAAATACAAATAAATTAAAATATAAAATAAAAAAAGTTATACCAATACTCATAAATATAATTCCTAATACATAATAAAAAAAATTCTTCATACTAAACCTTATGAATAAACTATTTTTAGTATACAAATAAAAATTAAAAATATACAAAAAAACTATCTTTATAGATAGTTAATATCGCATCCCATATTGATAAACTTTCCCCGTCTGAACCTCTTTTAAAGAAGTATTAGTCTTAGAAGAATTATTATGATTAAATAGTAAAATCTGTTCAATTGCACGATTAACATAATCATCATTTTCATAAAAAGAAAAAACTTTCATCTCATTTAACTGGCCATCCAAAAAAGTCTCAACAACAGAAAACAGAGCATCCTCGACTAAATAAGTTCTGTTGTCAAATTCAGATATCACCCCATCAGAAAAAATTATATCTTCTTCATTAAGCTTATAAAAATCATTAGGATTAGCCATCTGATAGACTCCCTTAGTCTTTTCATGCTTCAATTTAGAATTCAAAGATTTTGTCTTTTCCATATCATAAATTAATTGCTCCATTTGAGTAACTACCATTTCATCAAATCTACTTAAAATTTTTGGAACTTTTGAATAACAAAACTCAGGAAGAAATCTTATAGTATCACTATCTTCTCTATGGATAAGCTCTATACTTCCCATACCAGAATCAAAATAAGAGTCCAAAGAAGACATAAAATCAAAATCTTCCTTAGTATGAAAAAAAGAAAACAAATCATTATACTTTCTGTTACTTAGCCACGGAAAAAAATCATCAGGAATATTTTGTGTAAATACTAAATATCCTGCTTCTGCTCGAACTGCTAAATATAAATCAATAAAATCTTCTTTAGAGCTAAGCCTCATACTTGCACCCCCTAATTAGTGTCTTATTTTACCACAATCTAAGAAAAAAGAAAACAAGAAATCATTCTTCCTTGTCTTCAATCATACCAACTTCTACTTTATTAATACTATCAAATTTTTTAGAAATCTTTTCTGTAGTAATTGAAACGTTTTCTACATCTTTATTAACAGTTTGAATACTCCGTGCAAGCTTATCCCATCTTTCACGATAGCGAGCAAATTCCAATCCTAACTTATTCAACTCTTCATGGATAACAGATGTATATTTATCCCTTTCCATATTTTTAATAATCATTTCTATAACAGTAAGAGTAGAAATCAAGGTAGTTGGACTAGTAATCCAAACTCTTTTTTTATAAGCATATTCAATGATATCAGAATGATAGGCATTAACTTCTGCAAAAATTGCCTCCGCTGGCAAAAACAGAATAGCCTGGTCTGAAGTTTCTCCTGGAATAATATATTTATTACTAATAGCATCAATGTGCTTTTTCATATCTTGTTTAAACATCTTCTCATAATTTTCTCGCATCTCAACAGATAACTTTTTATCTACCATCATCTGATAATGCTCTAAAGGAAATTTAGAATCAATTGCAATTGTGCCCAATGGTTCTGGAGCAAATAAAACACAATCTGCAATAACTCCAGTACTTAAAGTATATTGTAATCGATAAATAGAATCGTTTTTTTCTCCAAAAACACTAGACAAAATATGCTTTAAGTTTACTTCCCCAAAAATACCTCGAGTCTTTTTATCAGTTAAAATACTTTGTAAACTAACAATATCAGTAGATAATGTTTCAATTTTTTTCTGTGCCTCATCTATTTTAGATAACCGCTCAATTACATTCATAAATGTCTTATTTGTTTTTTCGAAGTTCTGATCAAGTCTTTCATTTACTTTTTCATTAACCGCAAGTAAGCGTCTCTCAACTTGCTCATTCAGTTTAGTAAAATCATCATTCAAACTATGAGATAAATCATTTTTAAAGTCTCCCATGGACTTCATCATATTAACTTCAAGTCGCCCTAAACGTTCAGTAATATTACTTTCATTAATATTTTTAAAAAGAGAAATTACAACTAAAACCAATATAACAACTAACAAACCTACAATAATATAATCCACAAAAATCCTCCTACTAATCTAAATCTACTTTTTTACTAACAATCTTAGATATTACATAAGCAACAATTAACATTAAAGAAATAATAATAATTGTATTAATATCCGTCATACTTTCAATAAAACTCTTACTTACATATCCCCAAAAAATAAGCATAAAAATCTTTCCTATAATAATTGCAGCCAAAAACTTCCTACGACTCATCCGAACGATACCACAAATAATATTAATTAAAAAAGCTGGAGTAAAGGGTAAGGCAACAACCAATACCAAATTTGGAAAAGAAATATCACGAAACTTAGTAATAGATTTTTCAACCTTTTGCAATGTTTTCTTCGAAAGTACCTTTACCAAAAACTTTTCAGAAAGAAAAGAAAAAAAGGTAAAAGAAATAAAACAACCAAGACATGTTGCAATCCAAGATAAAAAAATACCCACAATGCCACCAAAAGCATTTACATTTAAAGCAACAAAAACACCTAAAGGAAGAACTGGCAAAAAAGACTCCAAAAGAATCAATAAAAAACCAAAGAGCAAACCTCCTTGACTAATAAAATTAGTGCAAAAATCAACAAAATTCTGAATTGCTTCCACTGGCATCACCCATTAATATTATAGTACAAAACTAATCTATTAACAAGTAATTCTGATATCCTCCAATAATAGAAAACACATGATAACCTTGCATTCTCAGCCTTTTACAAACATCAGCACTAATATAACCAACATCGCAATACAAATAATAAATATCTTTATAATTTAAATAAGAATTAGCATGATATAAAAGTTCAGAACTGATAATATTTTGAGCACCGGGAACATGACCTTGAAGATAACTTTCTTTATCCCTAATATCTATCAAGATTCCCTTACTAGGAAGAGAAAAAAAATCTCTAAAAGTAATATTCATATTTATCACCTAATATAAACTATGAAAAAAAAGAATCTATCATCATAATAGATTCCTATTTTATCTTATAAGGTTTTGCCTCTGTACCTTTACCACTCTTAAGTAATACATTGCCATCTAACATAATAACTACTCTAGGATACATATAGCTAGATGTTGTAGTAGCTTCTGCAACACCACTAGAACTAACACCATAAGCCTCATCAGTATTGTCTTTAACAGCAGTAACTAACCACCATTTATAAGAGGCTGCTAAATAATTATAATTTTGACAAGAATAATCAACAATTGTTTTACAATTAGGATCAACACTACCCATCATAAAATCAGAAGCAGTAAGCAATCCAATTTTTTGATTTTCCAAAACTTCACTACATTCAATAGAATTATCTGTAGCAGTATCAGAAACACTTCTCTTTCCAGTACATAAATCAAAAGCTACAGTTTTACTTCTATCATCGTCACTTAAGATAATTTTATATTCATCGGTTGTATCATAGTATTCTAAAATAGAATCTTTAATACGGCTAGCAGAAAAAGTATTAATACCAATATTATATCCAACTTGAGAATTATAACGATCATCCCATGGAACAGATTCAGACATATCAGTATCCAAAATCAATAAAAAGTTTCCATCGGCAGTAACCTTAACAATTCGCCAAACCGCATTATCAAGTTCTAAATAGTTATTAACAGTCTCACCACGATATACATAAGCATTTCCTACTTCATATAATCCATATCCTTCAGTAACAACATCTTTTGTAACTACTTCCTTTAAAGATTGCGTAATGTAATCCTCACCACAATCTAATCTTGGAATATATAAATATCCATCACCATTCGTTTGTACAGTGACTGTACCAGAGCAAGACTTCCCTTCACCTGTGTATTCAACCATTTCTTTCATATACTCAGAAGCAGCTAATGTCTCTACATCAATCTCAACGCGATGTGATTCTGTAGCAGGTAAACGCTTAGGATGATCTTCAAAATATGCCTCTGCAGCATTAGTCATAATTTTTTCAATATCATCATAACTATAAGTCTTATTCGAAAAAAGAAGTAATACTACAGCAATTAACACAACACCAATAACAATAACTCCACCAAAGATAAGTAATCTTTTTTTCAAATCATCATTAACACTATGAGAACTACTAGTTTTCTTATCTTTTGTCTCATTAGTATTAATAGCATTAAAACTACCTACATTAAAATTTGTACCCATAAATATACCTCCTAATTATCAAAAAAGTCATCAAAGAACTCATCGTCATCTTCATCATCTAATACTAAATTATTATTAACGTTAGCTGACTCTTTTTTTTCTACTTCTTTTATCTCTGGCTCTTTTGCATCAGAAGAAGCAGGTTTGTTAGTAACTGGTTTCTGTTCAACTTTAGAAGATTCTGATTTAGGAGAAACAGCTTTCTCTTTAGCAGCATTTTGTTTTTCTTCTTCTTCAAGTTCAGCAATTTTCGCATCAATCTTCTTCATTAGCTCATCTACATCAAAACCAAGTCCATCATCTTTAGCAGGTACCGGATTTGATGATATTGGAGAAGTTGCTGGACGCATAGAAGGAGCGCCAGAATTCTCTCTAGGTAACGAATTACTACTAGAGTTATGGTTAGTTGCCATTGGAGAACCCATAGGCGCAAACGGATTCATTGCTGACGATTGCCCATTTCCCACAGGTGCAAATGGATTCATGCCACTAGGCATATTCTCTCTAGGCATAGCATTAGGTCTAGGACCAGTCATACCACCTGCATTAGGTGCAAATGGATTTCTAGCTCCTCCCATAGGTGGCATACCTGCACCAAACATATTATTTCCACCTGCTGGATTTTGATTATCAGCAGAATTCATCATTTCAAGTAATTTTTTCTTCTTCTGTGCTTTTACAAATTCTTTAATATCAAATGTATGAACTGGAATTTTTTCACGAGTTGGATAAGTAGCTTTAGGATAGGTCCTTCCCCAATCCAACTTAAAATATGGTGTAAACTTCGTTTTAAAAGGTTGCTTTCTCATACGAAGAATAATAACCTCAAATTGTTTCATACGTTGTAAGTCAGAAACTGTAACAAGTGGTGTTGAAGCAGTTTTTTCATCTTTCTTAGATTTTACTTCACCACACATCTTAGAAATTTCTTCCAAAGCCTTTAATTCTGTAGTAATCAAATAAATAATATTACCACAGTTACCACGAATAGTTTCTGCATTTTCTTTTCCATAAACCTGATCAAGCTGAGCAAAGTTCTGAATAATCATAGTAAAACGAATCGCTCTAGAACGAGCCGCTGTAATCATAGTTGTAACATCTTTCAAAGGTGGCATATTAGCAAACTCATCAAGTAAGAAATTTGTACGAACAGGAAGTTTTCCACCATGTTCTTGTGCAACACCAATTAATGTTTCATAAATTTGTTTTAATAAAATTGTAACTAAAGAATGATATGTTTTCTTTTCATCTTGAATAACAATAAATACAGCAGTAGGTCTTTGACCAATACTCTCTAAATCAATATCACTATGTGATAACATCTCACTTAAATTATCACGAGATGCAAATAATTTAACTTTTTGTTTAAATACAGATAAAATAGAACCTTTAGTTTCAGTAGGTGCCATAATTGTACTTGAAGCATTAATAGCTGCTGCACTAGCAGGATCCTTTGCTGCAAAATACTCTTTTATATATGTACTACCACCAAACTTTTCTTCACCAACAGTAGTTGCTAAAGAAATACTATTAATATTAATTTCTTCTTCTTTAGCATCTTCAAATAAACCTAAAGCAACTCCTGAAAAATAATCAGCAGAAGTTTTTTCCCAGAATGGATCTGCATTCTGATTGGACTCATCATATAAGATATTTAAAGCTAAGTCATCAAGCAACTCAATAGCTTTATCTTGATTTCCTGATTTATACATTTGATATGGTAAAGACATTGGATTCCAAGCATTACCATTTTGCGGGTCACGGAAATTTAAAAGTAAGATCTGATATCCACGAGAACGTAACATATTACTAGTCTTTTCATAAATTTCACCTTTAGGGTCAGTAATAATCATTGACTCCTTAGCCTTTGCCAAACTATGAACAAGAGGCAAAATAACAGTTTGAGTCTTACCAGAACCAGTAGCACCAATAACTAATGAATGGTACTCACTATTATCTACCCACATCTCATTTTCATTTAAAATAAGTGGTACTCCAGCAGAGGTTGAGTTTTCCTGTTTAATTTCTACACGATCCAACTCTGATTTAATTTCTTTATCCTTAGCCCATCTAGAATACCCTTTATCTTTTTTATCAGTAGTAATACCAAAACCTTTCTCACGTTCGAAAAAATAAGAACTAACACTGACAAGCAAACCACCTAAGGCAAGAAAATAAAATACTAAAGTAGCTGCTATATATTTAGAACCGAAAGCAGGAAATGGATTAAGACCTACTAAATAACCTTCTGTGGCAAAAGAAGATAAATTTAAGACACCAATACATACAATATATAATAAAAATATTGCAAATAAAACAAACATTAAAATATCTTCTGGATCTGCTCTAAACTTAAATTTCATTTGATTACTCCCTTTCGCCAACTATTATAACATCAAAACTTCATATCGTCATTATTTATTGATTAGAAATTTCAATTTCAAACGCATCATCGCGGAATTCATATAACATAGTAAGAGGTGTCTGATTACTATATTTTGCACAAGTTAAGATTAATTCATATTCTTTATCATTATCGACATCTGCAACAGTATACAAACTAGGCTTACAACCATTAACCCCTTCATTTGTATCTACATCTTCATAAAGCATATATATTTTATTGTTATCAACCATAAATACAAAAGAAAAATATTTATCTGGGAAAAAGTCAATAGCAAAAACATTACTAACAACATAAAACTCTTCCGCAATACCATCTTTATCAAAATCCACATCAGAAACTGTTGCTAATGTATAATTCACATTAGTATCAAAACCATGTTCCTGTAATACCTGATTAACATAAGTGTAATCTGTAATATTATTAGTAGTAAAATTTAAAATATCCATATCAAAGTCTGCTTGGTAGGCGAAAAGATTACCATCGTAAGAAATCGCATTTCGATTATTATCAAATAAATACCATTGATCATCTTGCCAAACCAAATACTTACCAAAATATTGATTATTAACATAAATATTAAATTTTTGCCAATTTAAAGTAGAAAGTAAAGATGAGGTGTTCATATTAAACCAATTCCTAGAAGAATAATTCCAAACAGCGGAATTACCTACTAATAAAGTAGTAGTTGCTTTTCTCTCTCGAGTCTCGCTAACACCAAAAGCAAGATACATCACAACCGCATAAACAATTAAAACAGCAATAATGATAATATACTTTAATTTTCCCTTTTTCATATCTTTCTCCTATACTACTTTAAAATATGCATATTGACTAGTATTAGCCCAGTTATATTGTTGCCACATACTAGTAGATTGACTAGCCGGATCCATCATAAGAATGGTATTACCATCAATTCCATCAATAGCAACCCAGTGTTGTCCTGTATTACCTTTTACTTCAGCAACTACATAATATCCTTGATCAAGCAAGCCTTGAAGTGTAGATAATTTTTGTTGTTGAGATTGACCAGCAACTGAAATTTTATTAACAAATTGGAAATTAGGTGCAACACTACTAACAGAGCCCCACACAAAGTTAGCACCCTGGAACCCTCCTACTTGATTCAATTTTTGGACAAATGTACCTGGATTAAAATCACCATCCACGTTAACATCAACACCACTTTTCGCTATTAACATAGAAACCGAAGTAACTAGACACCCAACTCCACCAATCGTAGAACTTGTATTTCCTATCGTTATACTTGCCCAGGCAGGATCTCCTTGCTTCCAACCAGCATAAGGACCTGTACTTCCGGTACTATTACAACCACTACCAGAACCAGTATTACAACTCATTTCATCAATATCAGTGGCACCGTAATTTCTGCTACCAGAATTATATACTTGTAATAGTATTTGTTTATAATTAAGGCCTTGATTAGCTAACTCAGTAAACTTTCTCTGTTCAGTAGAAACATATCCAGCGGATATAATATATCCCTGATCATTAACTAAAACCTCTCCCATAGTTTCATTAGCTAAAGTTCTCATCTTATGATCCGCAGGCATAGGATCCTTAAACTTGGTTCCGTGATCAATTCCACTGCGAACAGTACCATACTGTTCCCCATCATTCATCGCAGAACATCCCAAGTTTGGATTACAATACACTTGATCTGCAACACAAGAAGCCATTTGTAAAATCCATTTTCCGTCAGACTCTTGCTCTAATTTTTTGCCAAGTGCATTTCCCATGGCTGTAGGTCTCGCAAGAGCATAACTTCTAGCTGCAACCATCTGTGCTTTAATCGCTTCATCTGGAGCACTAGGACCAATTTCTTGGTAAGCAACTCCTAAAATATATTGTTCAAAAGGAACTAGTTCCTCTCCTTCTAATGGTTCTCCCCAGGTTCCACTACCAAATTCTCCACCACATTGCATCAAACGAACTTGCAAATCGGTAATAGACATAGCTTTTGCTACATTCCCACGACCTTCAATATAAAATCCCTTGATTTCATAAACGCAAGATCCTAAACTAGCACAATTAGAAGCAGTAGCACCAATCAAACTAAAATAACTATCATAATAGTCAAAAACTTCATCAGCCATTGCTTCATACATATCTTCACTTTGACCAGGAAGATATTTAGGAAAAATATTATTTATTAAGTTTTGTCTAAAAGTTTCTTCGCTAAAGCTATTACCAGAAAACATAGCATTAGCGATTTCGGTAATAACTGCCGTGGTCATATCATCATAAGAAAGTTTAGCTTCGTGCTGATTTAAAACACTAAACACAGCCGAAATGTAAACAGCATCCAAAGTTTTTCCTTGGGACTGGAACGAATTTTTGACATCTGAAACACGATCAAAAAAGGCTTGAGCTTCTGGATCGGAAGATTCATAATCCACTTCCCCTGTCATTCCACCAGTAGCAGCACTAACACCAAAAGCATCATCATACCCAGAAATAACACCACTACCTTGAGCTATAACCATTAATATTACAACAATAAAAATAAAACCTGCCGCAAAAGATATAACACCAACTTTTACAGCAATACTTCCAGAAAACATTCCTTCTAAAGCAGTAGATTGCTCTTTGCCAGAATCATTCTTATTATCACCAAAAAAATCCGGTTTAGACGGCTTACTAGGCTTATCTAAAGCACTTTCACCACCACCAACACCCTGCTTAGCATTCTGGATTTTATCAGAGGAAATTCCACCTTTAGGATCTGCAGTTGCTATATCAGTAGCCTTATTAGCAATATCTAAAGCACCACTATCATTTGCTTTAGATAAAACTTTACGAGTAAGCGGATTTTTTGCTAAATTCTTGCCAAGTTGTTGACCAATTTTTGATTTAGCAACAGCATCACCAACTTTAGCACCAACTTTAGCACCGGCACTACCACCCAAATAAGCACCTACTGCAGCTCCAGCTGTTTTACCAGCTTTTTGTACCCCCTCCTGAGCAGACTGCTTTTCGTGCTCCTTTTTAGCTGCCTTAGCTTCTCCATAGCTTTGTGGCTGTTGTTCAGCACCAGCTGATTGACCTTGATCATCGCCATGTACTACACGATTTCCATGTAAATCATTTTTATTATTCATTACTGGCACTAAACATCACCACCTTCTAAACTTCTAAAAACCTCCACCAGAACCAAAGGAATCTAATTCTTCTTTAGTAACTGCAATATTAATACGCATACGTCTGTTTCCACAAACAAATAATGCTTCACCTTGAGAATAACGTTTTATACTCTCTTTTTCACTATCATTTAAATCAATTAGTAAACTCAAATCTTCAACCGCCTGTTTCTTTAATCCCATTACTAAATAATAAGAGGCATTATCAAAGATTGCTTTACCATGCATAATAACACCAGGATCAGCAAAATCACTAGGTTGTTGAGTAATAATAATAGTCCCAGTATTATATTTTCGAGCACGTCTTTGTACCTGAGCTAAGAATTCAGCACCAAGTGCATTATTAGCACCAAGCAATACATGTGCTTCATCAACCATCATAACAGTATCAACATTAAAGTCTAAACAAAGTCCCCATGCATACTTTAAAACATTAAAGAACAAAGCATTACGAATATTAGAGTCTGTATTCATCAACTCTTTAATATTAAATACCATAAAATCACTATCACGACTTATGGTAGTATGACCATCAAAATAGAAACGTAGTTCTTTAGTAATAGGACGAATCTTTAACTCCAATCGTTCCATAACATCACGCTCTTGTGTTTGTTCCGTCATAGACATTAATCGTCCTTTAATAGTAGCATAAACATCTGAAAAAGTCGGATAATCTTTAGATGTAAATTGAGAAAAATCAGTATTAAAATCTATTCCAAAACGTTTATACGTATCTTGAACAACATCACTAAACATAGTAAGTACATCTTCTGTAATAGATGGATCATAATACTTTAGAAAAGCCTTTAAAAATTGTAAAGTACGAGTCAAAACAGTATAACCAAGTCCCTGCTTAATCTCCTCCTCATCTGCATCAATAACAACTTCCAAAGGATTAATTAAACCAAATTCTCCACCTTTACCAATATCGATAGTATCTCCACCATAAGTTTGCGTAATTTCACGCAACTCATCCTCTGGATCGATAGCAACAATCTGACACCCATTACGAATATGTGTACGAAGCATAACTTTAGCAGCTGTAGATTTACCAGATCCAGAAGTACCAAGAATAATCATATTAGCATTATTACGGTTATTTTCCTTACGAATCTTATATAAGAACTGATTAAATAAAATAACACCACCAGAGAAATCTACTCCTAATAAAGTAGCAAGTCCTGGATCCTTAATACTGTCAAAAATAAATGGATACATAGCTGCTATAGTTACAGAAGGAATGGGTGTACCAATTCTTTGTTCTATATCTTGAGGTGGAAAAATAGGTAAAATACTCTTCAAAACTTTTTCTTGTTCAAAACGTAAAGAGATTCCTTTTAATTCCATCGCATCTAAATAATTTTTAACATTTACTTTCTTTAATTCTAAATCTTCTTTAGTATCAGCAGTAATCATAATATGCATTTGAAAATCAAAGATACGAGCCTGACTACCAGCAAGCATCGAAGTAAAATACTCCAAACTCTCTGCATCTTGGCGATATCTTTCGCGCATCGTTTGATCTTTTTCATGCTGATATTTTTCCTTTAAGTCAGCAACCTGTCTATTTAACATCTTAGACATGGTCTGAAAAGGAACTGGAATATGTTTAACAACAACTTTAATTCCTGGCATATTAGTTAAAGATGACAAATATCCTGGTGTAATATATTTAGGATAAGAAACTACTGTAAGAATAGTTGCATACTTATCACTAATAAAGAAATCACTAGGATTGAAACTAAGCCCCTTAGGAGCTAGTTGACTTCTTAAACTGGTACTCATACAGGCATCACCGTCCCAAACTCAGTAGTTTTTCCCCCATTTAAGAAATTATCCAAAATAATTCTTAAATCATCATTCGTCGTTTGTGAAGCATTAAGTCCACAACTAGCAAGTCCTTGTATTAACATACGAACTTTCTTTTGAACCGCATCTGGATCTTTCTCTTTAAATAAGAAATAATACTCAGTATCAACAATATTATTATTAATAAATGTATTTCCCTTATCAATATCTTGCATAATCAATTTACGTATAGCAGGAGACTGTGTTTCATTATATAAAAGTTGTAGCTGAGACATATAAACAGAAATATCTACAGGCCTATCCGCAACTACTAACCAAAACTCAAAATCAATCATATTATAAAAATTCTTTAAACTAATTAATACATTGTCTTGAGCTTGTGGGTCCAAAATAAAGATATTTCGTGGAGAGATTTTAACTCCAGAAACCTTTAAATTGTCATACGTAATAATCATACCATTCTGAATTGCCTTAACAGGCAACCAATTCTCTGTAAAATTACTTCCTACGATTTTCTTTTTCATTCATGAAACACCAACCTTTCCAGTGATACGTCTGAGTATTAGAAAAAAACTCATACATTTCAACAATAATATTTAAAATATTATGATAATAAGGTACTGGCATTACAAGAAATCCACAAATAACCGCCGGACTAATTATTAGAATAGTAAGCCATGTATTAGTAAGTGGTAAAAAAGCCAGTAATATAACAGTAACCATAACCCCGGATAAAAATAAAATTAAGTCAAAAGGTCTAAATAATCCTAAGATTAATTGACCTTTCTTTGTATTAGCAGGTATTAAATAATTCACTATGCATCACCTTCTTCTTTATTCATTATCATGCGTATGTTCACCCATTCCCCCAACTGGATTCATATCAACGCCAGCACCTGTTGGATTAGTAGAAGACGTAGCTTCAGCCCCCGGATACTTTTGAGTTCTCCATTGTTGAACTCTGCTTGTCTGAGAATCACGGCCCAAACCGCCCAAAGCGCGATTTGTAAAATTACGAGCCATATATCGACCATCTTCGCCTTCAAATTGTGCTTCATAAGATCTAGCTTGTCCGTATTGCTTTTGCATACCTTCAACTTTTTCATATTTAGATTTAGCTTTACCAGCATCAGTCTGAGCAGTAAACATTCTATCTTGCAATGCTCTTCTAAATGCTTCGCGATGATCGTACCCCTGATTTTCATAATTAGTAATTGCGCCATTCAATTCATTTTGTAACACAGCGCGTTCATTGCCTGTTAATGTACCTTCATTATATCTATCGTATTGATCTTTAGTTTGTGCTGCAAAGTCTTGTGCGTCATACATTTGAGTCTTTAAGTTTTCCGCATAAGGAGTAGTAATTCCCATTCGTTTCAAATGATGAGCTCCCCTACTCATTCTACGTCCAGACATATTTTGATCACCTGTAAGGATCTTGGCTGCATAATCCCGTCCAGAATTCCAAGATTCTCCTAATTCCGGAGCCTGTTTGCCATGATTATATGCTTGCACTTGAGCGCGAGTAGCATCATTCATAGCTTCTCCAGCTTCGAAAATAGTACCACCTTGACGAATAGCTCCAGCACCAGCAAGAATACCACTAAGACCAATATTAGACATAGATCCTTTTAATCCAAGGGCATCTTTAATAAACTTAGGAGCCATCTTAGCAAAGAAGAATAAACCTAACATAATAAAGATAATAGAGAATCCTCCGACTAAACCACCAGTTTCATTAATTATGATACCGTTAGCAATCATATCTTGAATTAAGAAAATTACAAAATATACAATCGCAAGTCGTAAGAATAAGTCTAAATAAGTAGAAGTCAATGCTTTTACCCAAGAAGAGAACATTCCACCATCCTTGGATGATTTCGGTTCAATATAACTAATAATTGGAATAGGTGCCAATAAACGTAATACAGCAAGCTTTATAGAACGTACTGCAATATCAATGGTAAATCCAATTAAAATTATCAAAAATACAATTCCGACAATAGCAGAAGCTAACCAATTAAAAGCAAAAACATAACGTGTATTTTCAACAAATCCTCCAAGAACAGGTATCCATGAAACAGCATTACGTAAATGATCAAAAATACTATCATTAACCTTACAATCTGCAGTAAGAACTTCCATACTAAGTAAAGTAGTAGGATCAACATCTAATTGCTGATAAGATTTAATAGCATTTTTTCCATCATCATCCAAATTGGAACCACAGTACCAGTTCTCTTTATTAGTCTCATCATCATTTTCACGAACTTCAGGAGGAAGTAAATTTATTTTCAAAAATGCCTTCAAAATAGTAGAAGTGAAAATTCTAGAAGACCTAGTCAACTTTTGTTGTTGAATCTCTGCTTCAGTCATTCCCGTTGTATCAGGGGACTCTGTATTCGTAGCATTATCCGTTGTTCCCAATATCAATCTACCGAGTGTATTATTAGATAAAATTCTGTCTTGTAACGAATACAAGGTACCAAACAAAAGTCCGTTATTATTAAGATATTTTTCAAAAGAATTGGCATTTTCTACATCTGGAATATTAATTGGAACAATGACTGTTAATAGCGCTAAAGCAACAACTACCCTAGTAATAAAATTACCGAATCCTTCTTTAGGATTCATAAACTTATCAGGATCCATAATTCCTTGCAAGATAGAAACAGCCAATTTAAATACCATAAATACACCAATAATTAATTGAACTCTACCATAAAAATTCTTAATGGTTTCAGATTCAAATAACTGTGCACTTGCTACGTTAAAAAACACCTGGTACATTCCTGCCAATAAAACATAAACACCCCAGTTCATAAGTTGTTGAATAAGACGCCCTAAATCTCCCAAGGTATTCGCAGTAGAATTATCTGTCATCTATATCACCTACCTTTATTTTAAACCGCAAATTTGATCTGTCGTAATTCCAAAAATATTAAGTAATACACTAACCAATGTAGGGATTAAGAATAATGCAACAGCCAAAATTAAACGAATCACTAATTTACGTTCTGCCTTTTTCATATTTTCATCATCACTTGCGATAATAGCTTTAGCAAAATCTAAACTACTAAGAATAACAACCAAAATTGGTCCTAGAATTTTAACATAATTTAAAATTTGTTGTAATAACCAAGCAACTGACTCTTCATCCGAAGTACTTCCTAAAAGAGAATTACAATCAGAGTCATCGTTGTAAGAATTAACATCATCTTTCAAATCATCAAGAGTAACAGACCCAGGTTTACTATAATAATCACCACTACTATGATCAGAACTAGAACTATCAGAACCACTAGTATCATCAGTAGGATCTCCAAAAGCCCCTCCAAAATATCCGGAACCAAATCCTTGGCCATCACTATTACCCAAATCATCCTTAGCACAATGATTTGCACCTAAAGACAACTCATAAGAATAACCATTTTTAGTCTTTGTAACACAACGATAAATCTGCGTAGGACAAGTAGTCTTAGACGAAGAAAAAATAGAATTAATCAAAGAATCATTTACCGTAATAGAAAACTTATCATCCCCTACTTTACCAGTAATAGCATTAGTAATAGGAACATATGTCTCCCCATCTACACCCCATTCTTTTTCACCATCAGAATAAAGTCTAAAATATGGTAAAACATAACTCTTACGATTATAAAATCCCATACTAGAACCAGTACAAGTAGATAAAACCTTTTTTGATTCTATTCCTACATCTTTAGCCCAGCTAGACAATTTAGGAGTTGCTGACGTAATATTATAGCAACGCCCAGTACAAGAATTACTATTAAGTGGATAAGGATAAACCGTAACACCATATTCAGTCTCTTGAACATAAATAGAAGGACAAGTCACTGTAGAACTATTAAGTTTTGCCGCATTATAATAAATTGAAGAAAAACGATCAGCATGATACCAAGAAATACCATCGTTTGCGTATAAAGTACCATCAGTAAAAGGTTTCTTCACAGTACCATCAGAGTACACTTTATATTCTAATTCAACTTTCTCTCCATTAATATTAGTAAATTGATAATCACAACTAACCACTTTATTTTCTAAGGCTTTCGTATTATATGGAACAAAAAATAGTATACCAAAGACAAAGATAAATAAGAAAAGTTTTAACTGTTTCACTGTCACCACTCCATATATACAATCATACAGAATAAGTATATCAAAATAAAAAAAAAATAGCAATTACTTTGCTATTTAATTTTATATCATTTTTACTATTTAATACTATTCCAGCAGTGAGCCCATCCAGCAGTATCAGCTTCACCGTCTCCACCTTCAGTACCAGTAGAAACTAAAGACATAATCAAACTTACTAAAGTAGTAATAAAGAAGATTGCAACTGCATAAATACATCTTTTAATTAAACGGCTTTGTGCTTGTTTTACTTCTTTTTCATCACTAGAAATAACAGCTTTACCTAAATCGATAGTACCAAATACAATTAATAAAATTGGAATACCGATTTGAACAATAGGAAATACACCTTTCTTAATAATTCTAACAATAGGCTCTAATCCTCCGCAGTTGTCATCTACATTTCCAACTACTCCTAATTGAAATAAATCTAACATAAACAACTCTCCTTCAATAAATTAATCTTATCTTAAAATAAAATGTTTGTCAACATTACCTACGAAATAAACCAAAAATTTTACCTGTTTCTTTCTTCTCTTCTTTTTTAGCAACAATACCTAATCGAGATAAGAAATCTTCCAAAATAGGGTTTTTCTTTCTTTCATCTAGCGGAGGCATATTATAAAACACCCTTGCTTTCGCTTCATATTCAAAATCCATAATATCTTTATTGGAAAGCAAACTTTTGTTTAAAACAATTTTTTGATGTTGAAGTTTTGAAAAAATATTACGATTTCTCCGCATCAACTTATTAAGTTTAATCGTGGATGGTTCCAATAAATACAAAACTTCTCCACAGAAAGAATCATCAGGATATTCATTTAAATCAACCAAAAGAACAGAGGCACCAGAATAACGTGTCAAAGCACCCTGCAATTGATCAGAAGAAATAGATATCATATTTTTGTCACCAAAAAACTGAAAATCATTTTTATTAAGTTCTAAAGCAACAATAGTATCTCCAAAATGAGTTCTTAACTCTTTTTTCAATATATAAATAAAAGTGGTTGCACCAGCATGCTCTGTAACATTTCGTACCCCTATCACCCTAGAGCCACGAAAACTAGTAGAACTATCAGAGACACTAGAACCACTATCAACATTTGCCATAACTGAATTTACATTAGGCACATCATTTAATTGCTGAATATGAGCAACCTGTTTATAAGTATTTGGATGTTCTAATAAATATTTTACTCCCTCTATATTCGTAGTAAAATTATAAATTCCCATAGAAACTAATTTAGACAAAAAATTAGAAGTACAAACATCACTTCCTTCTGGCAAAAAGAAAACAATTTTTTCTACATCTAACCCCATTGCTATAGTTTGAAAACTTTTAACACTATGATAATCTTTGATTGCAGTCACATCCAAAACCATTTTATTGTAAAAAAAGTTTTTAAACATTTCTACTAGCTCAGTTGCATCATATTCACCAGAGATACTTTTTATTATATCAATATCTAATCCTGATAAAACATTACGTTGCTGATTACTAACAATAACATTCATAAGAGTCACCTCTTCTATTTAAACGGTGTTATCAACTTTGTATTACCAGAAATCTGAAAAATTTTTAAACCAGGCATAATCTTGTTGATAATTGGTATATCAATATTAATCTGAGTAACAACTCGGTAGTAAACTTGCTCTTTAGACTCAGAAACAGCATCACCAGTTTCTTTAGAGGCTTTAAATTCTTTATAACAATATCCATAGTTACAAATATAATCATCTAAATGAAAATCTGGAGCACTATATCCTACCTGCTTAATATAAGCCTGTATTTTATTAGAACAAGCCGTACCACTCTTACAATTACCTTCATACTGTTCCAATGATGTAATAATGTAGTTTTTAACGCGGAATGCCTTAGTATAATTAACATTAAATGCTAAATATCCACATACCAAAACTAGGAATACAACAATCATTGCTAAATTGACAACTCCACCTAAAGCATCCCGCATTATCTACACCACCTTTTATCTATTATGTTCAATAACAATATAACCTGATTTTTTATAATCACTAGAAATGTTTTCCCATTGACTATTGATAGATTTTTGAATATTAGGCCACATAATCCAGAAAAAACCAATTACTGCTGCAATAGCAATAAGAGTGATTACTGTTAAGTTTAATTCACCTGTTGCTGCTTTCATTAAAACATACACATCCTTTCCTATTCTATATACATTATATATTATACCAACATAATTTTACTTTTACAATAAAATTTACTTACTTTACATGTTAAACATCATCATCATAGAAATCAAAATTACAACCATAGTACCCATACCAGTAACTACAAGCATAACCATAGTTTGACTTTCCATATGATTAAGACGTTCTTTATATTTAGTTTCACGTGCTTTATTCTGTAAATTTGAAACTGTTCTAGAAAACATCATCAAACGTTCTTGTTTTCTTTCCTGAGAACCAAGACCCAAACGATACAATAAACGCATCATACGCATAGAATCTCTTACTGGATAAGTATTAGCAAACTCCATATAAGGATCAATAGTAGAATCTCCAGAGTTAATACGTTCAATCAAACGACGAAGACCTGGTTTAAAAATATCAGGTGCATCATCAATAGATTTACCTAAAGCAACCGGAACTGTATAATGCTGAATTAAAATTTCCAAACTCTTTAAATAGTATGGCAACATAACATCAATATCATGCAAATGTGCTTTATAAAACTGTTTTAATTGTGTATACGGCATCTTAAAAACAAGAGCTGCTACAACAATACAAAAAACAACATTAAGAAAAGATAATTGATTTAAAAATATAAATAAGAACACAATAGCTACTAAAACAGCATAATAAATTCTTTTTCTAAATAATATATTAGGATCAACTTCTTCACCGTATCTAGCATACACTAAAAAGTTATAATCTTCTTCTCTTAAAATATCAAAATACTTTTCATTATCAGCTATAAATTTACTCTTATCAATCGTATTATTATATATCAAAACAAATATAATAATAGCACCAACTATAACAACCTCTACCATTATTCAGCACCTACATTCTCATTATAATATTTTTCACCCTTTAATAAGAAGTACGTATTAATAATCAAAACCCCGTGTAGTAGAAGTTTTACATACCACCGCTCTAACATAATTAAATATGTTTCGCGTCCTAACAAATATTGAGTTAACATAACCAATAAATAAAGCATAACACCAAATTGTAAAAAAGATTTATGGAAAGATGCTCTCTCAATACGGTCACGATAGACACTTTCAACAAGCATATCAATATCAAGCTGCATATTATCCAAAGAATCCATCGAATTTCTAGCACCTTCTTTAGTAATTTGTAAAAATAATTGATGCATATTCTTTACTATATAATAAGGATACAATTGACTCATATAAGTAAGAGATTCTTCAATACTACCATTCTGATAAGCAAGTTCAATCATATGATCAACATCACTTTTTACTGGATCTTCTAGAATACCAGAATTACGAACTCCTTCCAAAGCTTTAACAAAAGACTGCGTAGTAGCAAATTCCATAATAGTATTAGAAGTATAAACTTGAATTTGTTCAAAAATAAATTCACTATAAACACGTTTACAACGTAAATAAGATAAATATGGTATAAACATGATTACAACAATCATATAAACCAATGAAATAAATAAATTATAGAAATATAGATAACTAACTACGGCAGCAAAAGCTCCCATAATAATAACTTGAATTAAATATTGTCTAGGAGTATATTCCTGTCCTAACTCCTTTGTCTTTTCACGCACTACTTTAAAAGAATAAGGTGCAAATTTATCATACACTCCTTGTACTTGAGAAGTAATAAATTTACCAACATTTTGTCCCTTATAGTTACGATAAAGAACAATAACAACAACTAAAACAAGTAAAAAAATCAACTCTTCTATATACATAAATTTACACCCCTCTCTATTCTAAATTACCTAAAGAAGAAAAATCTACAGATGGCGTAATATTTTGCGCTACGTTAGAAGTAACCATAGTAGGAGGACTAGGAGATATCCCAACAGCAGAAGCTGGTTGCATAGGCTGACCTGCACTCGTAGCTGCCGGAACTTGAACCGTCGGTGTTACAGGTAGTACAGCACCCGAATTAGGGACTGTTGAATTAACAACAGGAGCGCTTTGTACTGTTGGTTGCACTACAGGAGCAATATTTGCAACCTGAGGAACCTCACCACCAGTAGTAGTATCAGTAGTACCACTAGTAGCGTCATCCTCTACTTTATGATTTTCCATATATTCTTCTCTTTCTTCATCATCTTTAAATGGTAAATCATCACTCAAATGTTCAGTGATAGAATTAATATCAATATTTTGATTTTCTAAATACTCAATTAAATGAGGACTAGGTTTACGTAATACAGGTTCCTGTCCAAACAATTTTTGATATATAATTCTACATTGTGGTTTATTTTCCTCATCAACATAGAATTCAGCAACCTCATCAACCTCACGATGAAATTTTCCCAATTCCTTACTATAATAAGCTTTAATATGAACACCAATTTGAATATATCGATAAATAGTATTTAAAAATTGATTAACATCCAAATCTGTTTCCATCAAACTATACATACGATAAGGAATAGCAGAAGCCTTATCAGCATGAATGGTTGATAAAATATTATGTCCAGAAGAAATAGAGTTACGAACTGCAGAAACAGCTTCTGCACTACGAACCTCGGATAGCAATATCCATTTAGGATTCTGACGCATACAAGTAACAAGCACATCTGTATAACTAGCAACATTATTTGTCTTCATCGCAACAATATCTCTTTGAGGGAAAATTTTATCCAAATGAAGTTCCAAAGTATCTTCTATAGTAATAATCTTTTCATTAGTACGAGTATGACTCGCCAAATACTTAACAAACTCTGTCTTACCAGAACCAGTTTCTCCACAGACAATAATATTACAGTGACCTTCTACACATTTAATCAAAATATCATGAATATCTTGTGTAAAATAATCATCTTTAAGTAACTTATCCTTTTCCAAACGAATTTTGGCAGGAGTTTTACGAATAACCATCGCAATCCCATTAGTAGCGATAGAAGGATGAACGAAATTCAAACGTAACTCTGCTGATTCAGCATCCAAAAATGGTTTAGCATTATTAAACGTAGTTCCCATAACATTAGAACATTGAAAAGCTAACTTTTCAATAAATTCAGGAGTTAATCCTTGAACTTCTACTCTTAAAGATCCTTGTGTTAGAGATCGTACCCAGGTTTGACCATTATTATCAAATGAGATATCTGTAATATCATCATTATCAAGTAAAGGGCGTAAAGGCCCAAAATCCAACTTATCAAATATGTTTTCGTTCATATGCCCCACTCCTTTTTATTCGTTAAATCCTACCCCATGCTTTCGTCCCAGTAAGTAACTGTTTCAATCCAGTCACGAAGACTTTCACTACTCATTTCCAAGTCATCAGGTTTATCTTGTAAACTTTCATTAGTTGGAACTGGAACAAGTTCAGAATCATATAAAGTTAAATAACTTGCCTTCTTTAATAAAATATAATACTCTTCAGGTAAAGCAAATACTAACATAGCTGGAGTTCTTTGCTCATCCAAATTCGAAAATACAGGTTGACCAGAAGAATCTTTAACAGCTAAAACTTTAACATTCTGAATAAATTTACCATACTGCATCAACTCACTATCTTCATTAGTAACAGCCTGTTGATCTCCAGTAGTCTTTCTAGTTATTTTTAAATAAATATCAATATAATTTCCTGGATAAATAGAATTACCATAAGTAGATTCTGTATTAACAGGCATATTATATAAAACATAACCCTTAGGATAATCTAAAATAATATTAGCAGGTAATTGTTCTTTTTCAACCACTTGTCTAGTATAAAATAAACTTCCCTGTGGTATTAAGGTATCTGCATTAGAATATTTATCTATAACATCTGCTTGATTTCTAATAACCTCACCTTCAAGCATTGAAGGAGGGACTTCCATTGTCCCTACCATATCTTCTGTAATTTGTGTTCCTGGTTCAATTTGTTCTGTAGCATATGGAACACTAATAGGATTTACAGCTGCTTGAACACGCATATTATATGCTATATATAATACCAAAACAGCAACAACCACACCAACAACGGTAACTGTATTTTTATTGGATAAAAACTTTTTTATTCCAACACCGAGATTTCCCATTTTATCCTCTCCTTCCTTTTTATTCTTCTACTGGTTTACCAAAATCACTATCTGGATCATTAATCTCTGTAGTAACTAATGGATCAGTTTTATAAGTATTTTCTAAAATAGCATCCAACTTTGTAGACATCTCCAAATCAGAGCCCTTAAAACTTAGTACTGTAGAAGAATCTACCTTGACACTTACTTTTGGTGGAACTTCATTCAAATCATAGAAAGAAAGTTGATAATTTCTAGTTGTATCTACAGAATCTGCAAATCTTCTAACAAAACTCTCAACAAATTTTTCTTTATCAATACGAAGCAATCCATTCTCACGATAATACTTTACATCAATAGCATCAACCATAGCTGCTTCTGATGTTTCCTTCACCAGGTAGTAATCTAACTCACTACCTGATGAATAATTGGAAATAATATTAATCATTAATAAAGTAGCTAAACTCAAAATGATAATACCAACAGTTAACATCGCTTTATTCATAAATGATTATGCCCCCTTTCCAGTATTATTACCATATCCAGCACGCTTAGATGGATTAAGATGTGTAATAACTGAACTTCTATAAGAAGTAACTCCATTTTTAATAGCGGTAGAACCTTGATAATCAGTATATTTATATTGTTTATTGTAATTTCTTAAATATTTAAGAGCATCACTATCTAAAGTAATTCGATAATCAAGATACTCATCAGAATAAATACTATTACCTTTAGATTGAATATCTTGAATTAATTCAATTGGATTTACAGGATAATTAGTATTCTTAGCAGTTAATGCTAAAGATGTAGTCTGATCTCCAACATTATCAGCATCCAAAGTCCAGTTATAACCTGGTTGACGTCCTGTAATCTCTAATTTACTTTCATTCTTCTCAGTTGTCTCTTCAGACTCAGGGAATAAATCATTTAAATCAACGATTCTAAATACATAATCCTCTGTTGAAATAGTAGTAGTTTTTGGACAATCAGGATCACCAGGTTCACAACAATCTGGATAATTAGGATGTGTAGGAGGACAATCATCATCTTCATCAGTTGGTTCTTCATTATATAGTGCATAGAAACATTCAAAATCAAAATTCCATCCAAAGTATCCAAAATCTGTAGTAGCAGCATGAATATTGTAATCAATATCACTTTCATTTACTGAAGTGTTTTTATCAATTAATTTCCATTTCCACCAAGTTTGATTAACACTAGCAGCATTTAATGGTATACAGAATTTACCTTCTTGTTTATGCCATGCTGTATCATTACCTTTATTAACATAAGAAATTTCACCAGTCTTATTATTAATCCATGTACCAGGGAAACTCCAAGCTACTTGATACCAATTTTGAGCACTAGCATCATCATAACATCCAGCATAACCATCTTCATCTTCAGGAGTAATAGTTAACTCAGGAATAAAGATTTCAGTTCCTGAAGTAGTTCCACTAAATCCTTCACCATGACTTGGTAATTTAGCACTATCAACTTTTGAACTAGCTAATGGGAAATCAACTGTATGCTCTTCACCATCAGTATCAGTATAATCAACACCAATAGTAAAGTGAGCAGTCTTAGTAGTACAACTAGCAGCAGCACTACAAGTAGCAATAGCTTGATTGTATATTTTCATATTATTAATTGTATCTTGAGCAGCATCAGACTCATTTAAATAAGTCGTGTCTGAGCAACCAGACCAATAACAATTATCTTGACAATGGTTTCCATTACCATAATCATTCTTCTTAAATCCAGAATAAACATTGTAATTACCATGATCACTACGAGTTCTAGCATCTTCGAATTCTTGATACCAACGACCGTAACCACTTCCTACCCAAACAATACTACCATTTTGCCATGCGTAATAACCACTATAACCAGGGAAAGAAGCACTCCACATTTTTTGCGCAATAGACTGATCTCCATAACGAATAGCTAATAAGTCAATATCACTTTCCTCAGATTCATAAACTTCACTATAACATTTATTACTACAGCTTTGGCTATATTTTCCACCGTCACATTCTTGAATACATTTTTCAAAGTCTTCATTTGGTCCACCTTGATGTGTATGACCAGAAATTTGGTTACAATATGGTGTAGGTGTACAAATACCAGGTGTAGTAGGTGGTTGTAATTTTAAAGAAGAATTACAAACTACTCTACTTGTTACTCTAACTTTATATTCAAAACAAAGTCCTGCTTTAGAAGCAACTGGAGGACCGTATTCAACAACAACTGATTCCTCACAAGTTCTAGTACAAGAACCACCAGATACTTCTTCAGTCTTACCAGACGTATAATGGTAAGTATATTTGATATTCTTAGTATCAACTTCTTGAGCATAATAATAATCTTTATTTACATAATAATCACTATCAGACTCTTCTAATTTCCAATCACAAGTCATTCCAAAACGAGTATCATCAATACTACCATTTTGAACTAAATTAGTATAATTATGACCCAAAGCCAAAGCTTTGCTTTTAGCATCATTAAATGCTGTCATAAATGACTCTGAAACTTCAGTTCCTCCACTAACAGATGCCTGATTTCTAACAATAAGAATTGCTGAAGCGATTAAAGAAGCTGTTTGTTCTTCAGTATAATTAAATGTAACTTGACCAGAAGATAAACAGTAAGGAATAATGCTATTATAAGTAACTTTTTGATTCTCACTTACAGCATTATAATTATATTTTTCAATATCACCCTTACTAACTCCTGCCTTTTTAAAGACATCCTTATAATTTTCATAACCAGTACCAGTTCTAAAAACACTACAAATACCATTATAATTTTGATTGTCTTTTAATGGTGTTTCTAGTTGAGGTTTCAACTGTAATGTCATATCAAACTCATAAGTACCTGCTTTTTGACCACTACTATTTAATGGTGCTTCATCATAAGAAAGACAAGTATCATCAGTCTCTGCTAAAACAAAATGTAACCCCACATCAGCAGAAGCATTAGCATTAAAAGTAACCTCCATAGGTTTATTAGGAGTAACAATACCTAATTCCATAGGGTTATTTGTTAAATACTGCCCATTCGTAACATTAGTAACACGAAAGCTACCCTTTTTAACAGTAATCGTCGCTTTACCTTGTGAAAATGAAACTTTAGGTTCATATTCACTATTCATTTCTTCATCATTATTACAAGTAGCGCCATCTGTAGTCTTAGCTAAATTCTCATTTTTACTAACATTGGCCGATTGACGAGAACTTAAAATATTATAACTACAAAACGCAACAACTGCGACAATGAAAAGTATAAAAACCCCTATTATTCCTCTACTATACTTTTTCATCATTTTCTCCACCTTTCATGATTTCTTCTATCTCATGATAATTCTTACTTTTCTGAACATCATAGTTCGATTTCAACTCACCATTTCGAACTAATCTTGCATCTACCCTAAACTCAATATCATTGTAATGACCAAACATTCTTGTACAGGTAACCAAAGAAAGAATTTTATCACCCTCATTAACATCTATATCAAAATCAAAAATACTTTCATCTATAGACTTATCTAAATACTCTCTCATTTCTTTTTTACTAAGATTTTCCCTTGTAAACTTTTCTATATCAGAACGTTCAGGAAAAGAAACGGAAAATATTTTATACAAATAATCTTTACCATTAACGGTATACTGAACATATTTATTATCTTTTACAAAATCCAAATAAACAAAACTCATTAATTGTTCGAACCTTTTATGGTTCTTATTAGTAATCAAAGGATTCGTAGATAAATTCAAAATATTATGGCCACTAACAGTTACCTGATTTAAAAGTTCATCACTTTTAACTTCATTCCAAAGAAAGTCATGTGTCATTCCACTAAAATCATAGGAAGGAGCATAAATTACAGGATAATCTATATTTGTTCCCTGAACTCTAAGCCATCCTATCGTAGTATAATCATCACTATCTTTTTTTGCATACTCAGAAACTTTATCTATCCGAGATTCTATTGGATAATAATCATAAAATAATAAGAAAATAATTGCTGCCAGTAAACACAAAAAAGATAGAATTCCAATGATTAGAAATACTTTCTTTTTTTTCGAAATCAGCAGTTTAGTTTTTTTCCTCATACTACCATCTCCTACCTACTCTGTAATGATATAAGGATCTTCATAAGTACCAGTACCACTTACAACAGAACAATCTTTATTCAAATAGCCTACAGGTCTAACACCATATTCTACATTATCATATAAAGCACCATACATAGCAACACCAATATCAGAAATCAATGCTTTTGTATATTGAGCTTTAGAAGAATTGATTAACCAATAAGATTTCATTGTAACAGAATTATAATCAAAAGCACTAAACATCTCATACATATTAGGAGCAGAAATTTTTACTTTATATTTTTTAGTAGTACTCTCTTTACCATATCGAATCATATTCTTATAAATAGGTACTTCAATCTCTTTGCTTACAAAATAATCAGTATGAAAATATTGTACAGCTTCATTACTAATAAAGTAACCTACATTACCACGTTCTTTCGGATTATAAATTTTTGCTTTAGAATCTGTATCATAAGAAGTAAGAACACGTTCACCACCGTTATAAACAGTCGTATTAGCAATTACTTTTGTAGTATTATCAGAATCTATATCTATAATTCTCCACAACATTCCAGAATAAGAAACAAACTCACCAGAATGTCTTGTATTTAATTTATCTCCGGCTTTAGCGCTTTCCATATCTCCGATAGAATAAGGATTCTCTTTCGTTCCATCACCATCTTCTATTAATGTAGAACCTTTAATAGTTAAAACTGGACGAACACCAAAGTTATAGTTTTGATCAAATGACATATAACGTGCATCAGTATTATAAAATCTATTTCTAACTGTATAAGCATTCTTATTATCCTTTTCATTACGAACCCAAGAAATACTGTCTGGTCGTAACCAATTTCCTTCTCCCGTTGTTGCTTGATTAATATCAGCAGCAGATAGAATAGATACTTCTTTCTCTTTCGTATAAGAATCACATTTATCTATACTAGAAATATTATTATCATTAGTCTTCATATCACAATATTTATTTTTTACAACAAATTTTTTAGACTCATCAGCAATATGATCATAATAATACTCTAACCATTCATCAATAGCAGTATAGTTAACATTACTAACATCTTGTTCGGCGACAATTCTGACATTATCACCATCTATATCCACAATTCTAAATAGCATTCCTGAAAAATAAATATAGTTATTTGGATTAGAGCCAGTATACACTCCAGCTTTATTGGTAGCTTTATTTACAGTATTTTTTAATCTTTCTACCACTTTAACAGTTCTAACAACTTCATTCGTATTATTCAAACTATCAGTAGCACTGTATGTCACTTTATAAGTGCCGGCTCTATTTGTATTAACATCACTAGAATCAATCGCTACATCTTCAACATCCATCTTACCATCGGTATTATCAACAACACTTTTAACGCCTTCTTCATCATATTTAGAACCTAAATTAATAGTAACTTCATCGTCACCATTTAAAGTAATTTCAGGCCCCTTATGATCAACATTCGAAGAAATAATACCACATTTTAAATAAGTATAATATCTATACTCACCATCCTCTTGTCTAACTTTAACCCAGCTATCTGTAATAGAACATGGCTTTTTAGAGAAAGGAACATAAAAGTCTTCTTTTAAATAAGATTGATCAAATAATTTTTGAATACTTAATGTCTTTACACGTGTTCCAGTAGGTAATTCCCCTGCATTAATTTCATAATATCTTTTAGCAGCTGCCTCTATATCCTTTTCATACCCACGAAATGTAATCAAAGGATGAATAACTAAAAACCATAAAAATAATGCAATAACGATTACTACAACAGCAATTTTAAGATATTTAATAAAATTCTTATCAATAATTTTTTGATTATCCATATCTCTTCTCCTATTTCAACCTATACACATATTTTTTATTTCTCACCGTATATACCAACCGAATCTCACTGGCTTCTTGTAAACTCTGTGGCACTTCCAAATACATATAATTGCCATTATAGTCTTTATCAAGAGCATCAACTACTGAAGCTTCCCGTCGTTTACCTTTATTATCTATATAAACAATTTTACCATATTCCATAGAAAAGTCAACGAAATCTTTCCCTGTAAAAGATGGCGAAGCAAAGAATATTTGCAGTATTAATTTTCCCTGTCTCGCAACCAAATCTGTAGGGGCAGAATGACAACTATTACGGCTAGAACATACCCAAGTATTATAAATTGTTTGACTAACTAAACTAACATCTTCAATCGAAAAAGATAGTTCTTCTTCTCCAAATTGTATGGTTTCTTCTTCTCGCAAAACTTTAGTTTTTTGTTTTTCTATTTTACTATAATCTTCCATATCTAGTTTTATTTTTCTTAAATATGGTTTATTATTATCCAACTCCTGATAATAAAGAACAAATTTATCAGGATTTAAATCTTTATCCACTTTAAAAACCAAAAGAAGTCTTTTAGAATCCTGATTTCCAAGTGTAAGTTTATCAACTGTATCTCCCAAATCCCTAAAATCATTAGCATAAGTTTCATAAGTTTGTGTATAATTACCAGTACCATTCATAACATGAAAACGATTAAAATTAACCTCACGTTCGTTAGCATTATTTTTAATAGTAATATCCAAAACAACAAAATCACTGGCTTTAGAAATCACTTCTCCTCGATAATCCTTATTCGTAAAATAACTATGATTAATACTTATTGTATAACCATTTGTCTCAATCGCATCACCTTGTTTGTAAGACTTATGCACAATAAAGACAAATCTATAAATACCTACAACACAAACAACAACTAAAATAGAAGCGAGAATATTCATAAGAAAACGATGTTCCTGATAAAAGTAACCAATATTTCTCTTTAAGCGTTTAAACACTCTCTTAAAACTATCTTTATCAATATTTACACTAATTTCAATTTCTTCTCTATCATCATTACTTAATTCTAAATATTCTTGATCAGATTTAAAATCAAATTTATTTAAATCAACCCCGAAAATACGCATCAACAAAATAATGATAACTGCATACTGAGGCAATGTTCCAATAAACAATAAATCATTAATAGCACGAATACCAGTCGTTCCAGAAGAGGAATCATAACCAGAAAAAAGCGAAATAGTCAAAACAAAAGTAAAGAATAAGAAAGCATACGTAACTAAAGGGATGATATATAATTTCCAAGGTTTCTTCTTATGACGTAACAAAACAACCAAAACAGCAGATAATCCGATAATAATAAGCAATACTAGCAAAGCTATAACACTGGCATATTTAGTAATAGGTTCATAATAAGCATCATAGGTTTCAAGTTGCAAAAACTCAGTAACAAAAGAACGTGTTTGCATGCACTTATAATAGATAAAACCACATAAAATTAACAAAAAGATATGAATTTTTCTAAAGTTCTTAATCAAAAAGGCATACGGTTTTCTAATAATCATATGAGCACCCCTATTCTTCTACTCTATACAAGTATAACTTATTTTCTAAGTTTTTTAAATAGTTTTTTAAACAAAAAAAAGCGAAGATATTTCTTCGCTTATTGTATTGCTGTAATTTCTACTTGATAAGATCCATTTGGACTTTCTACAGTTACAATATCGCCTACTTTATGATCAAATAAAGCTTGAGCAATAGGGCTTTCATTAGAAATTCTACTTTCAAAAGGATCTGCTTCTTGACTACCAACAATTTTATATTCGTCCTCTTCGTCATCATCTACATATTTGATAGTTACAGTATTTCCAATACTAACAGAATCAGTAGAAACATCAGAAATAATAGAAACATTTTCAAGCATCTTTTCTAATTGTTTAATTCTAGCCTCGATAACTGCTTGCTCATTACGAGCTGCATCATATTCTGCATTTTCTGATAAATCACCTAACGCACGAGCTTCCTTAATAGCTTGAACATTTTCAGGACGTCTAACATTAATTAAATCATCCAACTCTTTCTTTAAATTATCCAAACCCTCTTGTGTTAAATAAACTGTATTTTTATTCTTCATAATAATTTCACCTCATTATGTTTATTTTTAAACTCAACTTGCGATAGTATATCACATTTAAAAAATATATGCAAGCATCAATAGAAAAATTATCGGTTACCTCTTCTTTTTGCAACTTCTTGATAAGGATATCCGCCTTCATAAGCTAATCCTAATTCTTGTTCTCGGTTACTACGCTTTAATAACCCTTCAATTTCTTCATCTGTAATTCCCTCTTCAGCCTCAACAGCCAAGAAAGAAAAAGGATCATAACCACTTACCATAGCATTATAAATTTTATCCGCTCTTTCAACCTTAGCATCTTCATTTTCACCATCAAAAGCCAAATAAGCATTAGGCGAAGATTGTAAATATGCCAATGCTTCATTCTTATGCTCCAAACGAAACTCGTTAGCATTAATTTCTTGAAGAATAGCATCGTATTCACGTTTCTTTTTCATACCTTTGGAAGTTAAAATAACACCACCAATAGCTAAAGCACCAGCAACACAAGCACCTACCATAAATGGTGCAGAATCAGTACTATATGTTTGAAGTACAGTACCAAGAATTCCACCGCCACTAGCAGCACAAACAGCAGCAGCACCTATTCTAGAAATCATTCCTTTCTTCTTATCAGAAGATAATTTGTATTTTGAATCAATACCTACCGTTGCTTGTTCTAAAAGTTTATCTTCAATAATTTTAGCATTTTCATCATTATAAATAACATTATTCTCAACATCTCCATTAGCATAAGTAACAGAATAAACATCATGTTTTCTTCTACCATTTTCCTCTTCACGCACACAAACATCAGTGATAAATGTATCTCTTGCTTCATCGTTCTTATCTAAATAGCATTTCATAAAATCCCCTCATTTCAATAAAGTAGCCACATTATAACATATTTCCCAAAAAAAAGCAAGTACTATCGTAATACCCGCTTAACTTCTCTAATAAACATATCATCAGTCATTCCGGCAATAAAATCAATTACTTTTCGCCTTGCATCAGTAACCTTTAAATAACGAGGACTCTGAGAATTCAAAAAGACAGTATAAATAACACTCTCAATACGATTAGCTTTAATATCATCTAAATAAATATGATACAACTGATTCATTCCGCTACGATAATATTCGATATCCTCTTTAGTCATACTTTTACTATAAATATTTTCCCCATTAAATTTTTTAAGAGCAAATAACGCACGATAAACTCTTTCACTTAAAGCGATATAAGGTTTATCCAAACTGTTTTCTATAATATCCAAAATTATTGTATTCATAATGTCACTATTCGTATTACCCAAAATTTCCGTAATTTCCTTAGGTAATTCACTTCTTTCAAACAGACCAAGCTCTATCGCATCTTCAATATCACGTCCAATATAACCAATAATATCACTAATACGAACCACACACCCCTCTAAAGTCATAGGATGATTATGACTAGAAGCCTTTAAATCATGATAAGCTTCCTGATATTCTCTTAAAAACTCTTCTTTAGTCTTAGCAACAGGTGTATAAACATTAGATAACATTTCTCCATTATGACACATAATCCCATCCAACACCTGAACAGAAAGATTAAGACCTTCACCATGATTTTCTACTTCCATATAATGACGAACACCTTGAATATTATGAGCAAAATATTCTCCTAACTCTCGTAAAGAAATTTCATTAAGTAATGCTTCTCCAGTATGTCCCAAAGGGGTATGCCCAACATCATGGCCTAAAGCAATCGCTTCAATCAAATCACAATTTAAATTAAGTGCCCTACCAATAGTTCTAGCTACTTTACTAACAAGTTGAACATGCAACATTCTCTCACTAATATGATCATTTTGTTTAAATGAATATACCTGCGTTTTATCTGCATATCTTGTATAACTAAGTGCATGAATAATACGATCCACATCTCTAAAAAAAGGAGCCCGTATATCATCGTCTATAGGATGAAAACGAACTGCCTCACTACTTTTAGTAGCATTCGGAGAATAAGTGTCTTCTATTTTTAAAAAATTATTTTTTATTATTGCCAACTGTTTCATATTAACTCTCCATTAAATGTTTAATTTTAATAGCAACCTCTTCTATATCCTTATTAAACTGTTCTTCATCATCGGTTCTATGAATAACATAATCAAACCAATCATCTTCAATAGTAATTTTTTTATCTTGTTTAATTTTCCAATATAAGTCTTCACTATATCCTCTAGAATAATAAACATAATCTCCTATAACAGACAAATCCTTTTTATCATAATCCATTTTTCTATCTCTAATTGCTTTAATATTGTAATTATCATTAGAATGAATACGAATTTTAAATACTTTAAAAGAATTATTATGGAGTTTTTTATGAACTTCTTCATAACAATCCATATTATGAATATTATGATCATAAACAAATGAAATCCTGTGAGAAATTAAAAATGAGAGACGTTCATCATTAATTTCAGCTACCTTCTTTTGTAACGTAGAATCATCAGCATCTGCCACTTCTCGATAATAATAATTACGAACATAATCATTACTAAGTAGATAAATAGATAATTCTCTTGAAAGTTTTCTAGCCAGTTCAAATTTACCAGCACCACGATTAGCAGTAATTAAAATTGCGATAGGTGGTATATATTCCTTAACTCTAACTGCTTCCCTTTCCATTTCTTCTACAAAATTTTTCTCCATAGTATCTCCCTCCTACTAATGATGAAGTAATCGTATCATAGAATATGCAACTATCTCGATGTCAGTATCTAAATATATATAATAGATATTATCAGGGTGTCTTGCTACATCCAACTGATTCATATCTTCATCATACAATTTTTCTATTACAAAAGAAATTCTTTCTCCTTGAGGAGTAAATAACTCTACTGTATCCCCAACTTCAAAATAATTTCTCTCGTAGATTTTAATCAACTTTTGCTTTCTATCATAAGAGATAATTTGTCCTAAATAATCTTGATTACTAGCTTCATTTCTGCCAGTATAGTATTGATCAGTAGCATCAGCTTCACGAAGTAAATAATGAGTAGAAACAGCTCTATTAGCCACTCTAGAAAGTCTCTCTTCTAAAACTTCTAATACATCTCTAGTCAAAGTATTATCGTAATATCTATCAATAATTTCACGATAAGTGCCAATGACAGTTGCTAAATAATATAAAGAGCGCATTCTCCCTTCTACTTTTAAACTAGTAACACCAATATCTATAAGATTACCAATATATTTAGCCAAATTATTATCTTTCGTCGCAAAAGTAAAATCCTTTTTACCATCTACTGCGAAAGCAAATCTACATACCTGTGCACAACCGCCACGATTAGCATCACGATTAGTAACATAATTAGACAAAGCACATCTACCACTATAACAAGTACACATAGCGCCATGAATAAATACTTCAATATCAATTCCAGTCTTATCTATAATCTCTTTTATCTCATCAAGAGAAACCTCACGAGCAAGTACTACTCTATCGACACCTTGTTTTTGAAAATATTTAACACTTTTATAATTCGTTGTAGAATCCTGTGTTGATAAATGTACTTCCACTTGTGGAAAATTCTTTTTAATATAAGAAATAATAAATGGATCACTCACAATAAAAGCATCAATTCCAGCATCAACAACAGATTTAATATAGTCTTCCACACCATCCATATCTTCGTTATGAAAAACAATATTTAAAGTTAAATATACTTTTTTTCCAAGATTGTGAGCAAAACGACAGCCTTCTTGAATCTGATCAATTGTAAAATTAGTTGCATTAGCACGTAATCCATATTTTTCTCCACCAATATAGACAGCATCAGCACCATATAACAAAGTAACTTTTAATCGTTCAATATCTCCAGCCGGAGAAAGTAATTCTATTCTTTTCATTTTTTCACCCTATAGATAGTTTTCTTAAAAAAGAATCCGGTACTATCCCCTAACTTTTTATACTTTTCTACATAAGAAGCATCACTACATCCATCTACAATATATTTTTTAGTATCATGGAGAAGTTCTAAGAAAGAAGGAATACCTTCTTCTCTAAACAATACATAATCAACGTCAGCCTGATATAAAGAAGAAATAACTGAAGTTCCATTTAACACTTCATCAAGTAAAAATCCGGTACCGTTCTCCTCTTCTTTAACTAAGTAATTTTTATTTGTAATTTTTTCCAAAACCGAAAGTGTAGAACTACCATTTTCCCCTAAGTCTTCATAATAATTATGAACTAATCTTCTTCTACTATATCCAACACTTGGTAAACTGACTACTTCAACAATAGTACTAATAGACGACTCTTTAGCAATAGATACAATCTCATCTAAAGTAATCTCTTTAGAAAGCAAAGCATAATGAACCCCTTGATGAAAATAATAATCACAAGTACGAGTATTCGTAACCATATGAGTTTGACTCCATACCAAATCTAAGGACAAAGAAAGCTCCTGCTTTAATTCTAAAATGGCTAAATCATAAAAGAACACACCACGAATAGACATCTGCTCTAACTCTAAAAGCACACGTCTAACCTCATCAATTTCTTTATTAAATATATTTTTATCCATCTTAACAAAGATTTCCATCTTTGGATATTTATTTATAATTTCCCTAATTTCAGTTAAAGAGAAAGTAACAGAGTTCAAAACAGAAAAATTTTCTAACCCTAATAATAATGCATCACAAGAATCAATATAATTAGAAATTTCTTTGCTTGTAACTTCCACTAATACTTTCATTTATCCACCTCTGTCTATATTATATAATAAAATAAAAAAAAAGAAAAGGTTGAGAAATCTCAACCTATAATTAACTGATTGTATATTCTGATGTTAAAATTAGAAAATAACGAACTACATAGATTTGCTTATCTTTAACATATTGCATATTAATCTGTTCAGTAAAGTCACCAACGGTAAATTCTTTAGTCGCTACAGGCTCTTTTTCATCCATATGACTTTCTAACTCCTGCATAACTTCAGAAATATTATTTTCATCTACTGAAGTGCCAAAGAAATTATTTAAAAGTTTATTACTAACATCCATAACTTTATTAGCAGTAAAATCATCAGAATCAAAATATAATACCATACTAAACTGATTTAATAATGCATCCTTATAAGAAGCAGCAATAGTATCTTGATAATTAAGATTTTGATATCCATTATAGAATGCACTACAAAACTGTCCAGTTGGGTCATTTTCTACAGGTTGACAACTAGCCTCTTGTAACCCCATTTGTGTAGCCACCTCAGCAAAATTTGTGGGACTAATAGCTGTAGTAAAAGAGTTCGGAGTTGCCTGTTGAACTACAGAATAATTTCTTTCTTCAACATAATCCAATTTTTTAGTATTTTTAGAAGAATTGCTAGATAAAACTGTATAAGCAATTCCCCCCCCTAAACATAATAATGCAATCACAATAATAATTATAGAAATTTTTTTCATATAAATCCTCCTTAACAACGTTTAAAGTAGAAGTATGTACCACCCATTTTACCACAAGCAGAATTAGTCGCTGCTACACAACCAGTATCATAACCTTTACATACCCAAGTGTTAGCACATCCATTTCCATAACAACCAGCACCAAAGTAACTATAACAATATCTACCAGCATAATGCTCTATAGTACAACAAGAATGAGTATTACAATACCGGCTATCCCAATCTGTACTACAATACTGGCTATTATAGTTAGAATAACGATATCTATACCGACTTTGTGTTCCGGTTCCACATGATTTACTACAACTTCCCCATGAAGACCAAGTACCAGCATAAGTCGAACTACAACAGCTTTGTGTATTACAATTTTGACTCTTTGAAGTTGTACCACAAGAAACACTAGAATCATAAGTAGAATATTTAGTTCCTGTCATAGTTTGAGTACCTGTACCACAAGATTTACTACAACTTCCCCATTTACCAGACCATTTAGTAGTAGTAGAGCTACAACAACTCATCGTATTACAACTTTGACTCTTTCCGCCAGTAATTAATGCACATGAATTTGTACGTGTTTGCGTTCCTCCTCCACACTTCTTACTACAACTACTCCAATTACTATATTTATTAGCTCCATCTTTTGTACTTCCTAAAGATTTAACAGAAGAACGATTTCCTACTTTATCTACCGCAACAGCCCAAGCATAATAACTCTTACCACAAGCACGTGTATATGCTCTAGAAGTTGTAAATCTAGAATCATTCTTACTTGGAGTAGAACTAGAATTAGTTACTAAATATAAATAATGACTAAATCCTGAATGACTATCCTTAGAACCAGAAGCAGCTGTTTTAATACTAGCACTAGCATTGCTTCCACTAACAGCACCAATATTACCACCAGTAGGTGTCGTTGGAGCTGTTTTATCAACATAGATATTCGCTGTACAAGTTCCAGTATTTCCTGCATTATCTTCTACTTTATAGGTTTTCGTTTTTGTAGTTGTAGTAACAGTATCTTTAAAGGAAGATACTTTACAACCACTACCACTACCATCATTACAATTGATAGTAACCGTTCTATTTCCACCAGTCCAACTTTTACTTCCACCACTAACTGTACAAGTTGGTTTTTGTTTATCTACATATACATTCATAGAACAACTATTACTGTTTCCAGCTTTATCTTTAATAGTAATATTAGCAGTTTTTACTACTTTGTTCTTAGTATTACTATCATTATAAGATTCAGAATAAGATGCTTGTTTACAACCACTAGTAGCATCACTACACTTAACAGAAACCGTTCTATTAGAGTTTGTCCAAGTAGTACTATGACTCTTAGTACCACACACGGGTTTAGTTGTATCAATCATAACAGTAACTGGACAATTAACTTCTTCATTATTTTTACCTAATATAGTAACATAAGATTCATCTACATCAGAAGAAAATGTCCTTGAAAAACTAGGAGATAAACATTTAGTTTTGCTATTAATACATTTAACCGTAACCTTGCGACTCTTAGTAGACGAAGAAGCATTAATCCATTGATTATTATTTTTTAAATCAAGTGATGGACTTTGACTACCACATTCAGGTAATCCTTCATCATAAAAACTTTCTGATTTAGAATCACTCTTAACATTTCCATAAATATCATAAGCTGTTGCTACAACTTTAACAACACCAGGGACATATTTCTTAAGCTTAACAGTTTTAGTAATTTTACTTTGATTATCCCCAGAAATATTATTAGAAGTATAAACAACTTGACCATCTTTATAAATAGTATATTGATAACTTCCTATTTTACTAAGCTCATTACCATTAACAGAAACCTCAATCTTAGCTCTAGAATCTTCGATAGGACTAGACTTAGTAAGAGTTACTTTTACAGTTAAATCTGTTTCTATTTCAGCTTTATGATTGATAGAATAAGCAGGACATTTCAAATATACACTATATATATAATCTGTTTTAGAAGATTTAATAACACTAACATAACTTGCAGTAGTATTACATTCTGCTTTACCATAATCAACAACAGACCCACGTTTAAGATAATTATTTTTAATTAATGTCTCAACAGTAACTTGCCGTTCCTGACCAATATTTTGTGGTAATAAAGTCCTATGATCACCATAATAACTTTTTGCCGCTAATATCAATTGATCTTCCAAATTATCATAAAACCCTTCTTTAGAATTAGACAAAATAGAAGAAACAGAAACAATCGCAAGCCCCATCAAAATTCCTAAAATAACAATAGCTGCAAGTATTTCTACTAATGTAAAACCTTTTTTATTTAACCTCATTACTATCACGTCCTATTATAATCATACAATAATATAATAAATGAAAATAAAAAGAAATACAAGCCAAAAGAAAAAAAGTTACTTATTTAGTAATACTAAATGCATAACTTTCTTCATCAAAAAACTCTTCTTCACCATAAACAGAATATATTGTAAATGGACGATAAGCAACTAATCCACCATTTTCCACATAATAATAAACTGAGTCCATATAATTATAATTTTGAACTCCTCTCCAATTTAGAAAACAATCATAATTACATTCTTGAGATGCAAAAAAACCTTTTTTTACTTCCTGTTGATAATATTTTTGAAACTGCAATTCAATTTTCTGTTTTACTTCATCTTCTGTTACATCAAATAGGGATAATAGCTCCTCATCTGTCATCAACGTTTGATCATTTAAATCAAAATTATATGTATGAAAAGAAACATCAGGAAACGAATAACCAGCACTATAATCAGACATACGAAGTAAAATAGATAAAACTTCTCCATTTAGCTGAGAATCATAAACCATTAAATTATTCTTATTCTTTAAAAATGACTCTGCATATTGCTGAATTGTCTGATTAACTAATCTTGCATCCTCACTATCAATATTAATATAAGGAATTTCATTATGCATATTCTGGTTATTCGTAGAAGTATCCAGAGTATAAACTAAATACTGTGAAGAATCCTCTTTAATATAATTATAATTACTATAATAATTTTTATATAAATAATATCCAATTAAAAATATCGCTAAAAGAATAACACCGCCCCAGATAAGTACTTTTTTTACATTAAAAGAAATGCGAAAAGAAAAATTATTTTTCCTAGGCTTTAAATTTCTATTTCTTTTTTCCCCCTGGTTTTGAACGACATCAAACATAATTCCTCCTAATTAACACCTTTTATTCTCATAATGCCACGTACAGTTCTATAATTATAAGAAGGAGAGATTTTTATACCAGAACGAGTACTGGCAGCATGAACCATTTCTTCTCCATTACCAGTAAGAATTCCAACATGGCCATAATACATAACAACATCCCCTGCTTTAATATTACCATCAGTTACCAAAGTATACATATCTGTTTGATTCCACATAGAATCTGTTTGTGAAATTAAATTGATACCAAAATGTGCAAAAACATAAGAAACAAAACCAGAACAATCGGCACATACATTAGGATCTTTACCACCCCAACAATATCTACCACCAACAAAAGATTTAGCATACTCAACAATAGCTTTACCAGTGGCACTTCCTTCACCAACAGCACCACCTTCATCTGCCGTAACATCAGGTTGATCATAATCATCAGATTGTAAAATAAAACTTTGTGGTTTCTTATCAGTAGTAGATACATAAGTACTATTTTCCTTTTTCAAAACCTCTCTAGAAATACGAGCAGTATCCCAACAAGCACCTAACTGAAAAGAACCAATATCATCAGGAACTAAGCCGATTGCTAAATTCACTAAAAAAGGAACAAAAAAACACAATAATGCAGCAATAAATTTATTTAACAAACTTTTTTTCTTCTTATCATCATCGGGATTAATTAATAATTGAGTAAACTGAATTGCTAAAGCTGTCATCAATAAAATAGGAGCAACCATCTGTATCAAATCTAAAACTTGCCTCAAAATATCTAATATGGTCAATAAACCATAGTCTGTACAACATGTTCCCAATGCTTCACTACAATTAAGAATCTGAACAAAGTCGCTCATAATACCACCGCCTCATTTTTTCTACTAAGTAACAACTAACATTATTTTATTATAAATTGAAAAAAAAGAAAAGAAAATTAACCATAATACTGTTGAATAGCCTTTGCTATATCTTTAGCAATTTGTTCTTTTTTACTACTATAAGTATCCATTGCCTGCTTATTATCATAAAACTCCGTTTCCAAATAAGTAATCGGAACACCTAAATTCATAAAATATCCAATATCAAAAGCACTATAAATATAATCTGAGAACTGGCGATGACCAGTATTAGATATTACCGCATTAACAATAGCTTGATCAGCAAGAGTACTATAACTACTCGTTCTCTTTACTAGTTGAGTACCAGCAGCACGACCACTACCAGAAGCATTAAAGTGAATTTCTAAAACATATTTATATTTTCCCCAATCAAATTGATTACATAAACTGGTATTGTTTCTACACTCACGATAAAAAGAGGTATTCATATCATTAGAATTTCCTGCCATCAAAGCATTCGCAATATCAGAAGAAACTCCTAAAGAACTAAGTTCAGATTGAATTAACTTAACTAAGATACGGGTTTGATCAGTTTCATCATAACCAGAGGAAATCATACCACGACAATCATTAGGAGAACTAGCACAGTAAGGTGGATAAGAATGTCCTGCAATAAGTAAAATGGTTCCATCTCCACCACTACCATTTTCAGGTTTCGCAGTAACCTCGGGATCATCATAATCTTCTGGCATTACAATAAAACTCTTAGGTTTTTTATCAGTAGTAGACACAAAAGTATTTTCCATAGCTAACGTCATTTCTTCACTAATCTCTGCAGAATGCCAACAAGAAGCAAAACTAAACTCAGAAAATACCAAATTAACAACAACATTCACGATTGTTGGCAATAGAAAAACAACAACCGTAGCCATTACTTTATTGATTAAACTCTTTGACTTTTTATTTTGCTCATCTTCAGGATTAACAACCATCTGTGTAAATTGTATAATTAACCCAACAATTAAGATAATAGGAACAATAATATGTATAATATTTAAAATTCTCTGTATAGCCCCTAAAATATTAGCCAAACCAAAATCAGCACAACAAGTATCAATATCCCCAGAACAATCCAAAATATATAAATAAGGCATACCATCACCTCTTTAATCTTTTACTACAAAACGAAAAGAATCCAAAGAAAAATACTTTTCCTCACCATAAGTAGTATAAATATTAAATGGTTTATAAAGAATTAATTTCCCATTTTCAATATAATACGTATTGTCATTCATTACATTAACAATATTTTTAGACTCCATAAAACAAGAAAAATCGCACTCCTCTTTCGTAAAATATCCTTGTTTTATCAAATCATTATAAAACTCAACAAATTTATAAGTAATAAAATAACGCAAAGTATCTTCATCGATTTTATACATATCAAAAATATCTTTATCGGAAAGTAAAGTCATATTTTCCAAATCAATATTATAACTACGATAATAAATATCAGAATGATCTGCGTCAGCATATCGCTGCTGTGAAATAATTAAAATAGACAGCAGATGATCAGAAACAGAATATTCATATAAAAAGCCCTGTGTAAACTTCGTTAAATAATCTTGATAATAATCCATAATATCAGAATTAATATCATCAATAACAGAAGAATCAATATTAATAACAGGAACCTTATCCGTTGCTAATACATCGAGAGAATTAGAAGAATAAACAATTTCTTTCTCTTTATTTTTTAACAAATCTTGGTAATTAAATTTTCTAGGAAAAAGAAAAAAAACAGAAGAAGAGACAATAACTACAATAAGCACACAAAATACAATCCACTTAGGCTTCTTCTTAGATATTTTAGTCTCTACTTCTGACACATTAAACACTGACTTCACTCCCATTACTTTCTCTTGCTAACCGAAATTCCATCTCCCACTTCAAAAAACTCCGTATTATATTTTTCATTTGTTTTTAAATAATCAACATAATCTTTAATCTTACGAACTAATGCTCTCAAATTTTTACTTTTTATTTCTTCTTCTTTTTTTTCTACTAAACCATGAAACTTCAAATTATCAGTAATAATTACTCCACGATACTCCAAATTACGTTCAAACATTTCAAAAAACTTAATATTTTGTGCTTTCGCAGCATCGATAAATATTAAATCGAACTTTTCATCCAATTTAACGTTAAAGGCATCATTATAAATTAATGTAATCCTATTTTCCAAACCAAAAGCTTTTACATTCTTTAAAGCCTCTAAATAACGAACTTCATCTCTTTCTATCGTTGTAATTTTAAGATTAGGATCAACAAGAGCCATCATAATAGCAGAATAACCAATTGCTGTACCTATCTCTAAAACATTCTTAACATGATTTTTTAAAATAAATGTAGTAAGAAAATCAATTCCCTCATCTATCATAATAGGAACATTATTAACTTCTGCATACTGCTTCATCTCGCGAATCAAAGCATATTTATCTACCATATCCAATCACCTTTATCTTTAATCTCCTGTACCATAGCTTCATGCTCCGCTAATGTATTAGTATAGAAAATATTTCCATTTTTATCCGCAACAAAGTATAAATAATCACTATCCGTAGGCTCAATACTAGCTTTCAAACTAGATAAACTAGGATTACAAATAGGACCTATAGGCATCTGTCCTCTCATATTAGCAGCCCTTGTATTATAAGGATTAACGGTTGCAAACTGGGCAGTCGTTAAATCACTAGTCATCGGAAATTGTAATGCATAATAAGTAGTAACATCACTACCCAAATTCATATTAGCAGCAATCCTATTTTCAAAAATACCAGCAATCATCTTACGATTCTCAGTATTAGTACCTTCAAGTTCCACCAAAGATGCCATAGTCATATAATAGTGCACATTATTCTGAATCTGACTTCTATATGGTTCAAGTTCTTTTTCCATTTCATCTAACATAGTCTCAACAATAGTAGAAACACTAACATCTTTGCCATCAAACTGATAAGTATCAGGAGCTAAATATCCCTCTAAAGGGTAGTAAATTCCTTCCTGTAAAATTGAATCTGTCAAAAACCAATATTTTTGTCTTAATGTTTCTAAAAATGTACTATCATTTAATGTATTTAACACTTCTGTTTCTGAATGATTTGTAGCCTTTGCAATTTCAGAAGCATAATCCGTAATCCGCATTCCCTCTTTAAAAGTAATCGTAATAGCATCTGGATTATACTTACTGCCAGACACAAGTTCAGAAATAATATCTTCCATAGACATATCCCTACGAAACAAATAAGTAGAGGCTTGTAAATACAAGTCGCCTTTACTTTTTACAGTAATAGTAAATAACATTTCACTACGAATCAAATCATTCTCTTTTAATATTTTAGCAATTCCTGTAACACCAGTACCACTAGGAACGACAATTTCTATATCATCATGATCATTTTTATCTACAGGACTTGCTAAAAACAAATAAACCGCCGCTAATAAAATTAATAAAGAACCCATTAAAATTAAAAAAATTAGTAACGGTTTCGGTCTTCTCCTCACTGCCATAAATACCCCTCCAGAAAAATAAAGAGCTATTATTGCTCATTACCTTGATTATTATTTGCTTGTTTTCTAACTTCTTCTTGTAATGTTTCAAGAATTGTTTCAATAACCTTCCACTCTTTATCTGTTTCAATTGCTTCCAATTTACTATGAGGATCATTAGGATCATAAATAGAAGCATAAACTTCTACATTTCCCTCTGCATCTTTAGTATTATCTGTATATACGATATAGTTTTTATGTGTTTCTTCACTTTCAAAAGTAAATAACACATCATAAACTATTTCATTACCATTTTCATCAATCATTGTAAAACTATTTTTCTTCATTTTGCTTCCTCTCCTTATCTAAAAAACTTTGCAATATTATAGTTGCAGCCACACTATCTACTACTTTTTTTCTACTTTTTCTAGAAACATCAGCATAAATAAGCATATCTGTAGCACTCTTGGTAGATAATCTTTCATCTTGTAAATATACAGGAATAGATAAAACTTTCTCTAATTCTTTCTGAAATTTTAAGCTAAGTTCCCCTTTAGGGCCAATAGAATTGTTCATATTCTTAGGAAATCCCAAAACAATGGCACCAATTTTCAATTCATCAACTAAAGAAACAACTTCCTGAACCAGTCTCGCATATTCCTCTTGATGACGAATAACACCATAACTAGACGCAATCATCCCAGTAGAATCACTCGTTGCAATACCTAAGGTACGACTTCCTAAATCTAATCCTAAATATTTCATCTATGATTTTTATAAAATTCCTGCAATAACACTTCTATAATTTTTGCTCGATCTACTTGCTGGATTTTAGTGCGAGCATCCTGATAACTAGAAATATACCCAGGATCTCCGCTAATTAAATAACCAACAATCTGATTGCTAGGATTATATCCTCTTTCTTCTAAAGAATCCCATACCTCTTCAAGAATATCACTAATAAAACGATTATCAATATCCTTAATATTAAATAGACTTGTCTTATCTTGTGACATAATATCACCTCACTATAATATAATTCTATTTTAGCATTGATTAAAAACTATTACAACCAAAAAAAGAATATTCTAAAAAGGAATATTCTTCTAAACTGTATAAACAAAAGCCATATAGATAGCAAATGCAATAAAAATACCAGTAATAATCCACCCATTAAGTCTTTCAAACCAACTGCTCTTATCTTTTACCCCTAAAGCAATAGACATTAAAGTACCACCGATAAGTCCACCAATATGAGCAAAATTATCTACACCCGACATAAAGAATCCCAAAGCTAAATTCAAAAGAATCAAAGGTATAATCTGACTTTTAACAACATTTCCCAAATAAACTCGATAATGATATCCAAAATAAACAAGTGCTCCCATAAGTCCGAAAATAGCTCCACTGGCACCTACAGATGCATAATTCCCAAAAATCATAGAAAACAAAGCACCACTAATACCAGCAACTAAATAAATAATCAAAAATTTAAATCGACCTAAAAAGTTCTCTACCTGAGACCCAATAACATATAATGCATAACAGTTAAACAATAAATGCATAAATCCACCATGTAAGAATATTCCTGTAAGCAAACGATAAGTTTGTCCTTCTCGAATAGCTGGTCCCCAAACAGAGAAGTTAGCAATTAAATCATCATACAATCCAAACAAAACAGGAATCACATATAAAATAACATTAACAGCTATCAACCAATAAGTAATCATTGGAAAATTATTCTTAAAAACAGCATTAATTTTCTTAGCATCTTTTTTATTATGTTCATTAATATCACTAGTGATTTTAGCAAATAAAGCAATTCCTTTTTCATTGAACTTTAACTTCTTAGTTAAATCAGGAAACTCTCTCTTAATAACATCACTCTTCTTAAAATCAGCTTCTGTATCAATCTTTACACATTCCACATTAGGAATAGCATGAATATCTTGACTTACATTATCACCTAAATCTAAAAAAATGCTCAAAGTATTCATACGAAAAGATAAAGTTTTCTTTTTTATCTTTTTAACAATTCTTTTTGTCTTAAAAACATCAAAATTAAACTGTTCATCATTATGTATATAAGATGAAACAATTCGCACTACTTTATAATCTTCATCAAGATTTTCTAACCAAATTTCATTTTCAACCCCTTGTAAAATAATAGGATTATAATTTTTGTCTATAATAAAATAATGAAGTAATTTCATCACAAGAATATTCTTGTCATCCATTAAAATCTCATTTTCCATCTAATCCCTCCAAAATACTAATAATATTATATACTAAAACATAAAATAAAGAAAGAGGTGTTTTATGAAGAGATTTGTAAAGTTTATCATAATTTTACTGCCCTGGTTCTTATCTTCCCTAATTCCTATAGACAAAAATTATTATAACAATCTAAATCTTCCATGGTTTGCTCCTCCAGGAATCGTATTTGGAATAATATGGACTTTCCTATATATCTGTATTGCAATTAGTATATATCAAATCATAAATAATCATAATAAAAAGGATATACCTAATTCATATAAGTATACCCTACTACTAAATTATATAGCAAATCAAAGTTTTCAACCACTATTCTTTTATTTTAAAAATAATTTTTTAGGTTTTATTTCCTGTATCATAACATTGATTACTTCTTTATTTTTATATAAAGAAACGAAAGATTTAAAGGAAAGTTCTGCTAAATGGCTAATACCATATATAATTTTCACTCTATATGCTAGCATTCTTTCACTATCCATTTACTTTTTAAATATTACTTAACATGATTATTATATTCTCTAGCTATATCTAAAAATTTATGCAATTCTTTTTCTAATTCTTCAAAATGGTCTTTACAATAAGTAAAGTCCTTTTCTTTACTCTTTAACTCATGCTGATAAGCAATGTCTGCAAAACTCATAAATCCTAAATACTTAGCATCACTCTTCATAGAATGAACTAAAATTGCATAGTTTTCCATATCTTTCTCTTCTAAATACTTTTTCAAATTAGAAAGTTTTTCATCAATTTCATCTAAATAGTCATGAAGAGTCATATGATACATTTCCATATCACCTAATAAATCCAATGCATGATCAATATCTACACCATGACTTCTTAAATAATCTTCATTATATACAGTCTCTTTAGATGAAGTATTAGTAACTTTTTCTTCAACATCTAAAAGCTCTGTTGTATCAAATAATTTTCCAGTCTGTGACTCCTTCAAATGAAGAAGTGTTGCGAAAACTCGAATCATCTCTTCTTTTTCAATAGGTTTTGCTAGATAATCATCAAACCCTTCACCCATGTATTTTTCTCTCATTCCGGTAATAGCATTAGCTGTAAGAGCAACTACAGGAATTGAAAAATTAGGAAGAGCTTTCAACTTCTTCAAAGTCTCAATTCCACTTAACTTAGGCATCATATCATCAAGTAAGATAATATCATACTCTTCACCAGACATAATCTTTTCTAAACAATGATAACCACTATCTACACATTCCACTTCTGCATGATATCTTTTTAATAACTGACTTGCTACTTTTAAATTCAAAGTATTGTCATCAACTACCAAAATATGATAATCAGACAAGTCTAAATGTGTCAAATTAGGTCCTGTATTCTTTTGCAGACTACTTTCCTTTTCTATTGGTTGGTCTAAAATAATAGTAAATTTAGAACCTTCACCATAAACAGTATGAACAACTACTTTACCACCCATAAGTTCAACTAACTGTTTAGTAATTGCAAGACCTAGTCCAGTACCTTCTACTGTCGTATTACGGTCTTCGTCAAGTCGCTGAAATTTAGTAAATAATTTATCAATATTTTCTTTCTTAATACCACGACCAGAATCCTCAACAGAAACAATCAAACGACAACGATTAGCATTATTTACACAATTAACTTCATACCGTACAAACCCATGTTCCGTATATTTACTGGCATTACTCAAAATATTAGTAACGACCTTCTTTACATTTGTATGATCACCATATAAAACCTTTGGTAAATCCGGAGCAATATAAACTTGAAAATCAAGTCCCTTCTCATCCATTCTAGGCTTAATTAATTTAGCAAGACTAGAAAATAACTCTGGTGCATCATAAGGAGAATTAGTAATCTCTAACTTACCTGCTTCAATCTTAGATATATCTAAAATACCATTAACAATCTCTAACAAAGTATTAGAAGCATTAACAATATCTTTTGCATTATCTTTAGCCTCATCCAATGTTTTAGCATGACGTACACAATCACTAAAACCAACAATAGCATTTAATGGAGTACGAATTTCATGAGACATACTAGATAAGAAATCAGTCTTAGCCTGATTAGCTTTATCAGCCTGTTCCTTAGCAAGTTCCAATTGCTCAATCATTTTAACATCTGGATTCTCAATTGTAAAATACATGATAAAGCATACTAAACTCTCTGCCACCGTAGTAATAACTAGCTCTGGATGTGACATCTGCAATATAGCAGCAAATAAACCAAAAACTGCAAATAACAAAATAGGGATTAATTTCTTTTTATCACTCTTTTTCCAATATTTAATAACTAAAAAAATCATTATAGTAATTATGATTGCTGAAAGTATGAATGTAAAATCGATAGCCGCCCCCGATGTATAATAAATTCCCTTAACCTTATCAGTATATAATTGAAACGGCAATACAAAGGCTATAACACTTTCAATTATTGTAAAAAATCTAAGCAAATGATTTTCAAATTTATCTCTAGTTATCGCAATAAGATAAGACATAAATAGATTTATCCATAATATAAAATAAACTAGATATATTCTTAAAATAAAATTAGAAAATATCAAATTAATAGAATCATACTTATATGACACATAATCACACAATAATTGGATTATTAAACCTATTATATTTAAAACTATTAATTTTTTATATATTTTATTTTCTTGATTATTTATTCTCTGCTTTGAAAAATAAATTACCGACAAACATACCATATATATAATACAAAAGAATATTAACATCGTCATATTTGATACTATCATATTACCACCTCTATTATTAATTATAGCATAAAAAAAAGAATGTAAAAGAAGAATCTACATTCTTATAATACTAATTTGAAGTAACAATTGCTTGTTGTTTAACTTTTCCAGTCTTTTTTGCTTCATATGGACATTTTATAAAGCCTTCTGTTTCATGCATCATACTCACTGTATCCCGTTTTCCTGATTTTGCATGTGGGAATGACTCCCTAACCTTAAATATTGTAGGAACCAAACTATCATCCTGAAATTTATCACAAATCAATGTTTGAAGTTCAAATATTTTATCTGCTAATATTTCCGGATTATTACTGATAGATGCCATGAAGTCACTAGTTGGTATGATATGAACAGCCATTTTATTTTCTTCTACTTCATCTTTTTTCTCTAAAACGTCTACATTTGCAATTCCTTCTACATTTTTAATAACGGATTCAACATCAAAGTTATAAACTTTTCTATCCCCTACCATACTGTAATCGCTTGCTCTTCCTTCAATATACAAATATCCGTCCTCATCAATATATCCAATATCTCCAGTACAATTCCATTTTCTACCATTTTCATCAATGTAAAAATACTCATCTGTTGCTTCTTTATTCTTATAATACTCTTTCATTCTGCATGGTGTAGATGCAAGGACCTCACCCCTTTGGCCATAGGTTAATTCATTCCTATTTTCATCAAATATTCCTATAACAACCCCAGATAATGGTATTCCAACAGTACCCTTTGGATGCTCATAATTATGTATCTCCGTAGTAATTCCTGCCCCACCTTCGCATTGTCCATATCCTACTTTTAGTTCAGCATTACTACCATGTTCACGAAAAACAGTTTCAATTGCACTTCTAACTTCCGGACTTAAAGGTTCTCCTCCCTCAAAAGGATATGTCAAATGTGAAAGATTTTTGTTTTTTACTAGTGATTTATCCAAAAATCCTTCATACATACTTGTTGGAGCAATTGTATAATTTGTTTTAGCTTTAACAATATTTTTAACAAAATGCTTACGATCAAATCTTGGATCCATATATACAGATACACCTTTTGATAAAGGCAAATGAATAGAGGTGCTTAATCCAGTTGAAAACCATGGAGGAACTATTTGATATAATTTTAAGCCTGAGCGAAAATCAAATCCCATTTTATCATACGCATATACAGAATTTTGAAAACTATCGTTTGTTAACAAAATTCCTTTGGCAGCACCAGTTGTTCCACTAGAATAAACCATCGCTACAGGTTGTTCCTTGTTATATTTACACTCGGGAACATTCTCGATGACTTTACCTTCTTTTATAAACTCATTCCAATAAACCTCATTATTTTCTCTATCAATTTTATGTTTCTTGGTTATTAATCCAAGTAAGGATGCATTCAATGCTGGAATAACAATCGTTTTCTTAATACGTGATTTAGCAATTGCATCTTTTATATCATCATAGAAAGTATCCATAACTACTAAAACATCACTATTACAATCTTCTATTCTTTTGACAAGCTGTTCATGATCAAAATGCGGAGCAATCATATTAGAAACAGCGCCTATTTTAGACAAAGCATAAAATGAATATACTGTTTCTGGTACTCCTGCAGCACATATGGTTACGAAGTCACCTTCTCTAACTCCATTGGCATAATACGCTTTAGCAGCAGAATCAATTTTTTTAAATAATTCACAAAAAGTAGTTTTTGTGCCAAAATACTCTAACGCCAAGCGGTTTTTTCTATTTTCATTTTTTTCGATTAATTCTTGATAGACAGTTTTATCATTTTCTTTATAATCTGGTAATTCAGCATAATGCTTTAGCCAAGGCCTATCAATAGATGCCTTACCTGTTAAAGGGCCTTGTATTTCTCCAAGCAATAATTTTTTCAAATAAATATCTCTTAATTTTTCTTGATTTACATCAAAGTTACTAATTCCCATATAAATTTCCCCCTCTTAACAAAAAAAGCAGCACCAAAAAGAGACAAAAACTCTATAAGGTACTGCTTTTTATATTTATATAATTGATTAAATAAGTCCTTAACATAAGAACCCACTCCCCCAACTAAGCAATATTCTACACGATAAATCTCTTTTTTGCAAGTATTTATTGATTTCTAAGTTGTTCTAGATTATCTAAAAACTCTTGTGGAGGATCAACTTCAAAAAATAATTCTTTACCTGTGGAAGGATGTTTAAACTTAATACTCTTAGAATGTAACATCTGACCAAACTCCGTAGACTTACCTCTACCATACATTGGATCATTAGAAACTGGATAACCGATATATGCCATATGAACACGAATTTGGTGAGTTCTACCAGTCTCTAAAATACACTCTACTAAAGTATGATTAGAAAAAGTTTCCAAAACTTTAAAATGAGTAATAGACTCTTTTCCATGTACATCAGTTACTGCCATCTTCTGACGATTATTAGGGTCTCTTCCAATTGGAGCATCAATTGTTCCAGTATCATGTTTAATAACTCCATCAACAATCGCTAAATAATGACGTTCTACTTCTTTATTAGCAATCATTTTAGACAAAGCTTCATGCGTTTTATCGTTTTTAGCCACCAACATCAGTCCGCTAGTATCTTTATCTAAACGATGCACAATCCCAGGACGATTAACTTCTCCAGCAGAAAGATGAAAACGATATAAAAGTGCATTAACTAAAGTACCTGTATAATGGCCAGGAGCAGGATGAACAACCATTCCACTAGCCTTATTAATAACAAGTAAATCATCATCTTCATAAACAATATCAAGAGGTATATCCTCTGCTTTTATAGAAATATCATAATTTAAATCATCATTAACTATGATAGTATCCCCTAACTTAACATTATAGTTATTACTAACGACTTTACCATTAACAGTAACAAGTTCTTGTTTAATAAGCTTTTGCACTTTACTTCTAGATAAATCTAGTTCCTCTGCTAAATAAGAATCAATTCTTTTTCCATTTTCTGTTACTTCTATCTCGAAATTCATTATAATCACTCCTAAAAATATCAATTACTAAAATTAAAAAACCCACTGTAATTCCAATATCTGCAATATTAAATACTGGAAAACTATAGCCAACGAAAGAAAATGCTAAATAATCAACAACCGCACCATATAAAATACGATCAATTAAATTACCAATAATCCCTCCAATAACAATACCAAGTCCAACCTTTTTCCATTTAGTCATAACTTCATCTGAAAGCACATAAAAGTGTAGAAAAGCTAAAACCAATACACTAAGTACGATAAGAATGATAGTTGCTCCACTAAAAAGACTAAATGCAGCACCTGTATTTTCAATATGATACAAAGAAAAAAAGTTAGGAATAACAGTAATTTCATCCATCAAAGAAATCTTAGAACGTACAAGTAATTTAACTAATTGATCAATCATTAATAAAACACACGCAACACTATAAACAGCCTCTCTATTTTTTAACAACCGACCTGTCTTTTTAATCTTCTTTATCATCGTTATCCTCCTTTTCTTTCAAATATTTAATTCTTTGTACAATAACTTGATATTGATTAAGTCTTTTTTCAACTGTACCACGAACTTTCAACAAATCTCCTTTTTCTATACCTTCATATAAACGATATACTTTAGGAAACAAAGTAAAATCCATAGTACCAGTTTCATCACTACCAGTAATAAAAGCCATCTTATCACCTTTTTTAGTATTAATAACTTTAATCTTATCTACTAAAATTAAACAATCTATTCTCTTAGAAAAATAATTAGATATTTCATTTAAAGATACGGTATATGGATTATCTTTCTTATACATTAATGTAGGATGACTAGATAAATAAAAACCAAAAACTTCTTTTTCTTTATCTAATAAATAACTATCTTCATATTCCCTCTGTTCCTCAATATCAGGTTGCATAACCAATGATGGATCTATATCTTTCGTAAGTTCTGCATAATTAAATAAACTATCCAAATTATAAATTAGAGTTGCAATATTATAAGAAAACTCATGAAAAACATCAGCATAAATTAATGTTTCTAAATTTTTCTTTCCAACACCAGCAATATAAAGTCGACTAAAAGCATCATAAATACTTACAAACTCGCCCTCTTCTCTTGCTTTCATAATACTATTCGCAACAACGATACCAATAGACTTAATATTAGAAATTGGATAAACTATTCGCCCATCTTTTACAATATATCTAGTATCGCTCAAATTAATAGAAGGTTTTAAGATTTGTAATCCATTAGCACGAGCTTCCATAATATATTCATGAGTCTTTGTTTCGCTACCAATAACATTAGTTAAAAGATTAGCAAAGAATATTGTTTTATAATGACTCTTTAAATATGCCATTTTATAAGCAATCAATGAGTAAGCAACAGAGTGAGAACGGTTAAATCCATATCCAGCAAAATTAAGTATCAAATCGAATATCTTTTTAGACACTTCATAATTATGACCACGCTCTAAACTCTTATGAATAAACTTTTCTTCCTCATTCTTTAATAAATCTACTTTCTTTTTACTCATAGCACGACGTAAAACATCAGCTTCACCTAAACTATATCCAGCAAAACTACTAGCTACTTGCATAATTTGTTCTTGATAAATAATAATACCATAAGTATTTTTTAAAATTGGTTCTAAACAAGGATCTAAATATGTAATTTCCTCTTCTCCATGTTTTCTACGAATATAAGAATCAATATTAACAGCTGGACCTGGACGAAATAAAGCAATCGCCGCAAATATATCTTCAAATTGATTAGGACGTAAATTACGTAAAAAGTTACGCATTCCTACAGACTCAAACTGGAAGATTCCACTTGTATTTGCCACTTCAAAAATATGAAGTGCATCCTTATCATCTAATGGAATTTGATTAAAATTAATTTTTTCTCCTAAAGTATTTTCAATATCTTTTAAAATATTATGAATAATAGTCAAATTCTTAAGACCTAAAAAATCCATTTTTAAAAGTCCTAAATCTTCTAAATATTCCATAGAATAACTTGTTAAATACATACCTTCACTAACTGTTAAAGGTAAAACTTCATCCAAATCTTTTTGACACATAACAATACCAGCAGCATGAGACGAAGTATGTCTTGGAAACCCTTCCAATTTTAAAGCTACTTTAAACATCTTAGTAAGTAATAAATCACTATCTATTCTAGCTTTAAACGCAGCGTTATTATTATAAAAATCGCTTAATTTATCTTTCGTGAATGTAGGAATAAATTTATTTAAACCATCCACTTTATAAGTAGGAATATTTAAAACACGACTAACATCACGAATCACTTGCTTAGCTCCCATAGTACCAAAAGTTACAATACCAGCAACTCTTTTTTTACCATATTTAGAAACTACATACTCTATAACTTCATCCCTCTTATCATCAGGAAAATCAGTATCAATATCAGGCATAGTTTTACGTTCTGGATTTAAAAAACGTTCAAACAACAAATCATACTTCAATGGATCAATTTCTGTAATACCAAGACAATAAGAAACTAAAGAACCTGCAGCACTACCTCTTCCTGGACCAACTAAAATATCATGTTGTTTTGCATATTTAATAAAGTCATATACCACTAAAAAATAATTAGAAAATCCCATTTCATCTATAATCTTTAATTCATAACTAAGACGATTACGATAAGTATCATTAACTTCACCATTAAGTCTACGATTTAATCCTACCTTCGCAAGCTCAAATAAATATTTACTAGCGTTATCACATTCATAAATAGGAAGTAAAAGTTCAGGTTTTGGAAATTCCAAATTACAGGCATCACTAATTCTCATAGTATTTAAAAGACCAATATTATCAGTACGTTCTAATAAGTTAGGAATTTCTAATTCATGATTTAAAATATCGTACCCCACTTCATCACTAACAGTCTTCCCATCACGTATTTTATATAAATAAGTAAGATAATCACTATCCTCTTTATGTAAATATAAAGAAAGAGGAAAAAACACTACATTTTTAGTATCTAATAAAACTTCTTTTTCTTCAAGCTTACTAGAATATCCTAAATACAAATCAGAATAAATTTCTTTAGCTAAAGAAAACTTACTTCGACTCTCAAAAGGTAATACACTAATAACATCCGAAGAAAAAGACTTTAACTCATCTACTGTTACTTTTCTTTCATTTTGAATAGTAGATAATTTAATTAAATTTTGATATCCCTTGTAATTTTTACAATATAAAACAACCACAAAATCTTCTAAAGTAATAGTAAGACCAATAATAGGTTTTATATTTTCTTTTTGACACTTCTTAATAAATTCCATCACTCCATACATAGAATCATCACTAAGTGCCATACTAGAGATTTTATGATGTACTGCAAAAGAAACTAAATCATCAATTGTTAACATACTAGAAAGTAATGAATAATTACTTTTATTATATAATGGTATATACATATAAAACCTCCTCACAATTATTCTATCATAAAACATAAAAGATAAAAATCGAAAATAAAAAGAACTATACTTTTATAGTTCTTTATTTGGAATATGAAAAGAAAAATTTAAATACGCAGGCATTTTCTTTCCAAACTCTACAATATTATATTTTTCTATATTTTGTTCTACACATAATTCTTCATATTTATCATCCCAAGATAATTTATAAGAATCTTCTAAAGATAAGCCTAATTTTTGTAGATAGTATAAAATAACAGTTTTAGGATCTTTATCTAAACTTTTGTTTTCAATTTCTATTGCTAAAGCAAAAGGATAAACATCCACAACAATTTCAACATCAGCATTAGAAAAGACATAACGATAACGTTCATAACTTTCTACTAATTTTAATTTTAATGCTCCTTCTAAAAGAAAAATTAAATTATCATATTCTTCTGGAACAATAGATACCTCTACTTCTTTTTCGGTATTAACTTCATTAGCGGAGACTTTTCCCATTCGTTGTTTATAACTAATCATACATTTTTTGAATTCGTTATTTTCAGTAATACGAACACGAAATCTAGCGTCAATATCTTTAGAATAAAAACTATATTCTGAATTAGGATGATCATATTGTATTGTTTTTTCATAAAATTTGCCTTTATATTCCAAATCAGAAAATGTTTTCAAATACTCTACAATCTTTTGTTCCTCACTTAATGAATAATAATAACGAACTTCAGATTCAACATTATTTTTTTGTGTATAATTCTTTTCCTGTCTTTGTCCAGTAAGAAGTTCATAAGTAGAAATACCTAATATTTCTGCCAATGATGGAATCATACTAAGATCCGGCATATAAACTCCAGTCTCCCATCTAGACACTGTCTTATCAGTAACATATAACAAATCAGCTAATTCTCTCTGAGTCATATGTTTTTCCTTTCTCATAATAGAAATAATTTTTCCAATATTATTTTGATTCATAATATCCTCTCCCCTTTCATGTCTATAATTTTATCACGTAATAAACAAAAGAACACCCCGCAAATAGCGAATTTTAAATAATTTTATTTGACTTATATTAGTTTTTATGTTAAAGTTATTAAGCAGAAAGAAAAAGAGCAAAGGAGGAAGTAAAATGGCAACTAATGTATCAAATAGAAAAGGAAATGTTAAAAACTTAAGAGCCCACTCTTTAAGAGCCACTAAAAAGAGACAAAAATTAAACTTACAAGTTGTAAGACTTGAGGACGGAACAAAAGTTAGAATCTCAACTAAAGAAAAAAGAGAATTATTAAAAAATGCAAAAGCTGCTTAATCAAGCAGTTTTTTTGTGTAATAATTTACAAAACAAAAAAGTATCACAAAAGTGATACTTTTATTCACAAGTATAACCTCCACTAATAAGTCTAGCACTAATTGTATCTCTTGTATCTTGAGAATTGAATTCAACATTAGCAAACGTATTTGTAGTATGAAGTGTTGTTAAGGTTGCGGGATTAAACTGAGTAAAATCGACAGCTAATTTAGCATTATATCCATCAACAACATTTGGAGTAGTACTAGCTCTTGGAGTTTTTTCTAATAAATAACCAATAATTGGTGTTTGAACCAAGTTAGCAAGCGAAGTATCCAAAGTAACAATACTTGCTGGAGTCTGTGTAACTGGTGTACTAACAGAAATATCCATAACTTTTTCATAATATCTTAAAGTTCCAGTATCTAAAAATTGAAAGTTATATGTAGTAGTTACTAAAGTAGCATCTGCTGGATTAGTCTGAGACAAAGTACAAGTTAATGCAAGAGGATTAACAGTAGCAGTACTCTCTTCTTCCGTCTCTTCTTGTCTTTGTTCTGAAACTACAGGCCTATCCTCCCCACTTCGACTACTCAACATATTATTAAGGCCAGGATAACATAATCCAAGAGAAATAGAAAAAACACCAAGAATAGCTAAAACTGCAGCTGGTTTCTTACTAGTCTTTTTTTCGTATTTAGCAGCATGCTCTAATTCTTGTAAATTAAGCACTTGTGTTCTAGTTAATTCTTCTAATTCTTCATTTGATTTTTTTCTACGTCCCATGTTTATCACCCTCTACTATTTTCATTATAGTAGAAACCGAACAAAATAGCAAACAAAAATAGCTAATTTCTAGCTATTTTTATTCACTTTTTTTATTTCTAGCATCAAACTTCTTACGTTCCTCTGTATTTAATATTCTTTTTCTTAAACGAATAAAGTTTGGAGTAACTTCTACTAATTCATCAGAATTAATATAATCAAGAGCATATTCCAAAGTAATTGGACGAGGTCTCTTTAATACAACAGTATGATCGCTACCAGCAGCACGAGTATTTGTTAATTGTTTACCTTTAACAACATTAACGGCTAAATCATTATCACGATTGCATTCTCCAACAATCATACCTTCATATACTTCAGTCCCAGGTTCAATGAACATAGTACCACGATCTTCTAAGTTTCCTATAGAATAAGCAGTAGAAGAACCATTTTCCATAGAAACTAAAACACCAAGTTTTCTTTCTCCTACATCTACATTTTCATATGGCATATATTCTTTAAAACTATGAGACATAATACCATAACCCTTAGTAAGAGTCATAAAATCAGTAGAAAAACCAATCAATCCACGAGAAGGAATGGTATATAAAAGACGAGTTTGTCCATTAATATTAGACATATTTTCCATCTTTGCGCCACGAAGACCTAACTGTTCAATAACAGCACCAACAGAGTCATCTGGCACATCGATTTGTAAATCTTCATATGGTTCATATTTAACACCATCAATCTCTTTAATAATAACTTTAGGTTTAGAAACTTCAAGCTCAAATCCTTCACGACGCATATTTTCAATTAAAATACTTAAATGTAACTCACCACGACCACTAACAACAAAACTATCATTAGTAAATGGTTCAACCTTTAAACTAACATCACGTTGAGTTTCTCTCATCAAACGTTCTTCAATCTTACGAGCAGTAACAATCTTACCATCTCTACCAACAAAAGGAGAAGAATTAGCTCCAAATGTCATTTGTAATGTTGGTTCATCAATATGTAATAAAGGTAATGGTAAAATATCACTAGGATTACATAATGTCTCCCCTACGGAAATGTCAGCAAGACCAGCAACTGCAACAATATCTCCTGCTTCTGCTTGCTCTATCTCCACACGTTTATATCCATAAAAACCAAATAGTTTTTGAATTCTAAATTGCTTTGTAGAACCATCTAGGCGACAACAAGTTACCATCTCACCAGTCTTAATAGTACCATTATGTACACGACCAATACCAATTCTACCAACAAATTCATTATAATCAAGTAATGCAGGTTGGAACTGTAAAGGTTTAGTACTATCTCCAGTAGGCTCTGGAATTTCTTCTAAAATAGTATCAAGAATTTCTCCAAATCCTTCCGTTTGAGTACTTAAATCATCACTATAAGAACATGTACCATTTAATGCTGAAGCATAGATAACTTTAAAATCAAGTTGACTATCATCTGCTCCAAGCTCAATAAATAAATCTAAAACTTCATCAACAACTTGACTACATCTAGCACTAGGTTTATCTACTTTATTAACAACAACAATAGGTTTAACATGAGCTTCAAATGCTTTCTTTAATACAAAACGAGTTTGTGGCATAGCTCCTTCATAAGCATCAACAACTAAAATAACTCCGTCAACCATATTCATAATACGTTCAACTTCTCCACCAAAATCAGCATGTCCTGGCGTATCTAAAATATTGATACGTACACCCTTATAATCTAAAGCAGTTGTTTTTGCTAAAATAGTAATACCACGTTCTTTTTCTAATGCATTAGAATCCATGGATACATTAGAAACATCTTCATTATCACGAAACATACCTGAATGTTTCAAAATACCATCAACTAATGTAGTTTTACCATGGTCTACATGCGCAATAATCGCAACATTTCTCTTATTCATACTTCACACCTCTTCTTACGTCGCTCCCAATTATAACACAAAAAAAGTAGAAATACTATAGCTTTCTACTTATTTTTTTTGATAAACATTTGCACTAGCTCTACAATTTTCTAAATCGCACACTTCTCCAGCCTTATTACAAGAACTATCTTCTACTGTTATCGCCACATCAACAGGTTCATCATTGACATAGAATACTTGATAAGCATTTTTTGTTGAAAATCCATCTTTATATGCAAAACTATTAATATCCATTATAGAATACCCATTAAATACTTCAACATTTTGATTTAACTCTTCACCCATATAGAGTTTTGAAAAAACATGTTTTCCTTCATCAAAATGTCTATAAAGAAAAACTTCTGGTTCTTCTTCAGGTATATATAACTGACTATAATCTTCTTCTGAATCATTAGGCCCAACAATAGGCTCTGTAGGTGGTATACTAGAATATACATCAGGATCTGGTGCATCTATTTCATCATAACCTTGTTCTTCAGATTCCTCTGATGTAACAGTAGTTTCTTCCTCAACAGACACATTTTCTGGAACACTAGAACAACCAGATAATGAAGCACTACCTAACGCTAACACAAATGCTAAAGCGACTTTAACGTTTTTCACAAACCACTTCTCCTTTTTTAGTGACATATTATATAAAATATATCGAAAAAATTCAATACTTTTTTATTTAAAATTTAGAATTCTTTTTTCAATCAAAAAAGCTTTTATTTTTTTATACAAATACAAAACAACTAAAATAATTAATAATATCTTAATAGGTATCTTTAACCAAGTTATTTTAGCATTAACATATATCCAACCATTACCTAAAGTATAACCTAGCCACACAAATAAAAATGTCCAAGGAATAGATCCAATAATTGTAAAAATTAAAAACTTAAAAAAAGGCATTCGCATAATACCAATAGGAAGAGAAATTAATGTACGAACAATCGGAAAATTACGTCCAATTAAAGCTCCAAACATACCATATTTAGAAAACCAAGAATCACTTCTTTCCAAGTCTTCTTCTTTCATAAAAAAATATTTTCCAAACTTGCGAATAAAAGGCCTTCCTCCAAAATATCCCATAAAATAGATAACAATTGCGCAAAAAACACTGCCAATAAGTCCAATAAAAAAAGCCCCCCAAAAAGAAAATATTCCTCTACTCGCTAAAATACCCCCTGTTGCTAAGATAGCTTCACTCGGAATAATAATGATAACTGCCTCTAATACCATTCCTAAAAACATGCCAAAATAACCAAAGTTCTCTATCAAAGAAAAAACAAAATCTCCCACGAAATCACCCAATAAAGTATATGAAAAAAGAATTAGTTTTTTTCTAATTCTTCTATATATTCAAATAAAGTATTATAGCTCTTCTTATTTAGTTTATCCAACTCTTTACTATGATCTTTCATAATTGCACCCTGAAAAGAAGAAAGCATCTCAAAATCATTCACACTATCCCCTATGACATATAAATCTTCTTTATAACAATCTGCATGAACTAAAACTTTTTCTAAGGCATCTTTTTTATTAACAGAATGATCCATAATATTAATATGTTCCGTACTAAGATAAGTATAAAAACCCTCCATAGATAATTGATTAACTACTTTTTCAGCCTCTTTTCGTCTTTCACCAATAATCCCAACAACTTTAACACAATCATCCATATTTCCCGTTGCATTATATCCATCATCCAAATAATAATCAAAATGATTTTCCTCTAAAATAGGCACAATTCTAACGATATCCTCTCTTGACAAAAGAACTGTTGAAAAGCAATAATCCACAGAATCAAATATTTTAGCTCCATCCTGACAGATTAAATAATGATAAGGAATATTAAACTGATTAAGCAATACTTTAATATCTGAATAATTTCTACCAGTAACAATACCAAATAAATTTCCTTGTTTCATAAATCGGCGAATAGCTTCTACATTCTTTTTAACAATTTCTAAATCATCAACATACAAAGTTAAGTCAAAGTCGCTTGCAAGTATTTTCATACTATCACATCCTATAAATATTATATAAAACAAAAAAAGAGAAAAAAAGTATTGACAATGTTTCTATATCTGATATAATTGTAAATGTCTACTGATTAAGCAGACTGAACTTTGGTACTTACGGCTGAGGTTCAACAAACAATTTATGCGGATGTAGTTTAATGGTAGAACCTCAGCCTTCCAAGCTGACTACGGGAGTTCGATTCTCCTCATCCGCTCCAGAGAAGAATCTGCTCGAACTTTCGAGCATTATGATAAATATCAAATTCAGAAATGGATTTGATTTTTTTGTGTTTAAGAAAGTGAGCGTGATTTTTCAAATGGTAAATGTTATTAAGAAAGAAATTAAAATTGATAATACTTTAAAAAAGAAATTAGAGTTTATTTGTAGTTTTTGTAATACTACTCCTACTTTTTATAATGGTAGTATTAGAACTATTGAACATACCAATTTAATGTATGTTGAGCCACATAGAGTTATAATTAAAGGTATTACCTTTTTAACATTTAATTATGAGCCTTATATTTATGAAGAAAATTTAAGTAAATGTATTCCTTTAAATAAATTTGAAGATTATTTAAAAAATATTTAATAAAGAAAAAATAAAATCAGTCCATTTTGCCATCTTAAATATGAAATTTCCCTATTTGAGGAAAGATAGTAAGTTATTAATGGTGTAAATTTGGTATAAAAAAGTACAAAATTGGCACAAAACTGTGATAGATTTTGAACAATAAATGTGATAATATGTTAATATATTTTAAAAGTATTATTTTTATATTAATTTTTGTTGATTTTAAAGGGCTTTTTTATGTTTTTGGGCAGAAAAAGTATCAGACAGAATATCAGTTTTAGTATATGACTTTTGGGTATTGACAATACCAATAATACTGTTAAAATAATGTATACTAGAAAAAAGTTTGCACAAATACTATCTTCGTGTATTTTATTCAAACACAAGGGAAATTTCTCTTGTGTTTTTTCATGTGAAAAAGAAAGGACTGATGTTATGGATGAAGAAAAGAAAATTGCAGGGATTTATACTCGTGTAAGTACCGAAGACCAAGCTCGTGAAGGCTTTAGTTTGCCTGAACAAAAAGAACGATTAGAAGCATTGTGTAAATATAAAGGCTATGAGATTTATGATTATTACGAAGACGCTGGTATTAGTGCTAAAACTGGAAATCATAGGCCAGAGTTTGACCGAATGCTTGAAGATATTAAAGCAAAGAAAATAAATACTATTGTTACATTAAAATTAGATAGACTTACAAGAAGCGTTTATGACTGGGAAAATATTATAAAATTTTTAGAACAAAATAATGCTTATTTAGATTGTGCAAATGATGAGGTTAATACTACAAGTGCTAACGGAAAATTAGTGACAAGACTTTTAATGAGTGTAAGTCAAAACGAAATTGAGAGAACTAGTGAGAGAACAAAACTCGGACTTGTTGGAGCAATTAAAAGTGGTAATATTCCTAGCCAAACACCTTTTGGGTATAAAAGAGAAAATAAAAAAACAAAACCGAAAATTTTGTTTTTTTATGTTATAATATTAAGCAAACAATTATTAGGAGGTATAATCTTATGGAAATAATGACTTTGATTATCGCCATTATAGGTGCTATTACTGGTATTGCTGCATTAATAATCCAATATGTTGATTACAAGAAATCAAAGGTAAAATTACGTGTAAAATTAGATGAAAGGAAATCTTTTTATAACACTGGAGACAAACTATATAAGTGTGATTTCTTTGGAGTATTATCTCTAAAAATAAGTAATTGCTCATCCTTACCCATTACCATTGATGAAGCCGAAATTAAACATGATGGAATAAAACGTATTTATATTAATGAGAAAAAACAAATTAATAAATCATATAAATATAATGACAATAGGTTTACTGAAATTTCATTGTATGAACAACCTAAATTACCGTTGAGAATAGATTGTTATGATACTGTTTTTTTAAGCTTTGTATTTCCATTTTTTGACGAGTTTATAGATAAAGAATTTGAATTTGTCATAAAAACCCCTAGAAAAAATTATAAATATACATTTAAAATAAAAGATTTCAAATCCATTTTTAATAAATAAATATTAAATATTTTATAATAAATAGAAGGACAAGTGATTTTATAATGAAAACAACAAAATTACCAAATAGACCCTTAAATTATAAACGACTACAAGCATTAAAAAAAGAATTGGATAATAATGACAATATACAAAACATGGAAATTGTTACAAAAAGGAAAATAGAAAAAAACAAAATTACTGATACAGATAGCAAAAGTTTTGACAATGTTAATTCTCTTATTGAATATTTAGATACAAATAACATTAATACTATAAACGATATTGAAATAAAAATAGGTTTTAATAATAAAAATTATTGCTCATTAAAATATGATGATACTTTCCATTATTGGGAATTATCATTTGATGAACAGGATACTAATATTAATAGTTTAATTTATTCTTTAAAACTCATACTAAGGAATTCCCCTATATGTGCATATAGAAAACATAGAGATTTACTATTTTGTTTTTTAGGGGCTACTTATATAATAATATTTGCTAATATAAATAATTTAATAATTAAGAGTATAATATGCGTTGCAATATTATTAATGATTTTAGATGGAATATTTTTTGAAAATCTTGCATATAAGAATAATAAATTTTGGGAAAATAATCGTGACTCTATAATTTTAAGTATCATTTTCTATATATTGGGTGTTGTAACTCCTTATGCTATAAATTTTCTATTTCAATAGACTAATATATTCATACCTAGTTGATTAATTCATCATACTTTGGTAAAATATTTATAGATTTGATATTTATCAGTCTTGTTTTGAGCAAAAGTTCGAGATAGGCTCGACTGTGGCTCCATTAATAAATACAAGAACTAGTCAACTACTAGTTCTTTTTTATATCTCCCGTAGTCAGCTTGGAAGTAAATTTATATAAAAATATGCAAAACATCCTATAAACAATAAGAGCAAAACAAAAAAAACGAAATCTATAGTTGATTTCATTTTTTATCTTAAAATTTTAACTCTCTAGAATCAAACATACTCTTACCATACATCTGATAAACTTCATCAGCTGTACAAGAAACACTATCATCAATAGAATATCCTAACTGCTTTAATACCTTTGCTAAATCATCACGAGAATTACCTTCAACTTCAAAATAAGTAGGGATTCCAGGCCATGAATCAATATCTATTTCATATCCACGGAAAGAATAAGTAACCCTTTCTTTTTCCTGATAACTCTTATAAGAAAATCCTAAAGCTTCTAATAATTTATTAGCTTCTTCAATACTAGGCACTTCAATTTCTGTTTCTAACATCTGTTGTAATCCAGAACTATCATCAGCTAGAATATGTTTAACAGCAATAGTAGTAACAGAATTAGTTTGTCTTAAGCGAATCCACTTTTTAGGATTATTATGAAATTTTTTTATAAAAGAGATAATCTCTTCATCCTGTAAATAGTTTAACAAATCCTCTTTATCACAAAGACAAGAAAAATTATCGAATCCAACTAACTTTTTTAACTCCTCTTTTTCAGTAATACTCAACAAATTATCCAACTCAAAAAACAATAATTTTAATTTAGAAATTGCCGTATCATACTTAATTTTACTTTCCGGCTCTTGCAACTGTAATAAAATATCCATATATCTACCATAAATCGTCGCCAAATCATAAGTATACAAAATCTGTTTCGTTTTCTCTTTTAATATAGCCCCCATCTTTTCTAATTTATCAATAAATTTTTCTTTATCGATATCTAATATTTTTACTTCTAATTCCATCTTTGCCATAATAGCACCTCCATTATAATACTCTATTGATAGTCAAAAAAATTAGGATAACCAATATTATAAAATTCAAAAATATCATCAACTAATTTAATATATATAAGATATTCTTGATGAGTTAACTTATCATGTTTATAATCAATAGCAATAGCTTCTTTAATAGCACCATACAAAGTCTCATATTCCTTCTTATCGTGTTTTTTAATAAATTGAATATCACCATAATAATAGCTAACTGCTGTAATTTCCATTTCTATTTTTGAATCAACCAAAGACTCTATATTTTCAAGCTGCTGATATAAAGAAATAGCTAAATAATATCTTGATAAATCTTCATGAAACCTTTCTTCATATTGAACCAAAAATTGTTCCAACTCCTCTAAAGAATAATGTGTAATATCATTTTCTTTCAAAGTCAAACAACAAGAAGAATTTAAAATATAATCTTTAAGTGATATCTTGTTTAATCGGATTGTTTTTTCTATTTGATAATCATCTTCTGAAAGTTCAACAAGTTGATTTGCATGAATAACAAAATTCGTTAAACTACCATCAATTTCATTATTTAAACTCTCTATTTTCTCATATACTTCAAACATTTTTAAACTATCATACCTCATCTTAAGCTACTACCTTCCCACCAAAATAATTATAAATAATACAATTACTATGAAACAGACAACAAGTAATAAACTAATTCCACTACTAAAACCATTATTTTTTCTAACAGTCGCAGAATCTAAAGTTTTCACTTTCGGCCTATCCTGTTGCTTTTGTTCTGCATTATAAGCTTTAATAATTTGATTTTTCTGTTTTATTTGGTTAGCTAATTCAATTTCTTTAGAACTTCTTTGGTCAAAAAAACAATTACTTTGATTTTGCTTATCAATAATTACTTGTTTAGCAACTTCAATTTTGGGAATCATAGAAGGAACTAAACGATGTTGATTATTTTCAACAGTATCTAAAACTGACAAATTACTCTGAAAATTAGTTAAATGCTCCTTGCTTTCTCTAAAATACTGATTAGCAAACATATAAATATTTGCAGAAGGTATAACAGAAATTTTAAATTGTTCCGGTGCTATAGTTTCAAAATGAACGTTACCATTATGCTCAGTATATTGTTTTGCTCCATCTTTTAAAACATAAGATATTGTACTTAATAAATCCATATTCGAAGGAACAGCTTTTGATATATCCGATTTTCCAACAACTCTCTTAGGAATAAAAGCAACATTTAATTTTGGAGAACTGAATTTTCTATATTGTTCTTGAAAAAAATCTAAAACCTTTTTTGATTCATAAGAATTCAAATCAGCATTCCTACACAAATCCTCAACATTGACTCTACAATTTTCTTCACTTCTTAAAATATAAGGTGACGTTTCAACATTCTTATGATAGGTAGCAGTATGATCAGAAGAAGTAAACCAATTAAACCATTCAGGTGAATCAACAGCATGTTGAAATACTCTTGTAAAATCATGCTCGTAATATATTCCAGAACCACCATAATACGGATACCCGCCCATAGGAGAAGTAATACCTTTAGCCATAAATAAATCTTGAATTTGTTGTATATCTTTAGGCTTTTCTATCCTATCACTAATAGATGCTACTAAACCATTTTCAACAATAGAATCATAATAAGCATCGGGAAAAGCATGAGTTACATAACCATAAGATACATATTCCTGTAAAAAATAATTTTGAATCTTAGATAACTCATCATCCTTAACATCACCATGAACATCAATGCCGAGTTTACTAGCTATAGCACCAGCAATCATCTTAGATTTCTGTAATTCGAATTGTTCAGGGGATAACTCTCTATCTTTATATGCCGAATAAAGCTCCTCAAATTGTTTCATATAGGACTCAAAATCATAACCATCCTTATGAATAATATGGTGTATATATAACTCACCTATTAAATCACCTATATAATGAACATTATGATACCTTTCATAATTTTTCTTTAATATAGTTAAAAAAAATTCAGAATTAATATTTTTTTCAATATTTATAAACATTAATTTTTCTTTATCTTCAAAAGTCATCTGATTTTGATTATCAACCATCATATCACCACTCTATCAAAAAGAAATTCTTTATATAATTCAATTATAACAGACTTTTATATTATTTTCGATAAATAACTAAAAGTATGCTCAAAAACAAAAAAAACAGACTTTTATCTGTTTTTTTAATCCCCAAATATATCAAAAACTTCTCCTAAAAAAGATTCTTTTTTTCGCTTCTTTGGATATTTTTTATACTCCTGTTTTCTATCATATTCGTAATCTTCATCTACATATTCTCTTTTTGCTTCCTGATAAGTCTTCTCTTCCTTTTCTATTAGCTTTTCTAATTCCCCACGATCAAGCCAAATTCCACGACATTCGGGACAATAGTCAATTTCACCCCCTCTTTTTTCAGACATTAATAATGTAACATCTTTACAAACTGGACATTTCATAACATCCCTCCTTTTCAATATTATACAAAAATTAAATAAAAAAGGAAACTAATTTTTATCATATGGATAATCCCATAAACTAAGTTTGCCATTAACATAAATAGGCTCTATTTTTTTCACATTTTCAAGCTGAAATCCATATCCTTCCCAATTCTCATCTTTAACAATACCGGAATAAACCAAAGGATTTTCTTTATTCAACTTTTTCTTCATATTGGAATCTACAAAAACACAATCAGTAATCGTTGCTTTAGCTATAATACAACCAATCGGATATTCAAGATTCAAATGCTGAAACTTTTTCATAGCTTTCTTATCAATACTTTTGCCTGCATGAATTAAAATCTCTCCACGATAATTCGTTCTCCAAGTTCGAAATTCATAGCGCTTTAATCCCTCCGCAATTAAACTGGCAAAAGGCTGTTTAATAGTTATTACTTTCATAATACCACCTGATTTTATTATAGCAAAAAATAAAAATATGATAAAATAAAACTAGAAAGAAGGTAAATATGAAAACTCTAAAACTACCAACAAAACCAATATTTATAAAAAATGAAAACTTTCAAACGATTTTAATTAATATCATTTTTCCTTATCAAGAAAAAGAAGAAGAACTAGCAAAACAAGCTCTATTACCAGCAATGCTTGTTTATATAACGGAAAAATATCCAACAGAAGAATTATTCCAAAAAAAATTAAAAGAAAATTACATTTTATCTTATAGTGCTAGACAGATAACCATAGGCACTACAGCAGCTTTCAACTTTCATCTAGAAATTCCGGATAAAAAAACTCTAAAAAAAGATGTAATAGAAAAACAAGTTGAATTATTCTCTGAGGCGATTTTTCATCCTAAAATTGAAAACGAAGGGTTTGACAACTTTGAATTAAAAAGAGAAAAAGAAAATCTAAAGTTAAAAATTAGAAACAGTGAAAAATCATTTAAAGCCTATTTGAGTAATCAAACAGCAAAGCTAGCAGATAATGAAGGAATATTTTCTAGGAATTTAAAAGATCATCTATCTCAAATTGACGAAATAACTCCACAAAACTTATATGACTATTGGAAAGAAAAAATAAATAACAACACACCTATTATCTTTATTATGGGAAATATAGAAGAAAAAGAAATAACTCCAATAATAGAAAAGTATTTCATAAAATATGATAAAGAATATCAAACTTTAGAAACAGACTATATACACTACCTTACTCCATATCGAACTACACCACAAAAAATAACAGAAGAAAAAGAATTTAGAGACTCTGCTATTTCACTTATCTATAAAGTAAAAGATATGAAACAAGAAGATAATATTCTATTAAGTCTAGTACACAGTCTACTAACTTCACTTTCTTCCAGATTATTAAATAAAAAATTACGAGATGAATATAATTTAATTTACTCTTCTGAAGTAACTTTTTTTCCTAACTATGGGCTATTAAAAATAACAGCCTATATCAATCCTAAAAATAAAGATATTGTAGAAGAAAAAATAAAAGAAGTATTAAATAGTTTAAAAAATCAAAACAAAATCACTCCGTTATTAGAAAAGATAAAAGAAAGAAGAAGAATCAATTTAATCAGAAGCCTAGATAATAAATACAGTATTATGAATGACAACATATTTAAAACCTTAAAAATTGATTATACCTCTGAAGAAAGTTATAACTTATTAAAAGAAAAAACAGCAAAAGATGTTGCCGAATTTATAGACAGACTATCACTAGATACAACCTACTTTTTAAAGGAGTCTGATAAACATGAATAAAATAGAAACAATAACTTTAGAAAATGGCTTAACTATTTATTTATATGAAGACAAGAGAAAACATACAACTATATTTCAATTAGTCACCCGTTTTGGTGGAGCAACAAAAGACTTTATTATTGATGGGAAAGAAATCCATTTTCAAGACGGTCTAGCACATATACTAGAACATTTTCTAGTGGAATGTAATAAATATGGAAATTTCTTAGATCTCCTTGGACAAAAAGAAATGAGTACAAATGCTGTTACTTCTCAAAACAGCACAAGATACTTTTTTGAAACAGTAGAAAATATAGAATTTGGTATTAAAACCATATTAAATTGTGTATATTCTCCTGTATTTACAGAAGAAAACCTTGAAAAATTAAAAAGTCCTATCTATCAAGAATTAAGAGGAAAAGAAAACAATAAATTTTTTCATGAAAGCATTGAAGTATTAAAAAACTGTTTTCATAAAATACAATTCCACTCTACTGGCGGGACAATAGAAGACGTAAAAAATACAACAATAGATGAAATTAAATTATGTTATGAATCATTCTACCATCCTAAAAATCAATTTATCATCGTTGCAGGAAATTTTGACAAAGAAAAAATAATAAAAACTATAAAAAAAGAAACTAAAAATATAGTCATTCCAAAACATACAGTAGAAAAAATTAAGATAAAGGAAGAAAAATCCGTAAAAAAGAAAAAAGGAAATGTAATTTTTCCAACTCCTACACCATATTTAGAAATAACATATAAAATTCCTATTCATCACTTGTCAAACACTGATAGATTAAAACTAGATTTTTATATTCATTATTTCTTTGATATGAATTTAGGAGTATCATCTCCGCTTTATAAAAAATTAATAAAAGAAAAAATAATTACTACAGGAATCAATAGAACAAATAGAAAAATACATGACTACCTATTAATATCAATAGGTGCTTATACAGAACAAGAAAAAAAGTTAGAAGAACAAATATTAAAAGCAATAAATTCAATAATACTAGACCAAGAATTATTTGAACTTGATAAAAAGAACACCTTACTAGATATTATCTTAAGAGAAGAAAATTTATCTTCTGTAGTAGCACCATTAATCGGAAATATTATAGATTTTAACTATCCTTATCCAGACACAGTAGAAGACATTGAAAAATTAAACTTCAAAGAATTTAAAGAAATAATTTCTTCCTTAGATTTCTCAAATTACACTATAACAACAATCCATAATCCGAAAAAAAACTCTATATAGAGTCTTTTTTTTGATTAAAAATAGAAGTATAGGGTATTACCACTTTAAACACTCCAGAAGAATAAGGAGCAACCTGATATTCTGGAAAGAAAATCATAATACCAGTAGGTGCAAAAACAAAATGGGAAAAATTAGAAGTGGTAGGCTTCGTTCCCTCCATCATCATAGAAATATTTTGAATATTAGACTTAGCAGCTAATATTCTTCTACTCTCTTTAGATAACAACTCAAGTAAATCTGGCCTCTCCTCAATCAAATCCGACATATGAACAATTTTATCTTGTGAAACATCATAAACAATACAAGAAACAATATGTTCAGGATGTGCTCCTCCTGTATAAGAAGAAATGTAAAAAACAAACGACAAATATTCCTTGTAAGAATATTCATCATGTGAGATATCCAAAGTATAAATTATATTTTCTTGAATTGCCTCCTTAGCAAAATTCATAAATGTATCTATCTGCTTTTTAATCAAAGAAAATATTTCTTGATTAAGTACACTATATTTAGTTCTAGGATAAATGACTTGAATCCCATTATTCATATAATATCACCATTAAATTATATGAACATTATCTCTTGCACATAACTAAAAGATATTTTATAGTAACATTAGGTGATAAAATGAACGTAAAACATACACTAAAACCAATTTATGATAAAAATTCTAAAGTATTAATACTAGGAAGTCTCCCCTCAGTAAAATCACGAGAAGTTGGTTTCTATTATGGCCATCCCCAAAATAGATTTTGGAAAACTTTAGAAAAAGTATTTAACGAACAAATCGGAAATAGCAAAGAAGAAAAAGAAGAGTTTTTACTAATACATCATATCGCTTTATTTGACGTAATTAAAGAATGTGAAATTTCATCATCCAGTGACTCATCAATAAAGAATGTAACTCCAAACAATTTAAATCCAATACTAAAAAAATCACAAATCAAAACAATATTTACAACTGGAACAAAAGCTCACCAACTATATAAAAAGTATATTTATCCTAAAACAAAAATAGAAGATATACCCTTACCAAGTACATCTCCTGCAAATTGCAAAAAAGGAATTGAAAATCTATTGATAAAAGAATATGCCAAAATAAAAGAAAAAATAGACAATAACTAGTTTTTCTTTTTTCTTTGAATCTAAATTTCTTCTTATATAGAATACTGCTATATCACAGTTCGCAATAACTTTTTAATGTTTTAGATTTTTGTAAAGATCTTATAGCTTTTTCTTTTTCCTGATAAACTTCTTTAGAAGAAATTCCGAGAACAGAAGAAATCTCTTTTGCACTCATAGAATGAATTCCATTATCATCAAACCAAAGATTTAAAATATTCTTTTGAATTGGACTTAGCTCTTCTAATGACTGTCGATAATCTTCTAAAAACAATTCAACTTCTGCTTGCTCTTCAACAGACAAATAATCTTTTTTTCTTCTGACATCACGACTGTCAAAAATAGATTCATCATCACTATATAAAAGAGAAATATCCTTTTCTATATCTAAAATATCTTGCATTCTATATTTTCTACGATAAGATTTACCAAGATACTTTTTATCCTCTAATTTTTCTTTATTAAAAGCATAAATTGGTTCGTTTTTCTCTTTTACCATTTCCAATACGTGTCTTTTTCTAGAAGTGAGTTCTTCTTTTACTGTATCATCTAGTATTTTCTCTTGCTCTTCGGTTAAATAATCATCATCAAATCCAAGCTCCTCCATTTTTTCTTCCCGTATTTTTTCTATCTCTTCTCCTCGAGAAATTCCTATATCAAAAATCTCATTATACAGAAAATTAACACCATACTGATCAAAATACTCATCAAAATAAGTAGTTCCATATCTTAAAAAAACATCGCCCACTTTTCTAAGTCTATAAACATTAGAATTAAATTCATGTATTTTTTGATTAAATCTTTTTAACATTTCATCATAAAATAACTCTAAAGAAATATCGCATTTTTCTAATTCTTGAGAAATAGAAAGATAAGTCTCAATATTATCAAGACGCATCTTATAAGTTTTTAAATATTCTAATACTATCCACGGCTCTAAAGCACTGGAAGGAACTTTGCGATAAGCAGATAGTTCAGAAATCAATCTTCGATCATCATCACTAAGTAACAATTGTAATTTTCCATTAGAAAGCATGCTAGAAATTCTATCAACTAAAATCTCATATTGTTCACTCTCAGATTTATGTCGATTTCCAACCCAAAAAATTTTAGATGTCTCATTTGCATTTAGCATATCTTTATTATGTTTAGCAATTATATTTTTAAATTTCCGCAAAAAGCCAACAGTAGTATAGCCATGAAACCTTGCCCTTTGAAGTTGTAAATTCAAAAACATTTCAACATAAGACATATTATATTGTTCTTGTTCAAAAAAATCTTTAGTTTTTTTTCTCTTTTTTGGATAAAGTTCTTTATTTAAACGATTACGAACACAACAACTAGCATAAGTAAAAAAATTAGCATTGCCATTAGGCACATAATAATGACAAGCAGAAAGTAAAGCTTCACTTGCTATCTGAAACAAATCATCATAAGTGAATTTTTCCTTTGCCTGATTTTGATATCTTCTAGCATAAAATTGAGCCAGTCTAATTGTTCCGTAAAACACCTTATTTCTCAATTCATTGGAAGGATAATTTCTAGATTTTCTTCTTTTACCAATACCAACAGAAAAGACTTTTTCTTCAGGATGATCAAGTTTTTCTTGTAAGTTATCTCGCTTATCAAGCAATTTAGTCTTTAGCTCTTGATATTTTTCTTTATCTACTCTATCAATCTCATCTTGTTCTTGATAAGTTAAATACTCTTGTTGCAATCCCTGTAGACAACTTTTATATTCTTGATATTTGGCACACAAAGACAAAAAAGTATCACCATCTAAAGAAGAATTTTCTAATTGATACTCAATATCCTCTAATCTCTGTTCATAAACATTCATTTCATTGATAATGATAAATCTTCTATGGTTAGAATTCCAAATCAAGTCTAATAACTTAGAATCTGCAGACATACCATATCTATTAGCCAACTCATCAAGTTCTTTCTCAATATCTAAAATTTGTTGTTCCAAAGATTTATCCGTAATTCCTTCCTCTAAATACATCTGATCAATCTCTTCTTTAGATAAAGAAAAATCCCTAATAAGTACGTCAATTTCTTGATAAATTTCACTTCTCATAAAATCAACCTTTCACCCATATCTAAAGTATAGCACATATTAATAAACAAAAAAAAGAAAAAGAGCGACTGCTCTTATTTCTCAAATCATTAACAAAATATATAAATTATCTTCTTTTTTGATATATCTGTTCCATATTTGAATGTTTCTTTATCAATTCCGTTTCAGTATGGTAGGAATCTAAATTATCTCTAATACTATCCAATTCATGATATAAAGTATGATGCTTAGAAAATTGCCGACTGGATTCAATAACAGCAATCTTACTCGTTTTCCATAGATCACCAATAGAAGGTTTCACAATAGAAGAAGGATATTCAGCACACATTCTCAAATAAGCCCTAGATGAATTACTTAAATAATCATAAAAATCTTCCAAAGACTTTTCTTGACTAATTGCTTGAAAACTACCATAACTTCTATCTAACTTTTGCCTATTCACCCCATGAATAGCATCTAAATTTAAGAATATTCTACTTGCAACAGCAACCTCGCTAAAAGTAAGATCTGAAAATCTTTTAGTAACAAAAAACCATCTCTCAGTATCTGTAGGTTGAATATAATCATATAAGATATCTAAAGTATCATACAAACCAAGATCAGATTGAAAAGCATAAGAAGAATCCTTATCTCCTCTTTTATTAAAAATCTCTCTATCTCGTTCTATAATCTTTTGAAATGTATTATCACTAATCTTATACTTATTAAACATACGTTTCGTAAGCATATTAGAAACATCCTTATCTTTCAAAGAAATTTCCCCACGATAATCATCTAATAAAATTTGTGAAATAGGCATAACTTTTAATTTCTTTACAATACTACTCATATTCCTCTTCCCCATCAAATTAAATTACAGACTATAATACCAAAAAATTATTTCATTGTAAATCCAAGACTTTCAATTTTCTCTCGAAAAATAGAATCATCAATTTTTTTAGATAAAACAAGTTCTGCCTTCTTATCTTCTAGATTAACCTTTACTTGCTTCACCCCGGGAATCATAGTCAAAATATTTTGAACACGATTAGCACATCCCTCACAATGCATACCCTCTACTACGATTGTCTTATGAATTTTTTTAAACATAACCATCACTCCTTTATTCACTTACAAATCTTAATAAATAACCGTCTAAATCTTGAATTAAAAACTCTTTATCAAAATAAACTTTATCATCAACTTGATATTTATCCACTTGCATATCCCGGAAAATAGGATATGCTTTTTCTTTTACCTTGTAATAAATAGAATCAATATCTTTTACTTCCATACTAATATTCATTCCTCTACCATAAGGATATTCCAATTTTCCAGTATTCCAATTATCATTAATCTCTTCAATCATAAGCTGACACCCATCAAGTTCTAAAAAACAAAATTTATCTTCAACCCTCTCATACAAGATAGAAAAACCTAAAGATAAATAGAACTGCTTACTATTTTCTATATTAGAAACACTAAGTTCAGGGATTAATTTGTTAAATATTATTTTACTCATTTTACTATCCACCTCAATCTTAATGAATTAAAAACAACCGTTAAACTACTAATAGTCATAAATAAACTTGCAAGCATTGGATTCAAAACTATACCAAACGGTGCCAAAACTCCAATCGCAATTGGAATCATACAAATATTATAAAAAAAGGCCCAAAATAAATTTTGTCGAATAATTCTATATGCTTGATTACCAATATGAATAAAATCAATCAAATTGGATAAATTATGATTCATCAGCATAACATCACTCGCATCACTCGCAACATCTGTGCCACTAGAAACACTAATGCCTATAGTTGCCTCCACCAAAGCAGGAGCATCATTAACTCCATCTCCCACCATAATTACCCGATTACCAGCAGAAACATATCCTCTAACTATTGCTGCTTTATCCTTCGGTAAAACATCAGCATGAATCTCCTCTATTCCTAATTCCTTAGCAACACTTCTAGCTACTTCCAAATTATCACCTGTAAGCATCACCGAAGTAATACCAAGATGCTCTAAATCAGAAATTACTTCTTTCATATCTTCCCTAACAACATCTCGAACACCAATAAGTCCTAAGACCTGATTATCACTAACCAAATATAAAATACTACATCCATGATCAATCAAATGCTGATAATCCTTTTTATGAACACCACGAATACCAAGTTTTTTTAATAATGCTAAATTACCAACATAATAATGTTTTCCATCAACCTCCCCTTCAATCCCCATACCGGAAATTTCAGAAAATGCAAAAACTGGTAAGATATCCTCTTTTAAAAATGCAGTAGCAATAGGATGAGTAGAATAACTTTCCAAACTGCGAACGATTTTTAATAAAGAATATTTATCAATATCATAGGAAAAGATTTGAAAAATAGATGGTTTTCCATAAGTTAAAGTTCCAGTTTTATCAAAGATTACTTTATCAATATTTTGCGCCTGTTCTAAAACATCACCTGCTTTAATAACAATTCCGCCTTTAGCACAAATACCATAACTAACACTAATAACCAAAGGAACAGCAAGTCCCAAAGCACAAGGACAAGCAACCACTAACACCGTAACAAAAGTATGAAAAGCATTAGCAAAACCAACACCCCATAAAACTTTAACAATAAAAGAAAGAACAGCAACTAGAAAAATAAAAGGCACAAAATAACTACTAATTTTATCTGCTAATCTTTCTATTTTACTCTTCTGATTTAAAGAAGAAACAACCATACTGACAATACTAGAAACCGTAGAATCTTTACCTATCTTTTTTGCTTTATAAGAAATAATACCATCATAATTCATAGACCCCGCCAAAACAGTATTTTCTTTTTTCTTCAAAATAGGTACACTTTCTCCTGTAATAAAAGATTCATCCACATATCCCTCTCCCTCTACTACTTCACCATCTACCGCAAATTTTTCTCCAGGACGACATATTAAAACATTACCCTTTTGAATTTCATCCAAAGAAACAGAGATAAAATCAGAACCTTTCTTCATAATTGCTTCTCGGGGTGTAATCGTAACTAGATTTTTAATAGCAGATGTAGTTTTATTTTTACTAATATTTTCAATAAATCTACCTAACTTTACAAAATATATTACCATACAAAGAGATTCAAAATATAATTGATGCAAAAAATAAATATTTCCAACACAGATTTGCACAAAGCCATACACACTATAAAAGAAACTAAAGAAGACACTAAATAATACAAGTGTATCCATATTAGGCATACGATGTATAAGATTTAAAAAACCACTCTTTAAAATATCGAATCCATACACTAAAAACAAAATAGAAATAAATAGCAACAATATACCATAATAAATAGGATATTCATTATAAGAAAAAAGTTCTGGAAAAGATAACATATGTCCCATCGAAAAATACATTAAAAACAATAAAATAACAGCAAAAATAACTAAATTACGTTTTTTAACTTTATATATATAACCATCATCTGTATAAGAATATTCTCCTTTGCTAGAAAATCCTGCTTGTAAAATATAATCTTCTATTTCAGAAACCGTCAAATCTTCATATTCAACTTCAACCATTCCTAATATTAAATTTACATTAGCAGAAACAATACCAGTCTGTTTCCTTAAAAACTTTTCTAATCCACTAGAACAAGCACTACAAGTCATACCGTCTACTTTTAGTTGAATCTTTTTCATATCTAAAACCTCCTAAACAAATCCATTATTTCATCAACGACCTCAGAATTACCATGTGCAACTTCTGTTTTTATACAAGAATACATATGCTTCTCTAAAACAACAGAAGAAAGACTTTTAATTGCTTTTTCAATAGCAGAAAGTTGAATTAAAATATCATTGCAGTATCGATCATCTTCAATCATCCTTTTCACACCGTCGATTTGACCAGAAATTCTATTTAAACGATTCCTTAACTGCTTTTTTTCTACTTCACTACGAATAGTCTTTTTCATATTCCACCTCATCTAGATTATATACCCTATAGGGGTATATGTAAATAAAAAAGAAAAAGTATTAATACCCTAATACTCCTTCCAAAGTTTCATCATTTTCAACAAATTCAGAAACATCGATAATTGTATATTCATCTTTCGTATCACGAACAACTACTTGCTTAATTCCAGCATTAATAATCATACGTTTACATAAAGCACATGGTCTTGCACCTTCTACATAACTACCATCATCATAATTAATTCCAACAAGATATAATGTTGCTCCTATCATATCTTTTCTTCTAGCACTAATAATAGCATTTTGCTCAGCATGAACACTACGACATAACTCATAACGTTCTCCTCTTGGAACTTTCAACTTTTCACGAGTACAATACTTTAAATCGCAACAATTTTTTCTACCTCTAGGGGCCCCTACATAACCAGTAGAAACAATTTCATCATTATTAACAATGATGGCACCAAAATTTCTTCTTAAACAAGTTCCACGCTCTGCCACCTGTTCTGCAATATCCAAATAATAATTAATTTTATCTCTTCTCATACTATCACCTAAAATAACTATATCATAAAATTAAAAATTTATTTATACTTTTTCCACTCTTGTGCTAAAATATCTTTCAAAACTAACATAGAATCTAATTTACTATAATGATAAGTATGTTCAATATCTTCAAACATTTCACGAATTACTTTACCATATTTTTCCACATCAACAACCTCTTGATATATCCCAAGTACAGGATATTTTTTACTCCACACTTTAGTCCAATTAACTTGTTCTACATTTTTCTCAGTAGTATTTTTCATAACCGCTTTAATTTCATCCATAACCTGATCATCATCCACTAATGTAGCTAAATCAACTTCGTACAAAGAAGCTAATCTTTTAGCCTGCTCTATATTAGGAAGAACAAGATCAAGTTCCCATTTAGAAACAGTTTGTCTAGACACTCTTAGTTCTGCAGCAACCGCTTCTTGAGAGAAATTATTTTTTTTACGAAATTTACTTAAATTACTACCTAAACTCATAATATCACCTCAAAAGAATTATACACTAAAGAAAAAAGAAAAACTACCAATAGTAGTTTTCAAAATGCTAATATAATTAACAATATTTATTCTTGATTTTTCAATTCAGCCTCATAAAGTTCCCGATATCCTTTACTTTTTCTTAAAAGTTCTTTATGACTTCCCTCTGCAGTAATATGTCCATTTTCAATAAATAAAATTCTATCACTATCAATAATAGTACTCAATCTATGAGCAACAATTAAAATAGTATAATCTTTCTTTAAATTATTAATCGCCATCTGAATTTCCTTTTGTGTCTCATTATCTAAAGCACTAGTCGCTTCATCAAACAAAATAATTTCTGTTTTTTGTAAAAATGCTCTAGCAATAGCAAGTCTTTGTTTTTGACCACCACTTAAGTTAACTCCACCTTCACCAACAATAGTATCGTATCCATCAGGAAGACTCATAATAAAATCATGAATACAAGCTAACTTACATGCTTTGATCATTTCATGCTCCGTCATCTCTGGAGCAACCAATCTTAAATTATCTCGAATACTAAGATGAAAAATATATGGACTCTGACTAATAATTGTAATATTACCGCGAATACTGTCTTGATCCAACTCTCTAATATCAATACCATCAATTGTAATCATACCGTTATCAATATCATACATCTTGCATAAAAGATTAAATATCGTAGTCTTCCCAGCACCACTCTTCCCAACAAAAGCAACAGTTTCATTAGCATGAACCTGAAAGTTCAAATCATTTAGAACTTTTTTCTCATTAGAATCATAATGAAAATCAACATGAGAAAAACAAAAATCACCATTTACTTTATCCAAATGTGTAGAACCAAACCTTTCCTTAGAAAACTTATCACTATGCATAATAGAAAAAACTCTATCACAAGATAAATTAAAATCTTTTAAGCTCTGCAATAAAATACCCAAAACATCAATAATTGAAGTTACTCTTCCTTGATAATTGTGAACAACCAAAGCATTCGCAACCGTTAAGTTACCCTCTATAATCAAAAATACCAACAAAAAGATTAAACCCATATCCAGTATATCCTGCAAACAAAACCGAACACAATTATACTTATTATTAACATGCATCATCTGATATCTAGTTTGGTTTAATTCTTCTACTTGACTATGTAACTCAGAGGAAAAACTCTCTTCAGAATGTAGCATTTTAATATCGCGAATGCCACGTACAATTTCTCCAACAAAACCAGTAACACGTTCCGTTTCTTTACGAAACTCCTTATCACGACGATTATAGATTTGAACTCGTCTTTTCTCAATAAGATAAAGAATCAACACCATAACAATCATATATAAAAATGCCCAAAAATTAATAATAAATACTGCAATAAAAATACCAATATTAATTAATATTCTACTAAGATACAAGTTTAAAACATTAAAAATATCTGCAAGCCTACTAGTATCACTAGTAAGTCGTTGAATGAAAACACCAGAACTATTAGAATCAATAACTTTATTTTCTAACTTCAAAATATTTTGTCCTAGTTCTGTTTGAATTTTGATAAAAGATTCACGAAATATAATAGTAGAATAAGATCTAGAAAAATAATTAACAATGTTTCTCAACAATTCAAGAAAACATAAAACAACAGTCATAAAAAGTAATTGATAAAACATACTATCAGTCAAATATACAATAATTTTAGCACTAATAATTGGTACAACTACACTTATAATAACGGCAATCAAATTACACAAAATATATTTAACTAACTTACTTTTTTGATCTCTTGCATACTGCCAAACAAATTTAATATTCTTAATAAATTCTTTCATATTTACTCCTTAACAATTAGACCAATAGGACAATGATCACTACCTAAAATATCTTTATAAATAAGACTATCTTCTACTCTAGAAACAAATGATTTAGATACTACAAAATAATCAATCCTCCACCCAATATTGCGCTCTCGAACACCCTTCATATAACTCCACCAAGTGTAAGCATCTCTCGTGTCTGGATATAAATAGCGAAAAGTATCTACAAAACCTGCATTTAATAACTCACTAAATTTTCCACGTTCTTCATAAGTAAAACCTGCATTGCCAATATTAGATTTTACATTTTTAATATCAATTTCCTCATGCGCAACATTCATATCTCCACAAAAGACAACTGGTTTCTTCTTTTCTAATTTTTTAACATAATCTAAAAACAATTCTTCATACCGCATACGAGATTCCATTCTAGACAAATCTCTTTTAACATTAGGAACATAACAATTAACTAAATAAAAGTGAGAAAACTCTAAAGTAATATTACGACCTTCATCATCATATTCACTATCTCCTATTCCATAAGTAACAGAAATGGGTTTTACTCGACTAAAAACAACTGTACCAGAATATCCTTTTCTAACAGCTGGATATAAATACATTTGATAACCTTCAGGTCTAAAATCAAATTGATCTTCTGTTGCCTTCACTTCTTGCATACAAAAAACATCAGCATCCACATTCTGAAAAAAATCTACTAACCCTTTCTTTAAACAAGCTCTAATTCCCGCAACATTCCATGATACTATTTTCATTTTAACTCCTCCTTCAATTGATATAAAAATGGACTAAAAGCTGTAGGCAAAGCAAAACTATTTTCAATATCAGATATACTATAAAATAAACTTCGACAATTCACACTTTCCAAAAATACAAAATATGCCTGCATCTTCCACTTTTTATGCGTAAATACATGAGTATAACAAATACTTTTCTTTATCCTCTCAACTTTACCAAACTCTTTTGAAATGTCTTTAACTTTCTTCATAGTAATATTACCAACAACATTATAAAATTCATAGAGATTGTGTAAAAGACCTGGTTCTTTTCTTTTTCTAACAAATGTTTTATCATTCCAAACAGGAATAATTACAGTCATTTCTACTTCCTCTTTTATTCTTTTCTCATCTTTAACAGGAAACATAAAATAATTACAATTTTTATTAGACTGACATCCTCCTCTTAAAGGACAAATAGAACACTTAGGTATTCCATTAGGAATACAAACTACTTCGCCCAATTCCATAAGTGCTTCATTAAAGCAACCAGGATCACCGGCCATAACAGAAAGTAATTTATCATGAATCATTACTCTAGTTCTATCCTTAGAAATATTAGAAAAGTCATTATAAAATCTAGTGAATACTCTCATCACATTTCCATCGACGGTAACTTGCCTTTCACCAAAACATATGGAAGATATCGCACTAGCTGTATACTCGCCGACCCCAGGTAATTGAATAATTTCTGAATAAGTAGTAGGAAAAATCCCACCATACTGCTCCATAATCATAATAGCAGCACGCTTCAAATTACGTGCACGATTATAATAACCAAGACCTTGCCATAGTTTCAACAATCTATCTTCTGAAACATCAGCCAAGGAAGAAATAGTAGGAAGTTCTTTCATAAAGCGCTCATAATAAGAAAGGACTGCTTCAATTCTAGTCTGCTGCAACATAATTTCAGATATCCATACATGATAAGGATTTTTATCCATCCGCCAAGGAAGTTCTCTCCTGTTTCTTACAAACCAACTTTCTAAATTACTGACATAATTATTCATAAACCTCACCACTTATTTTTCTATTATACCATAAATCTTTTTCTACTTTTACTCTTTCTAAAAATATGTTATACTAAGCAAGAAAAAAGGAGAAGCAATGGAAATATCAAAAGAATTATTAATTCAAGCTTACAATGCACATAAAATAGCACCTTACGAAGAAGAACTAATCGATAACTTAAGACAACATACTTTCGAAGGATTACCACTTACAATATCCTTATTTACAAATTTCTTATGTAAGGGAGAATGTTATGTATGCTCCGTAAATTTATCAAGAGGAATGAATCATTTTCATCTAGTACACGGAGATATTAATTGCATTGAAAAAAATGATGAATATCCAAATCATTCCTGGGTAGAAAAAGATGGGTTTGTCTATGATACAACAGATGGATTCAAATGGGAAAAAAACCTATATTATGAATTATTCCAACCAATAATATATGAAGTATATGATGAAACATCAGTACAAAGCTATCCGTTTTATCAGGAAGTAATAAAAAGGACAGGGAAAGAAATTCCTATAAAAAATCTAGCTCTAGTAACTCAATATATAGAAGAATTAGAAGAAGAAAAACCTGGGTTTAATCACCATTATCTCCAACGAGAACTAAAATTATGGAGAGAAAAAAATAACATTCAACCATTTTCTAAAGAAACAATGACAGAATATAGAAAACTAATGGAAAAGAAACAACAATAAAAGGTGATATCATGTACACTGTAGAAAAAAATCTAAATAAACTAAATCATAATCAACCAACTTTTTTCTTAGATCCTAAAGAACAACAAGAACTAAAAAAGAAATTAAAAAAAGATACATATAAAGTTTATAAACCATATATAGATAGCGAAAAAAACATATTTTATATAAAAGAAAAACCAAGAGTAATACTATACGAAATAAAAACAAAAGTACCTCTAGAACATCGAGAAATACTTGGAACACTATTTTCACTAAACATTACCAGTGAATTATTTGGAGATATAATAATTACTAATAATCATTACTATATCTATATATTAGAAACCATTGCACCTTATATAAAAAATAATTTATTAATGATTAAAAATTCACGCATCGAATTAATAGAAACACCTCTAGAAACATTAAAAGACTATACAAGAGAATTCGAACATATAGAAATCATTGCTTCTAGTAATAGAATCGATACTGTTATCGCAAGATTAATACAAACAAGCAGACCAAATATTCTAGAGAAAATAAAAAATAAAGAGATTATATTAAACTACGATATTTTAAAAAACAATTCTTATCTATTAAAAGAAAATGATATCTTTAGCATTAGACGTTATGGTAAATTTCAATATATTAGAATAAAAAAAGAAACAAAAAATAAAAACTATATTATCGAATGCAAAAAGTACAAATAAATTATTTGTACTTTTTTGTATAAATCATAACTCCACTTTCCTTATTAGGAAAAATAAAAAAACTAGGACTTATCTCTTTAAATCTTGATTGAACAGAAGGACTAAGAGAATAAAAATAACTTAAAGCCTCCCCATGAATCTCCAAAGGCAAAGAGTAAAGCAATTGAATATAACTAGAAACTTCCTGATAAGAACAAATATTAGATAAATTGATAAAATCATAGGTAGAAGTAAAATTTGAAACCAACTTATTTATATCACCAATATAAGGAGTAATAGTAGCCTTAGAAATTTCACTCCTTAAGTTTTGATATTCTAAACCATCTAAATGTTTATTCCGTAAAAGTACTTGTTTGATATAACAAGGTTCACTAGAAAACAACATAGAATTATAAATATCAGACCAATCATAAAATTGAAATAATCCATCCCAAAATATTTTTGCCTTACCTTCAAGATTATCTCTCATAGCATCATACTTTTCATCATATAAAGAATCAAATTCTGATGTAATATTACCATAAAAAAAATCACAATACTCGCCAACTTGAGAAAAGGTCAATACTCCTGCTCTTTTTAATTCAAAGAAAAAATAAGGAAAAATACTAATATCAAAAACATCTATATTTCTTGCTCCTTCAATCACTTGATTAAAGATTTGTTCAGAAGAAGAAATTACTGTTAAAACATTTTTACGATTTACTAAATATTTTTGATATTCATGCATATCTTCATTAGTTGTTTTATAAATAAAAGAAGTATCATGAAATGTACTATTTCTTTTATGAGAAAATGTATTACCACTAACAATCTTCTGTGCTAATGAAAGATAATCAGATTCCATAGACTCATCTCCTATAAATACGATTTATATTATCACACAGTAAAAGAAAAAAGCAACAAAAAAAGCACCATTGGTGCCTTAACAAACTTTATTTATCTATATTTTGAAATAATTTTAGTAAAGTTTCCTTCTCAGTAGCATCTGTAACAATATCTAATTCGATTTCATTATCAACAAAACTTTCTTTGGCAAAGAAAACTTCAAGTGGCTTAAAATTACTAACTAAATAATCATAAGTAGCTCCATTCCACTCTTTTTTAGCAAAACAAATATATTCTTTATTATCATCTAACAAAACTACTTCTCCAACTTGTACTTTCATATTAAACTCCTTTTCTATCTTTGAACTCCCTGGGTTTGACCTTTTTCTTGGGAGTGGTTATTCAACATCTGCTCTAATTCACTTCGGCTATCAGTTTGCTCTTCTTTTTTTCTATTCAAAGCATAAGTAGCTCCAATACCAGCTGCTCCAACAAACCCTGCTGCCGCTAAACCTAAAAGATTAGGATCATCCGTCTTTACATCCTCGGTAGATAGTTCTGCTGAATCAATTTGATATGTTAATCCATCATCACCTACAACCTGACTACCACCATCAAGTAAATCGCCAGCACTATCTGTTAAAGAAATAGAAACTTGATTTCCCTCGGAATCTGTCATAGATACTTCTCCATTAAAATCATGTTCTATGCCAGATATTAGTTCACCTTCAACCAGCTTTACTTCATCAACAACTTTTCTTTGTTGTTCTTCAATTCCTTTTTGAACAGCCTCTTTAACATTAACCCAACCAGCAATTCTTCCATCCTCTGTAACAGCATGTCCCATAACAGTCAATTCCTCTTTTGGTACACCTAATTGTTGGGCTGTTTGTTCTAACATTTCGGATAAAGGAACTCCTTTTTGATAGGTAACATTTTGAATTTTTCCACCATGTAAAACAGAAAAATACTCTACCTGATAATCACCCGTTGGACGTAATCCTTCTGGATTACCAAATGTATCATGAATATCAGATACTCTATCACTCTCATGAAAGAAAGCTTGGCCTTGTCCCATATAAATTGTATCCCCTGTTTTTAACCCAGCCATTGTATCTTCAACCAGCTCATCAACAGACTTATAAGTAACTTGTTCTTCCATCTGATGAACAACATAATCTACAACATCCTGTTTTTCTGTTTTAGTAAAATGACCAGCTATTCCCATCGCAGCAATAATAGCGGCAGAAACAAGAAGTGGAATAAAATTAAACCACCGTTTCTTCTTTACCTTTTTCGTTGTATTTTTCTTTACAGTTTCTGGCTCTTTTGTAGGAACCTTAGGTTCTGGGTTAGGTTGAGGTTGAGGAGGTACCGGAGCTGGCACTCTTACAACAGGTTCTGGAGTAACCGCTGGAATATGAGTATCCGCCGGAACTACAGCAACACCCGTATTATCAGGACCAACAGGCTTAATAACAGTCTCTCCAGGATTTACAGGAATAATAGAAGTTTCCTCTGGAACTATATGCTCCTTTCCACCAGGTAAATAAATAACCCTGGGTCCCGGTTTTTTATCCTCTTCACCAGGAAGTATAATCTTCGGTACTTCTTTAGGATCTTCACCAAAAATAACAACATTTTCTGGACCTCGATGAGTTTTTTCTGGAGGAAGTACAAGAGGAGGAACAACGGTTTCTTCTTTCTCCTTTTTCATATATACATAAGATTCCATAGCTTTTCTAAATTCTTCAACAGTAACATATTCACCAGTAGATAATTTAAAGCCATGATTACCAAGCATAAATAATCCGCCTTTTTTCCTATCCTTTCCAAGAGCATAAGACATCGTATCTTGATTAGTAACCTTCATAGATGGTCCTTGCAGATGTATTTGTGCTTCCTCTGCCAATGCTTTTGCAATAGCATCACTCATCGTAGAAACATCCACACTTTTCCCTGTTTTTTTGCAAACTATTTTTCTCTTTTCCTGATGTTCACTTACATATTGAGAAACTGCTTCTTTTAATTCCTCTAAGCTAACATATTCTCCATTCGTTAAAGGAATTCCTTCTTTATTATGACCTAACATAATATTACCAGTTCTCATAGTATTACCGTTAGAATCAGTAACATTAACACTCTTATCTTGTCTGCCAGGTCCCATAGGAGAATCATTTAATTCCAATTTACTAATAGGTCCTAAAACAACTTCAATTTGTTCCTCTGTATACCCTAATTTCTTTAATCTTTCATATTCATTTTCACCATTCATAATCGACACTCACAACTTTCTACTTTCTTATCTTATGAATAAATTTCATTAAATAATAGTGCCAAGTAATAGGAAGTTCAAACTCACCAATTAACTCCTCAACAATACCATTAAAACCACGTTTAAATTCATAGATTCCATAATCTTTTGGATGTTCATTAATATTCGCTGGAATCCCATAAAAGTTATGCTTTTTAAATCCATGTTCTATGCCATACTGTATCATCATCCACTGCAATAAATACTGAGAATTAAACTTCATAAACTCTTCATAATTACCACTAGATAAGTAAATAATCTCAGGTTGTATTATCATAAACATCGAACCAGATAAAGTAATAACATTCGTATTTTTCTCTGCCCTAATATCCTCTGCTTCCTTAATTTTCTTCTGATAAGAAGCAATTTCATTCTCTAAGTTTTTCTTTTGACCTTCATTATATTTTGCATTACTAAGCTTAGATAACTTATCTTCTGCTGACTTTTTATCTTCCTCCAATTTTTTCTGGTACTTTACTAAATCTAACTCTGTAACATAATACTTAACTTCACCTTTGTCATGAAAAAGTTCATACATCTTTTGATAGTAATCTACACTACGAATAGAAAAATTCTTTCTCTCTCCTGTCTCCACCATAATATTTTGAAATCGATCCAATTCATCATATCCTAATTCTTTCACAGTAATACCAATTTTTTCAGTCTTACGAATCGTATTTCTTGTATTAGGTTTCATCTCTTTTAATATTTGCTCGCAACTCTTTCCTTTCAAAGGTAAAGAAAACATCCAACCAACTTGTTCCATATCTGGAATACTTACTTTTTTAAATCCTAAACTTTCTAAATGAGAAACAACAGTACTATGATTTACACCATCTTCTACTATATTACCATCAATATCCCTTTCCTTATATATAACATAGGGATCCATTCTAAAAATATATCCTTGATGTTTTTTGACAAATTCCTTTATTTCATCTAAAAAATAATGTAATAAATCTTCATTTTCATAATCAACAAGTACTCCTCTAGGAGAATAAAATTCATATTTACCAAAATGACGTTTATGAGAAACAAGCATCGCTGCAGCAATTAATTTCTTTTTATCTTCTACTCCAACAAAGTAAACATCCCAACCATTACTTTTTCGTAAACTACCAATTTCTGGTGCAGATAAAAATGTTTTTAATGGATGATTTTCCCAAAAAGCACGATATTTTTCTTCTGTAATTTCTATAAATTGCATACAATCACCTTCTCTATTAGTATATATGAAAAACTACTAATTATCAAATATCCTACTTACGAACAGAAAATAATTTCTTTCGTTTACCATAATAAACGTCTTCTACTTTTCGATAAACCACTTTATCTTGATCAAGAATCGTAAGAATAAACATTAAAACAACAATAATAAGAATAACTATGACTAAAAAAAGTGCAAAACTGAATTTTTCTTGTCTCGGAAGTGTAGTATCTAAATAACTATTCGTTAAATAAGTATTAAAATTATCATTAGTAATAACAACTTCATTTTCTGCAGGTACAAAATTAGTAATATTTTGAATTGCTAACTGTTTCAACTCATCATCTATAACAACTGGATAACCATAAACTTTCACTGGTTCAGGAACTTCAGTCGTTCTCTCATAAGTATAATCTATAATATCTTTATATTTAGAGTAATCATCTTCATCAATTGCTACCAAATAAGTATGCCACTGCCCAGTATCCTCTTCTTCAATAACGAAATGAATTTCTTTCTTTGAATTCTCATAATAAGCAAATTTTTCACTCATCTTAGAAATAGTAATATAGGTATAATCCTCTACACTCTCCGCTTCACTCCAAGGCAGAACTTTTTCTTTTTCGTGATACAACTGATAAATGCAAACAACTAATATTGTAATAACTATCAAATAAATAAGACAAATAAATGTCTTAAAAACAAGTCTTTTTTCATGGTGTTTTTCATGAATAGGATGATTTGAATTTTTCTTAACATTAAATATCTTCGTCATATACTTCCCTCTATTATATAATAACATAAAAAAATAGAATTAAATAATAAAAAAGACTATTTAAATAAATAAATAGTCTGGCTTTTGATAAGTCTCATTATAATCCTTATCTTTCATATACTTATCTACAAGAACAACTTGTTCTGCTTCTAAACTTTTAGGAACATCAATAATACGTTGATTTCTAGATCCTCTAAAATAAATATCATAGCTTTTCTCTTCTTGAAGAAATTTTCCATCTACCAAAACATCCACTTGATCAAGTAAACGTCTCATCTTTGGATTAAGTAACATTTGTTCATAGGTAAATCCCGTATAACACCACACATTAAGTCCCATCTCATGTGCGGCTTTACTAATTTCATAGCAAGCATCACTCTGACATACAGGATCTCCTCCAGAAAGAGTAATACCGTCCTGATTTTTAAGTTTTTTCAACTCATGGATGACATCTTCTACTTCAATCAAAGCGCCACCATCAAAATCCCAAGTACTAGCATTATGACAACCAGGGCAATGATGTGGACATCCTTGTGTCCAAACAACAGTTCTTACTCCTTCTCCATCCACAATAGAGTCGGGCTGCAAATAAGCAGCCAACCTGATTTTCATTTTTTTACTTATCCTCTTTCATAATTTCTTTTAATCCAGTATGTTTTACACGATCTCTTTCTTCAGCACGTTTACCATTATTAAATCTAGAAACATCACCTGCTAAATAACCTGTAACTCGTCTAATTCTTTCAAATTTTTGTCCTTCACCGATAATTTTTTCCATAATAATTCTCCTCTTTTCTTTATTTATTATATATATAAACTATTCACAACAACCTGTATCGATAGATGTAATCTTTTCCATTGGAACCCCTTCAAATTCATGACGTCCACATTTAGGGCATACATCATTAATAACTCCAACATAACCGCATACTGGATCACGATCTACTGGATGATTAACTGCACCATAGCCAAGCCCAGCTTCTTTCATAGCACGTACAACACTTTCAAATGCTTCAACATTAGAAGCAGTATCTCCATCTAATTCAACATAAGAAATATGTCCACCGTTGGTTAATTCATGATATGGAGCTTCTTTTGCTAATTTATCATGAATACTAATATGATAATAAACTGGAACATGGAATGAATTTGTGTAGTATTCTCTATCAGTAACACCTTTAATCTTTCCGTAGATTGCTCTATCAATAGAAGTAAATCTACCAGCCAAACCTTCTGCAGGAGTAGCAAGGCAAGTAAAGTTCAAGTTATATTTCTTAGAGTTTTCATCACAACGTTTACGCATAAACTCAATAATTTCTAACCCCAATTTTTGACTTTCTTCACTTTCACCATGATGTTTACCAGTAAGTGCTTTTAAACATTCAGCAAGACCAATAAATCCAGTTGATAAAGTTCCATGCTTCCAAACTTTTCTAAGACGATCTGTTGGTTTCAATTTTTCACCATTTGTCCAAACCCCTTGTCCAAGTAAGAATGGGAAATTATAATTATGTTTACTGCATTGAACTTCAAAACGTTCAAGTAATTGATCTCTTACCATATCCATAATCTCACCAAGTTCTTGATAAAATCCTTTCATATCTGCTTTATCTCTTTCTTTCAAAGCAATACCATATTTAATTCCAAGTCTTGGTAAATTAATAGTCGTAAATGATAAGTTTCCACGTCCTGTAACAACCTCATTATCTGGAGAAGTAACATCTCCAATAACTCTAGTACGACATCCCATATAAGCAATTTCTGTATTAAAGTCCCCTTCTTTATAATATTTCTTATTAAAAGGAGCATCAATAAATGCAAAGTTAGGGAAAAGTCTTTTAGCAGAAACTTTACATGCTAATTTAAACAAATCATAATTAGGATCTTCCTTATTATAATTAACTCCTTCTTTTACTTTGAAAATTGATACTGGGAAAATTGGTGTCTCACCTTTTCCAAGCCCACGATCTTCAGAAAGTAAGAAGTTTCTGATTACCATTCTTCCTTCTGGAGTAGTGTCAGTTCCAAAATTAACAGATGAAAATGGAACTTGTGCACCAGCTCTAGAATGCATTGTATTTAAATTATGAATAAACGCCTCCATTGCTTGTTGTGTTGCACGTTCAGTCTTTTGTAAAGCCTTCTCATAACTTTTTTCGAAAATTTCATGAATCCTACTTGATCCTTTTTGATAGTCACTAAAATCTTCTACGTTAAGTTCAATAGATTCAACTTTGTCTATTTCACGTATAATACGATCAATATTAATCACAGGAATAAATCCTTCTAAATCTAGAAAATCATAAATTGTTTGTTTAAACTGCTTCTTAAATGTCTTTAACACACCAGGTGCTAAATAATAATCAAGCGCCGGAATTGCTTGACCTCCATGTTGATCATTTTGATTAGCTTGGACTGCGATACAAGCTAAAGAAGCATAAGTTGAAATATCTTGAGGTGGTCGAATATATCCGTGACCAGTATCAAATCCATTTTTAAATAATTTTGATAAATCGATTTGACAACAAGTAGTAGTTCCCATAGCTAAGAAATCCATATCATGAATATGAATAGTTCCATTATCATGTGCTTCTGCATATTCTTTTTTCATTAAATAAGCTTTTGCAAACTCTTTAGAAACTGTTCCACCATACTGTAACATCGTTCCCATTGGGCTATTACCATCGATATTAGCATTTTCTCTTTTAGCATCTTCATCATTAGCAGATTTTAATCCTAAATTTTCTAATGATTTTAAAAACTTATGTGTTTTATTATCTCCAAAGAAACTTTCTCTTGACTGATTTCTTCTTTCTCTATATTCAGAAAAAGATTTATAAACATCATCATAACCCTTACTAGAAAGTTCTCCTTCGATATAATCTTGAATTTCTTCTATTTTAAATTTTTTATTTTTTTCTTCTGCGTCTTTTTCAATTTTCTTTAAAACTGCTTGATAAACTTTTTGAATATCTTGAGAAGTATACTTTCTTTCCTTCTCATCTTCTTCAGTATCTACTTCAACACTATCAAACCCCTTTTTGATAGCCAAAGCAATTTTTGCTCCATCAAAAGGAACTTTTTTACCATTTCTCTTTACTACAATTAGTTCCTCTAAAACATCAGTTACCTCTGCCATTTTTTACCTCCCACATCTTTCTTTCATAAGTCCATTGTAAGTAACAAAAATTCAAAAATCAATAGACAAAAATTAGAAATTTTACCCTCTTTTTCTAAAACTATTGATATATATAGATTTCCTCAAAAAACTTTTTTTGTTCGATTTACGACAATTTACAAAAGGTAGACATTTTTCAAAATAAAGAAAAATCGTTTTTTTTATTTTTTTAATTTTTTTCTGTATTTATATTTATATTTTGTTGATTTTTCAACAAATATTAAGTTTATAAAAAAGGCTTTTTACGTTTTTTAAAAAAATCACTTTTGCTACTTCTTTGATTTTTTGCGATTTTTAATCAGTAGACCCAAAGCCACCAAGACGCTCTCCAGATGCATTATCATCATCGGTAATTAAAAATTTTTGGAAAATAAGTTGTCCAATAACATCACCCTTTTTTACCTCAATATCATGATCACTACAATTAAAATAAGCAAAGTAAAAATGACCATCATTATCAGGATTACCATAATAATCAGAATCAATTAATCCAACACTATTAGCCATCAAAAAACCTTTTTTAGGTCCACTACTGCGATTAAGCAATAAATAGCATTCATCTTCTCCACAATAAGCTTTTAATCCAGTAGGAATTAACGTTGGCTTAATACCAGGATAATATTTTGGAATAACAACATCTTCAGCAGCCTCTATATCATACCCTGCTGAATGTTGTGTCTTTCTCACTGGAATATGGATATCCTTATCTTCATAACCTTTTACTATTTCAAAACCTCTTTGTCTCATAATTAAACTTCTCCTTCTATCATTTTACTATTATCAATATATAACACCTTTTTATCTTCTTTTAAACTTCTAGGAACATCAATAATTTCTTGATTACTACTTCCTACATAATGAATTTTCTCACTTGCTAGCTTTAAGACAAATTTACCATCAAGTAATACATCAATATGATGAAGTATCATATTTAAATCTTTATCATTTTCTTTTTCTCTTAGTAATTCATCATAACGATACCCAGTATACAACCATATTGTTTTATTAGGAAATTTATCTTTAATCTCACTAACCAATTCAGCAATCTCTCTACGATTACCCAAAAACAACGGGTCTCCACCTGATAAAGTAATTCCACTACACCAATCATGTTCTAACTCATCAAAGATTTCTCCTTTAGCAGCATCATCAAACACTAACCCATCATCAGGATTCCAAGTAATTGCATTCTGACAGCCAGGACATTGGTGAGAGCAACCACTTACCCATAAAACTACGCGAAGTCCTTCTCCATTAAGCATATCTGCCTTAGTAATATTATGATATCTCATCTACATAGACTTCCTTTCAGAAATTTCAGCCATCTTAGCATTATTAAGCATCGTATCACCATGAACCCTAGAATAAGACAAATACCCGTTCATACGCTCTATCTTAGTAAGATCTGTACTACCACACTTTGGACAAACATCCATATCTAGTTCTTCATGACCACAATGATTACAATAAGATAATGATAAATTAACTCCTTCATAAAATCCTTTAGCCATAGCACGTTCAATATAAGTAACCATTGCTTTTGTATTATAGCTTAAATTATATCGAACATACTGAATTCTTCCGCCTCTAAATAAATCCCAAAACCTATCTTCTAAATCTTGTTTTTCTATTCCTGTAATATCTTCCCAAACTCCACAGTGAAAACTATTAGAAACATATTCGCGAGAACTAACCCCCGGTATTACACCATACTTTTTACGGAACTGTTTAACTTGCAATCCACACAAATTCTCAGCAGGTGTTCCATAAATTGCATATAAAATATGATCTTCTTTTTTAAATTCTGTAGTCTTTTGATTAATATATTTCATAACATCAAGTGCAAACTGTCCATCCTCAACAATACTCTTACCATTATATAATACTTGCAATTCATTTAAAGCAGTAATTCCAAAAGATGCCGTAGCGGCCTTCATGACAGGCTCAATTGCATCATCTGGTTTTAAATTACCTCCGTAAAACCCTCCTTGACAATAAGCAAGCGGATTAGTAGATGCTTTTCGCTTCGCAAGATAACGATAAGTTCTAATATGAATCTTACGAATCATTTCCAAATAATAATCAAGCACTTCATAAAAGTCTTTTTGTTCTTCACGAGCTTTGGCTAAAATCATTGGTAAATGCAATGAAATGGCACCGATATTAAATCTACCAATGAATACAGGTTTATCATTTTTATCAGCCGGCTCCATCCCACCTTTTTCATACCAAGGTGATAAAAATGCTCGACACCCCATAGGTGAAACAATTCTACCATATTTTTTATACATCTCTGGGACATAACCTTCTCCACTTAAAGATAAGTAATCTGGATACATCGTTTTTTCACTACATTTAATAGCTGTAAGAAAACTATCACGAAGAATCCCGTCTTCTCCATGAACTTTCTTATCATATAAAAATACAAGTTTTGGAAACAAAGTCGGTCTCTTAAAACCTTTTTTTCCTTGACCTTCACGATGTACATTCAAGATTGTTTTCGCAATCATTACTGCAAATTGATCAGTATCAACACCAAAAGTAAATGTTACGAATGGATAATCACCCCGACTAGAACTAACAGTGTTTAATTTGTATTCAATCCCCTGATAACCCTGTTCACATTCTCGAATAGTTTTTTTCCAAGCATACTTATCTGCTTCATCTTTAAACTTACTTCCTTTAATATCTAGATACTCTTTATAATACATATCATAACTCATCTTTGCATATTTCTTTAACACAGTATCTACTTCAGGTACAGTAAATCCCCCATATTGCATAGCAGTAGTATTAATAATAACATCACCCATTACATTAAAAGCAGTCTGTAATGTTTTAGGTTCTGTATACCAAATGTTACTCATTTCAAATCCATCTTTTAAGACATTAGCCATATCAAATAAACAACAATTCATCGTATCCCTTCGATAAGCCATATCATGAATATAAATATAACCATCTTTACAAGCCTCTATTTCATTAGCCGTTAAAAAGAATTTTTTATAAAGTTCCTTGTTTAAACTATTATAAATTAAACACCTTTGTGTTGTTACTAAAGCGCTATCCATATTAGAACATTCTTTATCCCCAATATAAGTAATTGCTTGTGCTCTCTTATAAACCTTATCTAAAATATGAACAATTTCTTTCTTATAGTCACGATACTCCCGATAACTTTTTGCGACTAAAGGATTAATATCTTCCAATGCAATTTCACAGCAACTATGTAATTGTTCTACAGTAGGGTTACTAGTCTGCGTATTTAGTAACTCTAATACTCTAGAGACAATTTTTTCCAATGCTTCATCGGTTAAATCAACCATAACTCGCTCGGCACTTGCGATAACAGCCTTTTTAACTCTCTCTGGGTCAAATTTCTCTAAATTACCATTTTTTTTAATTACCATAATCTCTTTTGCCATACTTACCTCTCCTATCCTATAGATTCCATTCTACTCTACAAAATAAAAAAGTTATTGTTGCATTTGCAACAATAAGAAAAATTTGTTAAAATAGACAAGAAAGAAGGGATAAAAAATGTCTAAAACTCTTGATGAAACAAGACTTTTACAATTCAAAAAAAATTTGTCAAACTGTGTCAATGTCAAACGTAAAACATTTTACAACAAAGATTTAATTTTAAGTTATTCCCCGATAAAAAAGAAAATAGGTTTCATCACTTATGGAAAAGCAAATATAGTAAAAACAGATAGTAATGGTAATACAACAATCATGAGAGATTTAAAACAGAATGATATCTTTTCTAACTTATTCTTTCAAGAAACAGAAGATGAAATATATATTATTAGTAATGAAGAAACAGAAGTAATATTTATTGACTACTACACGATTTTAAAAAACTGCAATCAAGGATGCCCTTTTCATCATAAGTTAGTTCTAACATTATTCGACTTATTAATACTAGATAACAAACAACAAAATGAAAAAATAGAACTATTATCAAAACGTACAGTAGAAGAAAAAATATTATTTTTCTTAAAGCAAAGAATGAATGAAAATAATATTTTTAAAGTAACAACATCTTATAAAGCTATCGCAGAATATTTATTTGTAGATAGAGCTAACCTAATGAGAGAATTAAAAAAGATGGAAGAAAAAGGATTAATAGAAAAAAATGAAAAGATGATTAAAATTAATGTCTAATCATCTTTTCTTTTACTACTTTAGAAGAAGCATATTTTAAATGTTCTTGATATAGTGTTTCATAATAATAAGAATTAGATGTGCGAAATATATGATATAAATCAGGGTCTTGGTAAACTTCATCTTCTAAAAACAAATGATCTAAATCAACAACGACACACTCCCCTTTAGATAATACAGTTTCGTTACATCCATGTAAACCACGACTTTCCATAGAAAGAGCTAAGGACTGATAATAATGAATCTTATTATCCTTTAATAATCGACCAACATTCCTCTCTTTAGCATCCAACCAAATAATACCATACTGACGAAGTTTTTCATATAAAGAATAAACTTCTGATGTAGAAATATTCAAATCCATATCTACTTTCTCTTCTACTTCAATAGTACCACGAATAGATGAAATATCTTCTAAATTAACACGAATAAGCGGCTGCAAAAGATAAGGACAGTTAGGAACATGATAACAAAACCTTTTACCACCAACTTTAATAACTTTACTTCCTATCTCTATAACATCAGAATAAGCTCCCTGTGGAAGACGTTTAATATCAGCATAACTTAACCCCTCTTCATTTAAAATCTCGTCTGTTAAAAGACTGATAACAGAAAACAACTCCTTCAGCTGTTCTTTTGTATAAATATAACTTAATTGTTTGCCTAATAAATAAAAAATATATTCCTCTTTATTTGTTTCTAAAAAACTATCCAATTCTGGTTTATGACTACAATCAACAAAACTAGGCAAAGAAGCAAGAGTAAAAACACTTTCCCTAGGATATTTTTTTATTATTTCCATAAAATGTTCATTTATATACTTCTTTCTTTGAAATTTTTCAGGAAGATAATAAAAATTATGTCCTAAGTTAGATAATAAAAGAAAAGTATTATCCAAAATAAAAGAATACATATTATCATGTAAAGATAACTCTTCTAAAACAGGAACAATCATAAAACTATTACATTTGGATAAAACTGTAGAAAAATTATTCTGAATAACTTTACTTACTAGTTCAGTAGAACATTGTTCATATAAAGAATGAAAAAAAGAAGGAGTAATATTATAATGTGAAAAAGCATCTTCAAGCTGACTAGAAATAGTATGATACATAAAACTCCTCCTAAAATTAATTTTTATCATACCATATTAAGCCTACGAAAACAATAAAAAAAGATTAGCGAGGAAGTAAACTCAAACTAACCTTTCCTTTTTCTAAAGAGATGTCATCAACATAACAATCTACAATATCACCAACACTGACAACTTCACTTGGATGTTTAATATATTTATCTGTAAGTTTAGAGATATGAGCAAGTCCATCATTATGAAGACCAATATCAATAAACACTCCAAAATCAACTACATTACGAACAGTACCCTGTAATTTCATACCAACAGTTAAATCTTTAATATCTAAGATATCACTTCTAAGTAATGGTTGAGGCATTTCATCTCTAGGATCCAAGTTAGGCTTTTTCAACGATAAAATAACATCTTCTAAGGTATATTGATCAGTATTTAATTTTTCTTGATAGCTACTAACATCAATGTTATTCAATCTATCAATCAACTCACTACTACCAATATCATTAATAGTAAATCCCAAATCTTGAAGTAATGAAACCGCAACGTTATAACTTTCAGGATGGATTGCCGTTTTATCTAACGGATTTTTCCCATCAGGAATACGTAAGAATCCAATTGCCTGTTCATATGCTTTATCTGTAAGTAACTTTTTATCATGAATTTCTTCACGAGATAAAATTTTACCAACCTTCTCACGGTATTCAATAATCTTTTGACATGCTTTCTTAGTAAGTCCAGATACATAACTAAGTAAGGAACTAGAAGCAGTATTAACATTAACTCCTACACTATTAACACACTTTTCAACAACAAAGTCTAAAGAACTAGAAAGCTTCTTTTGACTAACATCATGCTGATAAAGTCCTACACCTATTCCTTCTGGTGGGATTTTAACAAGTTCAGCAAGAGGATCTTGAAGCCTTCTACCAATACTTACAGCACTACGTTTTTCTATTGCTAAATCAGGAAACTCTTCTGCAGCAATTGGAGAAGCACTATAAATTGATGCACCTGCTTCTGATACAATTACATATTTACAATCTAAATTGTATTCTTTTATCATATCAGCACAGAACTTTTCAGATTCACGTGAAGCAGTACCATTACCAATCGCAATAATATCTACATGATAACGTTTAATAAGCTGTACAACAACTTCTTTTGACAAACGAATTCTATCTTCACTATTACTATTTAAAAATGGTTTAATAACCGTAGAATCCAAATATTTACCATTCTTATCAACAACAGCCAACTTACATCCATTGACAAAACCAGGATCAAAAGCAAGAACTACTTGTTCTTTCATTGGCGGTGTTAAAAGTAAAGCTTCTAAATTCTTACCAAAATTATCAATCGCAGCCTCTTCTCCTTTTTCTGATAATTCTGTACGAATTTCTCTTTCAATCGATGGTGCAATCAGTCTCTTATAAGAATCTTCAATTGCTTCTTTAATACTATCAACTACAAATGACTTTTCATTTTTAATTAACTTTTTCTCTAAAAAGTCAAGAATTCCTTCTTTATCTACATCAATAGAAACAGTTAATACTTTCTCTTTTTCTCCACGATTTAGCGCTAAAACACGATGAGGCTTAATCCATTTCACAGGTTCATTATAATCATAATACATTTCATATACCTTGCCCTCATCTTCAGCATTTTTTTTCTTCTTAGAAACAATGATACCATTCTTATAAAAATAACTACGAATCCATTTCCGATAACTAGCATTATCACTAATCCATTCAGCAATAATATACTTAGCTCCAGTAATAGCATCTTCAACAGACTTTACCTTATCATTCACAAACTTACTAGCCGTATCACCTAAACTGCCATTCATAGGAAAACTCATCATCATTTTAGCAAGAGGCTCTAATCCTAAAGCAATTGCTTCTGTAGCCTTTGTTTTTTTCTTTTCCTTATAAGGGCGATATAAATCTTCTACTTCAACTAATTTTGTACAATTCATAATAGAATTTTTTAATTCATCAGTAAGCATACCTTTTTCATCTATTAAACGAATAACGTCTTCTTTACGTTTTAATAAATTCACTTGATATTCATAAACTTCATTAATAGAACGTATTGTCTCTTCATCTAATGCTCCCGTTGCTTCTTTTCTATAACGAGCAATAAAAGGAACAGTATTTCCTTCAGCTAACATAGATAAAACAACTTCAACTTGTTTATCAGTAATATTTAAATTATTTGCTATTTCTTTAATTATAAATTCATTCATCAAACTACCTCCATCTTGTATAGCATAATTATTTTATCATAAAAAGCAAAAAAAAAGGAATAATATCCTTATAATTTTTTAGAACCAATAGACTTACCTTCTAAATCGATTCCTACATCTAGAAAAGAATCATCACCACTTTGCGAAATACGATTTAAAATTTCACTAATTTTATCAACAACTGCTACATCATTCAAAATATCTTTCTCGAAAAACTCTCCTAAAAGAGAAGAGTCGGTATCAGGAATACTCAAAGAAGAAAATAAAGAACGATTATCCTCACCTATTTCTTCAAAGTCTTGATTATCTAAAGTATCATCAGGTACATCTATAAAATCCATAAGCCAAACCTCCTTAAAAGTAAACATATAATATCAAAAAAAAGAAAATAATTCAAGAAAAATTAATACCCATACCTTAAAATCTCAAATGTAGTATTGTAAGAAACTTCATTCTTTAAAGCTTCTGCCGACGATTTATAAAGTAAATCAAACAAATGACTTTTACCAAAGCCAACGGCTCCACCACGATCTAATACAATACCAATAAACTCAGATAATCTAGAACCCTTAACTCTTACAATAGTTCCGTACGGATAAGACCTGTCTCCTGCTAGAATACGAACATTTCCATATGTTGAGTCAGAATAATAAATATTACCATTTCTAACATCAATACCACTAGCAAGGAATCCACTACACCCTACACAATCAGGTCCATACCCACTAAGACTCCCAACTTGAGTCTCTAATACATCACTAATTGTCTCTTGTGGAGCAGAAGATACTTCTTCAGTAATAATATCCTCCTTCTCATCTTTTGCTGAATTTTCTCTATCCACATCTTCAACAACAACTTCTATTTCCTCATCTTCATCAGTATTTTCTAGAGCCTTTGCTTCCTTTTTATTTTCATCAAAAGAAAGCAAATCTGAACTCTTAAGCTTTTTAACATCTAAATCAGTTGAAACTGATACTGGATTCATACTTTGTATCCCAACCACAGTAATATAAACAACAATTCCTACTATCAAAATAGAATTAAGAACATAACTTAAAATTTTCATAAAAAAACTCCTTGTGAATATAAATATAGCATATTTACAAAGAGTTGACAATAGATTGACAAAAATTACCAATTGTAAAGAGTGTAAATCATCTTACTTCACAATCATAACCGCTCATTTCCATAACCCGTTTAATTTCCTTATATTCATCACCCTTTTTGGCATTTGGAGAAACCCCACCTGCCTCAGAAAAAGAAGTGGTAATATTCGCAGAGTCAAATCGTGCTAAATTAAAAAATTGAGTTTCTAACATTTCTTCATCAGACAAATCACAATCCACAGTAACTCCAGAAATAGAGCTTGCTGTCTGCTGTAATTGCTGACATTGTACATTACGTTGATTCAAATAATCTGCTTCTCCTTGAATCAAAACTTTATGTTCTAAACTATCAATTTCCCCATTATCGAAGGAATAAGTCTCTGTATATTGATAACTATTCCCTAAATCATCACCATCCATAGTACAAACCAAATCACCTACAGTTACATCATCAATCACTTCTTCTGTATTATTAGCAAAAATCTTATCAAACAAATCTTCAGAATAAGGCAATACAAGAACAGTACCTAATAAAAGAATAAAAGAAATAATTAACAATATAGGCTTAGAAGATTTCGTATTAGAAGATGGAGAAGAACTAGACACAGAGTTATCAGTAACATTTTCATTCTGTGGGTGTTTTAGAGAAGATTTAGGAGCGGACTGTTGCTTTATAGTATGGGGAGAAGCAACAAAAATAGAATCTGGAGAAATCCTAGGAGAATTAGCGGTAGTACCAACAACATTAGGTTTAGAAACAAAAGGTGATACTCTAGACTCGCTAGATGCCTCATCAGGATGAACAGAATTAGATTGACTAGCCACACTCTCTACATTAGTTTCCATACCACTAGGGACTACAGGAACATCCACAGTAGAAGCATTTTGCATAGGCGTAGACGTAGATGGAGTCTCTAATAATTCAACATCTTCATCTTTATTCATAATACATCACCTCAGCTATGTCTCTCGCAAGTATAGTTACTTGCTTTCATTTCTTTTTCTATCTCATTAATATCTTGTCCATATTCGTAATTAGGATAAGTTCCGCCAGCTTCCAAATAAGCAGTAGTAACCAAATCCGACTTTAAATCTTCATAATCTAATTTTTGAACATTCTCATAAACACCGTTAGATAAACTACAAGACACCTCTACTCCTTCTAGATTAGCTGTTTGTTGTTGTAATAAATCACAAGAAGACTTCATTCCAGAGAGTTCAATAGCATCTAAATTCTGATCTCCTTTTGTAGTTGCCGAAAAAGTTAAACGATACATTTTACTATCTTTAAAATTAAAATCTGCTTCATAATAATAATCATATTTATCATCGTTAGTATTCATAGTACAAGTAAGAGTACCCGTAGTAATTGCTGGAACGCCTTCTTGTTGTTTACTAGCCATATAATTAGAAACAAAAGAACTTATTTCTGGTAAAAAAGCAACCATCCATATTAACAAAGCAAAAAATATAAAAGTCATATAATACTTAAGATTGCTTTCTTTCTTAGTTTTCTTATCGGGGGTTGATTTTGTATTATCAGCAACAGTAGATTTCTTATTTTGAGTTGTAGAAGATGAATTCGTAGTAACAGCTTGAGAAGGAACAGCCGACTTTTGCTGTGAAGCAACTA